>Ga0209164_1006038_pt1 | contig 10082 bp, 7 predicted proteins | sample MTBNYHSulfiMetaG_FD_187458 | JGI IMG/M metagenome (GOLD analysis project Ga0209164, IMG submission 187458) | Enrichment culture microbial communities from rom New York Harbor, USA that are MTBE-degrading - MTBE-NYH (New York Harbor Sulfidogenic)... | ecosystem: Environmental > Aquatic > Marine >... | reverse complement strand
CGCAGGCAAGATCATCGTCTATCCGGCGTGCCGGGACCTTCCGCTGCTTCGTCTCGAAGAGCTGGCAGGCAAGCGGCCCGACGTCGCGGCCTGCCTGAAGGATGGGCTCTGGACGCTCGAAGCGGAGAAGAAGCTGCTGGAGGCGTGCGTCTGAGGGACCGGCAAACAGAACGGCAGCCGTGGCGCTCAAGACGGAGCGCCGTCGGGATATTTGGAACAGTAACGGAACGTTGTTGCATCAGGAAAGGGCAGCACATGAAGCGAGATAGGTGCCAAACATCGAGTCGACTCTCTCATCACCTCTGCGGCTGCGGATTCGTCACCGTGGCGAGTGGCGTTGCGTTGCTGCTTCTGCTGGCCTGTAGCATGTCGAACGCCGGCGAGACGACATATAACGGTCTCGACATGAGCCTGAGCAATCTGGCCAGATTGTCCGACGCCAAGACCCGTTCGATCAGCCCGGAGAATTTTACGGGCGAAAAAGGCAGAGGCGGCATGGCCACCGAAGGGACAGGCCAGAACGCCGGACGAGAGTTGGGCCAAGGCTGGAAGATTTCACCCTCCGTGAGGATCGACGCGGGCCAGACCTTCACCATGGCCGACATCAACGGCTCCGGCGCCATTCAGCACATCTGGATGACCCCGACGGGCGACAACCGCCTGAACATCTTCCGAATCTACTGGGACCAAGAGGAGACCCCGTCGGTGGAGTGTCCGGCCGGTGACTTCTTCGCCTGCGGCATGGGCGAATACACCCAGGTGACATCGCTGCCGGTCTGCGTCAACCCGGGCAGCGGCTTCAACTGCTACTGGATGATGCCCTTCCGTAAAGGCTGCAAGATCACGATGACCAACCTCGACGAGAAGGCGATGATTCTCTACTACCAGATCGATTACACGCTGACGCATGTGCCGGACGACATGGCGTACTTCCACGCGCAGTTCCGGCGCGTCAATCCGCTGCCCTACAAGGACGTCTACACGCTCGTCGAAGGCATCAAGGGCCGCGGCCAGTATGTCGGCACGTACATGGCCTGGGGCTCCAACAGTCCGGGCTGGTGGGGCGAAGGCGAGATCAAGTTCTACATGGACGGCGATCAGGAGTTCCCCACCATCTGCGGGACGGGAACGGAGGACTACTTCTGCGGCTCCTACGGCTTCCAGAAGCCGGGGACCGACGAATACCTGGAGTTCAGCACGCCGTACACGGGCATGCCGCAGGTGATCCTCTCCGACAAGCAGCCGCGATTCAGTCTCTACCGCTGGCACATCATGGACCCGGTCCGCTTCGAACGGGACCTGAAGGTGACCATGCAGGCCCTGGGCTGGCAAAGCGAGGGACGGTACCTACCGCTGAAGGATGACATCTCGTCGGTGGTTTACTGGTACCAGACCGAGCCGCATGCCCCGTTCCCCAGACTGCCTGCGAAGAACGACCTGATCATCGTCAAGCCGTAGCGCGGGACCTGCATCTTTTGACCGAAGAGGACGAACATGAGCGATTTGAAGAAGGTCGAACCGGCCTACCAACTGGCACGCGAGCGCTACGCGGAGATCGGCGTCGACACCGACAAGGCGATGGACCGGTTGAGCGGAATCCCGATCTCGCTGCACTGCTGGCAAGGCGATGATGTGGGCGGATTCGAGAATCCGGAGACCGGTCTCGACGGCGGTCTGGCGGTGACCGGCAATTACCCCGGCAAGGCCCGCACGCCGGACCAACTGCGAACCGACCTGGAAAAGACCCTGAGCATGATCCCGGGCAAACACCGTCTGAACCTTCACGCCATCTATCTCGACACGAACCGCAAAGTCGAACGCAACGAACTGGAGCCAGAGCACTTCGCAACATGGGTCCAATGGGCCAAGGCCAACGGCCTGGGCATGGACTTCAACGGGACCTATTTCTCTCACCCGAAGGCTAACAGCGGGTTTACGCTCTCCAGCGCCGACGACGACATCCGCCAATTCTGGATCGAGCATGGAATCTGTTGCCGCAAGGTCGGCGCCTACATCGGCAAGGAGCTCGGCACACCCTGCGTGACCAACGTGTGGATTCCCGACGGCTACAAGGACATCCCGGTGGATCGTCTGGCCCCCCGGCAGCGACTGGCCGATTCGCTCGACCGGATCTTCGCGGAGAAGATCGACAAGGCAATCCACCTCGACGCCGTCGAGTCGAAGCTGTTCGGCATCGGCGCCGAGAGCTATACGGTCGGCTCCCACGAGTTCTACTTGGGCTACGCGACGTCGCGACAGACGCTGCTGTGCCTGGACGCAGGACACTATCACCCCACCGAGGTCATCTCGGACAAGATCTCGTCCGTGCTGATGTTCGTGCCGGAGCTGCTCCTGCACGTGAGCCGTCCAGTGCGATGGGACAGCGACCACGTGGTAATCCTCGACGACGAGCTGCGAGCCATCGCGCAGGAACTGGTCCGCAGCGGCAAGCTCGACAAGGTCCATATCGGCCTGGACTTCTTCGACGCCAGCATCAATCGCATCGCGGCCTGGGTCATCGGCACGCGGTGCATGATCAAGGCCCTGCTGATCGCCCTGTTGGAGCCGACCGACATGCTGCGCAAAGCCGAGAAGAGCGGGGACTTCACGCTGCGGCTGGCGATGCTGGAGGAACTGAAAACGTTGCCTTACGGCGCGGTGTGGGACTACTATTGCGCCCGATCGGATGTGCCGGTCGGCTCTTCCTGGCTGGCAGACGTCAAAGCCTACGAGAAGAACGTGCTCGCCAAACGAGCGTAGCAGACAGGCAAACTGCGGGAAGGAACAGACGCATGAGCGAAGAACGGCAGTCAGCACAGACGCAGGCGGGAGATGAATTCGAGCGTGAGCCGGTGCCGCAGAACAGGCTGCTCGGCTTCAAGAGCTTCATCGGCATGTACGCGGGCGAGCACTGCGCCGGCACGGAACTGATGATCGGACCTCTGTTCGTGGCCGCCGGTGTCAGTGCATTCGACCTCGTCGTCGGACTGATTGCGGGCAACGTGCTGGCCGTGTTGAGCTGGATGTTCCTGTGCGCTCCGATCGCGACGCGGGCCCGGCTGACGCTCTACTACCAACTGGAGAAGATCTGCGGGCGGCAGCTCGTAACGCTGTACAATCTCGCCAATGGTGTGATGTTCTGCTTCCTGGCCGGGGCCATGGTGACGGTGTCCGCCACGGCGCTGGGCGTCTGGTTCAAGTTCCCGATGCCGGAGTTGAGCGATAAGTATCCCAACAGCATCGGATGGGTGATCGCGGTGCTAGCGTGCGGCGCGATGATCTCCATCGTAGCCGCCTATGGCTACGAGATCGTGTCCAAGGTCGCCAATATCGCGGCCCCCTGGATGGTGCTCGTGTTCATCGCCTTCGGGCTGGTCGGCCTGAAGCAGTTCATCGATGCCACCGGCTCAGAGGTCAACAACCTCACGGATGTCTGGACGCTCGCCAAGACGCACATCTGGCAGGGAGGTGACCCACACCCGGGACGGGTCAAGTTCACCCTCTGGCACGTGATGTTCTTCGCCTGGTTCTGCAATATGGCGATGCACATCGGGATGTCGGACCTGTCGGTGCTGCGTTTCGCGAAGAAGTCGTGGTACGCCGTGGCCAGCGGGACCGGCATGTTCCTCGGGCATTTCCTGGCCTGGCTGGCGGCGGCGATCCTCTACGCGTTCCAAATGCACGCCGAGCCGGGCAACACAAAGGTGCTGCCGGGTCCGCTCGCCTACCAGGCCGCTGGCCTGACCGGTCTGCTCTGCGTGATTATCGCCGGCTGGACCACGGCCAATCCGACCATCTACCGCGCCGGCCTGGCATTTCAAGCGATCGTTCCCAAGTCCTCTCGCTTCCGCGTGACGCTGATCACGGGCGCCATTGCAACCGTCGCGGCCATGTTCCCGGCGCTGGCGATGAGGCTGTTGGACTTTGTGGCCTTGTACGGACTGGTCCTGATGCCGATGGGCGCGGTGGTCTTCATGGACTTCTGGGTGATCCCCAAGCTCGGCCTGCGAGGCTCCTATGCGGAACTCAGTGGCCATCACTTCAACTGGGCTGCCTTCGCTGCCTGGATTGTGACCCTGGCGGTCTGCCTGGCCATCGTCTTCATCGTCGGCAACTGGACGCTGTATTTTGTGGCCCTGCCAGGCTGGTTCATCGCGTCGGTCGTATACATCGTTCTGAGCCGGGTCTACCAGAAACAGGTCCGCCCTGCTGCGGCGCTATAGATGGAGAGGTTCCCATGCGTTCGATCCTGATAATCGTCTCTCTTGTATCGTTAGTCGCTCTGATCCTGCCCTCGATCCTGTTTCTTGCCGGCCGGATGGACCTGGACAGAGCCAAGTGGATCATGGTTCTGGCGACCATCATCTGGTTCGTCACCGCCACCGGCTGGATGTGGAAAGAGCCAGGTAAGATGCAGAAGGACGAGGTCATCGTTCCGTGATACGCAGAGGTGGTCTGCGGAAAGGGGGCGCGTGTGATTGAGTCGAGAAGGGAGTTTCTGCGCCGGCTCGGCCAGGGCGCTGTCGGCCTCGCCCTGGGCGGCTGTGTAATGGGCCAATCCCTCAGTAAGCAGCACCGGCCCAATATCGTCTTCATTCTGTTGGACGATATGGGCTGGTCCGACCTGCCCTGTTACGGCCATGCATTCCACGAGACGCCGCACATCGACCGCCTCGCGAAGCAGGGCATGCGGTTTACCGACGCCTACGCCGCCTGTCCGGTGTGTTCGCCAACAAGGGCCAGTATCATGGCGGGCCAATATCCTGCCCGCGTCGGGGTCACGGATTTCATCCCGGGCCACTGGCGACCCTACGAGAAGCTGCGCGTGCCGACAAACCGCACACAATACCTGCCGCTCGAGATCGTCACCGTCGCCGAAGCGCTCCGGGCCGCCGGTTATACTACGGGCCATGTCGGCAAGTGGCATCTCGGCGGAGCCGACCACGAACCGCAGACACAGGGCTTCGATTTCGTTCGCCTGAGCGGACAGAATCGAACCGACAAGCAGGTCACTACATTCACCGACAGCGCCATCGAGTTCATCGAAACCAACAGCGCTCAGCCGTTCTTCCTGTACCTCGCTCACCACACCGTTCACATCCCGCTCGAAGCGCCGGCCGATCTCGTCGAGAAGTACGAGAACAAACCCAAACCGGCCGCTGGCGTCAACAATCCGGTCTACGCCGCGATGATCGAGCACGTGGACGCCAATATTGGGCGCATTCTCGCCAAACTCGACGAACTGGATCTGGCCGACAACACTGTCGTGGTCTTCTTCTCCGACAACGGAGGTCTGCGTCAAATGTACACGGGCGAGGGTCCGATCGTGACGGCGAATACCCCACTGCGTGGCGAAAAAGGCACGTTGTACGAAGGGGGCATCCGTGTACCGCTGATCGTGCGATGGCCTGGTGTGGTCCGGCGAGGCAGCACGTGCGAGAGCCCCGTGACGAGCGTGGACTTCTACCCGACCCTGCTGGAGATTGGCGGCGCTGCAAGGCCAGCCGGGCAAGTGCTCGACGGACAGAGCCTGATCCCCCTGTTGCGACAGAAAGGTCTATTCGAAGACCGCGATCTCTACTGGCACTATCCCCACTACCATCATTCGACGCCTGCGGGCGCGATCCGGCAGGGCGACTGGAAGCTGATCGAATTCTTCGAAACGGGCGCCACGCAACTGTACAACCTGCAAGACGATCCCGGCGAGCAGACCGATCTATCCGCCGTCTCTCCACGCAAAGCGTTGGAACTCCAGATCAAACTGGCCCAATGGCGACGGTCCGTCGGCGCGGCGATGCCGCAGGCCAATCCCGACTTCGACCCCGCCCGCCGCCACGAATGGGGTATGCACCCGGATCGGCGGTAGCCTGCGACGTCGGCGTCTTACTCAGAACACCGTAGACACGGGCGAAGCGATGTGCTAATAATGGCCCCTTCGCAACGGTTCCTAACTCTCGGATTCAGGAAACCAACTCGGATGGACAAGGCATTAGCAGATCTGATCAAGATATCGACGACGACAGGCAAAGACCCTCAACTGGTGCTCGGCGGCGGCGGTAACACGTCGGTCAAGACCGCCGACGGCAGGTACATGTACATCAAGGCCAGCGGCACCGCACTGAAGGACATGAACGCCGAACGTGGCTGGCGGCGGCTGCGCATCGAGTCGGTCTTGTCGATTCTCAGCGATAAGACTCTCGGAAAGATGGACGCGATCCGTCGGGAGACCGAGGTCGTCAATCGCCTGCTACTCTCCTGCGACGACAGTGTGACGGGCGGGGCGCGTCCCTCCGTCGAGGCCCATCTGCACGCCCTGCTCGACACGCACGTGATCCATCTGCATCCGCTCGTGGTGGCTGCCTACGTCAGCGCAAGGAAAGGACGGGCGGCACTCGATAATGTGTTTGCCAACGAACGAATCATTCCACTGTGGGTTCCCTACACCGATCCGGGCTACATGCTCGCCAGGAAGATCGCCCGGTTGGTGGGCGAGTACCAACAGGAGCATGGCCGCAAGCCCAGCGTCTTGTTCCTGGAGAAGCACGGCTTGTTCGTCACTGCCGGCAGCGCCGATACCGCGATCCGGCTCGTCAGACAGGTCATCGCACTCTGCACGAACGGGCTGAGACCTCTCAAGAGCGGCAAGGTTGCGCTCGCTTCCGCTGCCAGCATCACGGCAGCGAAGCTGGCGATCCGAAAAGCCGTCTTCGAAGCCACCGGCCAATACCTGCCGGTCAGTCACTATCCGACGCATGAGGCCGTTGCCACGTTCATGGCCCACCGGAAGGCAACCAAACTGCTGGCGACGCCCGCATTGAATCCGGACGAACTGGTCTACGCCAACGGTTCGGCGATGTGGGTGGAAACGGTTCGGGCCGAGGCAATTGCCCGGCGGATTCGATCACTGGCCGAGCGCGAACAGAAAACTCCGGCGGCGTTCGTCGTCAAAGGTCTGGGGCTGTTCGTCGCAGCAGAGAAGAACGTAGCCGGGCTGATCGCCGACATCACGGATACCAGTCTGAAGGTACGCATGCACGCGGCCCAGATGGGCGGCGTCCTCGCGCTGACGAGACGGGAACAGGACTTCATCAACAACTGGGAATCGGAGGCATTCCGCAAGAAGCTCGTCAGCAGCGAAGGACCGGGCGAGCTGCTCAATCGCATCGCGATCGTGACCGGCGCCGGCAGCGGACTGGGCCGGAGTATCGCCGTCGGCCTGGCGCGAGCAGGAGCCATGGTCGCGCTGGCGGACGTGGATGAAGAGGCCGCCCTGCAAACCGCCCAGAGGATCGCAGCCGAACGGCCGACGAGCCAGACGATGGTCGTCCCCTGCGATGTCACCAGCGAGACCAGCGTGCAGAAGGCATTCGAAGCGTTGCTGGCACACTGGGGCGGTCTGGACATTGTGGTCAACGCCGCCGGGCTGGCGCCGCCTTACGCGCTGGTGGACATGCCGGTGGACAAGTGGCGACTGGCCCTGGAAGTCAACCTGACCGGGTACTTCCTCATGGCCCGTCGGGCCGCACGCATCCTGATCGAGCAAGGGATCGGAGGCAGCATCATCAATCTCAGCTCCAAATCAGGCCTCGATGCCAGCAAGAATAACTCCGCCTACAACGCCACGAAGGCCGGCGAACTGCATCTGGCCCGAGGCTGGGCCCTCGAACTCGGAGAGTACGGCATTCGCGTCAACTGCGTCGCGCCGGGGAACGTGTTCGAAGGCTCCAGGATCTGGAATCCTGAGTACATCAAGGTCTGCGCCAGGAAGTATGGAATCAAACCCGAAGAGGTCATCCCCTACTACGTCGGCAAGACGGCGCTGAGGCGGGAGATCAAGGGCCAGGACATCGCCGATGCGATCGTGTTCCTCTGTTCGGACAAAGCGCGCACGATCACAGGCCAGGTCCTCGTCGCCGACGCCGGCCAAGTCATGGTCAGATAGGACGCGCGATCACGCTGTCCCAGCCCGTCGGAACGATGCGGGTTGTCTCTGCCGGCGTCGAGGCGGGCCCGAAAAGAACCACCCTCCTCGCCCATTTTGCCAAGTTTTCTCTTGACATTCTTGCCGAGAGCGTGTAGAAGAAGCAACGATAACTCACATGGTCCTCACGTATGGAGGAGGCCATTCCTGATTGCCTTGGTGGATTCGGCCGCGGGACCGTGTGTTCAAGGAGGAGAGCCTCTGGTTGGAGGCAGAGGCATGGTCGCACACGCGAAATGCTTATGGACAGCAGCAGCACTGTCGGCGCTGGGGCCCGCACCGCTCGCGATGGGGACGGCTATCCCAGGCCTTCACGGTGCTACGGGCAGGGATGACAGAGGGGCGGAAATGGCCTCCGATGGTGGTCGTTTTGCCTCGCATCCGGATTCCGGCAACCTGTTGCCAGGACGCAACGAGACGCTTCTGTCCGCTTTCAATCCTTCGTCGCCCGGACTCTGCGCCGTCGCTCCCCATGAGAACCGGTCTCCCGCTGCGAGGGCAGACCGCCGATTCCCTGAAGGTACGCGTTCAGGATCGGTCGCTCGTCATACGCATAAGACTCGTGGAAAACGACTACCTTGCTCTCTCTCTTACTTATCTCTCACTCTCTGTTGCGCAGCCCTTCACTCAGGGTGGCTGGAGGGCTGCGCGACACCTTCGTTGCCGTCCCATGAGATGGACGCCCCAGCGGCAGACAAACGGATCGATGGCGGCAGAGACAACAGGTGTCGGCCCGAGAAGGTGCAAACGCCCCACCTCTCGTCACTGCCGGTGAACTGTACTGATTACATATTCCTATAGCCCCGCACCGTGGCAATCCAGGGGCCCACAGAGCGTGCTCCCACACGACGTGGGCGTGCCTTCTGAGGACCTCGCCTCTTGTAGACGATGGCCTTCGTGGCCTCTGGGTTGCCCTTTTCTCTTTCTCCCGACGGACCGGATTCACATCATGAAAGTGGCTGCGCCATCCAGATCTCCGCGACGACATGGCAGATCGTGCCCCGTTGCATCTTGCCTTCTGTCCCTCGCCATAGCGGTTACTTACGGGTTCCCGGGGCAGGGTAGTCTCTGGCCGCATCGTCGAGGACGAGGACCCAGTCAAGCATCTCGCCTTTGTCGGGCGGTGTGAACTGTCGCTGGTCCGTATTGGCAAACTCGCCGATGGCGGTCGCCTCGCCATTGCGCGGGTTGTACCACCAAGCCTTGACCTTCGCACCCTTGATCACGTCCATGCGGACCGTGAATGTCCGGCCGATGGGTGCATAAACCATCGCATACGATCCCTCGGTGTCTCGGGTGCCGACGAATCGGTATCGGCCCGCCCCCGGCACGGAGGTCGGGACGCGGTCCGTGACAATGACCGAGTCATCTGGAACTCGCGTCAGGAACGGACGCGACTCGATGAGCCGGCGACCATACTGCATCTGGCCGGCGCCGGGTTGATCGATGGCCTCATACCAAGGCATCAGCGGATTGTTGATCGGCCCGCGGCCCGGCTGCCACATCTGCCAGACGGAATGGTGGCCGTAGGTGTGGCCGAAGGCCCCGCTGAACAGGTCCCAATAGAGCGGCCGGCGGACGTCGGACGAGATCGAGTGGCCCAGATCCTTCGCTCGGAAGGAGACGGGGTGATCCTCGTAGATCGGCTCGCCATCGATGACCGGCTTGACCGGCGTGCGGTCGTAGTCGGCCCGCGTATTCTGGAAACCCTCGTTGAACTTGGCGTTATGCCCGTTCTGACGCATGTTGAAATCGAGCCAGTCGTCGTTGTGGAAGTAGTCTGCCGAACCGCCCCCGCCGCGCGGATGGAATGTGATCAGATGCGCGCCGCCGTCACCGGCGGCAAGCCCGCGCGCCATGGCCCGAATGACCTCCTTCTGTTCGTCGTTTTCTACGGTGCGGTCGCCACCCAGGATCCAGATCAGGCGTTTGTCCCGGTAGCGCTGCCCAAGCCACCGGCCGTACGTCTCGGCGTTCTGGACGGTGAACAGCGACTTGCCATCCTTGATGTTGTCGTGCCAGTAGCGTCCCCACGTCGGCAGGAAGCCGATGTACAGGCCCAGCGAGTTGGCCTTGCCCACGATGTAGTCCACGTGGTCCC
>Ga0209164_1006035_pt1 | contig 10086 bp, 9 predicted proteins | sample MTBNYHSulfiMetaG_FD_187458 | JGI IMG/M metagenome (GOLD analysis project Ga0209164, IMG submission 187458) | Enrichment culture microbial communities from rom New York Harbor, USA that are MTBE-degrading - MTBE-NYH (New York Harbor Sulfidogenic)... | ecosystem: Environmental > Aquatic > Marine >... | reverse complement strand
TGGTCCGGCCCGGTTTCTCCACCTCCCCGGCCGAAACCTCGAGAACCATCTGGCAGAGCCCCTCGTCGTGGATGTAGCGGGAGAGATGCTCGCCGGGGTTGACCCCGGGGTCCAGACCGATGAGCCGGTTGAAGGCCGGGTTCATGAGGACCACCCGGCCGTCCGGGGTGGAGACGGCCACGCCGTGGGGCAGGGTCCGGATTATGGTCCGGGTCCGGCTTTTCTCCGTATCCAGGTCCAGGAGGGTCCTCTGCCGCTCCTCCTTGAGCCGCTCGGTCTCTTCGAGGAGCCTTTTCCTCTCCACCGCCCGGTCCACGATCAGGCGGAGCTGATCGGGCTGGAAGGGCTTGGAGATGAAATCATAGGCCCCCAGCTTCATGGCCTCGATGGCCGTCTCCACCGTGGCGAAGCCGGTGATGACGATGACCAGGACCTGGGGATGGTCCCGGCGGATGAGGCTCAAGACCTCCAGCCCGTCCATCCCCGGCATCTTCAGGTCGAGCAGGGTCAGGGAGATCGCCTCCCGGGCCAGGATGTCCAGCCCGGTCCGGCCGTCCGGAGCCAGGATCACCTTGAGCCCCCGCCGGGAGAGAATCCTCTGGCAGCCCTCCCTGATGTCCCGTTCATCGTCGATGACCAGGACCGGAATCTGTCCTTCCCTATCGATCATCGGCCGTCCCTGCCTCCGGCTCCCTGAACCGGGGAAGCTCGATCCTGAAGGTCGCCCCTCCCCGGGGATCGTTGCGGGCCGTGATCCGGCCCTGGCAGTTCTCGATGATCCCGAAGGCCACGCTCAACCCCAGCCCGGTCCCCTTGCCCTCCTCCTTGGTGGTGAAGAAAGGGTCGAAGATAAAGGGCATGGCCTCCTCCGGGATGCCCGGTCCGGTATCCGAGATCTCCACCACCACCCCCTCCCCTCCGGGGTAGGGTTGAGTCTTGAGGGTCAGCCGCCCCTGGCCCTCCATGGCGTCGACGGCGTTGAGAATGATGTTCATGAAGGCCTGGCTGAGCTGATGGGGGTCGGCCGAGACCCCGGGGAGGGATGGGGCCAGCTCCTTGTCGATGGCGATGTTGTGGAAGAGGGGCTGGTTCTCCAGAAAGAAGACGGTTCGAAGCAAGGTCTCGTTGACCTCGCAGGGCCGGGCCAGGTCGTCGGTCTGACGGGCGAACTGGAGCAGCTCCTTGACGATCTTCTGGCACCTCTCGGCGTCCTCCAGGATTCTCTGGATGTCGGCCCGGACCTCTGGCTCCAGGGGGTAATCCTCCAACAGGAGATGGCCGAAGATGGTGATCCCTCCCAGGGGGTTGTTGAGCTGGTGGGCCACTCCGGCGGCCAGCTTGCCCAGCGAGGCCATCTTCTCGGCCTGGAGGAGCTGGATCCTGGTCTTGTCCAGCTCCTGCTCCATCCTCCGCTTCTCCCGAAGGTCATAGAAGAAACCCACCGTGGCCACCTCCACCTCGTCCTCGTAGACGATGGCCGCAGAGAGCCTGATGGGGACCGTGGAACCGTCCTTGCATAGCAGCTCCACGTCGTCGGACTGGAGCTGGCCCCTGAGGCCGTAGTCGTCGCTTCTCAAGCGGCGCATGATCTCCCTGGCCCCGTCGCCGGGGTAGATGTCCCTGATGTCCAGCTTCTCCAGGGCCTCGGCCTCGGTGTAGCCGGTGATCTGGCCGGCCGCCTTGGTGAAGATCAGAATCCGGCCGGTCATGTCGGCGGCGATGACCGCGTCCACCGAGCTCATGATCAGGTTGCGGAGAAAGGCGTTGGACCGCCGGAGCTCCCGGTTGGCCGCCTGGAGCCTGGCCTCGGCCTCCTTCCGTTCGGTGATGTCCCGCTCCACGTGAAGGAGCCATCTGGGCCGGCCGCTTTGGTCCGGGACCGGGAGGGTGGAGTACTCGATAAAGGAGGGCTCGGCGTCCGCCTGGGGGATGATCAGCTCGGCGATGACCGCCTGCCCGGTTTCAAGGGCCCGGCGGCTGGGGCAGCGGCCGGTTTGAGGGGGGCAGGGAGAGTCCTGGTGGTTGTTGAGCCGGTAGCAGGGGAGACCGACCACCTCCCCGCTGCTCAGCTCATACTCCTTGAGGAAGGTCCGGTTGGCGAAGAATATCCTGAAGCCCTCGGCCTCGGTGATGTAGATCGCCTCCCTCATGCTGTCCAGGAGCGTCTCCCTGAAGCTTCGCTCCCCTTCCAGATCCTCGGCCAGCTCCCTGGCCAAGGCCTCCTGCTTCAGCTTGGCCCCTTCCAGCTCCTCCACCCTCCGGCGGAGACGGGCCAGCTCGTCGGTCAAGGCCGCCTGGTCTGTCCGGGTTGGCTCCGCCAAGGATCACCCCCGGCCGGTTTAATGGTTCTTTACCGGGGAGAAAAGCTCGACCTCAGCTTATGAAATACCATAACCCCGGCCTGACCGGAAGTGCTCCCCCGTCCTGGGGGCGGCGATTTTGTCCGGTCGCCTGGGTATTTCCGGCCCGGGACCGGGTCCTGGTTAAAGGCCCCGGTCCTCGGCCGCGACCCAAGGAGAGGATTGACAGCCCCGGATCCAAAACGCATAATTTTTTTGGAAAGGGTCATGTTTCTCCGCAGAAAAGGGGGTTGGAAATGGCTGACAAGAGGGTCTTGATTGTCGATGACGATCCCGATCTGGTGGAGGCGGTGAGCATGCTCCTGGAGAGGGCGGGGATAGTGCCCCTGGCTGCTTACGGCGGGTTCGAGGGCCTGGAGAAGGCCAGGACCGAATCTCCGGACCTGATCATTCTCGACGTGATGATGCCGGACAAGGACGGCTTCAAGGTGGCCAAGGAGCTGGCCGCCGACGAAAAGACCAGGAAAATCCCCCTGGTCATGCTTTCCGCCGTGGTTGACCACATCGGCTCCACCTCCTACTCTCCCCATGCCTCGGCCCGAGACCTGGAGGCCGACGACTGGTTCGACAAACCGGTGGATCCCCGGGAGCTGGTGGAAAGGGTCAAGCAGCTTCTGGGTTGAAAACGTCAAGAGGCTGTTTTCCGAGGCCGAGCTTTCGGTCGATGGATTCCACCGGCTTGGGTCGAACTAAAGGCTAGGGCTTCAGGAGAGCAAGCCGGGGGTTGCTCGGGAAGCGGTCCTTTCCCCGGTCATATAATCCCACCAACGGTCTCCCCTGGCCCGGGCTTCCCCTGGCCCTGGCGCATCCTCGGATTTGCACTATGATTGATCCCACGGGGTTCAACCCAAGACATTCGTCGGAATCGCTCGGGGTTGGCGGTCTGGCGGCCTGATCGTCTTCAACCTGGCGTCTGCTTTGGGCCATTGGCTCAGGGGCGAGGAGATCGACCGGTCCCTCACCCGGATCATCGGCCTGATGATCGGCGCTGAAGCCAAGGAGGCTTGCCAGGCGCAAAGCCAACAAGCCCACCCGGCTCCGGTTTCAACCGTCCGGAAAAGCAAAGCCGCGGGGGAAGCCAAAAGCCGTTGCCCACTGGAAGGGTTGGCCGTTTTGCTGCCACTCATTCTGATCCTTTTCGGAATCCTGGTCGGACTGGGTCTCTACGGACCGGTGGGGATTAGTTACGATTCGTCTGAGGGAAGGCTGAGTCTGAGCTGGTGGGGTTGGCAGGTGAGAGGATGGGACAGACCCCGGCTGTCCAAACCGGGCCGAGGCGGGGCGGCTGAAAAAAGGCCGGAAACCAGGCCCGGGGTTCCCCGGAGGAGAAGGTTGAGGGCCCGGTTCCTGTGGGCCCAGCGCGATCTGGCCCTCGGTCTGCTATGGCGAGGCTTTCGAATGGTCGGCCGGCTTATGGGCCGGGTAGAGATAACCGAGCTGGATGGTGATTTCTGCACCCCCGATCCAATGCTCAACGGATTGCTCTATGCCGCTCTGGCCAATATCAACCTGAACAGGGTTCACCTTTCAGCCAACTTTGAAAGCAGGAATCGTCTGTTGGTTCAGGCAACGGTAAGGCCCTACCAGGTCCTCTTGGAGATAAGCCTGTTCCTGGCGACCTTGCCTTATTACCGGATGTTAAAAGCCACCTTGGCCTATGTCCGCTCCTAACCTCAAAGACAAAGGAGACCAGAGATGACCCAGGCAGCCGATGTCCTCACCCGCCTCATGGAGGAGTTCAAAGCAATCGCCAAGATGGAGACCGTGGTCGGCCAACCCATCAAGGTCGATCCCTTCACCATCATCCCGGTAACCAGGGTTTCCGTCGGGCTGGGAGCCGGCGACGGGGCCGGCAAGGATAAAAAGTCCGGCGGAGAGGGAGGCGGTGGTGGCGGCGGCGGGGGGGTGATGGTCACCCCGATCGCCTTCATCGTGGTCAAGGGCGAGGAGATCTCCTTCCACGGGATCAGGAAAGGCGGCTCCTTTGGCGGCCTTGTTGAGGCCATGCCGGAGATACTTGAAAAGATGATGGCCGCCCGGAAGGACAAAAAGGAACCGGCCGGCGAGGAAGCTGCTCAACCGGGTGGTGAGGATGAATGACCATGGCCGTTGATCGCGGCCTTAGAAAGGTCTTCAAAAGCCGGCCCACCATCGAGGGGGCCGGGGTGCACCTCAAAAGGGCCTTTGGCTACAGCCAGGTCCCCTTGTTCGACCCCTTCCTCCTCCTGGACGACTTCCACTCCGGCAATCCAGTCCATTACCTCAAGGGGTTCCCCTGGCACCCCCACCGGGGCATCGAGACCATCACCTACGTCCTTCAGGGCCGGGTGGAGCACGGGGACAGCCTGGGCAACCAGGGGACAATTGCCCCGGGGGACATCCAGTGGATGACCGCCGGGTCGGGGATCATCCACCAGGAGATGCCCAAGGGGGACTCCCAGGGCCGGTTGTGGGGCTTCCAACTCTGGGCCAACCTGCCCGCCGCCAGAAAGATGATGGACCCCCGCTACCGGGGGTTGACCGAGGACCAGATCCCGGAGGTGGAGACGGCCGACGGGGTCAGGATCAAGGTCATCTGCGGCCAAGTGGCCGGGGTCCAGGGGCCGGTCCGGGACATCGTTATCGAGCCCGAGTACTTGGATATCCACCTTCCGCCCGGGGTGGAGTTCATCCATCCCCTCCCCCTGGGCCGGACCGCCCTGGCCTACCTGATCGAGGGCCGGGGCTTCTTCTGCCGGGAGAGGAACCCTTTCGGCTACGAGATGGCCGGGGCCGGCTGGTCGGATCTCCAAAGGGACCCCCTCCTGGGCCCGGAGACCCTGGTTCTGTTCGACGAGGGCGACAACGTGGTGGTCGCCACCGAAAAGGAGCCCCTGCGTTTTCTCCTGGTCTCCGGACGGCCCCTGGGCGAGCCGGTGGCCTGGTCCGGGCCCATTGTCATGAACTCCCAGGAGGAGCTCCGTCAGGCCTTTGAGGAATACGAGCAGGGAACCTTTATCAAGGTCCGGTAGGAGAGGACCCAGGATGCCGGCGCTTCGGCTTCAGGCTTCCTGCCGCCTTAGATCCATCCTGAAAAGGAGGACCAGGCCGCTCAAAACCAGGAACCCCAGGCAGGCCAGGCCCAGGCTCAGGGAGTAGATCTCACCCAGGTAACCCATCCCGGCCGGGATGAGGCCGCCCCCCAGGACAACGGACACGGCCACGGTCAGGGCGACCACCAGGTTGCGCTGCTCCGCCACCCCCACCTCGGATAGGGCGGCAAAGGCCACCGGAAAGAAGCAGGCCGAGGCGGCCGGCTGGACAAAGACCATGACCAGTAAAAAACCTCCGGCCGCCTGGCTCAGGGCCAGGGTGGAGACTCCGGCCAGGGCCAGGATCACCCCCAGGGAGAGGCGCCGGCCGTAACGGTCGCTGGCCCAGCCGGCCAGAAAGATCATCCCCAGGGCCGAGAACCTGGACAGGGAGACCAGCAGGTTGGCCGTCTTGGCCTCCAGGCCTGCCTGGCCGGTCAGGTAGAGGGGCAGTAGGGCGAAGACCCCTTCGCTGGCCCCCACCCCCAGGATGAACAGCCAGGTCATCATCCACCAGGCCGGCTCCTTGACGATCTCCGCGAAATGGGCCGGCCTTGGCGCCTGGCCCTTGAACCGGCCGCCCCGTCCCAGGAGGGCGAAAGCCAGGCCCACGGCCAGGGCCGCCCCGCCCAGCCAGACCAGGGTCCCCCGCCAGGTCAGCCAGGCCTCGAAAAAACCCACCGCCGCCGGGGCGACGATGTAGGCCCAGTTGGGGGCCAGCTCGTGGATGGCCAGGGTCTTGCCCCAGTGGCGTGGATGGCTCAAACTAGTCACCGTGGCGATTCCGGAGGGAAGGTAGAGCCCCGCGGCCAGGCCGACCCCCACCAGCCCCAGCTTGACCCCTCCCAGACCCCGGCTCAGCCCGATCACCATCAGGGCCGCCCCGGCCGTCCAGGCGGCCAGGACCACCGCGGTCCGGTGGGTGATCCGGGCCACGATGAACCCGGAGGAGATCAGGGCTCCGAAAAACCCGGCGGTGGTGAAGATGAACAGCGACCCGGCCCCGGACCGGCTTAGCCCCAGCTCCTTGACCAGGGCCGGGAGGACCGGGGAGAGGACCATCCGGGCCAGATGGGTCATGAAAAAAACCGCGGTCAGAAGGAGGATCGCGGTCAGGACCGGTTTGAGATTAGCCTTGTCCAGGTCAGGGGTCACAGTCTTCTCTCCGGAATCATCCCCGAGAGGCCCTAGCCGATCGCCTTCGGTGGGTTGCGAAGCCGTTTCCCCTGATCAGTCCTTGTAGCCCAGGACCAGGCCGGTCCCGCCCGGCCCATTCCGCCGTTCGACCTTGCCGAAGCCGGCCGCCTGGAGCCAACCCCTAACCTCCGCCTCGGTGTAGGTGTCGCCCCGCCCGGTTCCCACCAGCATGTTCAGGGCGAAAAATGCCCCGAAAGGCGGGTTGAGCCGGTCCTCATCCATGATAAAGTCGCTGATCACCAGCCGTCCCTTGGGGTTGAGGGCCCGGTGACAGCGGACCACCAGGTCCTGGTTCTCCTCCGGGGAGTTGATGTGGATTACGGCCGAGAGGAGGACCAGGTCGAACCCGTTCCCCAGATCGTCCTTGAGGTAATCCCCCTCCTTGACCTGGATCCGGTCCTCCAGCCCCTCGGCGGCCAGGTACTCCCTGGTCAGGGGGATGATCTGGGGCAGGTCCAGAACCGTGGCCCGGATCCCCTGCCCCGCCCTGACCAGGGCCATGCTGAAAGCACCCGAGCCTCCGCCCACGTCCAGAACCCGTTTCACCCCCGCCAGGTCCAACCCCTCGGCCAGCTCCCGGGCCTGGTGGGCGGCCCGGTGGTGCATGGCCGCGATAAAGGCCCGGTGGCGGGACTGGTCCTGCTGGTCAAAGGGGCTCTGGTCCCTGGCCCCGCCCGATTTGACCGCCCGGGTCAGGTGGGACCAGGTGTTCCAAAGATGGTTCCAGTGGCCCAGCCCACCCAGGTACCCGGGCCGGCCCTCCACCAGGTGGCCGGCTGAAAGCTCACTCAGCTCAAAGATCCGGTCCTTTTTATCCACCAGGCCCAGAACCGCCAGGGCGTTGAGCAGCCGATCGGTGGCCCGGGGGTCGGTTTTGAGCTCCCGGGCCAGATCGGCCGAGGTCGAGGCCTCCTTGGCCAGGGCGTTGAACAGCCCCAGCTCAAAGGCGGTCAAGACGATCCGGCTGCGTTGAAAGCCGCCCACCAGGCGGTTGAGCTCCTCAGGACTCTCGAACTTGAAGCCGGCCATCACTCCGCCTCCGATCCGGCCCAGGAGAGGTCTGGCCGGCGCTGGTGCCACCCCGTGGCCTCCTGGAAAGCCCGGCCGATCCGGAGGATCATCCCCTCCTGGAAGGGCCGGCCGTAGATCATCAACCCGACGGGCAGCCCCTGGGAGGTGAAGCCGCAGGGCAGGGACAGGCCGCACAGCCCTAAGCTGTTGCCGACGGAGGTGTTCTGGAGAGAGGCCAGGTTGGCGGCGGTGTAGGTTTCCCGGTCCCGGTCGGCCTGGGCCACCTCCGGGGCGGGGCGGATGGTGGTCGGGACCAGGAGGGCGTCCACCCCGGTCATCAACCTCCCGGCCTCCTCCCTCAGCCTCATCATCTCCTCCTTGGCCTCCAGGTACTGGCTGACCGTGACCTCCTTGCCCAGGAGCAGCCTGGGGGCGATTACCGGATCCAGCCGGTCGTAGCTCTCCTCCACCAGGACCCGGTTGACCTTGTAGGCCTCGGCCGAAAGGACCAGCGCCTGGACCTTGCTCTCCATCACCTTTTGGGCCACCGGGAAGCCGATGCTCTCCAACCCGGCCCCCAGGTCCCGGAGGACCCGGCCGGCCTCCCGGACGGCCCCGGCCACCTCTGGATCGACCCCCTCCCAGAAGACCGACTCGGCAAAGGCCAGCTTCAAGCCCTTGACCCCCTGGTCAAGGCCGGAAAGAGGGTCTTGGGGGATGACCCCCAGGGTGGTCTCGTCGGCCAGGTCCTGTCCCTGGAGGGCCTCCAGGACCAGGGCCGCGTCCTCCGCCGTCCGGACCAGGGGCCCGACCGAGTCCAGGGTCCAGCTCAAGGGGTAGACCCCGGCCCGGCTGACCCGCCCCACGGTGGTCTTGAGCCCGGTCAGGCCGCAGAAGGAGGAGGGGATCCGGACCGATCCTCCCGTGTCGGTCCCCAGGGCCAAGGGGGCCAGGCCGGCGGCCACGGCCACGGCCGAGCCGCTGGAGGAGCCGCCCGGGGCATGGTGGGTCCGGCTCCAGGGGTTGTGGGGCGTGCCGTGGTCGTGGTTGATCCCCACCCCGCCGTAGGCGAACTGGACGGTGTTGGTCTTGCCCAGGAGGACCATTCCCGCCCTGAGCAGCTTGTTCACCGCGGTGGCGTCCCGGTCGGCCCGGCCCGACTCCCGAAGCCTGGAGCCGGCCGAGGTGGGCATCCCCCGGACGTCAAAGAGATCCTTGACCGCAAAGGGTATGCCCTGGAGAGGGCTCAGGTCCTGGCCGGCCGCCAGGGCCGTCTCGGCGGCCTTGGCCGCGGCCAGGGCCCTCTCCCGGCAGACCAGGCGGAAGGCGTTCAAGCTCCCCTCCAGGGCCTCGATCCTGGCCAGGAGGTTTTCGGTCACCTCCAGCGGCGAAAGGCTGCCCGAACGATAGGCCCGGGCCAGCTCGGCGATGGAGAGAAAGGGCAGAGACTGGTCAGCCATGATCCTTCACTCCCAGGGACAAGGGTTGGATGGACTAGCCGAAACGTCGGGGCCGGGATACCTCCCCGCCGGGATGAGCCTCCAAAAGCCGACCTTAAAGAACCGGGCCCAAGCCTGTCAACTCCGACAACCTCCGGACCTGGCGGGGAGGAAGGCCGACTCCGGGTCAGCCCTCCTCCAGCTCCTCGGCCAGGCCGAAGATGGCCGTCTCTATCTGGGCCAGGCCCCGGGCCGAGACGATGAGGGCCCCCTTGGTCAGCTCCAACTGCTCCCGGGCCTTCTCCGGACCGGTTCTGGAGGCCGCTCCGGCCAGGCTCAGGAGGAGCTCCCTGATGTTGGCCACGTCCGCGGCCAGGGTCTCCAATTTGAGGCTGACCTTCGGTCTCTTGTGCTTGCCCATCTCTCCTCCCGGGGGTTCCCCAACGCTCTCGGCCAAGGCCGCTTATCCGGATAATCGTCCCAGTGGGGGTTATAAATCAAGTCCCTTGAGCCGGTCTTAAGCTCGGGGATCGAGGGCGGGCGCGGGAGGTCCGGCTCCGCTCCCCGGCCGCCCCGCCCCCCGGCTCCCGGACCGGACCTGCCGGCGGACCCCGCCAGGGTTCAACTAACCATCTTTAGGTTTTATTCTGATTGTTTCCGGGCGACCGAAAAAAATACTTGACCCGAGTAAGGTTTAAATGAATACTAATATACAATTGAACTCTGACCCAAGGGTCCTCCACCTCGAAGCCGCTTAGAGCAGAGCAGCATTATTCCCGCCGGGTAAGCGGGTGAAAAGGTTCCGGCCTTATCCTGATCCGTCGGCGCTTTGAGCCGGCAAGAGCAGACAACCGGTCCTTCGGGAGGCTGACCCCATGACCCTGGCCGAGAAGATTCTGGCCGCCCACGCCGGGCTGGACTCAGTAAAACCGGGACAGTTCCTCAACGTCAAGGTGGATCTGGTGATGACCACCGACGCCACCGGGCTGATCTCGGTCCAGCAGTTCA
>Ga0209164_1006034_pt1 | contig 10090 bp, 8 predicted proteins | sample MTBNYHSulfiMetaG_FD_187458 | JGI IMG/M metagenome (GOLD analysis project Ga0209164, IMG submission 187458) | Enrichment culture microbial communities from rom New York Harbor, USA that are MTBE-degrading - MTBE-NYH (New York Harbor Sulfidogenic)... | ecosystem: Environmental > Aquatic > Marine >... | reverse complement strand
GTTAAAAGAAATATCTAATCTCAATTTGATATAATTTATAGCTAATAATTCTTAATGAGGACTAATGTATACTGAAGACGAACTTCGCAGGCAACTATCAACAATTTCATTCTGGTACCATAAGATAGAGCTTCCTTACGGTATTGTTACTCCAGGCTGGGCCCCCATTAATGCATCAGCCTATGGAATTCCACAGGACCTTACAGGCAAACGGGTACTCGATATAGGAGCATGGGACGGCTACTGGACTTTTCAAGCGCTTCAACGTGGTGCAAGAGAGGTCATCGCCATCGATGACTTTTCTGATTACCTGGGGAGCTTGAATCAAAGTGACAGGAGGGCATGGGAATCCTTCGACCTATGCCGTTCTGCATTGGGTTATTCCGAAAACACCTGTAAACGGATTGAAATGTCTGTCTATGATATTTCTGAAGCGAACCTGGGGCTCTTTGATACAGTTTTCTTCTTCGGCACCGTTTATCATCTCCGTTATCCATTGCTGGCTCTCGATAAAATTTCTTCTGTATGTAAAGAGGACATTTATATCGAATCTGCCATCCTGGATGATTTCAGCCCTTACCGGGGTGGCATCGGGCATGGCTATTCAGGCCAGCAGATGGTCATGGAATTTTATCCCGGCAAACAATATGGCAATAACGAGACAAACTGGTGGGCTCCAACATTATACTGTCTCATGAACATGGCACATGCTGCCGGCTTTCAAAAGGTTGACGGATGGAAGCTGATTGAGAACCCACAGCACATATCTCTCTGTAGAGGGTTTATCAAGGGTAAAAAGTAAAAACCTCCAATGGGCCCGTCTCCAGGCGGAAAGAAACAGGCTGAGAAGACAAAAACTCTGATATCAAACTAAAATCAAATTAATGTTACATAAGAGAAATCCTTACTATCGCGGAGACGATCATTTTATCACAATGGAAGTACAGGAGAGGGAAGATGCCCGTGAAGCATAGAATGGTCCTTGAACAGTAAAAAGCATTCCGCAAGCAGTGAAATATGGTTAGTTCCGGAGAAGATGGCAAATGAAACAAAGCAAGAATGAAACGTTACAGGGGTGGTGGATAATCCGTTTCCGCATGAAATGGCCCGAAGATACAGAAGCATTATGGCATATCGACCTTCTGCTCGCCCATAAATTATTTGCTCCCCTCCTGCATCACTACCGCACAGATATTGCGTCATGGCGGTTCCACCGAAGGGCGGCACGGGATCAGGAAGGACACCAGTTCAGTTTCCTTTTCTATACCTCACAAGACACGGCACAAAAAATCAATGGTTCTGTGATGACCGATAAAATCCTGAAAAAGATGAAGCGCGCGGGGATAATCACGCAGGATATCTATGACAATACCGAAAAAATCCTTCGCCCGAATATTTCCGATACAAGCGACCCGTACTGGTCCCCTCTGATCAGAGAATCATGGCCTTTCTTCATTACCGGCGTCTGTCAGATGTGGCTTTCAATGATCGATGAGATTTCGAAGAGTGATTCTCCCGGAAAGAAGTCTTTATCACCCCCGCAGTTGATAAAGCATTATCGGGGAGTCAATGATAAACTGACAGAGTTCTGGAAAAATGAAGGGGGGCATGCACTGCTCCACCACCTGAATGCTATTTTTGGGTATATGCCTGTAATGGTCCAGGAAGTACGCTGGGCAAGATACTAATGCTTCAAAAAGGGACCCTTCAGCATATCCCTGGCGCCACTGAAAAGCATCTCTTGTTCATTGATTCACTCAAATAAGCAAGAGATGCCCTGAGAGGCATACGGATGAGCAGGTTGAGAAGAAATAAAAACGGCCTGCCTCCTTTCACCTTCATCAGCTTTGTCTTTCCTGCACAACTTTTTCAAGAAATTCCTCAAGGGCATTTATACAAACAGTATCCCTATATACAAGGTGCTTTCTTGCCCTGACCTGGTCGGATAGTTGTTTCCGCCATTCCGGTTCAAGTCCCAACCGGACTGCTATATCAACGTATTCATCGAGGGTGGAAGCAATAGTGTGACGCAGCCCCATCATGGTCAGAATAGCCGAACTGTGGCGACTTCTCATGAATTCACCGGGGAGGGTTACAACCGGCACATTGCAGGAGACAGCTTCCAGTGTTGAGTTACACCCGGACCATCCAATGCTGTCGAGATATACATCTGCCATACAGTTCAAAGCAAGGTAATGAGCAGGATCAAGCGTCGGCAAAAAAACTAAATGGTAATCACCATCCATATCACATTCATCGAATGCCCTTTTGATTCTTGAATGGAATTCCCCCGTAACTGAACTACTTCTCCTGAAAGCAAGGAAGATGAACTGACAATCCCCGACTTTTTGGGCAATACGGGGATAGATTGCGTCGTATTGAGGCAGGTACTTACAGAGATTCTGGCAACAGAGATAGAGCACTGAATTTTTCCGTATTCCATAGGTATCACGATTTGCAGATGCTACAGGAATGTCTAATGGCGTATAGTGGACAGAGAGATTCGGCAGGCGGATTAACTGTTCAGTGTAATGAAAATCTGCGTCAGCAGGCTCCATAAGATCACTACTGAGATAATAATCGATTGTAGGCAGTCCTGTAGTATCCGGGTGACCCCAGGAAACGCACTGCACCGGGGCAAGGCGCAATGCTGCAAGCTTAATTGTAAGCTGATCCATATTGATAGCCGGGTAAATCAATACGTGGAGATTATCGTTGGCAATAACGTCGCACAAATCTTCAAAAGAATAAAGATTTTCGACAAAGCGGTGGAAATGTGTTCGTGCAGCTTCCGTTGTAGCATCCTTTATGGTCCCTGTATAGTACCCATAAAGACTGAATTTCCCTTTATTCATATTTTCAATCCACCCCCTGATCGGGATTTTCCAGTTTGAATGGGAATGAAAAAACGACGATACTATCCCAATACGCAAAGGGGTCCCGGGTGTGCAAGGAGGCATGACACAACGCGTGCTGAATTGTGGATAACGCGCTTGCATAATTCGGCATACAAGTCCCCCGTAGAGCTGCTGCAACTCTCTGTCATTACATGCCTGATATGCTAAAAAGAACGGTTGTGAGCTGCCGACTGCCGACTCGGCAGATTCACTCTTATGCGGAAAATCGCACAGGACAGTTTCATGAAGCTTTTGGAGCTCCTCATGATATCGCTTTCTGGATATTGCTATGCTTGGCTGGTCCGGATAAAAAATCTTCACCTGCGACATACATCGTGCGAAGTGAGCTGCAATAAAATCAGGGTTAAGGAAGATAGCCATATCATAGGCCATCAGCGCCTCTTCGTTACTCCCCTGGTTATATAACGCTTGCCCCATATTAAGATAAATATCATGAAGAAACGGATTAATTCTCAGTGCTTTTTGAAAATAAATAATTGCCTCATCAGACTTTTCGATTTTTACGAAAATAGCACCAATATTATTATAGGCCTGCAAAAGAGAGGGATTCAGCTGAAGAGCTTTTTGATAATATTGCAGTGCATCCTTCAACAACCCTTGCTCTTGAAGACTAAAGCCCAGCTTCACATACATATCGGCATGGTTGGGCTTCCTCTGCAGCGCGTTATAACAATACGCGATAGCTTCATTAAATTGTTTCTTAGTTATACAAATGTTGGCAAGATATTCCAGCGCTTCAAAAGATTCCGGATTAAGCTCAAGGGTTTTCTTGAAATATGTTGTGGCTTCTTCCAACTTGCCGTCTCTTAAGAAAAGGCTCCCGAGCGCAAGATTTGCATCGGGGTTGGCTGCGTTTAACTGAAGCGACCTTTGCAGATACTGGATTGCACCATCATATTTTTCCAACTGAGCATTCATAATACCGAGAAAAAACAAAATGTACGGATTCTCCGGTTGTTGTTTGACCAGCTTTTTCATGAGAGATTCTGCCCGCACTATGTCCCCTGACTGATAATACTGCAAGGCCGAGTGAAGCGTCTCCTGAGGATTCATTGTCTTGAGTTGGGTCCTTTATGGCAGCTATGTTTAAAAATCATAATTGAACATTTCTATGTCTTTCGAATATACATCGGCAATGATTTCTCTGGTTTCCGGAGAATAATATCGGCGATACTGTTCACGGTCCGATTTGTTAATCCGGTCAAGGTGCAAGTTCCTGATTCCCAGCCTTTCACACAGTTCAGTGAAATCATTCTCAAGATTTTCAAACCTGAGAACATAATCAACCATTACTCTATATGTGCCATTATCCTGCTTGGCCATCCACTGATATTGCGGCCGCCAGGATTCATGCTTGAGTAAGTTTTTTCTCTGTTTAAGGACCTGGCAGCATTCCGAAAAAGTCTTGTCATGAAGGAATGCGTAGTCAGGATGGAGGTTAACCTGGTTTACGTTATCATGCCAATGACTTTTTTTCATCCTGGCATATGTATAAGAAGAGACCACACGGTCCCAGGGATTCCGTACGACCGTGAATTTCTTAAATGAATTCCATTCTTGCGGATACACGAGACAATAATATTGCCATGGAAGATGCCCCCTGCCCTGCAACCCCAAAACTTCCTTAATACTTGTGCCTGCAGCGCGCGGCGTATGAATAAAGACACACCTGAATTGCTCTGATATATTGATACTCATACCTGCTCATCTTCCTGTTCATGGAATTGCTGAACCCTGCCCCTCACAGAGCACGTGTTCTATTCTATCATAGTCACCGAGCGTCTTTTCCGCCCACTGACACAAGCTTTTGATTGATATACTATTGTTGTCCGTAAGGGTATGCAATATCAGAGAATGAATATAAGAGATGCTCTCAGGCTTATTAAAGCGCTTCCCTGATCAGTTCCGGTAATTCGTCCGCATCATAGGGGATTGCCTTTAAATCCTTGTCCTGTTCCGAGGTTTCAAGGTGTTCATTATTGGTCTCATAATCCCATTTCAGCCATTTCTCTTCATACCAGTCCTCAGGAGGAATCTGATCTCCGAAGTGTTGCGAAACCGCAAGGGACACCAAATGCTTCCAATACATCACTTTTTCAGAGGCGGCAAAACTAAAATCATGCACATGCGCAGATAATTTAGGCATCACGAGAATGCCTCCATGTTTCAACGTTGCAGGCATTCTCTCCAGCTTGCTTAGATTACAAAATATCGTACCCGCTCTATTTGGTCTCTCGGGTAATCTGTGGCTTAACCCTTTCCATACCTCTATCACATCAGTAGTAGCAAAAACATAATCCTCCGCGGTGAATTCGTCCATGGCTTTCCCGAACTGATTGCTGCGGAAAACATGGTCAACTTCAAGAAACACTATTACCGAAGGTTTCTCATACTTTGGGAGGATAATATCATTCATAAAATGGGTCAATTGATCCTCTCCGGCATCCTGATGATCATGGATAAGCTCTATCTTGGGGTCATTCAGCTCCCTGATCTTTTCAACCGCCTGATCAAATTTCTCCGGGAACTTCACCGTCTCGCCTTTATACACACACCCGGTCACCTTACCCCAGGGGACATCGTCCCAAAAAACAAAGATCTTATCCACATGGTCGCTTATCGATTTGATGGATGCCTGGACAAAATCCTCACCATATAAACATCGGTAAATTGCATAGACAAGAGGTTTCTGGGTCCTGCCCTTGCCCGCATGCCCTTTCCCCTGCACTGCCTCCACTAAATTATGATATGCGTCCGCGTAGTCCGGTTTAAGCAGCAGGGCCTTCTGGAAATGAGTAATCGCTTCAGCGAGCTGTTTTTTCTCCTGAAAGGCAACCCCCAGATTATTATGTGCTTCAGGATAGTCGGGCTCGACCCTGAGCGCTTCCTGATAACACTTTATCGCCTTCTCAAGCTGAAGATTGTCCTGCAGGGCGATTCCCATATTATTGTACGCTTCGGCATACTTCGGATTAAGCTTAATCGCTTTCCTGTAATTCGTGACGGCTTTGGTATATTCCCCTTTGTCCTGCAAAACATTTCCCATGTCATAATACGCGTCTGCATTGTTCGGATCAGCCTTGACTGCTTTTTTGATATTCTTGAGCGCAAGGTCGTGGTTTCCCCGTTGATAGGATATTAATCCCAAAAGATGCAGGGCCTCGCTATTCTCTGCTTCAGCTTTTAATATTTCACCGGAAATATTTTCTGCCTGTTCCAGATTGCCTGATTGATACTGCTCACGTGCTGATCGAATCAATTCATTCATGTCATTCTATTGTAAGGGAAAAGGAAAAGAAAGAAAAGGTGTTTCCACGGGTACCCTGACCGGAGCAGCAATTGCACTTCATTGCGGGGTGCATGGCGTCGCGGCAACCCGTCTTCCATATTGAGGTAACTGACCCCGGACCTCCATCCTCTTCTGAATCGCTGCCACTATATATTAAAGATAAATATATTTCGACAGCAGATGTTTCAGCTTTTCCGGCAGCAATTGGGAATTCTCCATCTCGTACCTGCAGTTATGGTCGTCAATGATTAAAAGCCTGTTGTTCTCCAGGCTTCTGATTTTGTCAAAAGGATTTCTGACAATAAATTTCCGGGGGCCTTTATCAGTTACTACGTTCCATTGCAGGTGGTCACGAGCCTCCTTTATCGCGAGCACCCTGGTAATAACAGGCACGTAATATCTCCTTTGCAGCTCCGAAAGAATAACTTCCTGTGCAGTATTGGGAAACCGAGCAAGGTCGGGAATGACGCCGATTTCCGGCAAATCCTCTTCGGTTGCGTCTCTCACAGAGAGAAATTCTCCCTTGTGGCTGAGAGGGTACGAACGATAAATCCATATCCTTGGGAAAAATCTGAAGCCTTTGACATCCAATTGCAGTGATCCGTCAGGGGAACGGGAAAACTGAGCGGTTTCAGGCTCAAGGATTTGCGGTGTTCTCTCTGTCATGGATTTGTTCCCTGAAATAAAATGCCGCACTCCTTTCCTAACTTCTCATTCAATCCGGATAATTCCACCTGTGCTTTTACAAAGTCCTTGTAATATCCCTCCTCTTTCATCAAATCTCCGGGTGCACCGTACTGTTTCAGAAAACCGTTTCTGAGGACCATCACCTTATCCACATTCTGCAATGTGGTAAGCCGGTGGGCAATAATAAACGTTGTCCGGCTTCTCACGAGATTCTGCAGGGCATCCTGAATCAGCTGCTCTGTCTCAGTATCCACAGACGAAGTTGCCTCATCGAGTATGAGTATCCCCGGATTGCGGAGAATCGCCCGGGCTATCGAAATTCTCTGTTTCTCTCCTCCGCTGAGACCGACGCCCCTCTCGCCTATTCCGGTCTCATATCCATCAGGCATCTTGATGATAAAATCATGGGCATTCGCGGCCCTGGCTGCCTGAATAATCTCTGCCCTTTCAGCCTGGGGCTTTGCATAGGCGATATTGTCGGCAAGGGTCCCCCGGAACAGGTACGGCTCCTGCAATACAAGGCCAATATGCTGCCTCAGGTCATTCGTATCTATAGAATTGATGTCAACATCATCGATAAGAAGCTCCCCGTTGTTGACTGTGTAAAAACGGCAGACAAGATTAATAATCGTTGTCTTGCCTGACCCGCTTGGACCGATTATCCCTATCGTTTCACCCGGTTCAGCGATAAATGATATATTATGGAGTACTGGAAGATAATCAGTGTAACCGAAGGTTACATTGCGAAATTCCACCTTCCCTTTTATCGACGGCATATGAATCAGTCCTTCCTGCTTAAGGGTCTCCTCGGGCTCGTCAAATATTTCAAAAATACGGTGTGCCGCGGTCAGTACCTGGGTTGCCCAGTTGCTTAACTGGGTCAATGAGGAAAGCGGCCCGTAGAACATGCCGAGATAGCTCAGGAACGCTATCAGGGTGCCGAGACTGATGTGATAACGGGGGTCCGTGTTGAGCACAAACTTTCCGCCAATATACCATACGAGAAGCCCGCCTATCCCGTAGACAAATGATACCAGCGGGAAAAACGTCATCCAGGAACGGTTTATCGCAAGGGCGTCCTCACGCAACCGGACGTTCCGGTCCTCAAATTGCCCGATTTCCCTCTTTTCCTGATTGAATGCCCTGATGATGCGTATCCCTGAAAGACGCGTGTTCAGAAAACTGTTTATACGCCATCGGGAAAACCAGTAGCGGTTGTAAAACCGTATGATATATTTCCAGTAGCGCCTTGTGACGAACATGATAAGCGGTCCGGGAAGAAGAACAAATAGTCCCAGGCGCCAGTTCATGCTGAACAGTACAACTCCGATACCGAGTATCAGTAGTATGTTCAGGAGAAACCCCTGGGAGATATTGGAGATAAACCCCTGCAATGCCTCAGTATCACTTGAAACCCTGCTCATTAAACCGCCGACCTGTTTCCGGTCGTAGAAATCAATCGGCAGCCTCTGAAGTTTCTCAAACAACCCGGCCCTCAGAGTAAATACAAACCGGCTCCCTACGACAGCGCTGATGCGATTGTTGGTGACCGTTACGAGTATCCGTATCCCCTGTATCCCCAGGAGGCCGAGGACCAGCCATATAAGCCAATCCGGATGTCCGGCCGTTGCACCCAGAACATCATCGACGAGTATTCTTATGAGATAAGGCGGCAATAAATCTACACTCACTCCGACAAGCAGAAGGAGAAACATCACCACACAGGCTCTCCGGTACGGCTTTATCATCTCAAAAAGCCTTCGGGCAATCTTCTGTTTTTCAGGCAGGGTAATTTTCTCCCGGTTTGCTTCTTCCAGCCTTCTTTTTTCGTCATGCAGACGGTCTCTCATACCAGGGTCCCGGATGAGGCTGGCAACCAGTTTTACCGCCAGTGAGAACCTGTCCGCAACCGCGTTCGTGTAACGCATCACGTCGTATGCCCTTCCATTCTGCCTGATTTCCAGCACCTGACCGCCGACAACGGGATACGACCTGACAGATTCAATTTCTGCCAGAGAGAAAGAGCACCGCTTCCGGGGAATTTCCGCATGAGCAACTACATGCATTCTGTCGGCCCCGATAATCAACCATTCCTCTCCGAAATTCCCTTTTTCATCTATGTCCGAGCGCACTGCAAGATCGATCTTATTGAGAGGAAGATGTTCTTCGGTTTCGAGCAAGGCAAGAATTTTTTCAGGGATATCTTTCTTTATCGGCATATCAGTGGGTCCTTGTTCTACTATAAAGCATCATTTGCTTTTTTTATAGAAATTATACTTTTCGGTCTTTCACAGAACAAAAAAGGTATTCAGGAATAGCAATTCTTTTTTACCTAATGCTTAATAAAAGTGCCTGGTCAAAATACAGGCACGCTATAGTAAACAGATAAATTTGACAAAAAAATTTTTTTATACTAGATTGAAAGTATAAGAAAGAAAAGTGATATCAAGGGGGGGACCTAAGCATATATCACTTCATCATATCATTTTAGTTTTTTCTCCACCGGCAGATCCCCGGCAGCGCGAAAACTTCTCTTGAGCAAAAGACCGAAAATTACAGGTCTTTTTTGGCAACTTAAATATGGTTACGCTGCATGAAGGTAATCAATAAAAAAGTTACTTCGGTATGTCAGCTTAACCAATCAAATGGGGGGTGAATATGAAACTTATAAAGATTCTCTTTTGTTTCACGTTTCTTGCCCTGCTCCTCCTGCCTCCGCTTTCACATGCAGATCCACTTGCCAACTGGGCAACCATTACATCCGGGACCGATGACTGGTTTTATGGGCTTACGTATGGAACCGACAGATTTGTCACTGTTGGCGCCTTTGGCACTGTGTATACCTCCACAGACGGGGTAGCGTGGACTGAAAGAACTTCAGGGGTGGGAAACCATCTTTACGGAGTTGGCTTCGGGAACAATACCTTTGTTGCGGTGGGAAGTGTAGGCAAAGTCCTTACCTCGCCCGACGGGGTTACCTGGACATCGCGGACTGAAGGCCAGGCGCATCCTGTATCACAGAATCTTTATGGCGTCGCCTACGGCAACAGCAAATTTGTCGTCGTCGGTGGTCACGGCACAATCATAACTTCATCGGATAACGGGGTAACCTGGGACGACCCGTTCTGGCCCTATTCCTCTCCCACTGCGAACTGGCTGTATGGAACTACCTATGACAACAGTTTATTTGTAGACG
>Ga0209164_1006033_pt1 | contig 10091 bp, 11 predicted proteins | sample MTBNYHSulfiMetaG_FD_187458 | JGI IMG/M metagenome (GOLD analysis project Ga0209164, IMG submission 187458) | Enrichment culture microbial communities from rom New York Harbor, USA that are MTBE-degrading - MTBE-NYH (New York Harbor Sulfidogenic)... | ecosystem: Environmental > Aquatic > Marine >... | reverse complement strand
GCGGCAAGAAAGGGAAGGAGCGCATGAGCAGAGCTTTAAAGTTGCTCGTAGTCGATGATGAAGAGATTGTTCGTTACCCTTTGCTGGCTATCCTCAAACGCCTTGGTCATCACGCAGAAGGCGAGCAAGACGGATTAGCCGGCCTGCACTCGATTGAAAAGGGCGATTACGATGCGGTTTTTGTAGATGTTCGAATGCCGGGGCTGAACGGGATTGATTTACTGTGCAGAGCAAAGGAGCTGAGACCGGAAATTCGCATCGTTATGATGAGCGGAGGCGGATTTGATGACACCCGTAAGGAGGCTATGCAGAAAGGGGCGTTCGCTTTCGTGCAAAAACCGTTGCGCATTACGGACCTCCAGGAATTGACAAAAAAGATCTCTTCCTCTTTAAGCACTTAGAGGGCTCCGAAAAACCGCTTGCTGAGATGCAGCCAAAGATGACCGAGTCTCATAATCTGATTGAAAGCCGTTCTACCAGCCTTCCCACCATCTTCAGTTTGGTGCAGGAGAATCAAGCAGCAGCAAAACAAGAAGCAATGATCGAATCAGAGGAATGCCCTGGTTATCTGAGGCTTCTCGATGAGGGTTGCCTCAGCGACAGGGTGCGCATTTTGGAACGAATTTTGGCGAAATGCGTTTTGTGTCCGAGGCAATGCGGCGCCGACCGCCTTAAAGGCAAAGTCGGGGCGTGCGGAGTCGACGCCAGACCCAAAGTTGCAGCCATGAGCATACATCCCTGGGAAGAGCCGCCCATATCGGGTACCCAGGGTTCGGGAACGATCTTCTTTTCGGGCTGCACTCTCAAATGTTTGTTCTGCCAGAATTATCCGATCAGTCAATTGGGAGTGGGACGGTATATCAGTGTGGAACAATTGGCGGATGGGATGCTGAAGTTGCAGCAAAGGGGGGCTCATAATATTAATCTGGTGACTGCAACTCATCAAATACCGGCTGTGGCTGCAGCCATCATGCTTGCAGCGACGCAGGGATTATCCGTTCCTATAGTCTATAATACCAGCGGCTATGAGCGCACCGAAATATTGCGGCTCCTTGATGGCTTGGTGGACATCTATCTACCCGACATCAAGTATGCCGACGGCAGGGCCGCGGAATTCTGTTCCCAAAGAAAAGATTATGTAATCTATAACCGGCCGGCACTTCTCGAAATGTGGCGGCAGGTGGGAGCGCTTCAGGTAGACCAACAGGGGATTGCTCGTCGCGGTTTGCTGGTGCGCCATATGGTGCTTCCGGCAAATCTTTCCGGTACGCATCAATGTCTCAATTTTCTGGCAAAAGAAATGGGCTCGAGCGTGTGGATCAGCCTGATGAGCCAGTACTTTCCCGCTCACCAGGCGCTGCGCTCACCTCCTCTAGATCGCAAGCCATCTGCCGCCGAATATCGGGAAGCATTTCAGGCCCTGATCCATTCGGGGCTTGAAAATGGCTTCATGCAGGATTGGGGGGATAACGGGCATATTTCTTAACGGGGAGGTGAACAGCGGCAGTGGCCTCCCTTTAGTGGATCATTTTGAAACAATAGTGAAACATTCTCTTTGACTCCATACCAAAGTTTCTTTAAACTCCGTAATCGGTTTTTGATTGCTAATGTCAGGCCTGGATTTGCGGCCAGGTTCATCAGCGGTTAAGCGAAATGAATATGCCATATAAATCGCTCATCAACGGGCTGTTTGCATTGCCTGTCGCATTTCTTCCGCTGATGGATGAAATTCCTGTCGCGATTGCCCTGCTGACTCCGAATCGAAAAGTGGTGTTAATCAATCGAGCTCTCGAAGCATTGACCGGGCTGGATCATCAGACAGCAGCGGGAATTCCCTGTGCTCACGTCATGCGCAGCAATATCTGCCTGCAGCAATGTCCCGCGGCCCGTTTGACAGATGCATCAGAGCCCGTATGCATTCAGGGGGACCTCGTTAACCGCGACCGCAAGAAAATTCCGATTCGGGTCACTTTTGCTCCAGTGCGCGATACGGACGGCCATTTGGTGGGTTTTATGGAAACCGTTGAAGACGTCCGCTTGCTGCAGGAGCTTGACGGTAAAATCGGTAAGGCCTATGGCTTCGGTCAATTGGTCGGTCGCAGCCAGCAGATGGAGAGGATCTTTCGCATCCTGCCGGTGATCGCTCAGTCTGATTCCTCCGTGCTGATCACGGGCGAAACGGGAACCGGCAAGGATTTTGTTGCGGAGGCGATTCACCAGGCTTCGCAACGTGCCAAAGGACCTTTTGTAAAGATTAACTGCGGCGCCTTGCCTGAAACATTGCTGGAGTCCGAGTTATTCGGACATCAGAAAGGCGCCTTTACGGGTGCTATGGAGAACAAGCCCGGCCGTTTCCGCTTGGCCCACAATGGAACTTTATACCTGACGGAAATTGGCGATCTGCCGCTTTCTCTGCAGGTCAAACTGCTCACCTTCCTGGACGACAAGATCGTTTATCCGTTGGGAAGCACCAAAGGCTTTCACGTTAATGTGCGAGTGATTGCTGCAACTCACCGTAATCTCGAGCAAATGGTCAAAGAAGGACGGTTCCGGGAAGACCTGCTGTTCAGGCTCAATGTAGTACGACAACATTTGCCTCCGTTGCGGGAGCGTGGTGATGACATCCGGCTGTTGCTGGACCATTTTCTCCACCATCTTGCCTCGCAATTCAAAAAACCGATCGAAGGCTTTTCAGGTAAGGCCCTGCGGGTCCTTCGCAATTACGTATATCCGGGTAATGTGCGCGAGCTGCGCAACATTGTTGAATACGCAATCAATGTCTGTCAGGAGGCACAAATTCAACCTAGGCATTTGCCCGCATATCTCACCGAAATGCGGATTACGGAGCCGGACAGAAAGGCTGAGGTGCTCGAGTCTGGCTTGCCTTCGATTGCTGCAATGGCGCCACCCGAGAGCGGGGAGGCAGATTTGGATTGGGGGGCGGTGGAGCGCAAGATGATCATGGAAGCTCTTCTGCAGGCCAAAGGGCGCCGGAGTAGAGCTGCCGGTATTCTGGGGTGGGGACGCAGTACTCTGTGGCGAAAAATGAAACAATACGGAATTGCTCCTTGAGCCTGCTACTGTTCAATTTGAATCCTGTGCAGCCCCGCAACGCTGCACAATAGAACGCGCTATGGTAAAAAAAGTCTTACTTACGCTGTATGGAAATGAGGTGGCGCCCCGCTTTGATCTAGCCACAGAGGTGCTGATTGCCGCGGTAGCCAAGGGAGAGGTGCGTGAGGAGAAGACCATGGTTCTGCCTCAGGCGTCCGCCGAAAAGCTGTGTCATATGTTGCTCACAGAGGAAGTGCAGGCAGTGATCTGCGGAGCCATTGAACAAGAGTACTACGAGTATCTTACATGGAAACGGGTCGATGTGATTGATTCCGTGGTCGGCTGCTACGAAGCTGTATTACAGAGATTCGGACAGGGAACCCTCAGGGCCGGCGATGTTCTGTACGAGGCAAAGGTGGAAGAGGGCAATGGACTTTAACAGCTGGTTTAAGAAGATCAATCTCCTCTACATGCCGGAGGAGGGAGCGGCACAGGACCGCTACAGCGTGCTTCGCCGCAACATGATCATCCTAATGATCCTGGTGACCCTCATTCCGCTTCTATTGATGGCATTCGTGAATTACCATCAGTATCGGACCGCCTTGAAAGATGAAATAGTCAACCCGTTGCGGATTCTGGTGAATAAGACGAAGCACTCCTTTGAGCTGTTTTTAGCCGAGCGCTTCTCCGCTGTCAGTTTTATCGCTTCGGCCTACTCTTTTGACGAGCTGGCCGACGAGAACACCCTGAATCGCATCTTTCGTGTCATGAGACGCGAATTCCGTGGCTTTGTAGATCTTGGGCTGATCGATTCGAAGGGGATACAGGTCAGCTATGTCGGCCCCTACGATCTCAAGGGGAAAGATTATGCCGAGCAGAGCTGGTTTCACGAGGTGCAGGTGCGGGGCGGGTATATTAGCGATGTGTTCATGGGGTATAGGAAATTTCCACATATCGTTATTGCCGTCCAGCACCGAACCGAGATGGGTCGAACCTGGATTTTGCGTGCCACGGTTGACACGGAAAAATTCGACGATCTAATCGAATCCATGGGACTGGATCCCGGAAGCGATGCCTTTCTGCTCAATAAGGGCGGAGTCTTTCAAACGCCGTCCAAGTTCTACGGAGGCGTTTTGGAAAAATTCCCGCTGCCGTTGCCTCCGGTAAGCTACGAGGGCAGTGTATTGGAAGAGCATGATCCCATGGGTAACGATGTCTTTATATCCTATGCCTATTTCGTACATCCTGCCTATATTCTGGTGGTGGTGAAGCCCAGAGCCGATGTGCTGAAGACCTGGTACACACTCAAGAGCGAGCTGGCTATCCTCCTTATCGTCAGTATTGGCATCATCATACTGGTGGTGTTCAGGCTGACCGGTGCATTGGTCAGAAAAATCCGGGAATCTGACGAAAAACGGGAGGCCGTTTTCCGGGAAATGCAGCATACCCATAAGCTCTCTTCCATTGGCAGACTGGCTGCCGGTGTCGCCCACGAGATCAACAATCCCATGGCCATTGTCAATGAAAAAGCCGGCCTGATGAAGGATCTAATCGAATATACATCCGATTTTCCGGAGAAAGAAAAGTTCTTGGCGTTGACCAACGCAATTTTGCAGTCGGTGCAACGCTGCCGGTCCATAACACATCGATTGCTGGGCTTTGCACGCCGCATGGAGGTTCATATCGAAGTGCTCGATCTCAACGAGATCTTGCGAGAAACGCTGACTTTCCTTGAGAAAGAAGCCTTGTACAGAAACCTGGATCTGCGCTTGAATTTGGCGGAAGATCTTCACCGGATCGCTTCGGACCGCGGACAGTTGCAGCAGGTTTTTCTGAATATTTTGAACAATGCCTTTGCTGCCGTGGAAGATGGAGGAATGGTTGGAATCACCACCTGGGAAAAGGATCTGGATACCGTAGCGGCAGCCATAAGTGATAATGGCACAGGAATGTCGCAGGAAACTCAGAAGCATATCTTTGAGCCGTTTTTCACCACCAAGGGGGGGAAGGGAACGGGGCTCGGTCTCCCGATCACCTATGGTATCGTTAAAAAGCTCGGTGGCGATATCGAGGTCCAGAGCAAAGAAGGCAAGGGGACGACCATGACGGTGTATTTGCCCAAAAAGCCCAAGGAAAGCGCGGGAGGATGAAAGCATGCAGGATTGGAACGTGCTGCTGGTGGACGACGAAGAGGAGTTTGTCACAACCCTTGCGGAAAGACTTCGATTGCGGGGAATTGCTGTTCGAATGAGTACGGACGGGGAAGAAGCTCTGCGCATGATGGAGATCGATCCTCCCCAGGTGGTGGTATTAGATGTTTTGATGCCGGGATTGGGCGGGCTGGAAGTTCTAAAGCGCATTAAGGCGGATTTTCCCAGGATCAAGGTGATCCTGCTGACCGGACAGGGCTCAACCTGGGACGGAATCCAGGGAATGCGCATGGGAGTTTTCGACTACCTGATGAAGCCGTTGAATATTGATGAATTGATTGAAAAGATCCGGGAAGCCGTGAATTCGGGGGTGGAGACATGAAGGAAACAACGGCCAAGGAGTTGGTCTTCTTCGGTAAAATCACGGCCGGATTCACTCATGAAATGAAGAATATTCTGGCCATCATCAAAGAGTCCTCAGGTCTCATGGAGGACTTGCTGTCGCTTTCAAAGGATGCTCCCTTTCCGCACTTTGACCGGTTTTCGCACCGGGTCACCGTCATCCAGCAGCAGGTGCAGCGCGGGGTTGAATTGGCGGCGCGCCTCAATCGCTTTGCCCACAGCACCGACGAGCGCCTCGCGCGCATCGATCTGAATGATCTGGCAGAACAGCTGACCAAGCTTTCCGAGCGCTTTGCCCGGTTGAAAGATATCGGGCTCAGCGTAAGGCCGGCCGAGTCTTCCGTTGTGCTGATCACCTCGCCGGTGGAATTGCAGATGGCGGTTTTCACACTGCTGGAGAGCTGCTGGAATCAGCTGCCGGCGGGCAGTGAGATTGAACTGAGTGTCGAGCGGCGGGGGCAGGATCCGTGCATCAACATTTGCTTTACTGGAGAGATTGCCGACTGTAGTAAACTGATGCAAAAGATTGAAGCAACCGATGCGATAAAAACGGTCCGCGAGATTCTCGACCCTCTTGGTATTGAAATCATGCAGGAGAATGAAATGTGTGGCTATGGTTTAGCTTTTGTCGGGGCCAAGGAATAGACACGAAGGCATTTTGAGCTTGATATCCAGGTTGGAGAGTCGCCACATGACGAAATTCAAAGTGCTCCTGGTCGATGACGAAGAAGAGTTTGTCCTGGCACTGGCAGAGCGATTACAGTTGCGCGATCTGGACGTCAGCGTGGTCTACAACGGCGAGCAGGCACTGCAGGCGATCCATGATGATGTTCCGGACATAATTCTGCTGGACCTCAATATGCCCGGAATGGATGGCTTGGAGGTGTTAAAGCGGGTGAAAAAGAATCGACCGCAAATCGAGGTCGTCATATTGACCGGGCACGGCTCTGAAAAGGACGCAGAAATTGCCCAGCGGCTGGGCGCTTTCGGATATCTGCAAAAGCCGCTTGACATTGGCGAGATCGTACAGGCTTTGAATCAGGCCTATAAGCACAAGATAGCGGAAGCTGCAACGGTCGTCGTTTAGCCAAAAACCAGGCAATGGCGGTCGACTGTCGAGCTTCGATTATAGAGCAGGAGAAAGTCATATGAAAATTAAAGTGCTGTTGGTCGATGATGAAAAAGAATTCGTTGACGTCCTGGCCGAGCGGTTGGAAGCGCGTGATTTCGAAGTCACCCGAACCTACAGCGGAGATGAAGCCTTAGCCAAGGTTGGAGAGCAGGAATTGGATGTGGCTGTGGTGGATGTGCTCATGCCCGGTACGGACGGCATCGAGACTCTGCGGGAAATCAAGAAGGTCAAACCGATCATGGAAGTGATCATGCTGACCGGCCACGCCACCGTTGAGACCGCGGTGGAAGGAATGCATCAAGGTGCCTTCGATTATCTCATGAAGCCGACGGAGACAAAAGATTTGGTGGTAAAGATCGTCAATGCTTATAAGCGCAAGGCGGAGCATGAAGAGCGCATTCGCAATGCCGAAATTGAAAGGATTATGTTGCGCAGAGGCTTCTAGCCGAGTGCTTGAGAGAAAATCTCGGCGCCGGCCAATAAAGCGTGCTGGTGTCGGGCTGTAGGGTCCGTTGGACGACGCTCCCAAGCCGTGTCGGTATTGATTCCCTGCCTTGCCGATCGAAGAGCCGGAGGCCATCCGGCCTGAATGTATCAATATGTTTCATAGTGGATGGTGCGTATTGGTTCATTTTGTAACACTTTGTTTCACGGTGCCCGCCATATTTTCCTCTAATTTTATAAGTAGCTGAATATCCATTGTAATCTTTGTGGCACGACGCTTGCTGAAGGGCAATCCCGGCGATCTTAAACCGATGCTTTAAAGGGGTGAAGTTCACTTGCCCTGTAAAGAATCCGCTCTGAGCGCAGATCCCCACACTTCGCTCGCTAGCCGGGCTAACTGCCGCAACGCCCTCGCTGCCACACAACTGCGGCGAAAGGGGAATTGTGCGAGCTTCTCGGGTGCGCTGCCGAAGTGCTTTGCAACTGCGCTTCGCCGCAAAGGCGACGATTAGAAGGTGCGGGTGCTCCGCACAAAAGTTGCTGTTTCGTTCATTCGAGTGTTGTAATATGGCCATAAAATTGTTGATGATTGATACCGATCAGACCTTTTGTCAGAATATCTCCCAGCGACTTTTAATGGAAAATTATCAGGTCTTTGTGGCGGTTGACGAGACCGAGGCAGAGAGGATCGTGCAGAAGGAAAAGATCGATGTGGTGTTATTGGGGCTGAAAGGGCTGAAACAGCGCGGCTTGACACTCCTGCAAGCCATCAAGAAGACGCGCCCCCTGACGGAAGTGATTTTATTGCTGCCGGCGGAGCATCTCGGCCTCTCCATTGAAGGCATGCGCTTGGGAGCATTTGACGATTTGTTGATGCCGTTTGGCTTGGAAACCTTGCTGGATCGCATTAAGGCTGCCTATGGGCACAGGCAGCAGAAACAGAGTCAAAAAGCTTTGTCGCACAAGCAGAGGAGAAAATCGGCAGGCAAGAGCATGGATGCAGCTAAGGATGAAAATGTACAGGCGATTGATGAAGGAAAAGAAGACAGCGGGTGTGGAGCCTCGGAAGACGAGAGCCTCTAGGAGCATGTCCGAGAATGCCTCTTTTGTCATTTCGAACGGAGCGAAGCGAAGTGAGAAATTTGTAAAATCAGCCACTTGCAAGCATAAAATTTCTCGCCTTCGGCTCGAAATGACAGTTCTCGGACAGCCTCCTAGGGAGACGGCCTATTTGCTATAAAGGGTGCCCAGTTACTGAATAGGTGCAACCTTGTACTCCAGGAATTGAATGAGCCGGGTGAGAGGCGAAGAGAGAAAACCAGTCAGGGAGTTTGTTTGATGAAAATCAATGTGTTGTTGGTGGATGATGAAAAGGAATTTGTAGAGGTTTTGGCCGAACGGTTGGAAACCCGCGATTTCAATGTAATCAGGGCGCACAGCGGAGATGAGGCTCTGGCTCAAATTGCCGAGCGAGAGGTTGATGTCGTCGTCTTGGACGTTCTCATGCCCGGTAAAGACGGTGTTGATACCTTGCGCGAGATTAAGCAAGTGAAGCCCATTCTGGAGGTAATCATGCTTACCGGCAATGCGACCGTCGAGACTGCGGTGGAGGGTTTGAAGCTTGGAGCCTATGATTATTTGATGAAACCGGCCGAAACCAGGGATCTTGTGGGGAAAATCGTTAAAGCCTATAAGCGCAAGGCTGCACAGGAAGAGCGCATCCGCAACGCGGAGATAGAGCGCATTATGTTGACGCGAGGATGGGACTGAGAGGATTGTGCGGATATTCGAGGTGCCTTGTAACGGCCGAGCTGCCATAAACTGGATAAGTAATGGCTGTTTTTTTTGCGGCCGGCTTGTGAGCACATTCACGTACGGACAACCCGGGTGTAGTTTTGTCGATATTTTCATGAGGGGAGCAGAATGAAAAACATCAAAGTGAAAGAGTTGATGATCCCGCTGGACGAGTATGCCACCGTCTCTGAAGAGGCCACTCTGTCTGACGCGGTTATCGCCCTGGAAGAGGCGCAGCGACGGTTTGACCAGGAGCGGGACAGGCACAGGGCGGTTCTGGTCTATGACCGGAATAGAAAGATCATCGGCAAAATCAGCCGATTTGATGTGATTCGCAGTTTGGAGCCGAAATATGAGGAGATCGGTGACTTGAATGCCATCTCCCGGTTTGGCTGGAGTCCCGAGTTCATCAAGTCGATGCTCAAAAACTACGGACTGTGGGAAAAACCCATGCAGGATATCTGCCGCAAAGCGTCACAAAAGAGAGTAAAAGACATCATGGTCAACTACTCCGAGGGCGAATGTATCGCGGCGGATGCCTCTATGGACGAGGCCATTCACCTACTTGTGATGGGCCATCTTCAGTCTTTGTTGGTCACCAGCGGTACGGAAATCATAGGAATTCTTCGATTGAGTGATGTATTCAAAGAGGTCTGCAACGCGGTCAAGGCTTGCAGGGTGTGAGGGCGTTCAGCTGCCCAATCCAAATGCGCCAGCTCAATTGAAAAATGTTGTGCTTTCAATCTTAAGGAGTTTTTTATGAGTGCTGAAGTGAAAGCTTCTGGAGGCAAAGTCGACTGGACTCGAATCTTCTTCATTCTACTCGGCGTCGCTCTATTTCTCATTGTTTACTATTCACCCGCCTGGCCCGATGCGATAGATCCCATGGGCAAGCACTTCCCGCTTTCTCGCGAAGGCAAAGGGGCATTGGCCGTATTCCTGCTTGCCGGTACCTGGTGGGTCTTCGAAGTGGTGCCGATTGGCGTCACCAGCCTGGCCATCGGTGTTTTGCAGGCGCTGTTCATGGTTCGCCCTGCAGATGTGGCCTTCAAGGATTTCATGGATCCGTCGGTGCTGTTCATTTTTGGCTCGGTGGTCATCGGCATGGTTTTTAC
>Ga0209164_1006031_pt1 | contig 10094 bp, 12 predicted proteins | sample MTBNYHSulfiMetaG_FD_187458 | JGI IMG/M metagenome (GOLD analysis project Ga0209164, IMG submission 187458) | Enrichment culture microbial communities from rom New York Harbor, USA that are MTBE-degrading - MTBE-NYH (New York Harbor Sulfidogenic)... | ecosystem: Environmental > Aquatic > Marine >... | reverse complement strand
CACCAACCCAGTCGGTGGTCTCCTCCAGGGCATCTCTGACAGCTGCCGGTGTGGCCTCGCCCTCGATACGAGCGAGCGCGTCAGCCACAAGCCCAAACGCGTCATACGCATGCCCGGCGAAGATGTCCGGCGTCGAACCGTATGCCGCCGTGTAGCGATCGATGAAGCTCATGGCAACGTCGTACTCCTCGGTGCCCTCGCCATACGCCTCGGGCACAAGAATCTTCCCGGTGACCAGCTGGACGCCCTCGGCTGCCTCACCTGCGCCGTCTATGAACTCCACGCGCGCAATGCCAGAACCGCCGTAGATCGGCAGGTCCATGTTGAGCTGAGTCATGTTATTGACGATGATTGCGGCTTCTTTTCCCGCGTTCCAGATGAGTACAGCATCCGGTGAAGCGGCTTTGATCGCCGTCAACTGCGCGCTCATATCGGTGTCGCCCGGGTTGAATGTCTGGTCGGCAACGATCGTCACACCCGCCTGAGCGGCGCTCGATGCGATGATCTCATGCCCGTCGGCACCGTAGCCGCCTGTGTCGCTGATCACGGCAATGTTCGTATGCCCGGCAGCGGCCATCTCCTTCAGCACCGCCGGAATCACGAGCCGGTTTGGCCACGGGGTCTGGAAGACCCACTCGGAGAAGTCCGAGGTGATGACCGATCCACCGGCCATGGAAACGCACGGCACGCCCGAACGCTCGAGATCCGTGCGCATGGCCATCGTCTGACCGGTGCCAGAGGCGCCGATGATCGCGATGACACCCTCTTCGTCGATGAGCCGGACGGCAGCCGCAGCCGCCTGCGCTGCGTCCGTGGCGTCGTCCTCGTAGAACACCTCGATCGGGTGACCGTTGATGCCACCGGCGTCGTTGATGCGTGCGACCTCTAGCTCGATCGCGTTCTTCTCCGGAGTGCCCAGTCCTGAATACGTCCCGGTGAGGGACACCACGACACCGATGCGGTAGGGTTCGGCATCCCCTGTCGTCCCGTCCGTCCCGTTGTCGGATGTTCCACATCCGGCGAACGGCACGCACGCCAGTGCCAGCGCGCACGCTATCGCGATCCGCAGTGCTTTGTTCCAACCCATCTCTGCCCTACCCCCTCCAGCTGTCGCTACATTTCAGCGCACGCGGCTCCGCGCGCGCGACTCCCCTACATCAATACTGTCGAGATGTCCTCTTGTGACGCAAGCTCTACGGGCCGATCACCAAGGAGCTGGAGCGCCCGATCTACGTCGGCCACATTAATGACCACAAATGTCGCCACCAACGAGTATACGTACTCGATATTGACCCCTGCTTCCGCGACGACTTTCAGCACGCCTGCCAGTCCGCCCGGCTTGTCTGGAAGATTAATGCAGATTACGTCATCAAGACGCACGGCAAAACCCGCGTCTTCAAGGGCCTCCAGTGCGTCGCTCGGTCTATCAACGACCAGGCGAAGGATGCCGTAGTCAGCGGTGTCCGAGACAGAGAAACCCCGTATGTTGACGTCGTGCTCGCCGAGAAGACCGGTTACCTCGCTCACCCGCCCCGATTCATTCGCAATGAACACGGACAGCTGTTTGACGACCGGACGACCGCTCATAGCGCACATGCCCCTTCCTCGCAGGCACTTCTGCCCAGATGAAACGCACGCAGGTTGGCGTCAACTGTCTTGGGCGGAACCCGGCTCTCGATCACTGCGCGCCAGGCATCATCAGCAAAGGGAAGAGCAACCGATGCCGCGCCAAGCAAGACAATGTTTGCCGATCGCGGGCTACCGGCCTCACAGGCGAGCGACTCGGCGTCGAGGACGATCGCCCCTTCGGCACGCAGGGCCCCCTCGAGCCCGCCGGGCGCCGGCAGGTCTCCCGTCAGCACGGGCAAGGGCTGCACCATACGACGATTCGCGACGAAGTGACCCCCGGAGCGCAGCAGGGGCAGCATGCGTGCGGCCTCGATGATCTCGAAGGCAATCAGTAGATCCGCCGTGCCTGGATCTACCACAGGAGCATAGACCGCTTCGCCGAACCGCACGACCGTCTGTACGGAGCCCCCGCGCTGCGCCATCCCGTGCACCTCGGAGAGCTTCACGTCCAGGCCCTCGCTCACGGCAACCTTCGCGAGAACGTCGCCTGCCAGAATCGTGCCCTGTCCGCCTACTCCTGCGAGCACTACCGTCGTGACGCTCATCGGGCACCTCCCCGATCGCATACAGATCCGCCCGGCACGATCGCGCCAAACGCACACACCTGTGTGCATTGACGGCAGCCAACGCACTGGGCAACGTCGATGACCGCCTCTCCGGCGTCAGAACGCGAGATCGCCGGACAACCAAGCCGGATGCACTTTCCGCACTTCTTACAGAGTTCCGGGTCCACCTCAAACGGAGTGTTCTTCTCACGCGAGAGGAACACACACGGAGCTTTCGCGATCACGACGCTCAGATGCTCCGACGCCGTCTCCTCTGCGAGCACACGCTGAACCTCGGCGAGATCGTGCGGGTTCACCGTCTGCACCGATGCGGCACCAAGCGCCCGGCACAGAGCCTCCAGGTCAACGGCCGGCGCCTCGGATCCATCGATCGCCACACCGTTCACAGGATTGCCCTGATGACCCGTCATAGCGGTCGTCCGGTTGTCGAGGACGATGACAGTGCCTCCCTGTCCGGAGTAGGCAAGATGCAGCAAACCCGTCAGTCCCGAGTGGGCAAACGTGGAGTCGCCGATCACTGCTACAATCGGTCCCTCCGCGGCGTCCACGAGTTCCATGCCGTGCGCCATGCCGAGACTCGCGCCCATGCAGACCGTCGTATCCATCGCGTTGAGTGGCGGCAGCGCTGCGAGCGTGTAGCAGCCGATATCTCCCATCACAACCGCGTGCATCTTGCTGAGCGCGTAGAAGACACCGCGATGCGGGCATCCCGCGCACAGAAGAGGCGGCCTCGGTGGCAGACCCGGGAGAGGCGGCCGCACGTCGGCCACCTCTCTGCCGAAGGCTGCCGCGATGATCGAGGGTGACAGCTCTCCGACAAATGAGAATCCGACGTCTGTCAGGGCCAGCCCCAACGCCTGCAACCTCAGCGTCAAGTATGGCTCCAGTTCTTCAACGACTGCGAGCCGGTCCACACGCGCGGCGAAGTCCCGGACGAGCGCCTCCGGAATCGGCAGCGGCATACCGAGCTTCAGGATCGATGCCTCGGGCAGCGCCTCGCGCACGTACTGGTAGGCAACGCCGGAGGTCACTACTCCAAGGGCGGGATCACGCATCTCAATGCGATTCTCGGCAGCGTGCTCGGACTCGGTCTTGAGACCTGCGAGCCTGGACGTCAAGTCGAGCCTGCGCTGCCGCGCTCCCGCCGGCATCATGACGTACTTACTCGGGGAACGCGTATACGGCTTGGGCTCAACCGCTCGCCGCTCCCCCACCTCGACCAACGTCTTGCCGTGGGCAACTCGCGTCGTCATGCGCACGATTACGGGTATGTCATGCGTTTCCGACAATTCAAAAGCGCGGCGAACGAACTCCAGCGCCTCCTGGCTGTCCGAGGGCTCCAGCAGCGGAACGTGGGCTCCGGCAGCATGGTTTCGCGTGTCCTGCTCGTTTTGCGAGCTATGCATCCCCGGGTCATCGGCCACCAGGTAGACGAGACCGCCGCTCACGCCAGTGTACGCCTGCGTGTACAGTGGATCGGCAGCCACGTTGAGCCCCACGTGCTTCATCGTCACGAGTGCGCGGTGTCCACCAAGCGAGACACCGCCGGCAACCTCGGCCGCGACCTTCTCGTTCGGAGCCCACTCACAGCGGACATCCTCGTACTTCACCAGGTTCTCAAGAACCTCTGTAGAGGGCGTTCCCGGATACCCGATGCCGACGGAAACGCCGGCTTCCCAGGCACCCCGGGCAACCGCCTCGTTGCCCGATAGCAGAGCGCGCGCCACGATCACCTCCGGATTGTGTTTCGAACTTCGCGGCGAGTTCCGTACTGCGCGCGCGAGATTTGCTGAATCATAGCACAGCGTTCATCGGCTCTAGAGCATAGAGGTACGCCTCAGGCTCGCCTCAGCGGCGCTGGGGCGAGCCACCCTTCAGTCCACTCCGGCCAGTCGTCAGAAGCGCGACGCCCCAACGTAGTCTCCGCGCATCGCGATGCGGGCGCTGAGAGACTCGACACGCACGACGGCTCCCGTGTACGGCGCGTGCACGAACTGGTCGTTGCCGATGTACATGCCAACGTGATGCACCATGGTGTCGTTGCCGTCGGTGCCAAAGAACACCAGATCCCCCGGAACCAGTAGGTCGGTGCGCAAGCGGTCGATATGCTGGCCGAGGCGGAACTGCGCCGCACTGGAGTGAGGAAGCGAGATGCCAATCTGTGCGTACGAGTACTTGCAGAGGCCGGAGCAGTCGAACCCCAAGGGATCCGCCCCTCCCCACTGGTACGGGACGCCGAGGTACTGCAGAGCAACGGTGGCCGCTTCGGGATGTCCAGTGCCTAGATCCGACGGATCGGCCGGTTCACGCGTACTGGTACCGCCCGACGCAGCCGAGGCCGCGGCCTGCCTGGCGTGCTCCTCGGCCTCTTGTCTGAGGCGTTCCTCCTCAGCGGCAATCAGTTCCCTGATTTCGGCGCCGAGCGCTGATACGTAGGCTTCCTGGGAGGCAACGTCTGCTTCAATCGCGACCACTCGCGCCTCGGCCTCCGCCTCGAGCGCGCGTTCCTCGGCCTCTTGGAGCTCAAGCGAGTCTTTGAGCGCTTCAACGGCGGCCCGCGCATCTTTCACGTCCTGCACTGCACGCGCGTCCTCCCGGGCAATGCGCATAGCAAAGTCCAGCCGTACCAGGAGTTCCTGAAATGACGATGCGCCCAGGAGCACCTCAAGCATGCTCGAGTCTCCGGCGGTGTAGATAGCCCTTGCGCGTCCAGCCAGCCTGGACTGCATCTCCTGAAGATCCAGCTCCGCTCGCACGAGTTCGTCTTCAGCCTCAAGCAGCCGCTCCTGCGTGAGCGCAAGTGCGTCGGTGACCGTGTTGTACTCCTCGATCTGGATCTCGAGACGATCGTTCATCGCCTCCAGGTCAACGCGCGCCACAGCGGCCTGCGTACGCTTCGCTTCGATCTCAGGGGTAGAAGGCTCCGCCACCGCACGGGCCGGAGAGAGCACCACAGCCAGAACGAGACACAGTGCCGCGATACGGCATCTGAACGCTCTCTGCGCGATCCGCATCGTACCTCCGGGCTGCAACTTTGGGTGTGTGCAGAGGTCGTCGCGGGGGCTTCCAGACCGAAGCCCTCATGTTGACTATACCAAGAGAGGGCAATTGTGCGCTACCATCACCACACATGTCCCTGCGTGCATGAGTGGAGGTGCTATGCGCGCCTATCACCGTCTACTTCCAGCTGCGATCGCCATCCTGGCTCTCGCGGTGTCCATGCCAAACGCATTTGCTCAGTCAACCCAGGCACGTGTCTCCACCGTCAACGTCACCATTCCATTTGCGGGCCTCTCCGAAGACGTCACCGCCGTTCAGGATGAGCTCGACGCCGCAACCGCCGATGCCCTTCAAACCGAAGCCGCCATAAACGCACTTGACGCAGAGAATATCGCGCTCACCGAGCGCATCGCCGTGACCGAGGAGCGCATCGCTGCCCAGGAGGTCCTCGTTGCGGAATCCGAGGTCAATCTCGCCCAGGCGAAGGACCGCCTCAATGTCCACGTCGTCTCAATGTACAAGCGCGGTTCATTCGACTCTCTGAGCGTACTCCTGAGTTCCGATGACATCGCGCAACTTGTTGCCCGAGCCAACGCCCTGCTCCACATAGCCGACGAGGAGAATCAGCTCGTTAGCAACCTCAATGTCGCCCTTTCCGACGCCCGCTACCAGCAAGGCGAACTCGACACACTTCAGACGCAGAACAGGGCGCTCCAAGAGGAGCAAGAGACCCGACTGGCCAAACTTGAGCAGTTGCTCGTTCAGCAAGAGACCCGGGTCGCCTCGCTCACCGAGGAAGCACGCCAGGTTCTTCTCCAGGCCCGCTCACTCAACGCTTCCACGCGCGCCCAGTGGCGCGCGGCGTCCATACCGGTTGGCACCGACATTCCCAGGGCGACAGCGGAAATTGACATCCAGCCCGGCGTTGCGTACGGAATCTCAGCGTACATGCCACGCTCTTACACGGGTACCGGGCAGACGTCGACCGCAGTGTGCAGCTGGTACGGTCCGGGCTTCAACGGCCGCTCGACGGCATCCGGGCAGACATTCAACCAGAATGACTACACCTGCGCTTCGAGGACGCTGCCCTTTGGGACCGTCCTGGCGCTGACGCGCGGCAGCCACCGCATCATCGTCTACGTGAACGACCGCGGTCCCTATGTGTCTGGCCGGGACCTCGACCTGTCCATGGCCGCCGCGCAGGCACTCGGCTTCAGTGGCGTCGCGTCCGTTCAGGTCCAGATCGTGGTCCCCGCCGAGTAGGCTGGGCCAAGACCGTCTTGCAGGTCAAGCCAGGGACTACGCCACGTGGATGAGCGACACGATCCTGGCATCGCCCAGGCGTTCCCGCCCTGCCAGGAAATCCAGTTCGATAAGGAACGCGAAACCCGCCGTACGGGCACCCATGCTCTCCACGAGCGCACACTTCGCAGCGGCGGTGCCACCGGTCGCCAGCACGTCGTCCACAATCAGCACCACGTCCTGTGGACCGATCGCATCGGTATGCACCTCGAGCGAGTCGGTCCCGTACTCAAGTTCATATGAATGCGCGTGAGTGGTCCACGGCAACTTGCCCGGCTTCCGGGCCGGGACGAAACCGGCACCCAGCCGATACGCAAGCGCGCCGCCGAGGATGAACCCGCGCGCCTCGGCGCCGATCACTTTCGTCACTCCCGCATCGCCATAGGCTGTCGCGATTTCGTCAATGACGCCCGCAAAGCCTTCCGGACTCGCAAGTAGCGGCGTGATGTCCTTGAAGACGACGCCTTCCTTTGGGAAATCGGGGATGTCTCTTATGTAGCGCTCGAAGTCCACGGTCGTTCTCCTTATTGGCATGAGTACGGTTTCTGCCACGCTTGGCCCTATCAGTCTCCGGGATGGCCCTTCCAGACGTGCTCTTGGAGAGTAGCGACATACGGCAGATTTCGCCATAGACCATTGAGATCCAACCCATAGCCGACCAGGAAGCGGTCCGGCACCGAGAATCCACGATACTCAATGGGCAGATCCACGATGCGCCTGACGTCCTTGTCCATCAGTGTGCACACACTAAGACTCGCCGGGCGGCGCTCCTTGAGCACGCGCAGCAGATAGCCGAGAGAGAGACCCGTATCTATGATGTCTTCGACTATCAGAACATCGCGCCCACTGATCTCGTCATCGAGGTCCTTCATGATACGCACGACACCTGAGACATTCGGCCGATAAGCGGAGATGCTCATGAAGTCCACGGTCAGTGGAATGTCGATCGCGCGGCAAAGGTCCGCCAGGAACACCACGCCGCCCTTGAGAATCGTGACGAGTGCCAGGTCCCGGCCGTCGTAGTCCCGGGCAATCGCCTGGCCGAGCCGGGCGACAGCGTCGGCAATCTGCCGCTCAGAGAGAAGGACTTCTTCGATGCGCGGATCGGGAAACTCCAGGGGGAGCGGTGTCATCACTCGGCGCTGCCCCCGCCTTCGTTGTGAGCTTCAAACCCGCCACCCTCAGCGTGTTCCCGTGGACGCACGGGGACACCGAATCTGAACAGCAGCTTGCGAAAGTCCTTCTGGTAGAAGATCTTGATCGACACCTCAGGGTAGAGCTCCTTCAGGCGTCTGACCTTCCTGTTCTTCTTCGTCACAAGATTCTGGTTCATCGTCGTGAGTTCGATGTACAGATCGTAGTCGGGGAGGTAGAAATCAGGAGTGAAGTACGCCAGCACACGGCCTTCTGCATCCCACTCAAGGGGAAATGACGTAGGTTCGTATTCCCAGTTGATGCGATAGAAGTCCAGAATCTGCGCCGCTGCGCGCTCGGACGGATGGACGAACACGGTGCGCGCGACTCTATCGGAGACAGGGAGATCTTCAGCGATGCTGTCTGGATCCTCGTCGCTCATTGCGTGCTCAGTCGAAATCCTCAAACACGCGGCCCACCGCGCGACGCACCATATATCTGGTGAGATCGTCCGTCTGCTGCAACAGTTCCGTCAGGGTCTCAACAAGCTTCTGGCGGGCTTCAGGCGTACGATGACGCATCGACGGCAGCAGTATCTGCTGAAAGAGCGACGCCTCGCGCTCGGCAAATGTCTCGTAGGTCCGCAGGTGCCGGGGCTCGATGCCAAAGTGCCGAAGCTCCCAACACGTCTGGGCGATGGCCACGTCAGGACCCGACAGTTCCTCGCCGTTCGGACCGTTCACAAGCTGCACGATCGCAAATGAACCGAGTTCCCGTATGAAGGCCGTAGGTATACCGAGCACGTCTGGTACTTTGCTCAGGGGCACTGTCTCGGCAACCTCTAGCGGCAGCGGCGCGGTCTCGACGCTCTCCATCGCCGGGCGCAGCTCGGGCGGCAACTTCCCCTTGTCGAGATCCTCAAGTTTCTCGCGGATAACCGAGAGCGGCATGAAATGATCGCGCTGGAGTCTCAGGATCAGCTCAAGGCGCGCCACGTCGCCGGTGTGGAACGTGCGATAACCACCGGCGGTTCGTTCGGGAGTGAGAAGCCCCTCGTCTTCAAGGAAACGGACCTTGGAGATCGTAAGATCGGGGAACGAGGGCGTCAGCCGATCCACCACTTCGCCGATAGTCAGGTAGTCACGAACGCGAGGAGCCACCATGCACCTCCCTGTCCAGAAACACCATCCGGAACCGGCCAATCTGCACGGTGTCGCCGTTGTGTAGTTCGGCTCGCGCCACAATCGCATCGTTCACGTACGTGCCATTCAGCGAACCTGCGTCTTCAACAGTGACACTGCTCCCCTGCACTGCCAGACGTGCGTGCAGACGGGAGACGGTCACATCGTTGAGGAAGACGTCACACGATGGATCGCGGCCAAGGGTCAACGCCGAGCGGTCCAGATAGAAGCGCTCTCCCACCTCCATGCCGCCCCGCACGACAAGCACGGGGACGTCAGCAACCGAAAGATCCTCTTCGCACGGCGCTTCCCCCGCATCGGCGATCGCCTCAAATGCCGCGGTGGTCCCGTCAAGATCAACCCCGCACGCGGGACAGAACGCACTGCCCACGGGGGTCTCAACGCCGCACACAGGACATCGATCCATGGTCACCATCTCCCCACACCGCTCTAGTGACGCCTGCGCGCATCCTCACTCGAGAATGTCGCGCTCCCCACCTCCGAAGAAGCCCTCAATCTGCTTCTCGAGCGCGTTCACGACCTCTGGGTCAGCAAAGACCTTGACTACGCGCTCATCACTCAGCCGGTTCTTCACGTACGGGTCGGCGACCGCGTCCGAGAGGGACCGCCCATTCTGGATCTCGCGAACGACATAATCCACAACGCGTTCCTCGACGGCGTCATTTGACAAGTCGTTGAGGATCTCCTGGATCTTCGCGGCAAGTCCGGTCATTGGTCCTCCTCCGGTCGGGATCGCGGGCCTTTCGACGCCGCGATCAGTCTTCACCTTCATCATCAGCTGCCACATCAAAACGGGAGACGCCACGAAGATCCCCGGAGAGAATATCGATCAGCCGATCAATATCGGTGGCCGACACCAGATCCTCCCCGCCTTCGTGCTCGGCTTTCATGCGCCGGACTAGCTCGGCACGCAGAATGTCGATCTTCCCGTGCAGTACGCGCCGTCGGTAGCTGACCTTCTGTTCCTCCTCATAGAGGGTGTCCAGCAGCTCCCGGAGCTCCTCAGCGGACTTCGTCTGAAGATTGAGCAGTGTATCGTCGTTGGCTCCCTTGTCGTTCACTGGTCCCCCTTTGGAGCGAGATCGAACCCGGACGGCTTTCGGCCATTGTAGCAGAGCTCGGTGACACGGGGAGCTAGACCTCTACTCGACGTATACGCGCCGTAGGCATCTTCTGTTCGCGAAGTGTCAGGCGTCCGAGATGGGCACCCGATACTGTTCAACGCAGGTCCTCGCATGCTCAGACTCCGTTTCCGACAGGT
>Ga0209164_1006029_pt1 | contig 10096 bp, 6 predicted proteins | sample MTBNYHSulfiMetaG_FD_187458 | JGI IMG/M metagenome (GOLD analysis project Ga0209164, IMG submission 187458) | Enrichment culture microbial communities from rom New York Harbor, USA that are MTBE-degrading - MTBE-NYH (New York Harbor Sulfidogenic)... | ecosystem: Environmental > Aquatic > Marine >... | reverse complement strand
GACTGGCGGCGCTTCGTCGACGCCGACGTCGTCGGGCGCGTCTTCAGCGGCGAGTTCGACCTGCGCGACTACGCCATCGACCCGCCGGTCTCGCGCAGCGACAGCAAGGGCAAGATCATCGACTTCATCCGCTTGGCCGAGACGCGCGACACGTGGTCGCGCCTGCTCCCGCAGCCGGCCGAGCCCGAGGTCGTCGTCGACGTCCTCTACGCCGCCTCGGGCGGCGCGCTCAAGTCGCGCGCCTTCTGGGTGGTGCGCGAGATGCGCCGTCTCGGTCTCTGGCACGACGAGGCGCTCGACCGCTTCTCCTTCGTCCCCGACGGGCGCGTGCGCAAGCGCTCCGCGCGCATGGGGCTGATCGACCTCCCCGAGAAGGCCGACACCTTCGCCGACATGAAGGCCGTCTCCCGCGCCCTCCACGCCGTCATGCGCCTCAACGGCGACGGAGCCGCGGGCTACGACCTGCCGGTGAGCTGGGCGGCGCAACGGTGCGAGCTCTGCGACGCCGCCCGCATGGCCTCGTGCCCCGTGCCGCACTGCCGCTGGCGGCGCAGCCACACGGCGGCCTGACGTACAGGCGTCGAGGCGAGGCCGGCGCGGGCGATCCACGCCCGCGCCGGCCTCGCCGTCACAGCACCTTGATCACGCACCTCTTGATCTCGTACTGCCGGTTGCCGGCCTGGTCGACCGCCCTGAAGGTGGCGATGTACTTGCGGCGCGCCGGCGGCTTCCAGGCAGCTCGGTGATACGCCCCGGTCGTCACCCAGCCGAGGTAGAGCTTCTTCACCACGACCCCGTCGCTGGCCCGCTTGATAGTGACCGTCACCTTGGCCATGGGGCTCCAGCGGTCGGTCACGTAGTAGCGGATGCTCGCCGTCGAGCCCAATGTCACCGACACGGCGAGCGGCGCCCAGATGCGCGGCTTGGTCCGGTCGAGCGTGACCTTCTTGGCTACGGCCGAGGCGCCGAGCTCGCTCTCGACCTCGACGCGAGCGCGATAGACGCCGCTCGCGAGCGCGAGGCCGGCATCGTCGAGGCCGTCCCAGGTGAAGCCGTGCACGCCGGCCGGGAGCTCGCCCAGCTCGAACGCGCGCACGGCGGCGCCGTCGAGCAGGATCACGGCGCGGGTCGTCGCCGGGCGCGTGAGCGTGAACCCGAGCAGGGTCGCGTCCTTGACCCCGTCGCCGTTGGGCGAGAAGTACGGCGGCGCCGGGGTGAGGGACCCGGCCGTCAGGTCGAGCCGCACCGGCAGGACCGTCACGCCGGTGTTGCCCGCCGGGTCGCGCACCTCCACCTTGACCTGGTACGCCCCCTCAGGCGCACGCTTGAGCACGCCGTCCACGGGGACCTTGCCGTCCCACGGGACGATCACGCGTGTCGTGCCGATGCTCTTCCAGCCGACCAGCTTCAGGAGGAACGTGCCCGCCCCGTCGAGCACCGAGACCCGCATCACCACCCGCTCGGCGCACGTGAGCTTCAGGCGGGCGTTGTCGATGTACACGTCCCCGTTGGGGCTGAAGAAGGGCGACCCCATGGCGCACTCGACCGGGACCGGGGCCGCAGTGTCGACGACGACCTCGACGGTCGCGGCCCGCGCCGTGCCCAGCGGGCTGGTCCCCGAGACGACCATCCGGTACGGGCCGTCGGGCACGACTGTGCCGGCGTCGGAGAGACCCGCCCAGTCGGTGGAGACGTACTGGCCGCGGCCGGTCTTGGTGCGCACCACGGTGCCGTCCGCGGCCTTGACCTGCAGCGTCCAGTCGAGGGTCTCAGAGCCGACCCAGCTCAGCGTGAGCGCGTCGCGGAAGTCGTCGCCGTTGGGGCTGATCACCGTGCGCGAGACCTTGACGTCGTAGATCTTCGGCAGGCCCATCCCGCCCACGACCTTGCGCACCGTGGGCAGCAGGGCGTAGAAGGCATCGCCCGGGCAGGCCGTGTAGTTCGCGTTGCGGTGCCCGGAGATGACGTTGAAGGTCACCGTCGACCCCTCGGTGTACTTCTGCGTCGCGTAGCAGACCATACTGGCCTTGGCCAGCGGGTCGACATGGTGTACGTCGAGCTTCCAGGCCAGGAGGCGCTTGAGCGAGGCCATGGCGGCGCTCGGCGGCGCCACGGTCCCGAAGGTCCCCATGACCGAGACGCCGGTGCTCGACGTGTTGAACCCGTAGACATGGGCTCCGACGACGCCGCTCGTGATCCCTCCGTAGCGCCCCTCGTAGATGACCCCGTAGCGGTCGATCAGGAAGTTGTAGCCGATGTCGCTCCAGTCGAGCGCGTGCGTGTGGTAGTAGTAGATGCCGCGCACGATCGCCGGCGCGTCGGAGGGCGAGTACGAGTTGCTGCCGGCGGTGTGGTGCACGAAGGCCATCTTCACGGGCGCGAAGCTGGGGCTGCCGCTGCGCCAATCCTCGTTGGCCCCCCACTGGCTGCGCAGCACGATGGCCGGCTTGGTGGTCATCGCCCGCGCCTCGGGGGCGGCCTGCAGACCGCCGAGCGCGCAGGCGACGCTGCGCGCCGCGTTCGTCAGCGTGTCGGCCAGCGTCGCGTCGCCGCTCGTGTTGAGGAAGACGAGGCGCGGCCGCGGCACGCGGCGGCGGCTCCCGTCGGCCGACGTCACGGCGACCTGCACGAAGCGCCCTTCGCCGAGCCACACTGGGTCGGTGAAGGCACGCGGGGCCTCGTCGCCCTGCTCGGCGACGCGCTCGACGGGCGCCGCGACCCACTCACCCCAGGAGCGGCCGTCGACGCTGGCCCTGAAGTGCGCGGTGAGCGCGTCGACGCCGGCGACGTCGTCGCAGAGCAGGCCGACCATCTCGTAGCGCATGCCGGCGTCGATGCGGCGGACGGCTGCGCCGGCCGGCGGCGCCCCCGCCGCCACTTCCGGAGCCGCCGTCGGGTCACGCAGCTGCTCGGCGGCCGCGGCGTCGCCAGCCGTCACCGCATCAGCGTCGGCGGCCGTGTCGGGGGCGGCGCCGGCGGCCGTCTCCGCCGCAACGTCGGCGGCCGTGTCGGCGGTACGTGTGACGAGGAGGACCTCGTCGGGAGCGACGGTCTTCGCGCGCACGGGCGGCGCCGTGAGCCATGCAGCCGCGGCGGTGCTGACGCGGGGCAGCGACCACAGGGCGCCCAGCGCGAGGCCCGTGACGATGGTGACGGCCGCGACACGGCGCGCGCGGCCGGAGATGGCTGACGGCGCTCTCATGACTCCCCCTCAGTGTCGACAGCTGCGGCGTCGTCCCTTAGCCGCTCTTCGGCCCGGGGCGACAGGATTCCTGCGTGCCGCCGGGGATCTCCACCCCGTGGACGGCGGCACCGGCGCGCTGCTGCACCAGACCGCCTGCGGTACCGGCACGCACCGTCAACGCGCGGGCAGGGGCGTCGGCGCCCAGCGCCGGCGCCCCTGCCCGCGCTCGCCTCAGCGTACGCCGACGGCCTGACCATCCCTCTCCGCGTCGCGGGTGACGCCCTCGCCGATGCGCCGCCCGTCGGCGTCGGGCGGCGTCTCGTGCTCATCGAGGTAGCAGCTCCAGACCGGAGAGTACACGCGTTCCACCTCGGCCGCGTACTCGTCGAGGTCGTGACTCAGCTGCGTGAAGAGGCTCTCGGCCCCCGGGTGCGTGGGGTGGGCGCCGGTGAGCGCCATGATCTCGCGCGACTCGCCGGGCTGGTCGATCAGCATGCAGGGCTTGAACAGGTTGTGGCTGAACGGCTGGCGGCTGCGGATCTCGCGGAAGTACGGCGAGTTGAACGCGTCGGCCAGGCTCGTCTCGCGGATGTTGTCGGTGGCGAAGTGCGTGAAGATGCAGGGCTCCACCCAACCCTCGCTGTCGATGTGCATGTAGTGCTTGCCGGCGATGCAACCCTTGACGTACGGCGCGTCGCCCCAGAAGTCGACGGGGAAGATGGGCTTGGTGTCGCGGATGCGCCAGATGCCCTCGCGGAAGGCGTTGCGCTCCTCGGGCGTCAGCATCGGCGCCGTGCTGGGGTCGCGCCCGATCGGCATGTAGAGGAAGTGCCAGCTGATCGCCGCCCCCTTGGCGACCAGGGGGTCGACCCACTCGTCGCTGATGAGCATGCGCCAGTTGTCGCGCGTGACCGTGGCCGAGTAGCCGAAGAGCACCCCGCGGTCGCCGAGCACGTCCATCATCTCGAGGAGGTGACGGTACACGCCCCGGCCGCGGCGCGCGTCGGTCGACGCCTCGTCGCCCTCGAGGCTCAGCATCGGGGCCACGTTGCCGATCTCGGCGAGCTCGTCGACGAGGCCCTCGTCGAGCAGCGTGCCGTTGGTGTAGACCTGGAAGTAGCACTCCTGATTGTGCGCCGCGAGCTCGAGCAGCCCGTCGTAGATGAACGGCTCGCCGCCGAGGATGGTGAAGAAGTAGACACCCATCTCGTTGGCCTGCTCGACGATGCTCTGCAGCAGCTCCGGCTCGAGGTCGCAGTCGGGCGAGTACTCGCCGGCGAAGCACCCCGCACAGCTCAGGTTGCAGCGCATCGTCGGGCTGATGAGGATCGTCGTCGGCGCCCAGAGGCCCGGGGCCTGAGCCATGAACTCCTTGCGCTTGGCGACGCCGCGAAGAAGCGTGTTGACGATAAGACACTCGATGAAACGGTCGCGACACCGCGGGCTGAGATCCTGGGCCACGTGACGGGCGATGTTGAGCGCCGGGTGGTCCGCCGCGATCTTGCCCTGGACGTGGCGGACGGCCCCCTTGTACTCCTCTGGAGTGACCTTCTCGGCGAGGCGCACCGCGCGCAGGATCTTCTGCTTGTCACCGCTGCCGGCCAGCTTCAGCATCTCGTTGATCATGCGACGCTGCACGCTGCTGTAGAGACCCGAGGTGCGGCTCATGGCTCCCTCCCATCACCTCTGCGCGACCCCGCCCCACGATCGCGCGGAGACGTCGTCGACGGTGCACAGGCACGGCTTTGGGAGCGCGGCACCGAGCGGGGCCGCACCCCTCGGCTGGCTGTGCGCGGGCGGCCGGTCTTTTACGAGTTTACCACCGGACCCCACGTTCGAGGCTGTTCAGTGCCGGAAGCGGCACTGAACCGGCGGCGACGGCCCGCGGCGGCGGCGGCCTGAGGCGGCGGGGACGGCCCGCGGCGGAGCTCTCATGCGGGCGGCGGCGACGGCCTGAGACGGAGCTCTCATGCGGGCGGCGGCGCCCGTCGTCACGGCAGCGGCGCCGCCCGTCGCCCGCGCGGCTACACCTACCTTGCCTATTCGTCTAAGGAGTCCGGCTCGCCCGCCGATACTGAGACAGAGCGAGAAGGGCAAACCTGTCGTGAGGCAGGGACGCAAAGCCAGAGGTCTTGGATGCTCAAGATAGCTCGGTTGCCGAATTCAGACACCGTGGTCTTCTGCCTCCTCCTCCCGCCGAGCACTCCCGCCTCTCGGGCTTCCTGAGACCGGTCGCCCGTTCGGCGCCCGGACGCGGGCGACGAGAGGAGCCCCCCGAGTGGAGGCGAGTGAGATGAGAAGGCAGATCCTTACCCTTGCGGTCCTGGCGCTGCTGTGCGCCGTCGTCTGGCCGGCGGCCGCGGCGGCCGGCGAGCAGGGGCTCGGCGCCGCCGTCGACGAGAGCGTCGGCGTGGCCCTCGACGCCGCCCAGGGTGAGGCGGTGCCCGTCATCGTCTTCGCCCCCGGTCACCTCGGCGACGTCGGCAGGCGACTGCCGAAGGGCGTCGAGGTCACGGAGCTCCGCGCCCTCGACGCCATCGCCGTGTGGCTGAGCGCGCGCGAGATCGCCGATCTCGGCGACGAGTCGTGGGTCGAGTACATCGTCGCCGACAACCCCGTGTACGGGATCGGCGTCGCCTCGATGGACGTGACCAACCTCGCCATCGGGCTCGGCGACCTCGCCGCGCCCGCGGAGGGCGGCCTCGCCGGGTACGGCGTGACCGTGGCCGTGATCGACAGCGGGGTCGCCGTCCACGATGACCTCGGGGACGAGCGTCTGGTGGGCTGGCGCGACTTCGTGAAGCGCAGGAAGGAGCCGTACGACGATGCCGGCCACGGCACCTTCGTCGCCGGCCTCATCGCCGGCGACGGCAGCGCCTCGCTGCCGCTCGACGAGGAGGGCGGCTTCGCCACCGTGCAGTTCCGCGGCGTCGCGCCGGGCGCCGACATCGTCGCCGTCAAGGTGCTCGACAAGTTCGGCCGCGGCCGCGCCTCGAGCCTCATCGCCGGCATCCTCTGGGCGGTCGAGCAGCGCGACGCCCTCGGCATCGACGTCATGAACATCTCGGTCGCCGGCACGCCGGCCGGCCCCGCTGAGGTCGACCCCGTGGCGCAGGCCGTGCGCACCGCCTGGGAGGCCGGCATCACCGTCGTGTGCGCGGCCGGCAACGAGGGCGAGTTCGGCCTCGGCGGGATCCTCAGCCCCGGCAACGAGCCGCACGTGATCACCGTGGGCGCGACCGACACGAAGCAGACCCCCGAGGTGGCCGACGACCGCGTCGCCGCCTACAGCTCGTACGGGCCGACGCTCTACGACGAGTACGCCAAGCCGGACATCGTCGCCCCGGGCAACCGCAACATCTCGCTGCGCACCCCGGGCAGCTACATCGACAAGACCTTCCCCGAGAACGTGATCCCCGTCGCGGACTACTGGGACGCGGAGGCCCTGGAGGCGGAGTCGCCGGCGCCCGACTCGGACTACCTCATGCTCTCCGGCACCAGCACCTCTGCCCCCGTGGTCGCCGGCGCCGTCGCTCTGATGCTCGAGGCCGACGAAGGGCTCTCGCCCGACGACATCAAGGTGCGCCTCATGGCGAGTGCCGACCCGGTGCCCCCGGTGACGCAGGATGACGCCTACCACCAGTACCAGCAGGGCGCCGGCACGCTCGACGTGCCCGAAGCCCTCGCGCTGGACGAGCTGTACGCCGACGGCCCGGCGCTCAGCGCCGACCTCGGCGACGGCGACGACATCCTGTCGCCCGACGTCTACCTGAGCTGGGCCAAGTACGCTTGGACCAAGTACGCCTGGACGAAGTACGCGTGGAGCAAGTACGCCTGGACGAAATACGCGTGGACCAAGTATGCGTGGACGAAGTACGCCTGGACGAAGTACGCGTGGACCAAGTACGCGTGGACGAAGTACGCCTGGACCAAGTACGCGTGGACGAAGTACGCGTGGACGGTACTGATCGAAGGGCAATGACCGGGGCGGCTCGGAGCGAGCGTCTCGGCGAGACGGCCGCGCGCACGCAGGCGGCCGTCTCGCTCTACGTCGCGCTCGTCGCCGTGGCCGCCGTCGCCGCGGGGCTGCTCGCCGTCCTCCGCGACCCGTCGCCGCTGCCCCTCGACCTCGTCGCCTTCGTCGCCCTGGCGACGGTGACCGACCTGCGCGAGGTCCGCCTGCCGGCGGTCGGCGTGGTCACGCTCTCCTTCGTGCCGGTGCTGGCGGCGCTCATCGTCTTCGGCCTTTGGCCGGCCTTGCTCGTCGCCGCGGTCTCCGGCCTCGCGACGGCGTGGTTCACCCGTGACCCGGTGAAGATCCTCTTCAACGCCGCCAACTACGCCCTCTCGACCTTCCTCGCCGGGCTCGTGTACCTCGCGCTCGTCCCCACCGGCGAGCACCTCCTCGACAAGGTGCTGCCGACCTTCGCCGCCACCGCCGTCGACTTCTTCGCCAGCACCGTGCTGCTCGCCGGCGTCGTCGCCATGGCCAGCGGCGAGCGCGCCCTGCGGATCTGGCGGCAGAACTACCAGTGGGGCCTGCCGAGCTACCTGACGGGCTCGACCATCGCCCTGCTCGTCGCCTGGCTCTACCTCGCCTTCGGCATCGCCGGCCTGATCCTCGTGCTGCCGCCGCTCTACCTCATCTACTACTCGTACGACATCTACGTGCAGCGCGTGCGCGACTCGGCCGCCTTCGGCGCCGAGATCGCCTCCTTCAAGGAGGAGCTCGCCGCCTCGGGCGCCCTCCACGACGAGCTCCGCGCCACGCAGAGCAAGGTCGCCGCCGAGATCGAGCGCGCGCGGCGGATCCAGCACGACCTGCTGCCGGGGGCGGCGCCCGAGGTGCCGGGCCTCACCGTGGAGCAGCGCATCGAGTTCCTCGGTGAGATGGGCGGCGACTACTACGACTACCTCGACTTCGGCGACGGCCGTCTCGGGGTGGTCTGCGGCGACGTCATGGGCAAGGGCCTCGCCGCCGCCCTGATCATGGCGATGGCGCGCTCGCTGCTGCACGACGCCATGGCGCCGGGGCGCTCGCCGGGCGACGTGCTGCACGACGTCAACGAGTCGCTGGCCCGCGACCTCGAGGGGCAGAGCCTCCCCTACTTCCTCACGCTCACGCTGCTGGCCTACGACCCGGAGGTACGCACCGCCACGGTGGCGAGCGCCGGCCACAACCCCGTGCTGGTGCTGGGTGAGGACGGCGCGCGACGCCTGCCGGCGCGGGGCGCCGTGCTCGGCGTGCGCTCCGGTCTCGACTTCCCCGAGGACGTCATCGCCCTCAGCCCTGGCGACCGGCTGGCCCTTTACACCGACGGCCTGACCGAGGCGCGGGCGCCCGGCGGCGAGCTCTTCGGCGTCGACCGGCTCGAGGAGCTGCTCGCGCGCTGCCGCGGCCGCGGCCTCGGCGACGCGCTCGGCACGACCTGGGCGGAGGTCGCCGCCTTCCGCGGCGAGGCGCCTCCCTTGGACGACGCCACGCTCCTGCTCCTCGAGGTGACCAAGTGATGAGGACCGTCGATGAGATGCGCCCCGACGAGAGCGAGGCGCAGGTGGCGCCCCACGGCAGCGAGGCGCAGGTGGCGCCCGACGACGGTCCGCTGCCCTGCTCGCTGCACGTCTACCGTTATCGCCGCGCCGGCGGCCGCATCGAGGCCGTGGTCGGCGTCTTCGACGCCGGCCTGCCCGAGGACGACCTGATCGCCCAGGCCGACGAAGCGCTCGAGCGCGCGACCTTCATGTGCTACGCGGTGGCGCAGGCCGACGACTTCGTCGAGGACGAGCTCTGCTTCGTCCCCTGCGGCGAGCACTGCGAGATCCTCAGCATCCACACCAACGGCTGGGAGCGCCACTACGGCGATCACCGCCGCAGCCTGATCGAGATCCTCAGCGACCTCGCCGCCGCCGTGGCCTGCGGCCGGCTCCGGCTCCTCGACAGCGACGAGATCGCGATCGAGGCCGCGGCCGGCGACGAGATGCTGCACCTGGCGATCGACAAGCCCCGCGCCCTGAGCAAGGTGCGCCGCGCCGTCGACGCCCGGCTCGCCGCCGAGGGGCTCGACCCGGCCCTGCGGCGCACCACCCTCCTCCCCATCTCCGAGGCCGTCACCAACATGCTCCTCCACGGCGGCGGCTCGGGTGAGCTCACGCTGCGCCGCCTGCCCGACCGCCTGCGCGCCGTGGTCTGCGACCGCGGCCCCGGCCTCAACTTCCTCAACTGGATCGAGCCGCCCGACGTGAGCGGGCAGGCGTCCATGGGCTACGGCTTCAAGATCATCACCGAGAACCTCGACGTCGTCGGGCTGCACACGCGCCCCGCCGGCACCACCCTGCTCCTCGACCGTATCCTCTGACGAGGTAGGAGAGCCATGTTGCAGACATCGATAGTCCCCGGTCCCGCCCCCACCATCTTCCTCGCCGGCGAGATGGACCTCGACTGCGCCGACGGCCTGCGCTCCGCCGTCGCGGGCGCCGCCCGCGGCGCGCAGACCGTGACCCTCGACTTCAGCGGCGTCGAGTTCATCGACTCGTCGGGGACGGGCATCTTCGTGCGCCTCTGTCTCGACCTGAAGAGCCAGGGCGTGCCGGTGGTGGCCCGCAACCTGACCGCGCCCGTGCACGGCGTCTTCGAGATGCTGCGCGTGCGCGAGCTGGTCGGCGAGGACGTGCTGCCGGAGTAGCGGCGGGCGGCGGCGGGCCGGCGAGCCCGCCGCCGGCGAGCTCACGCAGCCGCAAGCGTCAGGCGGTCACGACGGCGTGCCCGCGCGCCCGCCGCCTCAGAGGGTGAACGAGAGACTCGCCGCGCCGCCCAAGGTGTCGCCCGTCTCGTCGCCGGCCGCATCCGCGGCCTCTGCCGGGCTCACGTCGCCCCCGTCGTCCGGAGCGGGCGTCGGCGACGCCGTCGGGCTG
>Ga0209164_1006028_pt1 | contig 10097 bp, 10 predicted proteins | sample MTBNYHSulfiMetaG_FD_187458 | JGI IMG/M metagenome (GOLD analysis project Ga0209164, IMG submission 187458) | Enrichment culture microbial communities from rom New York Harbor, USA that are MTBE-degrading - MTBE-NYH (New York Harbor Sulfidogenic)... | ecosystem: Environmental > Aquatic > Marine >... | reverse complement strand
GCTTCACAAGCTTTTCCAATCGGCGCAGCTCATCCTCACTGACCGACTTGCCGCTATAGACAATACCGAAATGTGATACGCCGGCTGCCTGTGCCTGCCTTGCGCCATCCATTATCTGCTCATCGGATAGCAACTGAGCTTTTCGGGGCGCGGCTGTCTTGTAGCGGGAGGATTGCGCACAGAATCTGCAGTCCTGCTCGCAGCCGCCCAGCCTGCCGGGCACTATCGAGCATATCCGTACGCCTTCGCCGAAGAAATGCCGGCGCAGCCGATTCGCCCAGTAGAGTATATCGTGGAGGTCTGTGCCGCTGCGCTCGAGAAGCACTTCGGCATGCTCGGGTTCCAGAAGCCCGCCGGCCAGCACGCGTTCGGCGATATCACTTATCCGTTTGTCCATGGGCTCCATCAGATCCTGAGAAGCATCCGACCTGCTTCCACACAGCAATTTCGGAACCCCTTAGCCGGCAGAAACAGAGTCCGCCACTGCGGGCTCCGGATTGTCATCCAGTTCATATAGTCATCAAGCCGCACACAGAAGAACACGTATCTGCCGCCCTCGAAGTCGTATGCCTCGCGGCCATCCAGCTCAACATCGGGCTGAATAAGCTCATAGGCGAACACAAAGACACCCCTATGGCCCTCGCCCAGGGCTTCTTCCCAGGTCTTGAGGCCGCGAATGTCGTCTATCGTCACCCAGTTCTGCATGCCGGCCATGCCGACAAGGCTCGAGCCTGCAAAGCGCTTGCCTTTCACCTCGGCGATCAGCACCTCGTCGGTATCCCTGGGATATATCAGCATATCGAAGCTTTTGACCCTCGTTCGGGCAAAGGCCGCCCGCTTGTGCTGGTCTACAGCGATATGTCTTACTCCATTATCCCTGAGCCAGGCCGTGAACGCCCGCTCATAGTGGTTTGCCACCGTATGAGATGCCAACGACATACTCATATCCCCTTTCCGCCTCTGAGGCGCCATCTAGAGTATTGCCTCGGACCCGGATTGTCAAGGAGCATAACAGTGTCGCTCAAGGTGCATATGATCTGCTTCTGCCAACTCGTTGACTTGCGCGTATCTGGTTGTTAGTATCGGGAAAAGCTCTTCAAAACGTGGCTGGTCTGAGATATGAAGAAATGCCCATTCTGTGCAGAGGAAATACAGGATGAAGCGATAAAGTGCCGCTTCTGCGGCGAATTCCTCGTGTCACGGGAATACAGGGCTGGGCCCGCACCGGCAGCTTCCACCCCGTCTTCCCAGCCAACGCCTCCAAGGATGAAATGGTACGATAGGACAAGCACCATCATCTGGGCGTTCATTCTCGTTCAGGCGCTGGCCATTCCGCTTGTCTGGAAGAACAGGCGATACTCCCGCACCACCAAGGTCATAATAACTGTTGTGATGCTCGTCCTGACGGGTGTTCTTGTGTGGCTGCTTGTGCTGTCCATCAAATGGCTCCTTGACATCATCAGCCAGATGAACGCAGCTTTCTCGACGCTTGGGTGAACGCTCTAGGGCATCACCAGAAGCTCTTCAGTACCGACAAGCTTCTGGACGCCCGTAGCCATATCCTTCACGGCAACCTTCCTCTCCTCAATATACTCCCTACCCATTATCACGCAGGTCGAAGCCCCGATATCGGAAGCTGCCTTGAGCTGCTTTCCCAGTCCGCCGCCTTTGTAGCTCATTTCCACCCTCATTCCTTTCCTGCGAAGTCTCGCCGTCAGTGCGATAGCATCCTTGCGGAGTGCCTCATCCAGAACAGCGACGAAGTAGTCCAGCCTTCTGGCAGCCAGGCTCTCATCGATAAGGCCCCTTTCACGAAGCAGTATCTCAAGCACACAGTCGCCCATGCCCATGCCGGTGGCGGGTACAGCCGGGCCGCCGAAATCCTTGAGCAGATTATCGTATCTGCCGCCGCCGCAGACAGCCCGCAGCTCACCTTTGATATCATGTACTTCAAATACGATCCCTGTATAGTAGGCCAGCCCTCTGACAATGCCTATGTCGAATTTGCAGTAGTCACTGATCCCCATCACCTCAAGCAGAGCGAAAAGCTCCTCGAGCTCCGCCATCGCGGCTGAGGCCTCCTCGGGAAGCTTCATCAGGCGCGAGACTTCATTCAGCTCTTTGACGCCCATTATCTGCGCTACGATCTTCCGCCTGGCGGGATCGGCGACTTTCTCTTCAAGCATCTCATTGAAGGTCTCGGCCGGCAGCTTCGACTTCTTATCCAGCAGAAGGTACAGAGCCGGCAGCTCATCATCGACAAAACCGGCTGCCTCGAACAGGGCCTTGAGAAGCCGCCGCGAGGATATCTTCGCCTGTATGTCCTTTGCGGTCAGCCCCGTCTCCTGCAGATAGTCGATGGTGGTGAATATGACCTCCGCATCCGCGTAAACATCATCCACGCCGATGGTATCGATATTCCACTGGAAGAACTCGCGAAGTCTTCCCTTCTGCGGCCTCTCGGCGCGGCAGAGCCTCGGCACGCTGAACCATTTGATGGGCCTGGGAAGCGAGTTTATCCGCTGGTTGACCATTCTTGCCAGGGTCGGCGTTATCTCGGGCCGTATGGCAAGTTTGCGTTCGCCGCGGTCCTCGAAAGAGAAGAGCTGCTCGACTATTTCATCGCCGCTCTTGACCTGGTACATCTGCAGGTATTCGAATATGGGCCCGTCGAACTCGGCGAAGCCGTTGCGGACGGAGACCCGTTTCCATCCGTCCACTATCCAGTTGCGCAGCGCCATCTCCTCCGGGTAGAAGTCTCTGGTGCCCTTTACAGCCTGTATCTTCATTTTCTCTTCCTTGCGGTCCGCTTCGGCTGTGTCTTCTTTGCGAACCTTGTTCTTATGTACTCTTCGAACTGAGCGTCGCTGGTGAAATGAAACTCGTGGTCATAGTCCCCTTCTGACATATCGCATTTGCCTGTCCTGTAGTCCCTGCATATCCGCGGGCGTTTCTCGTAGATATCGCAGGTGTGGTCGCTGGGGTGCAGGTGGCGGCACGTGCTGGCGAAGTGGATGTACCAATCGCCCTTCTCAACGAACACCTCGACGCCCTTGTGGGCCAGGTACCACCGTACATCGTCGAATTCGCGCTTTGTCTCCGGAGTCTCAATGGGCAGTGCCACATACCGGCAGCACGTGCCCTCGCATTTTGCACATAGACCGTGTCTTGACATCGTAGATTCCCTGAATACATCGAGGTGCACTATACGCAATCAAGCCCATAGAGTCAAGAAATGACCCAGCTAACCCATTCACGTGCGGGGCAGAATCACAGCCTGGAGTCCCGCTGCACTTTTGGCGTTCCGTCTGAAACCGCGACGGAATCCACGCGGTTCGGCTTGACTTGCCGCGCAGGAAAAGTGTAGAATACGCTCATTACGGGTTCCCCGGAGGAAGGCCTGTCTGTGGGAGGGCACTGGTACCGGAGGATTCCAGCGAGTGAGGTTTGTTCTCAGACGGTCTTGCTCTGGAAGGAGAGATCCACGGGGCCGCTAGAGGCTGGAGTGAAGGGTCTGCTGACACTCCCCTTGGTAGTCACGATACTTCCTGAAGCGCCTGCCGCACAAGCCCCGGCCGGTTCCCTGCATGTTCTTTGCTCTTGGCGGATTCGTATTTGCGCAGACGGGCACATTGATGGATGCTGTTGGCAGGCCCACGTACGCGCAAGCTCCGAAGGAGCGGCAGATGGTAGCTGGGGGTGCTGTCCCGGCGAGTCCGCCGCAGGCGGACGAAGGCGGACGAACCCCCGGTGGGCAGGAGCGAACGCTGACCTTCTTCTCTTCTTCCAGCCAGCCCCGAAGGGGCGGCAGATGGTAGCCGGTGGTGCTGTCGGACTCTTCCTGGACGGCATCACCGACAGCCTGGCCTTCTACGATATGCCGATAACCCTGTGGAAAAGGGTGCGTACCAATAACAGACTCGAAAGGTTCATCAGGACCCTAAGGACCAGGCTCGACCCAATGAGAGGCTTCCAGAACGACCCAGCCGCAGACAGAGCCGTCTTCGGACAACTCCTCAGATGGCATAAAATCAATCCTACACATAATACTTGACGCTATCTTCCTTCCTGAGACTATTGACACCGCCTTACATCCGATATATACTATACCTGACAATTGAATATCGAAGTCCACTGGACTTTTGGCGTTCCGTCTGAAACCGCCAAGTTTTCGAGTAAGGAATCGCAGAAGTCAGTGCCCCGTCTGGGGCACTGCTTGCGTGTTCCTTACGGGCCTTGGCGGGCCTCAGACGGGCACGATGTAGCGGTGCCCTTATTCAATGCGCATCCCTATATCTGCCCCCAATAGTCCACGGTCGGTAACCTGTCGGCTGGGTTCTTGCGGAACTCGCCGAGCGGGCTTGTCGTAGCGAGGGCAAAAGTGTAGAATAGGCTCGTTGCGAATTCATCGGAGGAAGACCTGTCTGTAGGAGGGCCCAGCCGCCGGAGGGTTCCCAACGAGTAAGGTAGTTTGTGCTATCTTACTTGACGGAGGAATGACGATGGGTCTGACAAGAGCGAAGGGTATTTCAAAGGTCCTTACCGTGAGCATATTGCTTAGCGTGGCGACCTATGCGCCTGTCCTGACAGCCGAACCCGATTCACTCCCCGGCGGGCCAATAGCGACACAAGGAGGCGAGTTCCCCTTTGATCCGAACAACCAGGATTTTTCTGTTGTTGTCTATGACTGCGGCAGCTACCCGGGTGCCATTGACCAAGCATTGGATTCGCTTGGCATCCTTCGCTACACGGTGAGGTATGCAGACAGACCTGTGACGTTGGCCGACCTCGATGCCAATGACATTCTGATTGTCGAGTACTATGAGCCATACTTTGGCAATATGGCGGGCCTCGACCCCAATATTCTGCCGACCGGCATCACGGGCAGGATAGTCATTACCGGGCACGACCCGGACTTCCACTTTGGTGCCAGACAGGCAGCGGCGAAGTTCTTAGAGAATGCAATCAGGTGGGTTCTCGCTGACCCCGGCACAGGCTTGATTATCCTCGCCGACAAATCTGACTCGCCTTTCCTATACCTGCAACAGGCATGGGGCATATATGCTGTAAGTCCTTACCCGAAAGATGACTACAATGATGAATACATTGACAGCTTCACCGACGCGGGGCTGGTAAGCGGCCTCTTCACTGGCCTGGACTGCAACGATATGAGCTACTGGCACGACTCCTTCCATGATGTCTTCACAGCATGGAACTCTGATTTCGTGCCAATGGAACTTGGTGGAGCGTCCAAGCAGGACGTCATCACACTGGCGAGGGGCAACGTGTATGACATCTCACTGACCATCACGACCGATGTTGACCCCAACACATGTGTCGACCCCGACACCGAGATAATATATACCCTCTCCTATAGCTATCCCTATGTCTCCGGTCGCCCCGATGTGCATAATGTCGTCATAGTCGACACGCTGCCTCCTGGGGTGGACTATGAGTACTTTTCCTCGAGCGGTGACTACGACCCGGGTACCCACACCCTTACCTGGGACATAGGAACACTCGAACCCGGTGAGAGCAACAGCGTATCTTTCACTGTGACTGTGAATGATAATTCGGAGCCGTGAGGGAAATTGCAGGATTTCGCGGCCCTCAGAAGCGATGCGGGCACGGTCATGGCCAGAAACGATATAGATGTCTGCTGCTCCGATGGCATCATCTTTGTCTCTGCCCGGGCCCCGGATGGGGGCGCCGGCAGGAACTGGGCGACGGCCTACGATGCCCTCCAGCCCGCTTTGACCAGGGCTGACCGCGGCTGCGGCAGGACTATCTGGGTAGCAGCCGGTACCTACAAGCCCGGCCCAGGCGTCGATGACTCCTTTGGTATTCCACCCGGTGTATCCGTCTATGGCGGCTTTGCGGGAAGTGAAGACCCTGCCACTTTCGATGTGAATGACCGCAGCCTCAGGATATGCAGGACTGTTCTCTCGGGCGATATGGAAGGAGGTATCAGAAATAGGATAGTGACGATGAGTAGCAGTTCTCTGCTGGACGGTATAGTAGTGGAGAAGGGAACACTGCGAGGAATCTATGGTAGTGGCGCCGACTTTGTCATAAGGAATTGCACCGTTCAACAGACCGTTGAAAACGGGGTTCGGTGTATCAATGGCAATCTCACCTGCACCAACTGCACCATCAAGAGTAATGGTCAAGGTGGCATCTACTTCGATGGACCCGGCAAAACCTTCACAATCAGCAATACATTCGTCTCCAATAGTGGCTATCATGGGGTATATGCTTTCGGTGCTACCATTGATGTGAGGAATAGTGTCATCCATAACAATGGTGGCAGGGGTTCTGAATACTGTGGTGTGCGGTTGCGTGATATTTCGAACGAATCTCTCATCCGCAACTGTACGATAGTCTGCAATGCCAATGAGGGGATATCGAACCTCTCTTCAGTCAATGCGGGCGTGCGCAACTGCATCGTCTGGTACAATCAGACATCCTCCCCGGCGGATGTGAATCAGGTCGCGGGCCTGCTGGATGTGACGTACTCCTGCATCACGGACCCCAATGACCCCGGCTGCGTCAGCCATGCTCCGGACGGCAGCCACAACATCCACTGTCCACCGGACTTCGCCAATCCAGACCCTTATTTCCTGCCGAATTTCCATCTGGCTGCTGGCTCGTACTGCATAAACGCCGGGCTTGGCTCGAGCTTTCCGGGCGAGATGGATATCGACGCCGATGAAAGAGTCATTAATGGAACCGTCGATATGGGTGCTGATGAGGTGGCCTGTACGGAGAATCTGTATAACAGGGCTGACCTCGATGCCGATGGGATCGTCAACTTCTGTGACTTCGCCATCTTTGGCAATGCGTTTGGAGGTCACGACCCCAATGATCCGCTCCTAGACCCCAATGTCATCGACCCAAACAACCTCTTGCGGTGGAACGCGGTCTGCAACTTCAACACTGATTACTTCATCGATATGAAGGACCTGTACTTCCTTGCCGACAGCTGGCTCTGTGAGGCATGCTGGCACAAGATGCCTCCTGACCCGCTGCCGCCGTTTGACTACTCCATATCCTATAGTCCCGGTGTGCCATTTGAGCCCAACGAGCCATACTATGACCCGAACGAGCCTGAGTGGGATCCCAATGATTTCTTCAGCATGATGTCGATGTCATCGGGTGGAGAAGATATGTCTCTCTCTTCTGCCGAAATGGCTGACCCTGAACTAACCATCCACCAACTGAAAGAAACTATAGATTTCCTCTATGACATCATCGACGAGGCTCCCGAAGAGACCGATAATATCCTGCAAATGATCAAGAGCATGTATGAGGAGATTGAGCTGGTTTCCACTGCGAACTGTTTCTATGACCTCACGCAGTGAAATCTTTGATCGCCTTGATTGTCCAGAGAGCGGTTATGGTATAATACATTTTAGGGAATGGGTTATGAAGAAGGTACTATTCGCAATTCTGATTCTTCTGGCCATTACTTCAACTGCTGACGCCGCCTTCACCTATGTTTATGGGCCGGGGACGAATTTCGGGTCGATGGGGCTTGAGCAGAATGAATCGATGCTTGTCAATGGAGGGGGGGGGCGCAGCTTGGACCTTTTCTACAACAGTTATGCCAGAATAGAGAGCACACCGCCGCTTGGGACTTACTATGGCGGTGGCGAGTGGGCTGGCGGCATATGGTCGATAGATGCCGCAGGATCAGCGAGCAAGCTTGAGGTCCTTGGCGGAGAGATTGGCGAGCTTGATGTCTGGAATACCGCAAGAGCCTGGTTGTATGGCGGGGTAATCTTGACTCTCCAGAGCGCTCCAATAGGCCCGGATAAGTACATCGACCTGTACTGCAAAGACTATTCGTATGCCTCTGGCACCGGTATGCTCACCGGCACTTGGGGTGATAATTCAGCGTTCAGCATCCATCTGGTGAATGTTTCTGGTTATAGCCCCACAATAGACAACATCAATTTCATCACTGTTCCTGAACCACTGACGCTGGGGCTTCTTGCTGTGGGCGGGCTTTTTGTCAGGCGATATGCGCACCTGTAGAATCTGGACATCGTCTGTAACTTCAGCACCGATTACCTCATCGACATGAAGGACCTTTATGTTCTCGTAGATGGCTGGCTCTGGGAGGCCTGCTGGCACAAGATGCCCCCGAACCCGTTGCCGCCCTTTGATTATTCGAGAGCGCCCTATGGTTCTGATGAAACTGTCGAACCCAACGAGCCTTGGGATCCGAATGAGCCTGATTGGGACCCCAATGACCCCAACTTCCCTGGCTTCCTGATGATGGGCATGGGCGAAGACCAGATATCGCTTGAGATGCAGGTCTACGACCCGCTGCTGGAGGCACAGCAGCTGATGGATGCCATAAATTTCTTCAGCACAGTGGAATATGAGACCCAGGAAGAGGCCGATAATATCGCCGCATTCATTGAGATTCTCTGGCAAGACCTGGAGGCAATCTGTCAAAAAGAGGGCTTCGAGTTGTAGTGGCAGTGGACACGGAAAAAGACGCGGAATGAGTCTGGACTGTGGTATAATGATTAAGGAGCAGAGTATGAAGAGAATAGTGATAGTGGTATTGCTTCTGAGTGCCGCCGTTGCGCACGGGGATTACACATACGTGTTTGGGCCGGGAGCTAGTTTCGGCGCACTTACCCTCGTTGACAGTGAGTCTATTCTTGTCAATGGAGGGTGGGGTGACAGTCTTGGCCTTGCTAGCTATAGCTCAGGCAGGATAGAGAGCACCTCACCTCTTGGCTATCTCACCGGCGGAATTTGGGAAATGTCGGTGGGCGGCTATAGTTCGGCAGTAGTCACGGGTGGAGAGTTCAGTGCCATGTACGTTGGACAATATGGCACGCTCGCGCTCAGTGGGGGCAGTCTCGTCAGCCTGTATTGTACGTCATACGACCTGCCTGCTGTGCCCGAGGACAAGTACATTCAGTTCATCTGCAAATCTTACTCTTACAACGCCGGCACAAAACGCCTGACCGGCATCTGGGCAGACGACAGCGCTTTCGACATCCAACTTGTGGATACGAGCCCATATCCCAGTGGCTACACCTTCGACAGCATCAACTTTGTCACTATCCCCGAGCCACTCAGCCTTGCCCTCCTCGCCCTTGGCGGATTGCTGCTGCCCGGATATAAGAGAGAATAAGGACCGTGGCCAGTGTCTCTTCACTGGCTGCGGGTGTGCTCATCGAGAATGTTGGTAAGGGCCTTGGTGAGCCGTTCCACCTTTGACTCGGCGATGCGCAGGCTGCCCGCTATGCGGGAATTGACATCACCTATTCTCCCGGAAGCCGCATTTGAGATGATGTCTTTGATGGCAAATAGAGGCGTTCGCAGCTCCTCTGATATACGTGCCGCGAGCTCACCCTCGCCGGATTCATATGCCGCAAGCTTCGCCAGCGCTTCGCTGAGCTTCTGCTCGGCCTCCCTCTGGCTGGTCACATCGAGCTCGCAGTGCAGGAAGAGCTCGTTCGTCACCGGTATCCACTGCAATTGCCACCATCTGCCGTCACGCTCGAGCTCGGCCTGTACCGGTCCTTCGTCGCAGTGAAGCTCATGCGCTCTGCACCCTGGACAAGGGACCTGCTGGCCGTGCCGGGACGTGAAGCATTTTCTGCCGGGTACCGCGCCGGCCAGAAGCGCTGGCTGGTTCGACACCACTATCTCGCGCGAGCGATCATCGACGAGCATGGCCCTGCATGGCAGCGCATCAACAAGCACCCTGTTCAGACGCATCTTCTCCCTCAGCTCCACCTCCGTCTTCCTCTGCTCGGTAATGTCTTCGATAAGCCCGTCGTAGCGCGTGAGGGTGCCGTCGGAATCGAAGTCTGTCGTGATAGTGTCCCTCAGCCATCTGACCTCGCCGTCTTTTCTCTTTATCTGGTACTCAATGCAGCCACTCCGCCGCTCGCTGAGTATGCTCGCCGCGAATTCTATCACGGCCGTGCGAAACTCCGGCAGCACTATCGATATCCACAGAAGCGTGCTCTCCTCGAATTCGTCAGCGGTATAGCCCGTGACATGGGCGCAGTTCTCATGATACTCCGTGTGAACAGGCCGGCAGTTCGTGACATATACGGAGTAGG
>Ga0209164_1006027_pt1 | contig 10099 bp, 8 predicted proteins | sample MTBNYHSulfiMetaG_FD_187458 | JGI IMG/M metagenome (GOLD analysis project Ga0209164, IMG submission 187458) | Enrichment culture microbial communities from rom New York Harbor, USA that are MTBE-degrading - MTBE-NYH (New York Harbor Sulfidogenic)... | ecosystem: Environmental > Aquatic > Marine >... | reverse complement strand
TATATGCTGATCTCCCACGGGCCTGCCCACACTCGTCTCCCAAAGGATCGGATTGTTTCTGTAATAAATGCGCTTCACTTCAAGGGCCGGTTTGGGAATCGGTTTGATCAGTTCTTCGGTGTAGTAACCCGTATACTCGCCAAAGGGCCCTTCATTTCTGAGATGCTGGGGATCGACTTCCCCTTCCAGTACGATCTCGGCGGCCGCAGGAATAGGAAGCCCGGTGAGCTGGCCCTTCACAATCTCAACAGGTTCGCCTCGCAAGGAGCTTACGACATCGTATCCGCTCTTGGCTTTGACCGTAGCGGCACTTGCAAAAATATGCAGGGGATCGGCGCCTATAATTGCGCATGCAGGCATCTTCTTGCCTGCCTTCCCGTACTTCTTCATGATCCTGTCGCCCTTCTTCCCTTTGAGGATCTGGACGCCGACGGTTTTCTCATCGAGGATGCCCATGCGATATGTACCAAGGTTTATGTCACCCGTCTCGGGGTCCTGCAGCACCATGAATACCGCGGTGCCGAAATAACGGCCGCCGTCCAGTTCATAAAACTTGGGGGAAGGAAAGACGAGGGTGTCGACCTTGTCACCATCGAGGATATTCTCAAAAATGGGGCCATCCTTCTGTTCCTTTGCCCGGATGACCTCCTTGACAGCGACATTCACCCATTCCTTCGTCAGCTGAACCATCGAGAGCCCCGGGCTCTTTCCGAGGATAATGGCCAGCCTTTTGGTAGTCCCGAATGCACCGGTCAAGACCGGGCTCTTATACCCCTTTACGTTCTCAAACAGTAGTGCCGGACCGCTTTTCTCTTCAACAAGCTTGGCGATATGAGAGATCTCAAGCTCCCAGTCCACCTCCGCTTTAATCCTTTTTAGCTCTCCTTCCTCTTCACACTTTTTTATAAAATCTCGGAGATCCATGGTCTTTCCTCCTTTGCATAGAAAATAAAAGTTGCGTCCAGTGCCCAGAGTAAGGCTGCCTGTTCTGCCTACCGGCAGGCAGGGGGGATGTAACCGTCATGAAACATTAGTTCGATACCAAGGATTATCTTTTTAAATAATCTTCTTGTCAATTCATTTGTTTTTATGTTTAAATAACCAAAAGTTATAAGAAGATGAACAAGAGAAGTCTCCTTTACGCATCGTTAAATTCTTTGCTCGTGTTTCACGAGGTCTCAAAACATAGAAGCTTCTCAAAAGCTGCGGAGGAGTTATTCATCTCTCAGCCTGCAGTAACTAAGCATATTAAGGAATTAGAACGCAGGGTAGGGATGGGATTGATTCAGAGGAGGAGAGGTGGATTTTTGCTGACCGATGCCGGGAAAATTCTTTTTAAATATACCCATAAAATTTCTTCCCACCTCATGGATATCGAGAGTCTTTTAGAAGATCTAAAAAAGGACCATCAGGGCATTTTAAAGATAGGGACCACTGAATCCTATTCTAAGGGTTTGATGCCAAAACTTCTCTCCGGATTTCAAACCTCTTTCCCTTTCATGAAGATTGCCCTGGATGTAGGAAACTCAGAAGAGATTGAGAAAAGCCTTCTCGCCTATAAGAATGACTTGGTCCTAATCGCGGTGACAAAGAAATCCCCCAGGTTTGAATCCATTCCATTTCTAAGGGAAGGACTCGTCCTCATTGTTTCGCCCAACCATCTTCTGGCAAATAAGAAATCGGTCTCACTGAGGGAACTTGGAAGATATCCTCTGATCATTCGGGCAAAAGGGTCAACGACCAGAAGGATCATATTACAGGCATTTAAAGATGTGGGAATTCACCCCTCTCTATTGATCGAAGCAGGGAGTTCTGAATTTATAAAACAGTGGGTTTCAGAGGGGAAGGGGGTTTCCATCATTGTCAAAAGGACCGTGGAGGATGAAGAGAAGAGGGGAATCATTAAAACTATTCCCCTATTAGAGAAACTTTATCTAAAAGTGGCCTTTCTCTATTTAAAAGAGGAAAAGTCTAACCCTGCCATTAAAACCTTCGTCAATTTTATTGAAAATCAAGGAAGAAGGTTGATCAAATCTGAACAATAATTTTTTCTTTATTAGAATTTTCTCATGTGAATTTTTTCATATTGACAATTTATTTAACTACCTATAAAAGGTAAGTTCTAAGGTAAAATTTTCTTAAATCATCTGTCATCAAAGAAAGCTTCCAGATTTATCCAAGTCGCTGCTTAAGGTGGGAGAGATCCTAATTCATACTGTTATCTCATCGAGATAATAAAAAAAGAAAGGAGGGTCATTATGGCAGAGAAGAAAGGTTTTCCAATGCCGTTGGAGGTGGAGTATCCGAAAGAACTGGAAGGTTGGGAGGAAATGTACCCACCCATGTATATGTTTAGCAAAGACAGGAAGGATTGGGAAGAGAAGCACTTCTGGTTTCATGACAAAATCCATGCCCCGGAGGCAATGTATCCGCTCGATCTCATATTTCATGAGGCTTGGCAGATTTCTCTTTCTCAATATACGACAAGGGTCTTTTGTATCCCACCTGCTCAGGGGATTGCTCAAAGGATGGTCGGTTGCTATATGTACATTACTCCGGTGGCCCCCCCTCCGCCAGAGATCATCGGAGAGAAGGCAGGTCTCTTCCAAAAACGCGTTTTTTATGTATTCGACCATTATGATGAACTCTGGGGGGTGTGGCTAAAGAAGTTCAAGGCCCTGGGCGAGGAAATGAATAATATTAAGGTCCCGGAAGAATTCCCCAAGTTCGAACCGGATGATACCGTATTGCCTGAACCGAGGGGCTATTATACTTCATTTGAGGTAATGGATGCCTGGGATAGGCTCGTCAATTTAATGATCAAAGGGTGGCAGTATCATTTCCAATACCTAAACCTGGCTTATCTCGCCTATTTACTTTTTGCAGACATTTGTCGAAAGCTCTTCCCCGGACTCAGTGAAAGCACCATTGGAAAACTTGTAGCGGGTGCCTACGTCCAGATGTTTAAACCAGAAGAGGAGCTATGTAGACTAGCCCGTCTGGCAGCCGCGGTGCCAGCCGTTTCAAAGATCCTGAAAAGTGATATTCCTGCTGAGAAGAAAATCGAGTCATTGAGAAAGACTGCCGAGGGAAATGACTGGTTAGTGGAATATGAAAAATCGAAAGACCCATGGTTCTTTGTCTCCTGCGGGAGTGGATGGTTCCATTACGAAGGGAGTTGGACGACAAAGCTGGAAATTCCTTTCGGATATCTGAAGGGAGATATTGAAAGAATTGAAAAAGGAGAAAAGATCGAGAGAGATGTACCGAGTATTGACAAAGCGAGGGCGGAACTGGCTGAAGAATATAGAAAGCTCATCAAAACCGATGAGGACAGGAAATCATTTGATGATACTTATAGAGCTGTCCGAACCATCTATAAATATGCAGAGGATCATCTCTTCTGGGTGGAACACTGGTTCCATACGATATGGTTCGATAAGGTCAGAGAGTTTGGGCGTCTCTTCGTGAAGTCTGGAATGTTGAAAGGAGTCGATGATATCTATCTCTTCAACCGATTTGAAGTGCCCTTAATCATGGAAGATATGGCGACAACATGGGCACTGGGTGTAGGCGTACCTTCAAGGTTCCAATACTGGCAGGCCAAAGCAGAAAAGAGAAAGAAGATATTAGAAGCGGCAAAGAAGTGGAATCCTATCCCTGCCCTTGGAACTCCTCCTGAAGAGATTGCAGAACCCTTTACGGTGATGCTATGGGGAATTACAACGGAGAAAGTTCAAGATTGGCTAAAAGGAATGGCTGTTGTTCCCGGAGAAGTGACCGAACTGAAAGGATTTGCTTCATCAGCAGGGGTCGTCGAAGGAAAGGTAAGGGTTGTCAAACATCTTGAAGAAATTACCAAGATCGAACAGGGTGAAATCCTTGTTTGCCCAACGACAAACCCGGCCTGGGCTCCAATCTTTACTAAAATAAAAGCGTCCATTACAGACATCGGTGGCCTGACCAGTCATGCTGCGATTGTATGCAGGGAATATGGAGTCCCATCGGTCACTGGCACAGGAATCGCAACGAATGTCCTCAAGACAGGCGACACGGTAAAAGTGGACGGTAATACAGGGATCGTGAAGATATTGAAGAGAGCGTAAGTAACTTGGAGTAATGGAACAATGGAATAGTGGAATGATGGGTAGAAAGGATAAACCCATTATTCCACTATTCCAACATTCCAAATCTGAAATGGATGACATAAATAGGATCGGACAAATCATGAGGACCACAATTCAAACGGAAGGGGGATGTAGTGCCTTACACACTATGGTTTGATAAGGCTGGGAAAGAGGCCATCGGCCTTGTTGGAGGTAAAAATGCCAGCCTTGGTGAGTTAATCAGAGCTGATATCCCAGTGCCGCCCGGTTTCTCTGTCACCACCGAAACCTATAGTGAGTTCCTCAGTGGAGGAGGACTGAAGGAAAAGATCGAAAACCTCCTTTCCAAAATTGACATTCAGGATGTTTCTTCTTTGGAGAATACCAGCAAAGTAATCAGGCAGCTCATGGCTGAAACCACATTTTCAAAAAGAATTGAGGAGGAAATAAGTTCCAACTATCAAGCCCTCGCTCAGGTATTCGATGTTCCCGACCTCCCTGTTGCCGTGCGTTCAAGCGCTACGGCTGAGGATTTGCCTGGGGCAAGTTTTGCCGGACAGCAGGACACCTTCCTCTGGGTGCAAGGGAGTGACGAGGTTCTGGAAAAAATTAAATTATGCATGTCGAGCCTGTTCACGCCTCGAGCGATTTCTTATCGAATAAAAATGGGATTCCCTCACGAGAAGGTGTTGATCAGCGTGGGTATCCAGAAGATTGTCGATGCCAGAGCCGCAGGCGTGATGTTTACCTTGAATCCCACCAATGGAGACCCATCAAAAGTGGTGATTGAAGGGAACTGGGGACTCGGAGAGACCGTCGTTTCAGGGATTTGTAATCCGGATAAATTTGTTGTGGACAAGGTGACCAAGGAGATAGGAAGAACAATCTCCCTGAAAGAATGTGAATGCATCTACGATCCTGGGAGAGGGGGGGTTATTCATGCAGACACCCCTCCCGATCGGCGGGAAATCCCATGCATTGAGGATCAAGAAATCCTTGGATTGGCAAGATATGCAAAGAGAGTAGAAGAGTACTATGGTTGTCCTCAGGACATCGAATGGGCCATCGACAAAAAAAAGCCATTCCCTCTGAACATTTTCATGGTGCAAAGCCGACCGGAAACAATATGGAGCCAGCAGAAAAAGGAACCTGTTCTTGGAAAGAAAAGCGCCTATGAACTCCTGATGGAGAAGGCTTTGAGCCGAATAAAAGTTAGCTCTTAAGCAATTTGGCTAAGGAATTCTAACTCGCCCTAAATTATCCCGAGAAAAGATTATAAAATTCATTAACAATTTTTAAATGATGGGAGGAAAAACTCTTCTCGTCATAGAAGGAGGTGTCTTTTATGGGAAATGAAAAACCCCCGGAAAAGATCGGCATGGGTCCCCTCGGAAGAGGGGGAGGGTTAATTCAATTCATTATTTTCGCTGTGGTCGGGATTGTCATATTCGTATACTGGATCTCTCCCGAACTCATTGTATTGAAAATTATCCCAGCTACACTCATTATGCTCATTGTTCTCGGTCATTTAGTCCTTTTGGGTGATAACTGGCCATGGGCGCCTCCCGCTGGCAATTGGACGCCTGCCAAATCCCGATTCACTGCAGGACTTGGGATGACCATCCTTTGGGCCATTTTCACAATTGTCATATTGCTTTTTATGAAGTTTATCTACCCCAAGTGGCCAATTGGGCCACTCTATCTTTGGTTCGGCGTCATTGGATTCTGGGCAACCCTCCTTTACGGAGTGGTTTGGGGAGGATGGCCTTTTAAGGGTAAACTCCATCCCTGGGGAACGATGGCGATCAGTTTCATTATTGTCATGGTTGTTTCCATCCTGATCTGGAATTTGTTAACCAATCTTGAAGGAACCCCTCTTGCGGAGACGCCCATCAATCACAAAGGACCCCTCAATGTGAACTGGCTGACAGGATACCTGGTCTGGTCCATTGCCTGGTTCTTCGTCTTCAGCCCCGTTTTCACCACCCAAGGATGGCCCTTCGGCAAATGGGGGCACCCTGGCGCTGCCATTGGCCAGACGATTCTTGCCCACCTTTTAGGATATATCTTCTGGAAAGTGAGCCTGGGTTTTGGCCTCAGTCCAACCTTCTCTTTTGCTGCAGTGGGTTCATCTCTCATCTTCTGGTCCCTGGTTTACTGCTGGCATCTACAGTTCTGGGGAGTCACAAAATTTACCTTTTTCAAAAGAGCCATTTCGGCATTTATTGTTCAGTGCATCATCATCGTTCTCTGGATCATCATTGTAAGGCTGATTCTCGGCCCTGCTGGGGAGGCTGTTGCTGCTGCAAAACTTCCCGCTGATGTGAACATCCTCATCATTTACCTCAATCTCTGTATTGTTGGTCCAGCCCTCATTGCGCACAATGCATTCTGGTTGAGATGGCCGCTGACACTTCCCAACCCACCTGGAACACCACCCCCCGATCAAGCTGCATAAAACATATGAGCCCTGGGAGGGTTCTCCCGGGGCTCATCCCTTATTCTCAGGAAACGAATCGGATTAAATTCGATGGTATCGAATCATATGATCTAAGGCTTCAACTGCCCTTAAGGCAAAAGCAGGCTCACTGATATGGAGGTCGATTTCTTCAATAGGAATTTTAGAGGTCAGTATTTTTCTTAACTCTTCCACAAAAATCTGATCTGTCTTTGGGTCGTAAAGCTCCATTCCGACTTTGTCAGCTTCCGACCAACCTCTTTTCGGAATAAGCACATAAGAGGGTCCCTTTGATCGATTTAATTTTTCTCCAATGATTTGAGCAAATTGTTTCATCTCTTCAGACCCCATACGAACACAGAATCGTATATCATGGGAATGAATTTTTCTTCCTTTTAATTGATCCGGCATGGGATAAAAAGGGCTGAAGACGGCGTTATCCAGCCCCCCCGGTGCGACAACGAGAGGGACTCCAAACCGCCCTGCTGTCTCCAATCGCATCGGCCCAATCCCTTTACAATATCCCCCAAACATTTCATCCGCTATCTCATGAGTCGTAAAATCGAGCACGCCGGCAACGAGGCCTTGGGCGACAAATTCCTCCATGGCCATACCGCCGCATCCATTGGCATGAAAAGCAATCATTTCATACCCTTTTTCTTGAAGCAGTGGTTCTGCATTCATCGCACAAGCTGAATTAATTCCATAGGCGGTTACCGCGACCATCGGTTTTTCTTTTTTAATACCACTCCCTTTTTCCATCATTCCGCATACGGCATAAGCGGCTTGTCCAAGCATCAGACGCATAAATTCGTTGAAACCCAAGATGTCCGCAACCGAATGAAACATGACGATGTCCTTTGTTCCGATATATTCCTTGATGTCTCTGGAGGCCACCGTAGAGAGGACCACCTTGGGCAGGCCAAAAGGGAGGGAACGCATAATATGGGTTACGATCGCTGTCCCGGTTCCGCCTCCCATCCCAAATACCCCATGAAGGTTTCCTTTCTCAAACAGATCTCTTGCCAGGATCGCTCCGCCTTCCTGGACGGCTTTAAAAGCGAGGGAACGACTTTTTTCTTTGACTAAATTTTTCCAACGATACCCTGCCGCCGATACAACTTCTTCCCTTTTAATGTCAGGAGGAGTTAAAGGTTCCCCCAGGGTCCCGACATCCATGAGTAAAGGATGAATACCAAGTTTTTTTACACAATCCCTTACATAGGCGGCTTCCCTTCCCTTGGTATCTAAAGTGGCAATGACGAGCAGTTGTTTTTCCATTTTTATCTTTTCCTTACTGGTTTCGGTCAAAAAGTTAGAATCGAGTTTTTCTCTCGCTGTGATCAGCCGAGAGGGGAATCAATAACTGAGACCCTGAAGAAAACTCCTCACATTCTTTCCGAGAACGGAGTGGTTATAGCCTCCTTCGAGAACGCCAAATCGTCTTCCTTGGCAGCGTTCGAGGGAGGCTTCTTTTGCCCATTTCCCGATGGTGGAATAGTCTTCGGTTTTAAGCAGTCCTCCCCAATCCTCTTCGTGACGATCAAATCCAGCAGAGATGGCGATGATGTCATAGGGTTTTTCTGTCTGGAGACATCGCTTCACCTCTTCTAAGAATCCCTCTCGACGGGTCCCTTCAGGATGAAAATAGCTCACCGACTGTGAACCACTGAAGGTATTGGAGGTGCCATCCCCATAATGAAGATCGAAATCGAGAATGAGGGCAGTTTCGATTTTTTTATCGCTGATGAGCCTTTTGATGGCAATGGCCATATTATTGAAGTAACAGAAGCCCCAACAGGAGTGGGGACTGGCATGGTGTCCCGGAGGCCGGATCAACGCAAAGGTGGGCTGGCCCTCAAAAGCCGTTTCTGCTGCCAGAATGGCTCCCCCCGCGGCGAGGAGACCGACTTCATAGACCTGAGGTTCTCGTTTGATGGATTGAATGTGATTCTTTCCATGAACTCTCTCCAGATCCCTCTCCGAAGCGGGCTCCGGCTGAATGAATTCAAACTCTTTCTCTAATGCCTCCACCATGGGTTCCATTCTCCCTGCAGCCGCTGCTGAATCGGAAGTATAGACTTCATAAAACCTCGGATGAAAGGCGACCTTCATAGATTTCTCCTTCCCATTGACTCAAAATGTCTATATTTTATCATACCCTCAGTAAACTGTACACTTTATAGAAACTTTTTAACAATTGACAATTGCCATAGATAGCTATACAATATATACAAAATATACATTATGGGAGGTTTTCCGATGACAACTCAAATGATAGTGAGGATAGATTCTGAAGTCAAAGAAAGATTTAATAAGCTCGCCAGAGTGGAAGGTAAGACTTCAAGCCAGATGGTGAGGGAGCTAATAGAAGACTACATAAAAGAGAGGGATATCGGTAGTTATGTTGATGACCTATGGGGAAGGATCGGAGGAAAATTAAGATCCAAAGGGGTGAAGCAAAGAGATGTAGATAAGGCGATCAGAGAAACAAGAAAGAGCCGAGAATGAAAGTCGTTATTGATACCAATGTTTTTGTTTCCTCTTTCTTTGGAGGAAATCCTCGTAAGATCGTAGAGTTCTGGAAAAGAGGGAAAATAATCCTTTGCCTATCTAAACATATCCTTGAGGAGTATGTAGATGTTTTGCAGAGGATCGGGTTAAAGGAAGAAAATGAAATTGAAGAACTCCTCTCTCTTTTTGCTAAAGGTGTCAATATTGTTTTTACCACAAAAACACCAAAAATAAAGGCCGTTAAAGATGACCCTGATGATGACAAATTTATAGAATGTGCAGTGGCGTTAAGAGCCGAAATTATCATTACTGGAGATAAGGCATTAGGAACGATGGGCGAATATATGGGGATTAAGATATTAACTCCTCTGGAGTTCTTAAAGACCTATAAACCTCACCGAAACAGTGGCGCAACTGGGTAGTGTTCAGCTGGTTGAGAAAGGTCTTGAAAAGGCAAGGAGTGTATTGAAAATTGATAAAGACATTTATTAGCCATAGCTCCACTGATCATCCGTTTGTTGAATGGCTTAAAACAAAGCTTGAAAGAGAGAAATTAGGGTTAGATATTTTTGTCGATGATGGATCTGTTTTTGTAGGTGATGATCCGCAAAAAATGATAGACGAGGTTAAAAGGTCAATTATTTTTATTCCAGTTTTATCAAACGAATCAGTAAAAAAAGAATTTGTCCAAAATGAACTTAAGACAGCAAATGAGAGCGAAACGACATATATTTTTCCTGTCAAACTAAAATGTGATAAAGAGAATATTCCAAAGGTAATCAAGGCAGAATTTGCAGCTTTCGATAAGGTTGAAGGTAAAATTTATGAAGACTTTTCTAATGAAAAAGAGTGGGATATTCACTATGAACATTTGAGGAGGGCATTTTTTGACAAAATTGTTGAGTTAGCCCTCTTAAAAGAAGATACGAAGGACTTCTATCAGGACTGTGAACACCTTGATTTAATAATTCAGCGAGAAAATCCAACAATTCTTGAAATAAAAACGGTTATAGATGTTTAT
>Ga0209164_1006026_pt1 | contig 10100 bp, 9 predicted proteins | sample MTBNYHSulfiMetaG_FD_187458 | JGI IMG/M metagenome (GOLD analysis project Ga0209164, IMG submission 187458) | Enrichment culture microbial communities from rom New York Harbor, USA that are MTBE-degrading - MTBE-NYH (New York Harbor Sulfidogenic)... | ecosystem: Environmental > Aquatic > Marine >... | reverse complement strand
CGCCAGGTGGAGCCCGGCAGGCGGCTGCGGGAGGACGCCTGGCGGCGGCAGGCTGACGCCGGGCGGTGGCAGGGGCGGCCGGCGCACCGCGCCCGGTAACCCGGCGGGGCGGCCGGTCCTCCCGCGCCTGGCGCTCGGTTGCCTTTTTCTCGCCATCGGCAGCCGCTACGTGGTCTCGGCCGGCGGCTCGCTCGCCGCGCACCTCGGCCTCCCTCCGGAGGTGGCCGGGCTGACGACGGTCTCGGCCGGCACCTGCGTTCCCGAGGCCGCGGCGGCGCTGGCGGCCGTTGCACGCGGGTGGCCGGAGATGGCCCTTGGCTGTCTTGCCGGCGCGGCCGTCGTCAACCTGTCCCTGGTCATGGGCCTGTCCGGGGTCGTCCGTCCCTTCCCCGTCGCCGCCGGAACCGCCTTGTTACACCTGCCGCTGGTCATCCTTCTGGCCCTGCTGCTCGCGGTCTTTGGTGCGGTGCGCAGGACCCTCGGCAGGCCTGAGGGGGCGGCCTTCCTGGCGGTCTACCTCGCCTACCTCTGGCTCGTCCTGAGATAGCCGCACCGGGGCTTGCCGTAGCGAGCCTTGCCGCATCTGGCCCTGGCTTTCACACCGTCCCGGGCCGGGAGCATATCCTGGCCTATGCTGCGCTCGCCGGGAAGTCCCGTCCCGGCCGGCGTTCGGGAGCCGGGTCTATGCTCTGCATGCAGGCGGTACTGGTCGATCTCGGCGATCTGACCGGTCTTCTCTTTCTGGTGCTCCTCCTGGTGGCGCTGAACAGGCTCGAAGGGCACCGGCGGTAACGGTGGGATGGCAGATGCCGCTCGCGGGTTCCGTCCCCTGTGCAGACCTGGGAACAGAGCATTGCCCCTGTGAGCTGGCCTTCTCTGGGGCCTGCGTCTACTGCACCCTGCCACGGACAGGCGGGGCCTGCGCGTGCCGGTGGGCCGGCGCCTGCGTGATGCTGCAGATGGAGAAGGGCATGCAGGGCGCAAAGGCCGGGGTCGCCGCCCCGGCGAGGCGGCAGAGGTATGCGGTGGTGAGGTCCACGGCCGAGGTCGCCCGCGGCGTCAGGGAGGTCTGGCTCCAGGCGGAGGTCAATTCCGGAGCGGCGTTCCGCCGCCCCGGGGCCTTCCTGATGGTCCGCCCGGCCGCCCGGCCGGTACGGTACGACGTGCCGCTCACCGTCGTCGGGACGCGAGGCCGGGAGGTCCGGCTCGTCTACAAAGTCGCGGGACCGAAGACCCAGGCTCTTGCCGGGCTCCGCCCCGGAGAAGGAGCCGTATGGCGGGGACCATACTATAACGGGCTCATGGGCGGCCACCGGCTGACGCGCGCGGCGGTGGAGTGCGCCGTGGTCGTCGCGAGAGGTCTCGGGCAGGCCGCGGCCATTCCGGTGACCGGCTGGCTACGGTCTCGCGGCACACGGGTGGAGGTGCTGATCGACCCGAGGGGAGCTGGCGGTACCTTCGCTGCGGCGGAGCTGGCTGCCGCGGCGGCCGCGCCCGTCCGCGTCCTGAACTGCTACCGGCATAGCGGACTGGCGGCGATCGGCAACGCCCTGGGGCGGTCTGCGGCCGGTGGGACCGGGCCGGCGCCCGCGGCGGGGGACGCCGGCGCGGTTTCGACACCGGGACGATCGCTGCCGAGGGGCATCGCGCTGGTGGTTTCCTGTGGCTCGGACCTCCAGCACCGCTGGATTGCGGAGGCCTGGCCGCAGTTGCGGGACGCGGCGGGAGCGATGCGGCCGGAGATGGTGGCCAGCAACAACTCGCCGGTGGTGTGCGGCGAAGGCGCGTGCGGCGCCTGTGTCCGGCGCCTGCCGGGTGGCGGCAGGGTCCGCGGCTGCAAGGCGGATCTCCCGCCGGAGTGCGTTTGGCCCACACGGGAGACGGGGTCGGTCCGGGGAAGACGCGTAGGAGAGGGGGGCCGGAATGTCTAGGGGCGTCGTCACCGTCGGCGGCGGGTGGGCCGGCTGTTCGGCTGCGGTCAGCGCTGCCCGTGCGCTGGGCCGGAAGGGCCGTTCGATCCTCCTCGAGCGCACGGACATGCTCTTGGGCCTGGGACTTGCGGGCGGTATATTCCGCAACAACGGGCGATTCACGGCCGCCGAGGAGTGCCTCCAGATGGGAGGGGGAGGGAGGCTCTTCGCGGTGATGGACGGGGCGGCCCGGCACCGGAACGTCGACTTCCCGGGGCACAGGCACGCCTCGCTGTACGACATCGTCCAGATCGAGCCCGACGTGCGGGCGTTTCTCGCCGCGGAGGGCGTCGAGGTCGTTACCCAGGCCCGCGTGACCGGCGTGGAACGGGGCGGGCGGACGCTGCGCGCCGTCAGCTTTCAGGGTGGGCGCGTCGCGGCGGATGCGTTTGTGGACGCGACCGGGTCGGCCGGCCCACCCGGGAACTGCATTGTCCACGGCAGGGGGTGTGCGATGTGCGCGCTCCGGTGCCCGTCGTTCGGGCCGCGGGTGGGGCTCGCCGGGCTCGCCGGAATCGGGGAGTGGCCGGCGACGCGTCCCGATGGAGGTCTCGGGAGCATGAGCGGCTCCTGCGACCTGCTCAAGGAGTCGCTCGAACCCCCCCTACGGGCGGAGCTGGAGTCCAAGGGCCTCGTCGTGATTCCGCTGCCCGAGGGAATGCACCACGAGGGTGACCTGGACCGCAAGGCCTGCCAGCAATACAACCTGCCGGAGTTCGGGCGCAACCTTGTCTTGCTGGACACCGGGACGGCGAAGATGATGGCATCATTCTTTGCGCTGGCCGAACTCCGGCGCCTGCCCGGGATGGCCCGGGCCCGCTATGAGGACCCGGCGGCGGGCGGCGTGGCCAACTCGGTGCGTTTCATGGCCCAGGTGCGGCACGACGCGGGGCTGCGGGTTACCGGGCTGGCCAACCTATTCTGCGCGGGCGAGAAGAGCGGTCCGCTCGTCGGCCACACGGAGGCCGTGGCAACCGGGATGCTGGCCGGGCACAACGCGGCGCGGGCGGCCCTGGGGGCGAAGGCCCTGGCCTTGCCGGGCAGCACGGTCGTCGGAGACCTGGTGGCCTGCGTCACGTCGGCCGTGCGGCGGGGAAAGCTCGACGAGCGCTACACCTTTGCGGGGGCCGCGTTCTTTGACAGGATGGTACGGCGGGGGCTGTACGTCACCGATGTGGAGGCCGTGAGTGCGCGGGTCGCCGGGTCCGGGTTGCGCGGGGTGTTTGACCGGGAGGTCGGGTAAGGCGGAGGGCGGAGTGGGCGGAGTGGGCGGAGGACTCGCCTGTGGGGACGAGCGGCCGGGGACGCGCTATACTACCTCTAGCAACGTACCTCGCTATTCCGCAGGGGGGCAATCCCGTGCAGGGCATCCGTCTGCAACGTTTCCTGGCAAGGCGCGGGCTCGGCTCGCGGCGAAGCTGCGAGGAGCTGATCCGCCAGGGCAGGGTCACGGTCAACGGGGCTGTAGCAGGCCTGGGTGCCTCGGTCGGTCCGGCCGACGAAGTCATCGTTGACGGCAAACCCGTCGGCCCGCCCCCGCCGCCCGTCTACCTGATGCTCCACAAACCCCGCGGGGTCCTCGTAACGCGCCGCGATACGCACGGCAGGCCAACGGTGATGGCGCTGGTGCCGGCTCGCCTCCGCGAGTCTGTGTTCCCGGTCGGCAGGCTTGACATGGACAGCGAGGGCCTTCTGCTCCTGACCAATGACGGAGACCTGGCCGGGCAGGTCCTTCATCCCCGGTACGGGCTGCACCGGACCTACCTGGCCTGGGTTGCGGGCGAGGCGCACGCCGGGGTTCCGGCCGGGCTCCCGGCCGCGCTGAAGGCCGGCACGGTGCTCGACGACGGGATGGCCGCCGCGCACGACGCCCGTTGGACGAAACGCTGGCCGCGCGGCGGATTGCTTCAGTTGACGCTGGCCGAGGGACGAAAGCGCGAGGTGCGCCGCATTTGCGCAGCCCACGGCCTCAAAGTGATCCGGCTGAAGCGGATAGCGTTCGGGCCGCTCCGCCTCGGGAACCTCCTTCCCGGCCAGACTAGAAGCCTGACCCGGAGCGAGGTGGCCGCGCTCCGGGCTGCTTTGCCCACGGACACGGGATGGCAGAAACCAGGAACGCCGCCGCCGCCGCCGGCGTCTCCTCCTCGCAACGGCCATAATAGCAGCTAGACGGCCTGGTCATTGGCCTCTCCGGGCTCACGGCGGCCCCCGTTCGCGTCCGATACTCATCCCGAACCTCCGGTCCAAGCCCGGAGGGAAGTGCCCCCCAAGGCGGGTGTCGCGGGTGACCGCGGCACCCGCCCCCCCTTGTGCCAAAGGACCGCCGCCCCGCGACGCGAAACACCCACTGACAGAGTCACGAGAAGGGGAGGATCCACCTTGGCAGACGACGACCGGCGGGCCCGGACGCTTGCGGTGCATGCGGGCGGCGCATACCCCGAGGCTCTAAACCCCCTCGCGCCGCCGCTGTACCAGACGAGCGTATTCACGCATGACGACCTTGACCTCGTCGATGCGGTCTTTGCCGGCCGGGCCGGCGGCTATTCGTACTCCCGGCTCGCCAACCCGAATACCGACCATCTGGCCCGGGCGGTGTCCGACCTTGAGGGCGGAGAGGCCGGTTTCTGCGCCGCGTCCGGCATGGCCGCGGTAAACGCGGCCGTGCATGCCTGCCTGACCCCCGAACGCCGGCGGCTGGTCGCGGCCGAGGATCTCTACGGCGGGACCTTTACCCTCTTCGAGGAGGTTCTGCGGCCATGGGGGGTGGACGTCGAATACGTTCCGGCCGGGGACCTGGACCGCGTAAGATCTGCCGCGCGCGGCGCGGCGCTGCTGTACTTTGAATCGGTCACCAACCCGACCCTCCGGGTGGCCGACCTACCGCAACTCGTGCGGATAGCCCGCTCGGCCGGCGCCCGGCTCGTTGTGGACAACACGTTCCCCTCGCCGTACGGACTCCAGCCCCTAAAGCATGGCGCGGACCTCGTCGTCCACAGCGCGACCAAGTTCCTCGACGGCCACCACCAGGCCACGGCCGGCGCCGGTGCGGGGTGCCGTGACCTGGTTGACGTAGCACGGCGTTATGTCACCCTAACCGGCGCCACCCTGGACCCCTTCTGCGCCTGGCTTGTGCTCCGGGGTGTCCGGACGCTCGGCGTGCGCCAGGACCGGCAGCAGGCCAATGCGCTCGCGCTCGCCCGCTGGCTCGAGGGCCGCCGGGAGGTCGTCCGCACCTGGTACCCGGGCCTTTCATCGCACCCCGATCATGAAACGGCCGCCGGGCTGCTGCGCCACGGCTACGGAGCCATGCTCAGCTTTGACGTGGGTACACTAGATGCCGCACGCCGGCTTGTCCACACCGTCCGGCTTGTGCGGTTTGCCACGAGCCTGGGCGGTTTCGACACGACGATCAGCCATCCTGTCTTGACCTCGCACCGCGGGGTTCCCCGGGAACGGCTGGAGCGTCTTGGCATCGGCGAAGGCCTGATCCGGGTTTCGGTGGGTTGCGAGGACTTGGAAGACATAATATCCGACTTTGAGCAAGCGCTGGAGGCGGCGTCGCAGGGCAACGCGGTTTGAGCGGTTTGGGGCGAGCACGGGAAGACCCGGTTATCATCGTCGGCGGCGGAGCCGCCGGGCTTGTGGCCGCGGCGCGCGCGGCCAGCCTCGGCGCGCCGGTTGCCATCCTTGAGCGGGGCAGGGAGGCGGGCCGCAAGCTGCTGATCTCCGGCAAGGGCCGGTGCAACGTGACCCATCAGGCGGGGGTACAGGCCCTCGTCGAGGGCTTCCCGGGCAACGGGCGGTTTCTATTCAGCGCGCTCAACGCCTTCGGTCCCGACCAGCTGCGGGAGCATTTGGCCGGGCTCGGCGTCGAGACCAAAGTCGAGCGCGGAAACCGTGTGTTTCCGTCGTCCGGCGAGGCGGCCAGCGTGCGGGACGCGCTCCTACGCGACGCCACCGGGAAGGGCGCCGTCGTCCACTACGGCGAAAGGGCTGCGGCGCTCGTGCTGGAGCCGGGGGCCGGCGGGCTCCGGCAGGCAGTTGGCGTGAGAACGGCCGCGGGCCGGCTTCATCGCTGCAGGGCGATCGTCTTGGCCACCGGTGGGCTTTCCTATCCCGGGACCGGTTCGACGGGCGACGGCCACCGGATGGCCGCGGACGCCGGGCACACGATCGTCGAGACGGCGCCGTCGCTCGTGCCTCTGGTTACGGAGGAAGCCTGGCCGTCCAGGGTTACCGGGCTCGGCCTGCGGAACGTGCGTTTCAGGGCCTGGGCGGGCGGGGAGGACCGCCGGCCGCTCGCCGATGAGTTCGGAGAGCTCTTGTTCACGCACTTCGGCCTATCCGGCCCGATCGTCCTCCGGGCAAGCCGCGCCGTGAGCAGGGCACTTGCCAGCGGCGCGGGGAGGGTCCGCTGCGAGATCGACCTCAAGCCGGCGCTCGCCCACGACGTCCTCGACAGGCGGCTCCAGCGGGATTTCCAGGCCCAGGCCAACCGCCAGTTCCGCAACTCGCTGCGCAAGCTGATGCCGTCCTCGCTGGCCTCGGTCCTCGTTTCGCTCAGCGGCATCGACCCCGAAAGGCGGGTCCGCGAGGTAACCCGTCAGGAACGCCTGGGCCTCGCCGGTCTGATCAAGGCCCTGCCCCTGTCGGTCGTCGCGACGCGGGGTTTCTCCGAGGCGATCGTCACCTCGGGCGGCGTCGATGTCCGGGAGGTGTCCCCCGGCACGATGGAGTCACGGCTGGTCCGGGGCCTGTTCTTTGCCGGGGAGGTGCTCGACGTGGACGGCTATACCGGGGGCTTTAACCTGCAGGCGGCGTTTTCAACGGGGTACCTGGCCGGCGGCGCCGCTACCGGGCTCCGCACCGGTTGCTGAGCGCGGACGGGCCCAAGGCGCCTTGCCTGGTTGGCGCGGTTCTGCATCGGGGCCTGGAGCGCTCATACCATAGGAAACATGAAACCCAATTCCGCCGTCCCGCCCGGCAGGGCCGGCGCAAGGCCGGAGCGTCCCGTCAGGCTAGGGGTGCTGATCCTTCTCGCCCTTGGAGCGGTCCCCCTCGCCGTCTCCGCCGTCTCCGGGCCTTGCGCCGGAGCGGACTTCCCGGCCAGGCTCTGGCCGGCGCCCCCGGCCGAGCCGGCTGACGGCTGCCTGGTCCTCCAGGGAGAGGGAAGGGGGGCCGCGGGGGTCCTGATCGACGGGCGCCTCGCCGGTACATTGCGGCAGGGAGTGCTCGTGGTCCCCGTGCTGGAGGGAAACCTGGTCGAGCTGGACGGGCGTTCCTCGAGCCTGCCCCTCCGGGTCGCAGTACGGGTGTCGGCGCCGCTGCGCCTCGTTCCCGCCGGCAGAAAGCCCCTCGAACCCGCCGGCCAGCTGCTGCTCGTGGGATGGATCCGGGGCCCGGCCTGGCCTTAGCAAGCAGGGCAGGGAACCCGCGGCTACCGTAGAAATGTCCCGGCTATGGACGCCGGGGACGGTAATCATTGGAGTTCTCTGGCCGGGGGCCCCGACTGCGTGGCGATCGATGGGCCGGGGGCGTCCGGCAAGACCACCGCCGCCAGGTTGGTGGCTGCGAGGCTCGGCTATCTATACGTGGACACTGGCGCGACGTACAGGGCGCTGACTCTCAAGGTTCTGCGCCTGGGAACGCCCCTTGCGGCCGGCTCGCTCAGCAGTCTCGCGGTTTCGACTTGCGTTTCCCTGGGCGTTTCTGCTGAAGGCAGCTCTCTGGTCTTCCTCGACGGCCAGGACGTTACCTCGGCGATTCGCTCTCCGGCCGTCACGGCCTGGGTCTCTGCCGTCTCCGCAGATCCGGACGTCCGCCGGGCGATGGCCGGTCTCCAGCGGGAGCTGGCTGCGGGGGGCCGGGTGGTTATGGAGGGACGGGATATCGGCACGGTTGTGCTGCCCGGCGCCGCAACCAAGGTCTTCCTCACCGCAGCACGTTGGGAGCGCGCGCGGCGCAGGGCGCGGGACCTGCGTCTCGCCGGACACGAGGCCGGCGTTCTCGGCCAGTACTTTGCATTGCGCCGGCGCGACGGACTCGACCGGACCCGCGCAGACTCTCCTCTGAGGATCGCTCCCGGCGCTGTCCTCATCGACACGACGCTGCTCGGGCCGGACGAGGTCGCCGAGTGCATCGTAGCCCTGCACCAACGCGGTCCGGGAGGTGAGAGGGTATCATGATGATGTACCTCTTAGTCCGGGGGATTGGCAGACTATACTTGCGGCTCTTGCGCGGGCTGGAGGTTCGAAACGCGCATCTGGTGCCGCGGGAAGGACCGTTGATCATCTGCCCGAATCATATCGACTGGGTCGACCCGGTGGTGGTCGCCTGCGGCACCGCGCGGCTCATCACGTTCATGGCCAAGAGCGAGCTCTTCCGCAATCGCCTCGCCGGGTGGTTCCTGCGGCAGTTGCACGCTTTCCCGGTGCGCCGGGGGGAGAGCGACCGGCCGGCCCTCCGCATTTCGCTGGAAACCCTGAGACGCGGCGGCGTCCTCGGCATCTTTCCCGAGGGAACGAGATCAAAGACGGGGCGGCTGCAGTCCCCGGAGCCGGGGGCCGCAGTGATAGCCCTGCGCACCGGCGCGACCGTCATCCCGGCCGGGGTCCAGGGGACCCAGGGGAGCAGGCCGGTGACGCTCGTCTGGGGAGAGCCCTTCAGACCCGGCGAGGTTGTCGCGGGGGCCGAAAACCATGACTCCAAGGTGAGGATCCTGAGTGACGAGATAATGCGGCGCATAGCCCTGCTGACAGGCCAGGAGCCGCTGGCCGGGAGACAGCAATCTCAACGGAACGCCGGGAAGACGCAGAGCGGATGATTGAAATCGTCGTTGCCGAGGACGCGGGCTTCTGCTTCGGGGTCCGCCAGGCTGTGAGCCGGGTTGAGGAGGAGCTTTTCGCCGGCCGTCCGGTGTGCGCTCTGGCTCCGATTGTCCACAACAGGCATGTGATGGCAAAGCTGCAGGAAGCCGGGCTGGTGCTGGCGAACTCGCTTCAGGACCTTGGAACGAGCGATGTTCTGGTTGTACCGTCACATGGGATGACCGTCGAGGACCTTACTGCCGCCCGCGAGCGGGGGATAGAGGTTCTGGACCTCACCTGCCCGCGGGTGCGCCGTTCTCAGGAGGAAGCGCGGCGGCTCGCCTCGGCGGGATTTCACGTTCTGATCGTCGGCGACCCGGAGCACACGGAGGTCCGTTCGGTGGCCAGCTGGGCTTCAGGACCGGTGACGGTGGTCCCTGGAGTCGAGGCGGCGCGCAGGCTGCCCCCGGGAGGGCGATGGGGGGTCATCTCCCAAACCACCGTCCGGGGCGAAGACGTCGAGCGCGTGGTCGAGGCTCTGAGGGCCAATGCGTCAGAGCTCGAGGTTTCAGCCACCGTGTGCAAGGTGGCCGCCGGTATGCAGGAGACCGTGCGACGTCTGGCGCCGCGAGTTGACGTGATGCTGGTCGTCGGTGGCAGGTCCAGCGCGAACACGGCGAATCTGGCCGCGATCGCTTCGTCGCTGGGGACGGCCACCTATCATATAGAGACGGCTGATGAGGTCGACTCATCATGGCTGTTGAATACTACGAGCGTCGGGATAGCGGCCGGGGCGTCAACCCCCGACTGGCTGATCGAGGAGGTAGTGGCGAAGGTGAAGGAAATCGACGAGCGCGGCCGACCGCAGGAAGCGCAAGAGCCCGCGCGTAAGGAAGGCGAACCTTTGGTGCCCGCAGCACAGGAGGAAGACGCCCAGGCCGAAGCAGCGCCCGCGGAGGAGACCCCCGAAAAGGAGACGGCGGAGGCTCAGACGGAGCCGGCCGCAGCCGAAACCGCTCGCGAAGAGAAGCCGGTTGTCGCGCCTGAACCGGCCGAGAAGGCGGACACCGCCCAGCCGGAGGCACCTGCCGAGGCGGACGTGCCGGTTGCTGCGCCAGCGGCCTTGGAGCCGCCTGCCGCCGAGCCCCCTGCCGCGGAACCGGCTGCCGGTGAGCTGCCTGAAGAGGAACACGCTCCGTCGGAGCCCTCCGCGGACGTGTCGCCGGCCGGAGAACCGCCCGCCACACAGCCGCCCGCCAAGGAGGAAGCCACGGCTGAGCCTCCGGCGGACGAGGAAAAGGATGCCACCCAGCAGCAGCAGCCC
>Ga0209164_1006025_pt1 | contig 10102 bp, 8 predicted proteins | sample MTBNYHSulfiMetaG_FD_187458 | JGI IMG/M metagenome (GOLD analysis project Ga0209164, IMG submission 187458) | Enrichment culture microbial communities from rom New York Harbor, USA that are MTBE-degrading - MTBE-NYH (New York Harbor Sulfidogenic)... | ecosystem: Environmental > Aquatic > Marine >... | reverse complement strand
TCGGTATCCCTTCGAAACATCGAGGGTCAGCTCAAGGTCACCCTCATCGACCAGGAGGATAAATTGATCGTGGCGCGGCTCAATCTTCCCGGGTCCGTTTATGCCACGCTCAAGACGCTTCAGGAGCGGGAGATCTCCTACGCGGAAATGGGTCATTCCTACGGGCCGCTGCCGGGGTCGAAAAGGGAGTTGGAGTTTCAGAAGTTCGAATTCCAGCGGAAAGCTCACCAGGACATCGCCCAGGCGAAAAACATAAGGATACCCAGGGATACCAAGAAGGCCATCTCCGGGCAGATGAAGGAATTTTACCCGGATTTCGACTTCAAGGAACTGGACCGCGATTTGTCCCTTCTTTGGATCAACAACCCGGATTATGTGCGGATATCGCCGGCTGAACGAGTTGCCCGTATTCTGTGGCTTTATCAGCAGGCCAAACGTCACGATGGACTTTATCTGGACGTGGAGCAGGTCAGCCAGGACCCTTTCTACAAGGAATCCCGCCTGCTTTTTTCCGTGGGCAACCCTCCTCAAAAAGGTTTCATGACCCAGATAAGCGAGATTTTCCAGAGGCTCGACATCGGGGTTCGCCGGTCCTACTCCCTTCTCATAAGCACCGGAATCCACCCGTATTTTCTTGGAACGTTCTATGTTATCGCCCGGGGGGGGAAGCTGATACAAAAGGGATCCGAGCTTTTCAAATCGCTCCAGGAGGAACTCTACAACACCCAGGTGCTTTCAACCTCGACAAACACCTACCGCAACTTCGTAACCACCAGGATGATGACCGGCCAGGAGGCATCCCTTGCCAATGCCTTGATCGCCTTCTGCCACACGACGCTTGCCCAGGCAAGCCCGGACCGCTTCGATCTCGGGACGGTGAAAAGTGCCTTTCAATCCGATGCCGAAATGACGCTCAAGATCATCGAACTTTTCAACACGAGGTTCAACCCTGACCTCGCCGACCGGGAGGAACGGTACCAGGAGGCGCTGGGCGAAGCCGTGAAAGAGCTCAAGGAGTATAACACGGGTCAGAGATATCTTGATGAAATCAGGAAAGAAATATTTCGAACCGCGTTGAGTTTTGTGCAGCGCACCCTCAAGACGAATTTCTTCGTACCCGAAAAGCATGCCCTGGCATTCCGTCTTGACCCGGAGTATCTCTCCGATTTGGGTTCTGCCTACACCGAAAAGCTCCCGGAGGGAAAACCGTTCCGAATCACGTTCTTTTTCGGCCGCTATGCCGTGGGTTACCATATCGGTTTTTCGGACATCGCCAGGGGCGGGTGGAGAACGGTGATCTGCAAAACCGACGACGAAATGATCACCAACAGCAATACCCTTTTCAAGGAAGTGTTCGTTCTGGCCCACACCCAGCACCTGAAAAACAAGGACATCTACGAAGGCGGATCCAAGCTGGTGATTCTGCTGGACGCAAGGGGCGAGGAATCCCCGGATGACACCACCCAGAGGCTTTACAAGGTCCAGTATGGTGTCTTGAACGCCTTCCTGGACATTTTCGTGACGGAGGGCGGGAAGCCCAAAAATCCCAGGGTGCTGGACTACTACCGGGATGATGAGCCGATAGAGATCGGGCCGGATGAAAACCTGCACGACAACATGATCGAACTGATTGCCAAGCAGGCCGTCAAACGCGGCTACATGATGGGAATCGGAATCATTTCCAGCAAACGCATCGGGATCAACCACAAGGAGTACGGCGTAACCTCCAGGGGCGTGGTGAAATCCGCTGAAATCGCGATGAAAGAGATCGGAATCGATATAAACAAGGATCCCTTCACCGTTCGTTTCACCGGGGGGCCCAATGGCGATGTGGCGGGGAATTCGATGAAGCTGATCCTGGAGCGCTGCCCTCAGGGAAAAATTCTGAGCATCGTCGACGGCACGGCGGGTTTGTTTGATCCCGAGGGAGCCGCTTCCGCGGAACTTTCCCGGGTGGTGCTGCATCAAGATCTGGATGCCTTCAATCCGGAACGTCTCCATCCCGGAGGCTTTATGCTGTTCAGGAGCATGAAACGCCAGGAGGGATTACGATCCCTTTACCGAAAAGTCACCAGGACCGCCGGCGGCATTGAAGAAAGCTGGGTCACCCTTGATGAATTTCAGCGGGAAATCGGCGAGTTGATGTTTTCCACCAGGACGGATCTTTTCCTTCCGTGTGGCGGAAGACCTGACACGATCGATGAAAGCAACTGGTTCCACCTGTTTCCGGAAGGTGGCGAACCCACCGTGAGGGTGATCACCGAGGGGGCGAATTCCTTCATCACCCCGAAAGCCAGGGAAGAGATTCAAAAGCAGGGGGTGATCATTGTCAGGGATGCCAGTGCGAACAAGTGCGGCGTGATTTCTTCTTCCTACGAAATTCTTGCCAACCTGCTCATGACGGAAAAGGAATTCCTGGCACACAAGGAGGAATACGTGGCCGATGTGCTGCAGATTCTGGAGAAACGGGCCCAATCCGAAGCGGAATTGATATTCAGAAGGTATGAAGAGCGAAAAGGCGCCGAACTCTATACAAACATCAGCCAGTCCATCAGCACGGAAATCAACGAACACTACAGCCGGCTGTTTGAATATTTCCAGAGCCGTCCCGAACTGGCCGACCAGCCCTTGTTCGAGCGGGTCATTGTCAATCATCTGCCTGCCTTTATAGGGAACAACAAGAAATTCCGAAGGCGTGTGAAAGGAATGCCGCCGAAAATCAAATTTGCGATTCTTGCGAGCGAACTGGCCTCGCATATCGTGTACAAGGGCGGCTGGGAGATGGACTTCGAACACCGGCTCCAGGGTTATATCAAAGAACAGTTCGATTGAGAACCGTTGTTTACGTAGGGAACTGCCCGGCACTCTATTCCCTTGAAGGATCAATAGATGGACCATCTGATCTGCCTATTTTGTGGTGGCGACGCGGAAATCCGGGGCAGGTGATGCAACGCCAGGGTCGTCTGCAGGTCCTGCGGCATGGAAGCAAAACCGGACGACTACAGGGACCAGATAGACGACTGGATGGATAAGGTCTGCGACCTTTACGAGGAAGATGAATGAGACACGAACACCTAAATGTCTAATGGTTAAAAGCTGAATACCTTTCAAGGAGCTTAATTCATGAATGAAATACTTAAAATCGGTATTATCATTTGCCACCGCTACCATCGTTGCGCCGGCGGCAAATGTTTAAGGGCCATGCGGAATCGCGAAGGAGCCTTTTCCATTTATCAGGACAGAGAGATAGCGTTGGTCGGGTATACATCCTGCGATGGCTGCCCCGGTGGTAATGTCGAATATGCCCCGGAAGAGATGAAGAAAAACGGGGCACAGGTGATTCATCTGGCCACCGGTCTGGTGGTGGGATACCCGCCCTGCCCCAGGATCAAGCATTTCAAAAACTATATCGAGCATCAGTTTGATATGGAGGTGGTCATAGGAACCCATCCTATCCCGCAGAAATACTATCTGGCCCACACAGCCCTGCACACCTGGGATTCCAGCTACTGGCAAAACCTTATCGAGCCGACGCTGGCCACCGAAGCGGTAAGACTCGCCTATGACTAAGATTGACTTTTTGCTGATGATCTCCTAAAAATTCATCTTGTTTGGCCCCGGCATCCGCCGGGGTTGAAAAGACGTTCCCAATGGGCGTCGGGCCTGAAATTCCGGCCCTTTTATCGGAGGCACTGAAAATGAAGATCATCATCGTCGGTGCGGGCGAGGTTGGATTCAACCTTGCCCAAAAGCTTTCCGAAGAAGGCAAAAATGTCGTCGTTGTCGAAAAGGCACCGGAGAGACTGAAACGGGTGGATGAAGAACTGGACGTGCAGTCTTTCCACGGGTCCGGAACCAGCCCGAGTGTCCTGAAAGAAGCAGGCATTCGAGAAGCCGACATGCTCGTGGCAGCCACCGACAGTGACGAAGTGAACCTGATTTCCTGCCTTTTGGCCAAAAACCTGAATCCCTACATCCTTAAAGTCGCCAGAGTCCGCAACCAGGAGTATATCAAGGAAAAATCCTTGTTCGGAGAGGAAATGCTCGGGGTAGACCAGGTGATTAATCCTGAGTCCTTGATGGTTGAATCCATCGTCAGGCTGCTGGAGGTGCCTGAAGCCGATGAAATCATTGATTTTGTAGGTGGGAAAGTCAGGTTGATCGGGGTGACGATCCCTACCACATCCCCTTTTGTCAACCGTCGTCTGATGGATGCCGGAACCGCCGGGGCCGATATTCTGGTAGGTGCCGTGGCCAGGGGAGATGAGGTTATCATACCACGCGGAACCGATAAGCTTAAGGCCGGCGACCTCGTGTATCTGGTCGTCAAACCCGATAATATGCGGAAAGCCTTCAAAACGTTTGGAATCGAAGAAAAGCCTATGAAAAGAGTCGTCATCGTCGGGGCCGACCAGGCCGGCGGCTCGCTTGCAGCGGCACTCGATAAAATGAAAATCAGCACGAAAATCATCGAAAAAGATGTAGAGCGCTGTACATCGCTTGCAGAATCCCTCGACAGGGTGATCGTCATCCACGGCGATGGAACCGACAAAGATCTTCTGATTGAGGAAAACATCAGCGATGTCGACGTCCTCGTTTCTCTCACCGGGGATGAAGAGCGAAACATCCTGATATCCCTTCTGGCCAAAGGCCTGGGCGCAAAACGAACCATCACCCGGATCGGCAAACTGAGCTACATCCCCATCGTGTCGGCGATCGGGGTTTCGACGCTTGTAAGCCCGAGACTCTGCGCGATCCGGGCTATTTTGCAGCATATCAGGAGGGGAAAGATCATTTCCGTAGCGCCCCTCAAAGGGGAACACGCCGAAGCCATAGAAGCGGAAGCTCTGGAAACTTCCGATATTGTGAACACCCCTCTTTCGGATATCAAATTCCCTCCCGGCGTGATCGTAGGCGCAATCGTCCGTGGGGACGAAATCATCATCCCGAAGGGGAATTCCATGGTCATGCCCCATGACCACCTGATCATTTTTTCGATCCGGGATTCCCTATCCAGGCTCGAAAAACTCCTTACCGTCAAGCTGGAATATTTCTGATGCACGTCCGGACCATAGCTCGCTTCAATGGATTGCTGATTTTGTTTCTCGGGCTGTCCATGGCGCTGCCTCTTGCAGTATCCATAGCATCCGGCGACGGCGGCGCCCGTGCCCTTTCTGCCGCGCTGGCCGTGACCGCCGCTTCCGGCCTGGTGGTTTTTCTCGCAACCCGGAACAGGGAAAAGCCGGATCCCGTCCTGAATCACCGCGACGGCGCTGTAATCGTCGTAACGGGATGGGTGCTTGCAGGATTTTTCGGATCCCTTCCCTATATCTTTTCCGGAAGCATCCCCGGCTTCACGGATGCCTGCTTCGAATCCATCTCGGGGTTCACCACCACCGGGGCCTCCATCCTCACCGACATCGAAGCGGTGCCTGCCGGCATCTTGCTCTGGCGAAGTCAAACCCAGTGGCTCGGCGGCATGGGCATCATCGTGCTTTCCATCGCCATTCTTCCCTACCTCGGAGTCGGCGGGATGCAATTGTACAAGGCTGAAATTCCCAGCCCGGTGGTGGACAAACTGAAGCCCAGGATATCCGATACCGCGAAAGCCCTGTGGAAAATATACCTGGTCATCACCGCCATCCAAATCCTGTTTCTTATCCTCGGGCACATGAACCTGTTCGAAGCCGTATGCCACACCTTCGCGACGATGCCCACAGGAGGATTCTCGCCCAAAAATGCGAGCATAGCCCATTATGGAAACGCCTATTTCGATATTGTCATCACCGTTTTCATGCTGATTGCCGGGATCAATTTTTCGCTTCATTATAAAGCCCTCAAAGGCAATCCAACGGTGTTCTATAAGGACCCGGAATGCAGAGTGTTCCTGATTATAGCTGGTTTATTCATCTCGATGACGGCAATCGATATCCATGGAACCGTCTATACCTCCCTTTCCGAGTCTTTCCGGCATGCCGCTTTCCAGGTCGGTTCAATCCTGACAACCACAGGTTTCGTGACCCAGGATTACGAAAAATGGCCTTCGTTTTCACAACACATCCTGCTGTTGTGCATGTTTCTGGGCGGAATGGCCGGTTCCACCGGCGGCGGCCTAAAAATCATGAGGATCATTCTTCTCGTCAAACACGGCTACAAGGAAATTTTCGGCATCATACACCCTCACGCGGTCACGAGCGTGAAGCTGGGAGGCAAACCGGTCTCGGACGAGGTTATCAGGAGCATATGGGGCTTTTTCATCCTCTATCTGGGCCTTTTCGTGCTGGCCACCCTCTCGATGTCGCTCCTGGGCCTCGATTTCGTCTCGGCGTTCGGATCGGTGATCGCCTGCATCAGTAATGTGGGGCCGGGTTTCGGAATCGTGGGACCCATAGAAAATTATATGGGAATCCCTTTGATCGGGAAATGGGTGCTCATGTTCTGCATGCTGCTCGGTCGACTGGAAATCTATACCCTTCTGGTATTAATCATCCCGGAATTCTGGCGTAAATAACAACATGATTTTTTACAACCGCGGCGCCCGTCCGGATTCTCCAGGCCGTCGCAAGGGAGGGAAAATGCAGACCAAGGTGAATAAAACGACCATGTTGCACCAGGGAAGGACCTTTCGACTGATCCAGGAAAACGTTACCCTGGCAAACGGAGCGACCACGGACCTGGACATAATACGACATCCCGGGGCTGCGGCCGTCGTCGCAATGTTTCCTGATAACAGCTTGTTGATGTTGGAGCAGTATCGCCACGCGGTGGGCCGCTTTATATGGGAAATTCCCGCCGGTACACTGGACATCGAGGAAAGTGGAATCCGTTGCGCGAAAAGGGAAATTATTGAAGAAACGGGTTACCGGGCCGAAAGCTGGACGGAATTGGGATCGATTACTCCTCTGCCCGGTTACTCTGATGAACGTATTCATCTTTTTCTGGCATGCGACCTCTCTCCTGCGGCGCAAGATCTCGATTTTGATGAAGTTCTCGCGGTGCATAAAATTCCCTTTGATGAAGCCTTGAAGATGATACGGGACGGTTCAATCCAGGATGCGAAAACCATCTGCGCATTATTCCTGGTACGCGACCACCTTGAACAAAACCCCCGTAGACCCGATTGAAATCCGGTTGCACCAGCACCACCACCGGCACTCCCAAACACCGCTCTGATCCACCTTTGGTAGTTCTCATGGAGAAATTAGATGGTGGCTTTAGACCCCGGTTTGGTTCTTGCGTGGAGATCGGGGATGTGGTACATGCAAAAAGTGAACTTATAGATTATTCATGAAGGATGAAATGAAGCAATTTTTTACCGGACTCCGGCTGCCGCTGGCAAAAGACGGATTTCCTTTCATATTGATCGGGATCGGGTTGACGCTCATCCTGTGGGTTACAGGTTTTAAGGCCATAGCGTATCCTGTTGGGGTCCTCACCCTTTTCGTATTGTTTTTCTTCAGAGACCCCGAGCGCACCCCGCCCCCGGGCGATCGGAATGTCCTGAGCCCCGCCGACGGCAGAATTCTGGAGGTGAAACAAATCGATGGCAGCGACAATCTGCTGGGAGAGCCTGCAGTCAAAGTCAGCATTTTCATGTCTGTCTTCAACGTCCATGTCAACAGAATTCCCATAGACGGCGTGGTCGAAAAAATTCAATACCACCCGGGGAAATTCTTTTCGGCGAATCTCGATAAGGCCTCCCTGGAGAACGAACGCAATATCGTCACCCTGGGCACAGATCATTCCAAACGGGTTGTTGTCACTCAAATCGCCGGTCTGATCGCACGCAGGATCGTTTGCAATCTGTCGGAAGAAGACCATGTCACCGCCGGCAGCCGGTTCGGCCTTATAAGGTTCGGCTCCCGCCTTGAATTGCTGCTTCCCCGCAAAAGCTCCGTAGCGGTTGAAAAGGGTGAACGGACCCGCGCAGGCGTTACGGTGATCGCACGTTTATGACGAAAAAATGCATACTTGCGTTGCTCTTCAATATAGGGTTCCTGCCAATCGAACCGAAGGCGGGGCGTAAAGAGACGTGAGAATAACCGCTGGAATCAACAGGGGCCGGAAACTTGCGCAACCCCAAGGTTCGGCTGTAAGACCGACCTCGGACAAAGTCCGTGAAGCCGTCTTCAATATGCTCGGCCAGGATCTGACAGGCTGGACCGTGCTTGATCTTTTCGCAGGGACAGGAGCCTTCGGCATCGACGCACTCAGCCGGGGGGCCGCGAGGGTGGTTTTCGTGGATCACTCGAAGCAGGCGGTCGAAGTGATCAAACGAAACATGACCCTTTGCGGTTTTGAAGAGAAAGCTTCCGTCCTCATGGCGGACCTCCGGGGGGATATCGATTTTGGGAAATTTGCCGGGGGACTCGATTCCGTCGACGCTGCATTCCTCGATCCTCCTTACCGAAGCGGTCTGATACCGAGCGTGTGCAGTATGCTGGCGGCCTGCGGAATGTTGAAACCGAAAGCCCGTATCATTGCCGAGACGGCCAGGAAGGAATCTCTGACAGGCTTGACCCGGGCGTTCATTCCTGTACAGGAAAAGATTTACGGCGATACAAAAATTTCCATTTTTTTCTACGAGGATGAGGAATGAGAGAAGATACCGCAATTTACCCGGGAACGTTCGATCCTATAACAAACGGCCACCTCAGCATCATCAACCGGGGTCTGAAGATATTCGACCGGCTTATCGTGGCCATACTCAACAATCCCAAGAAAATTCCCTTGTTCAGTCTTGATGAACGCCTTTGCATGATAAAAGACGTACTCCATAGCGAAGACCGCGTGGAAGTCGATACATTTGACGGCCTCCTGGTGGACTACGCGGTTCGAAGAAACGTCACCGTGGTTTTGAGGGGCATGCGGGCGTTATCGGATTTTGAAAATGAATTTCAGATGGCGCTGATGAATAAAAAACTGAACCGTAATGTACAGTCTATTTTTTTAATGACTGATTATAAATGGTTTTATACCAGCTCTACTATAATAAAAGAAGCCGCGACAATGGGGGGAGACGTAAGCGGTCTCGTTCCAGGTATTGTGAGCCAAAAACTCAAAGATAAACTCACCGTTAAAAAAAATCCTTGACACCACGTGAACCATGAGCCATATTTCTTTGTCAAACAGTCTGAAATGACAGTATTTTTCACACCGAATCAGGAGGATTGCCGTGGCGCTTACGAAAGAAGATATCATCACGAATGTTTATAATCAGGTAGGGCTGAGCAAAAAACAATCCAGATCGGTTGTCGAAACATTGCTGGAGATTGTCAAGAGCCGCCTCGAGCAGGGCGAGGATCTTCTGGTAAGCGGATTCGGAAAATTCGTTGTCAAAGATAAAACCGCCAGGAGGGGAAGGAACCCTCAAACGACGGAAGATCTTCAACTCAGGGCCAGGCGGGTGGTGGTTTTCAAGACGTCCGGCGTTCTCCGCAACAAGATGAATGCGAACCGTTAGCAACTTCAACTGCGCTCTTAAACATTCCGACCTTGTACACTTAAAGTCTTACAATGAACGCGTCGCTGAAACCCATCGCCGTGAGTTGTTTTTCCAACTTTTCGGCTTCGGTGAGAGTTCTGGAGCGCGAAACCCTTACCCGGTGTATCATTTCACCGGTATCGATCGAATGACTGGTAACCGTTACATCTTTAAAAAGCTCCCTCAGTCTTTCGGCAAGGCAAACCGCGGAATCCCTGTTTGAAAAAGCTCCGACCTGGACACAAAACAACCCTTTGTGAAGGGCAGAAACATCCACAACCGGCGTTTTTTTGGAAACGCATCGCCCCGCTTCCACTTCCGGCGCCAAGGCGACGACTTTTCCGCGGGCCACTCCGTGAGTTATGAGGCCCAGCTCCTTGGCCGACGCATAGGATAAATCGAGAATCCTTCCCTTTACAAAGGGCCCGCGGTCGTTTATCCGCACCACGGTCTCGCTGTTGTTCGCCAGGTTGATAACCCGTACCCATGTTCCCATGGGGAGCGTTTTATGGGCCGCACTTTTTTTGTACATATCGTAAAGTTCACCGCTCGCCGTAGGTCGACCGTGGAATTTTCCTCCGTACCACGAAAGATCCCCGTATTCCACGAACCCTTCCG
>Ga0209164_1006024_pt1 | contig 10104 bp, 10 predicted proteins | sample MTBNYHSulfiMetaG_FD_187458 | JGI IMG/M metagenome (GOLD analysis project Ga0209164, IMG submission 187458) | Enrichment culture microbial communities from rom New York Harbor, USA that are MTBE-degrading - MTBE-NYH (New York Harbor Sulfidogenic)... | ecosystem: Environmental > Aquatic > Marine >... | reverse complement strand
TCGGCAAGGATGATATTGGAAAAAAGCGGCCCCTTGCGCAGCACAAACGTGTTCTTGGCGCGGTCGTACACAAAGCCGCCCGTGATATCGCCGGGCAACAGATCCGGTGTGAATTGTATGCGCTTGAATTGCAGGCCGAGCGCGGTGGCAAAGCTGTTGGCGATCAGGGTCTTGGCCAGACCGGGATAGTCCTCCAGCAACAGGTGGCCGCCGGCCAACACGGCGGCCATGATCTGCTCCAGAAGCAGGCGCTTGCCCACAACCGCCTGCTCTACCTCGGCAATAATGCGGCCGGCCAATGCGGATACGTCAGCGATGTCGCTAGTCGGATTCATATCGTACCTCCAGTTGAGCCTCCAGAAGCCGCACGATCTCTTCCAGGTCAATCCCGGGCACAGGGCGGGGCTCGGGTGATCGAAATGAGCGCCACAGCCAGGACAGGCCACGGGGTTGTGGCCTGCCCGCCACCATAGGTTCCAGGCCCGATCTCAGGTACTCCCGGATATGGAGTGGCAGGTCGAGGTTCTCCAGCCGCTGCCTCATCGGTCCAGGGGAGTCCTTGTGGCCACTGGCATAGGACTGGATGTCCAAAGCCAGTCTCGCCAAGTGCAGCGCCAGGCGCCTGTCGAAGTAAACTTCTGTGGCGGCCTGCCGGATCCACAGGCGGAGCGTCTGCACCCGGCCCCGGCTGGCTGGCGGCGCTTTTCCCTCCAGGGACCATCGCTCGTCCAGCAGCAGGCTCCTGGCTGCGATCATGACCCCGAAACCCACACACACCAGCCACAGCACCGGCTGGGGAACCGTGCGGTAGTACGTCGAGATCCTCGCATAGACCCACGCGAGCCAGGGGGCGAGGGCCTCGCGTAGCAGGTCGTAGAGCAAAAACACCAGCACGGCCGTCAGTAGCAGGATCAGCGCGATCGAAGCAAGCCTTCTTGCTCGTCGGGCGGTCATCGCTCACTCCTGCAGTACTCGACGATGGCGCCCAAGCTCAACAGCGCCTGGCGCTCGTCCTCCGCCGCGATCGTCTTGGCTCCATAGCGGACCTTTTCAAAGAGCCGGGTCAGTTGCCGTACATGCTCGCCCGGTATGCCCGACCGCGTCAGGTAGATCTCGAACTCCCTGGGGGTCATGGCTCCCTCGCGCCAGATGCCGCGCTGATCTCGCAGTGTCTGGGTCATGCGGGAGTAGCAGAGCAATACCGTATCCCGCAAATCTGCCCCGGCGCGTATGGCTTCCACGGCATCCTCGGCCTGGTCGGCCAGTTCCGACAGAGGAGAAGCCGGCCGCGCGCTATAACGGAGCAGAAAGCGGCCCGTACCCACCAGTATCAGCGCGATGATCAGAGCCAGGCTCACAATCGCCCCCAGGATGAGCCATTCCGGAGCAACTCCATCCATCTCATCGGCCACCCCGGTCGCCGCCTCTTCAGTCTGCTCCAGGAACGGCGTGATTTGCGCCTCCCCAGCCGCCACAGTCGGGCCAGGCTGTGCCGGCTCCTCAAGACTGCTGCTCGCCCGTAGAGCAAGATATAGGAACAAGCCAAACACGACAATGGGTGCCATAGCCTTGAGCAGATTCTTCCTGGCCTCAGGTGTGAGAAGGGAATGGATGATGACAACGGGCAACCCCAGAACGATAATGGTGGCAAAGATCCTGAAGGCCGTTCTAAAGGCCTCGTCCATCTCCGGTGGCACACCACCCAGTTCCTCGCTCTGTACTTGACCGTTCGCGGGGGCAGGCACACCGGGCCGAAACTCGAGCTCCGACACGCCGGCAGCAAGAAGCAGCATCGCTATCAGGGCAATGCCGAGGGCAAACAGAAGCACAGTTCGGGTGCGCCTGAACATACGAAATCCTTTGGCGGGTCCATGCCGCCCCACCGGGAACGTACGGGAGAAATGCCGCTATCGGGCCCAACTGGTCTTTTCTATATCACTCCGCGCGCGAGCGATCTGTTCAGAGTAGGCATGACCACACAGAAAGCCACGGATACGAGATCCAGCCTGATGCTATCATACCCCTTTGTGGACGTATGGTCAAGCGCCGGCTATAAAAAGTGAGAACCTGCCCGGGTGTGGCGCGCTCTGCGGGCGCGCTGGCGCCGATAGGGAACGAGGTCAGAGCGTTTCGGTTACCTTGTGCAGCCCGCGCGGACGGTCGACGTCATAACCCCTGGCATGCGCCAGATACATGGCAAAGAGCTGGCCCGGCACGATGCTGGTCAGAGGCGAAAGCCATTCAGGTACCCCCGGTGGCAGGCGCAATGGCACCCGGCCCATGCTCAGAGCAGTCTCATCGTCGCTAATCACCAGCAATTCCGCATGCCGTTGTTGTACGGTAACCATAAAGGCCAGCATATCGGGGAGCATCTGGCCGGACGGCGCAATCACGATCACCGGAAAGCCCGAAGCGACCATGGCCAGCGGGCCATGCATAAAGTCCGCGCTGCTGTATGGCTCCACCACAGTGTATGTCAGCTCTTTTAGTTTGAGAGACAACTCAAAGGCGGTCGCATAGTTGTACCCGCGGCCAATGACCACACACGACTGCATGTAGCGGTACCGTTCGGCCACCTGAGCAATCTGGTTCTCCACCTCGAGGGTGCGGGCCACCTGCTCGGGGATCCTGTCCAGCATCTCGCCGCGCTCGCCATCGCCGCCCAGGGCCACGCTCAGCAGGGCAATGGCTGCCAACTCGGCAGTGTAGGTCTTGGTAGCGGCGATCGATCTCTCCTCCCCCGCTGAGAGATCGATTACATAGTCGGCCGACTGCCCCAGGTCAGAGCCAGGAAAGTCGGTGATGGCTGCCGTCAGCGCGCCCTGCCGCTTGCCTTCCGCCACCACCGCAACGATGTCGGGGCTCTTGCCGCTCTGGCTGATGCCCAGAACCAGCAGATTGCCAAAGCGGGGAGGCGTCTTGTAGATCGTGAACAGGCTCGGCGTCGCCAGCCCAACGACCAAGCCATTGGCTGCCGCCAAAAGGTATTGGGCGTAGCGGGCAGCATTGTCACTGGTGCCCCTGGCGGCGATGACGACCCCCCTGATGTCGCGCCGTTGCATCGCGGCAGCCAAGGCCCCGGCATTCTCGCGCTGCCGCTGCAGCAGTCGCGCCGTGACTTCCGGCTGTTCGTGGATCTCGCGATATAGGTCTGTGCTTTCGAGTGCACCCATTGCCTCTTCCTCCTGGATAATCCACAGGCCAGAGCCCTGCGATACCCCCACGGGACATGCACAGCAGCAGCGCCGTTGGCGGGGAGTTCCCCCATCCTTGTTTATGGATTCAGACCACGGCCGGCGCGTGCTGGCTTTGCTGCTGTCGCAACTGCCGGACTGCCCTCCACCTCGGTTCGTCGTCGGTCTGCACCTCGTTGAGATGGCGGTAGAGCCCATCACGGGCCATCAACTCCTCGTGCGTCCCCTTTTCGACAATCCGACTGCCTTTCAGGACGACGATGCAGTCTGCGCTGCGGATGGTGGACAGCCGGTGTGCGATCACGACGGTTGTACGCCCGATCATCAGCCGCTCCAGCGCTTGCTGGATCAGCAACTCGGTTTCGGTATCCACTGAGGAGGTGGCTTCGTCCAGGATCAAGACCGGCGCATTCTTGAGCACCGCACGGGCAATGGCGACACGTTGCCTCTGCCCCCCCGAAAGCTTGACACCCCGCTCGCCAAGCACCGTTTCGTAGCCCTCGGGCAGTTGGGTGATAAACTCGTGCGCGTTGGCGATCTTGGCCGCCTCGACGATCTCTTTTTCGGTCGCCCCGGGCCGGCCGAAGGCGATGTTTTCCCGCGCCGTTCCGTGAAAGAGAAATACATCCTGCAACACAATGCTTATCTGCTGGCGCAAGCTCTTGAGCGTCAGGTCGCGGAGGTCGATCCCATCCAGGGTGATCGATCCCGCGCATACGTCATAGAACCGGGGGATGAGCTTGGCCAACGTCGTCTTGCCCACGCCTGTCGGTCCCACCAACGCGACCACAGACCCCGGCGCGATATCAAGATCGATGCCGTCCAGCACCATGTCCCCCTGGGTGTAGCGGAATGCCACGTCACGCAGCACGATGCCACCCTTCGCCCTGCCGGCCAACTCGATGGCGTCAGGGCGTTCCACCACGTCAGGCTGTTCATCCATAAGTTCAGCCACCCGCTCCACACCGGCCGTGGCTTGTTGCACACCCTCCCATGCCTGGCTCAGGACCCGCACCGGCTGGTAGAGCATCTCCAGGTAGAGGAAATAGGCCACCAGATCCTCAATAGGCAGTGTCTGGTTCAGAATCAAGCGCCCGCCAAAGTAGATGAGCACGATAGTGCCCAGGGATGAGGAAAACTCCACAAAGGGGTGAAAGGTTGCCATCAGGCGCAAAGCGTGGAGCAAAGAGTCTCGATACCTGATGATATGATCGCGGACCTTTGCCGCCTCAACCTGCTCTCGCGTGAACGCCTTGATCTCGCGGATCCCGGACAGGTTGTCATTCAACGTAGCGTTCAAGTCTCCCAGTTCCCTCTGCCGCACGCGAAACGCAGGCCGCACGTACTTGGCAAAGCCGCGCATGGCGATGACGATCAGGGGAATGGGGAGCATGCTCAGCAGTGCGAGCTGCCAGTTCATGCTCACCAGCACCAGGGTAACGCCGATAAACATGAGCAGATTCACCATCACGTCGGGTATGGCGTGTGCAACCAACTGCTCGATCAGATCCGAATCATTGACCGTGCGCGACATCAACTGGCCGGTCTGCTTGTCCTCGTAGAAGCGAAGTGACAAACGTTGCAGATGTTGGTAGATATCGGAGCGAACATCGGCGACGACGCTCCAGCCCGCCACGTGGGCCATGTAGCTCCTGACAAAAGTCAGACCGCCGCGCACGGCGTACACGCCCAGTGCCAGCAAGGCCAGCCGGCTAACCTCTTCCAACGCTTCGGCCCCCGCGTTTGGATCGGTCACCGTGGCGATCATCGTCTTGACAATCCAGGGGGCCAATAACTGCACGCCCACCAGGAGGACCATGCTCCCCACCGTCAAGGCCAAGGCGATCACATGTGCCTTTGCGTAATCCAGCACAAATCTGACAGCTTTCATATACTACCCTTTCTAGCCAAAGCTGCATTCGAACAGGGCCCGAGAAGAACCTGTCTATTCCCCACCAGCTGCCTCGCTAAGGTTATCGCGGATGCGGGCAAAGAACTGGCCCAGCAGCACGCTCTCCTCCTCCGTAAAGCCGGCGAACGCCTCCTCTTCCAACCTGCGCCACACCCTTTGCACATCCTCCCGCACAGCCCGCCCGGCAGCGGTCAAGTAGACGCGCGAGACGCGCCGATCAGCCGGATCGTGCCTGCGCTCTATGAATCCTGCCCTTTCCATACGCTGGATCATCTTGGTGATCGTGGCTGGTTGAACGCGCAACAAGCGGGAGAGCTCGGTATGGGTCAACCCTTCCTGAGCCCACAACGCGCCCAACATCCGCGACTGCCCCCGGTACAAGCCGAGGGCCTCGTACAGCGTGTGCACTCGGGCATGCTTCAGCCTGCATATCTGTGCAAACAGGCGGTCAAGCGATTCCGGCTCCGAGGTTACGGGCATGTAGAGTCTCTCCTCCCAAGCATATACTTAGCCAGCTAATAGTTAGCTGGCTCATTATACGGGGGATGCGCCTCCCTGTCAAGCCGGGAGGTCGAGGAGGGGCATGGTCGGATGCGTGGAAATGACCATCATCTCTGGGGGGTTGATGCCGTCGCAGGATTGCGCTCAGCCCAAGCCCCACAACCGGGGGGGGTGGTTGCAGGGCTGGCGGCTGGCAGCAAGCCTTCAGTCGAGCCCGGCCAGGAAGAACCCCGGCTCAACCAGCACGACCTCGGCCGCGTCACAGGCAAACCGCTCGCTCGGAGAGCCGCCGTGACCCAGGCCCTCGTTCCACCAAAGGACCTGCAGCTCCGTGCCCTGCCCGACCACGTACTCAAGGTAGCCGTGCGACTCGGCAAGGACCCCTGCCTCGCTCCTGGGATCTCGCACGTTCACGTCGCCGTCAAACAGCTCGGGTGTCTGGCCCCACAGCACAACCTTGCAGATCGGCTTCACAATCTTGGACTGCTTTGGAGGCTTGGGCGAAACGATGGTCACGGGCAACTGCGGCTTCTCCCGATGTGGGCCACACACGCCCTCGTTGTCATCCTCACGGTCCTCGTCGTTGCCACAGCCGTTGTTCCAATCCTCCTTGTCGGTGGTACCATCACCCCTCTCAGGTCCCCTGCCGTTGTCATCCGCGTCGCTATTCCCACGCGCACCAGAGCGATCGGGCGGGACGCCCTCCCCGTGTCCGGGCTCGGTGCCGTGCATAGCCGGAGCCGCACTCACGTCGGCCACACACGCTGGCACCAACAGCCCAAGGATCAGGATCGCCACCAACACACATTTCGTCGTCCGAGAATCATACCCAAACATCGCAAATCTCCTTTCTTCTCTGCACCTATGCGCCCCTTCTGGACATCCCACATAACAGAACTGGCGTTTCGGATGGCTGCGCCATCGCTGGCACGGGTCCCTCGCGACTGCTTCGCATGTCCTACGCCTCAGGCTGGCTCCGCACTCTGGGGTGACGGCGAGAGGGACTGGAGCAGCCGCTGGCCCGACGAAACGAGCAAACGTCCCAACCAGCCCAGGGCTCGATATCGCTGGCGCGCCAGCCAGCTTGTGTGGTCGGCCACGCCTTCCTGCTGCAGGCGGCGGAGCTCGGCCTGGCGATGCTCCTCCTCAACGCGTAGTTGCATCATACGTTCACGCAGATAAAATTCGGACATTGTACACCTCCTCGTACAGGGATGCTGCAAGCTATAGCTATTAACTTGCCGCTGGCGAGCTAGACACTTCCGGAACCGGCGGCGCCTCGGACCAGTAGCGCGCCTGCAAGCGCAGGCCGGTGGAGACCAGCCACCTGCCCACACGGAGTGACAGGCTTCTCTGGGCGCGAATCCGGGCCGGCTTGGCAGAGCGGTATGGCGACGGCTCCTTTTGCATCTCTGCCAGCCAGGCATCGTGCAGCGCCAAAAGCGACGAGGTTGGTATTGGATAGTTCATATCCTTGCTCCTTTCCATCTGACCCGGCTACCATCTGCCGGCTCTCTCGGCCCTCTACCGTCAAGGTCCCGCCCTTTATCCGTCTTGAGTGAGCTGGTGGCAGCGGTCTCTTGGAGGGTTGTTTGCTACTATGAACGCAGGTCGAGCCGTTTTTCCGACACGGGGATAGAAAAAGCCCCTGGTATCTACACCAGGGGCTTGGGGGGAAGGCCTGACCGTCCCGGCGAGCCTCGCGCTTTAAGGCAAGGCCTACAGATAGTCCGGTAGCTCGCTGATGCCCCCTACGATCCCGGCGCCTCCGGGGTTGGCGTGGGCCAGGATCTCGTGCAACACATCGGCTGGTGGCAGTCCGCCATAATGCTCGAGTATGAGCGCCGCCAGCCCGCTCGCGAGCGGCGTGGCAAAGGAGGTCCCCAGCCAGCGGGCAAAGCCCTGTGGAAACTGCCTGTCAGGCAGGACCGGCCCGATCAAGCCGTACTTCCACCGCTGAATCCCTGCGACACCCCACGGGCACTCGCACTCCTCGTCCGCTTGACCGCAATCATAGCCATCACCACCCGGAGCGGCTATCTTGCCCGCGTTGGAGAAGCAGGAACGGTCGTCTTCGAACGTGCTCGCCATAACGCCGATAACGTGGGCCAAGGAAGCCGGGAACTCGGCGGCGAGAACGGGGCCATGCCGCGCCGAACCGTTGCCGGCAGCCGCCACCACCGTCAGGCCCCGGCAATGGGCCAGCGCCAATATGATCTCAAGGGCGAATATCGACGGGGCCCCCAGGCGATCCTCCCACCATCTGGCCGGCAGGGGCACCCCCAAGCTCAGGTTGATGATCCCGCCATTGGGCGCGTCGGCGTTATGGACGACGCCGTCCATGAATTCTTTGAGGGCGCAGCAGAGCACGAACAGGTTGCCCCGGGCGTGCCGGTCCAGGACTCGGTACAGGTAAAAGTCACCGCGCGGCGCGACTGCCCACGCCAGCCCGGCCACCGATAAACCGTGCGAGCCGAGATCGGGAGGGTCTGGAGCAAGCCCCCCGGGCCCGGGCGGGAGAGGCGGCGGAGGTGGTGACGGAAAGAAATCGAAAACCTCGGGATGCACCACGGTCAGCAACGGTGGATGTTCCCAACCGGCCGGCACGGGCTGGCCTTCCGCTGCAAAGGGCGAGGTATCGAACACCCCGACCCGCACACCCCGACCACAACGCCTGGTAGCCCGCATGCCATTTTGGATCAAGCCGATCTTTTCCAGAGCCCATTGGTTCCAGAAATCGTCCGGTCCGACCGGGCCGCCGTGTCTCGTAAATGGACTGCCGGCCGCTGAGTAGGGACTGCCGGCCGCCGAGTAGGGGCTGCCGGCAGCCGAATAGGGATAGCCGATGAGATAGTTGGGATCGGCGCGCACACAAAAGCCGGCGCCCATTTCGTTGATGAGCCTGACAACCGCCTCAACCTTCCGCGGATCGCGGCTGCCTGCCAGGTGACGGATGCGGTATAGGTACATCCCCAGTGGCCAATTCAGGCACTCTGAGATGTCAGGCAAGATGTCCTTGAGGGTTTGCGCCAGGCAGTCCCCGATACGATCTTCCGCAGATCCCAACGGCAGTTGCCAGAGATCAGGTTTGTCAGCGCTGGCGGGCTCCAGCACCACGCCAAGCTCTTGGGCAAGCCTCCCGGCTTGCTCATCTAGCAACCGCTTTATCACATCCTCAGGTCCGGTGATGAGTACCTGATCCTCGACATAGAATTGATCCTCGAAAATGCGCTGCTTATCCGATATGGCCATGGTCCTCCCTCCTTGTGTCTGCACAGAGGCATGCCTGTGTGCCCGCACCTGGGCACAAGCTGTTCTGCCGGCTACACCGCGCGAACGCGCCCCGTATCAAGCCCGAGGCCGCAGCGGTCCCGATTCTCCGACCAGGAAAAAGGGTGCCCAGAAATAGGGATGCGAATACGCCGCCTCCGCATCGTCGTCCGAGTCGCGGCCCGCGATCAACTGGAGCTGTGCCTGGCGCAGAGCCGCTCCCTTGCCCCAGCCCTCCGCCAGTTTGCCGTAGAATGTCTCCATCAGCCGCGCCGCCGAGCGATCCTCGATCGTCCACAGGCTCAGGACTATCGAAGCTGCGCCGGCCGAGAGAAACGCCCGCATCAGGCCCATCAACTCGTCGCCTTCCGAGACTACGCTCTGCCCCGTCTGGCAGGCGCTCAGCGTGACCAGCGAGGCCCTCAGCCGCAGGTCAAAGATGTCCAGCGTGGTGAGCCAGCCATCGGCAAGCGCCAGGCCGGAAAAGAGGGGATTGTCCCCACGGAACTCTCCATGGGCTGCCAGGTGGATGATCTGGCAGTCTGGCGCCGTCTCGCGCAATTGCGCCAGGGTGGCCCTCTCCTCGAGCAAGACCCCGTCGCCCAGGATCGCGGCGATCGATTCCGCTTCCTGGATGGCATGGGGCAATCGCCCCTCGTACGAGTGGCCGAAGGCCAGGACACCGGCATCGACCGGCTCTGCCTCAACGCAATAGCGCAGCAGGCTGGCGCCAGGCAAATAGCTGATCTCGTGCTGCTCCACCAGGAATGAGGTCCCATCATACAGCGCCTGGAACGGCAAATAGTGCAACGAACCATGGGGCACGACGATCAGTCTCGGATAGGGGCGCAGCGCCGCGCTCAACGGCGCCACGAGAAGATCGTGCAGGCGCCGCAGTAATCCCTGGGCGTTTGCCGCCCGCTGTGCCGTTTGTCTCAGGGTGCCACCCGGCACGGCCCGCAGGTTGAGCCACAGGAGCCGGATCAGGCGCTGCACTTGGTCCATATCCCCGGTCAGGCGGTGAGCGTCGATCCGCTCCCCGGTGACCACAAAGGCCACCAGTTGCTCGTGGCATATGACATACTCCAGCAGCGCCGTCTCCGGCCCCAAGTAGGGTTGGACCGGCTCGGTGCGCACCTGCCATAGAGACGCTTCGCGCGCATAGCTGGCATTGCGGACGAGCAACTGGTGCCAGGTCTCGGTGATCCGCTTCTCCACGACCAGCAC
>Ga0209164_1006023_pt1 | contig 10105 bp, 8 predicted proteins | sample MTBNYHSulfiMetaG_FD_187458 | JGI IMG/M metagenome (GOLD analysis project Ga0209164, IMG submission 187458) | Enrichment culture microbial communities from rom New York Harbor, USA that are MTBE-degrading - MTBE-NYH (New York Harbor Sulfidogenic)... | ecosystem: Environmental > Aquatic > Marine >... | reverse complement strand
GCGTCCCTGGGCTCGGAAGGGAAGGGGAGCGATGGTCACTGAGTCGAAGAACGGCAACCTGAGGATCGGGGTCTTCGTCTGCGACTGCGGCCTGAACATCGCCGGGGCGGTGGACTGCGCGGCGGTGGCGGCCTACGCCGAGACGCTGCCCGACGTGGTGTGCGTGGTGCGCAACAAGTACACCTGCGCCGACCCGGGCCAGAACGAGATCCGGACCGCGGTTCACGCCCATCACCTGAACCGGGTGGTGGTCGCCTCCTGCACCCCGCGCCAGCACGAGCCGACCTTCCGCCAGTGCGTCCACGACGCGGGCCTGAACCCCTACCTGATGGAAATGGCCAACCTGCGGGAGCACTGCTCCTGGGTCCACCCCGGCGACCGGGAGGGGGCGACCCGCAAGGCCATCGACCTGGTGGCGAGCGCGGTGGGGAGGGCGCGGTTCCTCCAGCCCCAGGAGGAGCTGTCGGTCCCGGTGACCCGGCGGGCGCTGGTGATCGGCGGCGGGGTGGCCGGGATCGAGGCCGCCCTCGAGCTCGCCGACGCCGGGCACCCGGTGACGTTGGTGGAGAAGCAGGCCTCCATCGGCGGCATCATGGCCCAGCTCGACAAGACCTACCCCACCATGGACTGCTCGATATGAATCCTCGGGCCTAAGGCCATCGATGCCGGTCGGCATCCAAGAATCGAGCTCCTCACCCACTCCGAAGTCGAGAGCGTCTCGGGCTACGTCGGCAACTTCACGGTCACCATCCGCAAGAAGGCACGCTACGTCGACCCGACCCTGTGCAACGCCTGCGGCGAGTGCGCCAAGGTCTGCCCGGTGGTGAGGCCGGACGAGTACCAGATGGGGTTGTCGTCGCGGCGTGCGATCTACATCCCCTTCCCCCAGGCGGTCCCCTGCTCCTACATCCTCAACATGGACGACTGCCTCGGCAACAACCCCATCGCCTGCGGCAAGTGCGCCGACGTGTGCGAGAAGAAGGCGATCAACTACGACGACCGCGACCAGCTCGTCACCCGCGAGGTGGGGGCGGTCATCGTCGCCATCGGCCTCGACGTCTACGACCCCACCGAGCTCGACGAGTACGGCTACACCCGCTACGACAACGTGATCACCTCGATGGAGTTCGAGCGGCTGATCTGCGCCGGCGGACCCACCGCCGGCCACTTCGTCCGCCCGTCCGACCACCAGCGGCCGAAGCGGATCGGCTTCATCCAGTGCGTCGGCTCCCGCAACCCGGCGGTCGGCCGCCCCTACTGCTCGAACATCTGCTGCATGAACACGGTCAAGGACACCCTGCTCCTGGCCGACCACTACCCGGACACCGAGAACTTCGTCTTCTACCAGGACATCCGCTCCTTCGGCAAGTCGTTCGAGGACATGTTCCAGCGTTCCAAGGAGGCGGGAACCCGTTACATCCGCGGCCTGCCCGGGGACATCGAGGAGGACCCCGTCACCCATGACCTCGTGGTGACGGTGGAAAACACCACCGCCGGCCGGCTCGAACGGCACGAGCTGGACATGGTGGTGCTGTCGGTGGGGGTGGTTCCGCCCAAGGACATGGGCAAGCTGTCGAGCCTGCTCACCCTGTCCAAGACCTCGGACGGGTTCTTCATGGAGTCCCACCCCAAGCTGAAACCCGTGGACGCCCCCACCAGGGGGGTCTACTTCGCCGGCTTCTGCGAGTCCCCCAAGGACATCAAGGACTCGGTTTGCCAGGCCGGCGCCGCGGCCTCGCGGGCCGGCGCCCTGCTCAACGCCGGCAAGATCCACGTCGAGGCCATCACCTCGGTCATCGACGAGGAGCTCTGCTCCAAGTGCGGCCTGTGCGCTGCGGTCTGCCCCTACGGCGCCATCGTCTGGAAGAAGGGGGAGGTCGCCCACGTCGTCGAGGCGGCGTGCGCCGGCTGCGGCTCCTGCGGCGCCACCTGCGCCTTCGGCGCCATCACCATGCGCCACTTCACCGACGACCAGATCATGGCCCAGATCCGGGCGATCCTGGCGGACGCCCCCCAGGACAAGGTGTTCGGCTTCGCCTGCAACTGGTGCTCCTACGCCGGCGGCGACATGGCCGGGATCTCTCGCATCCAGTACCCGGCCTCGAACCGGATGGTCCGCACCATGTGCTCGGCCCGTGTGTCGGAGGAGATGGTGCTGGAGGCGTTCCGCTGCGGCGCCCCGGTGGTACTGGTCTCCGGGTGCCACTACGCCGACTGCCACTACATCAACGCCAACCGGCAGACGGTGAAGCGGGTGCAGCGGCTGTGGGACAAGCTGGAGAAGGCGGGGGTGCGGCCGGAGCGGCTGCAGCTGGAGTGGATCTCGGCCGCCGAGGGGCAGAAGTACGCCAAGGTGATGTACCGCATGGAGGAGCTGCGCAAGACCGTGACCTCAGAGGAGATCGAGCACGCCCGCGAGGCGCTGAAGCCGAAGCCCAAGAAGGGACGGAAGGGGAAGGAAGCGGGAGCGGAGGCGGTGGCGGGGGGATGATGAGCTTTCAGCTTTCAGCAGTCAGCTTTCAGCTCCCCCTCCCCTCCTCCCGATGCGGGGGACGGGCGGGGGAAGCTGAGAGCTGAAAGCTGGGAGGGGGACAGGGGGCAATGGCGACCATCGAGACATTCCGGTGCATGGCGTGCGGGCACGAGTACGAGGAGAAGGTGGAGCCGGACGAGGACAAGGAGCGGGGCTGCCCGAAGTGCCGCTCCAACTCGATCCGCCACCTGAAGAAGAAGAAGGGAACCGGGGCGTGAACCCAGGAGAACGCAAAGACGCGGAGGGCCGCAAAGACGCAGGCAAAAGAGTGAGTGTCTTGCGTCTTCGCGTTCCTTTGCGCCTTTGCGTTCTGGGTGGGTGGGGGAAGCTGACAGCTGACAGCTGATCGCTGACAGCTGCCTGGAGGTGTGGGCAATGGCCACCGACAGCGACGACCTTGTCCGGGTCGATTTCGCCTTCCGGCGGGAGCTGGCCGAGAAGGTGGAGGGCAACCTGGCGAGCTTCTGCTACCAGTGCGGGGCGTGCGTCGGGGACTGCCCCTCGGCCCGTTACGACCCCGAGTTCAACCCGCGCGAGATCATGCTCAAGGTCCTCTACGGATTGGGCTCCGAGCTGATGCGGGAGGACTCGATCCTGTGGCGGTGCACCAACTGCTACAGCTGCCACGAGCGCTGCCCGCAGCAGGTCAAGCCAGTGGAGGTGATCATCTCGCTGAAGAACATGCTCGCCGACCGAGGGATCATCCCGGACACGGTGGAGAAGGTGACCCACACCTTCGAGACCACCGGCCGGACCGTGCCCTACAGCCCGGCGATCGACAAGCAGCGGGAGAGGTACGGTCTGCCGCCGCTGCCGCCGGTCCCGATGGAGGAGATCCGGGCGCTGCTCGCTGACGAGCCCACGGGCGGGGGTGACGCATGAAGCGGCTCGCCTTCTTCCCCGGCTGCCTGATCCCGGCCCGCCACCCGGCCATGGAGTTCGCCATCCGGCGGACCCTCGAGCGGTTGGACATCGATGTGGTCGACCTGCCGGGCGCCTCCTGCTGCCCCGATCCGATCTACTTCAAGTCCAAGGACAAGGTCGCCTGGCTCTCGGTCGCCGCGCGCAACCTGTGCCTGGCCGAGGAGCTCGGCCTCGACATCTTCACCAACTGCTCCGGCTGTACCGCGACCCTGTCCGAGACCTACCACCTGCTCCAGGACCCCGAGCTGCGGGAGCGGGTGAACCAGCGGCTCAGGCGGATCGGGCGGGAGTACCGCGGCACCATCCGGGTCCGCCACGTCGCCACCGTGGTTCGGGATGAGGTGGGTTATGACGCGGTCCGCGCTTCGGTGGGGCGCCCCCTCGAAGGGCTCAAGGTGGCGATCCACTACGGCTGCCACCTGCTCAAACCCAGTGCGATCATGCAGGTGGACAACCCCGACAACCCCGAGGTGATGGAGCGGCTGGTGGAGGCCCTGGGCGCGACTCCGGTGCGACATCGCAACTGGTATCTGTGCTGTGGCAAGGCGTGCCAGAGCGAGCAGGTCCCCCTGCACATGATGCGCGACCTGCTGCAGACGGTCCACGACGAGCAGGCCGAGATCCTGGGCATGATCTGCCCCACCTGCTTCGGTCAGTTCGACCACGGCCAGGCGAAGGTGTCGAAGGAGTTCGGCCTCGACTTCCACACCCCGCCGGTCTACTACTTCCAGCTCCTCGCCTTCGCCCAGGGAGTGCCCTACGACGACCTCGGCTTCGAGCGCCAGCGCTTCAAGCCGGAGGCGCTGCGGCGGTTCGAGGCGGCGTGAGGCTCCGCCGTCGTTGACAGCGGGGGGGTCCGTGCCGACATTGTGAGAGAGGCCGCCGAGGAGGAGCCCATGTCGAGCTGTGCTGCAGGTCCCGGTCGGATCGCGCTTGCCGTTGCCTTGATCGTCGCGTGGTTCGGGTGGGCGCCACCGGAGGCCCGGGCTGACCAGCTCGTCCAGGACCCCTCCTTCGAGCTCGGCAGCCCGAACCCCCACTGGGACGAAGGGGGGCCCTCCGGAGCCATTCAGTGCCCGAGGTCCGGACCGAGAACCGGGAGCTGCTGGGTCGCGTGCACCAGCTACCCGATGCCCATGCCCCTCGACTGCTGGGTGAGCCAGAGCCTCACGATCCCCGCCGGCGTCGGTGCCACGGCCAGGTTCTGGCTTTCACATGAGGGGAGCTCGCTCCCCTCGGACGGCGTGACCCTCCGCATCGACGGCCAGCAACTGGCCTACCTCGGCGGAGACGACCCGCGGTTCCTCGGCGGCTACGCCGAGGTCGTCACCGACGTCAGCGCCTTCGCCGATGGTGCGAACCACACGTTCCGTCTCGAGCTCCACAGCGAGTACTACTCGGTCGGCTTCGCCCTCGACGACGTCACGGTCACGACCACGTGCCCGCCGCCGGTCACCCACTTCACCTGGACGCCGACCACCCCCGGGGTGGGTCAGACGGTGAGCTTCACCGACCAGTCCACCGGCGGGCCCACCTTCTGGTGGTGGAGCTTCGGCGACGGCAGCGTCAGCACCGAGCAGCACCCCACCTACGCCTACGCCGCACCCGGGCAGTACCTGGTGACCCTGACCACCAACAACGGGTGCGGCTCGGACAGCGAGAACCGGTTCGTGACCGTTGTCGAGTCGCAGGCGCCGGTTGCGGCCTTCACCTGGGCGCCGACCACCCCCGCGGTGGGCCAGACGGTGAGCTTCACGGACCGGTCCACCGGCGACCCGACCTCCTGGTCGTGGAGCTTCGGCGACGGCGCGTCCAGCGCTCTCCAGAGCCCCACCCACGCCTACGCCGCGGCCGGCACCTACACCGTGACCCTGACCGTCGCCAATCTGGACGGCTCGGACAGCGAGAGCGCGACGGTGACCGTCGGCTCGCCGCCGGTCGCCGCCTTCACCTGGTCGCCGCCGGACCCGGTCGCGGGCGAGGAGGTGCACTTCACCGACACCTCCACCGGCGCGCCCACGTCGTGGCAGTGGAGCTTCGGCGACGGGGCGACCAGCAGCCAGCAGCACCCATGGCACGTTTTTGCCGAGGCCGGGCCATACACCGTCTCACTGACCGCGACCAACCCGTTCGGCTCGGCCAGCTCGAGCGCGACGGTCACGGTCGCGGCGGGCGGCACGGTCACCCCGGGCGACGAGACCCAGGCGAGCCCGCCGGGAGCCACCGTCGGTGTCGCCATCGGCTCGGCGACCGACCGCTTCGGCAACCGCGTCATCGTGTGGAAGCAGACGATGGGCAAGGTGGGGGGAATCACCCAGGGGGACGGGGTTTTCGGGCGCTTCTTCGGCGCCGACGGCAGCTCCAGCCAACCGTTCCCGGTCGACACCTCCAGTGGGAGCGAGGTGACCCAGCCCTCGGTCACCTTCAACGCCGAGGGCGGCTTCGTCGTCGGCTGGGAGAAGACGGCCGGGGCGGGCGGGGTCTTCGGCCGGGTGTTCGGGGCGGACCAGCAGCCGCAGGGGGGCTCCTTCCAGCTCGACGAGGGCACCGGGGCGCAGGTCGGGGCCCCGAAGGTGGCCTCGAGCGCCTCGGGTCGGTTCATGGCCGCGTGGCGGCAGAGCGCGGGCAAGCAGGGGGAGGGGGTGTACGGGCGCTTCTTCAACCCCGGCGGGCAGCCCACGGGGGGAGCTACGCGGGTCGACGCGGGCGGGGCGACCTCGGTGTCCCTGCCGTCGGTGGCCGCGAGCGCCGCCGGGAGCTTCCAGGTGGTGTGGCACCAGCGAGCGCCTGACAAGTCCCAGCAGGGGGGAGACGGCATCTTCGGGCGCCTCTTCGACCCCTCCGGCGTGCCCCAGGGCGATCCGGTGCCCATCGACACCGAGCCGACCGGCGACCCGATGAACCCGGTGGTGGCGACCGACGCCGGGGGGAACAGCGTGGTGGTGTGGATGCAGGATGTCGGGGTCGGCGAGGGGTTCGACATCTGGGCGCGCCGGGTGGGGTCTGGCGGCCTGCCGATGGGGGCCCAGGTCAAGGTCAACGCCACCAGCGCGGGCAACCAGGTGAAGCCGTCGGTGGCGATGAACGCTGCCGGGGACTTCGCCGTGGCGTGGGAGAGCGGCCCTTCGGGCGGCAAGAGCATCTTCGGCCGCTTCTTCACCGCCGACGGGGTCCCCCTCGGCCCGGACTTCGAGGTGGCCCGCCCGGAGGGCGGCGCCGTACCGGAGACGCCGCAGGTCACGGTGGACGGCACCGACCGGGTGACCGTGTGCTACACCAAGACGAGCCCCACCGGCCGCACCGTGGTGTACCGGCCGTTCGAGGTCTCCACGGCGCCGTCCACCTGTACCGCCGGGGCCCACACCCTGTGCCTCAACGAGTCCCGCTTCCAGGTCCAGGTGGCGTGGCGCAACTACAACGACGACAGCACCGGGCTCGGGCACGCGGTGCCGATCACCGCCGACACCGGCCACTTCTGGTTCTTCAACAGTGCCAACGTCGAGCTGGTGGTCAAGGTCCTCGACGGCACGTGGCTCAACGACAGCTACTGGGTGTTCTACGGCGCCCTGTCCGACGTGGAGTACACGATCACGGTCACCGACACGCAGACTGGCGGGTCGGTCACCTACTTCAACCCGGCCCGCAACCTGGCCAGCGTGGCGGACACCGGCGCCCTGCCGGGGTCGGCCGCGGCGCCGCCGCCCCACGACTACAAGGTGCTGACCGCGAGCGGTCCCGCCGACGGTGTCGTGCTCGACCGGGCGACGGTCTGGGGCGAGCTGACGGGGGCCGGGGGGAAGGTGCTGGCCTGCACCCCGACGGCCACCGATTTGTGTCTGAACAACAGCCGGTTCCGGGTCCGGGTAGCGTGGCGCAACTACAACGATGGCAGCACGGGGGTCGGCCAGGCGGTGACGTTGACCGGGGACACCGGCTACTTCTGGTTCTTCGACAGCGCCAACGTGGAGCTGATCCTGAAGGTCCTCGACGGGCGCGCCCTCAACGGTCACTACTGGGTGTTCTACGGCGCCCTGTCCGACGTCGAGTACACCATCACCGTCACCGACACCTCGACGGGCCAGGAGCGGACGTACTTCAACCCGGCCCACAACCTGGCGAGCGTGGCCGACACCGCGGCCTTCGCGGTGCCGTAGGAGCGCGTGCCGCGCTCGGCGACGAGGAACTCCAGCGGCGGTCCGCTCCACGCGCCGGCGGCTCTGCTAGCATGACGCCGGGACGGAAGGCGCCATCGCCACGGCGGGTCAGCGCTCGCTTCGCACGCCGCGAACCTTGGGCCGCGCGGGGTCCGTGTCAGTGTCGGTGCTCGTCGCGCTGGGTCTGCTCCTCGCGACATCCATGGTCGCGTCGGCGCAGGAGCCCCCGTTTGCGTTGCCGCAGGACCACCGCTCCCTGACGAGGACGACGTCGTTCGCCGAGCTGGAGAGGTTCCTCGAGGGGGTGGACGGAACGGGCCCGGTGACCGTCTCGACCGCGGGCGCCAGCGTTGCCGGGCGACCGATCCGCGTCGTTCACCTCGCACGGGGCGAGAGACCGACCTGGAGAGTCCTGCTGTACGCGCAGCAGCACGGCGACGAGGTCGCCGGCAAGGACGCGCTGCTGTACCTGATCCGGGACATCGCTCGGGAGCCCGAGCTCCTGCCGGCCGACGTGGACCTCTGGGTCATGCCCATGGTCAACCCGGACGGGGCCGAGGCGGGCACCCGGGTCAACGCAGCCGGGGCCGACCTCAACCGGGACCACATCGCCCTCGAGCAGCCCGAGACCCAGGCGCTGCACCGACTGGCGCGCCGCCTCCTGCCCCACGTCGCGGTGGACTGCCACGAGTTCTCCCGCGACCCGCAGAGCTGGCGGGAGCGGGGGTGGGAGAAGTGGCCGGACATCACCATGGACTCGGTCAACAACCCCCTCTTCGACCGCGGCGTGCGGGACGCCGCGCGCCGCTTCCTCGACACCGTCGCCGAGGCGGAGGCGGCCGCGGGGCACCCGTTCATGCGCTACTGGGTGGGAGGCCTCCCGCCCGACGAGGAGCAGCGTCACTCGGCGCCGGACATCGACGGCGGGCTCAACGGCCTCGGGATGTACGGCGGCCTGTCCTTCATCATCGAGGCGGCGGCACCTCGGGCTGGCCGGTCACGACGAGGTGCCCCGGCGAGAAACCCGGGGATACGACGCCTGAGCTGACCAGGTCGCCGTCGACGGTGCCGGACCCGTTCAGCTCGCCAGCGGAAAGGTCGAACACCGAGGAGACGGCGATCGTGCCGCTGTCGAGAGTCGCCTGTCCGCCGGTCTGGGTACAGCTCCCGTTGACGGTCAGGGTCGAGCCTTTGCCGACGGTGAGGGAGGCGTTGCCGGAGGAGCTGCCCCCGACGCGGAGGGTGGCGGCGGGGGCGTTCGCGAACGTGCCGTTGCCGTCGAGGTGGCACCCCCCGCTGATCTGCATCGAGCCGCCGTTGGTGAGGTCGCCGTCGTGGGTGAGAGTGGATGCGCTCAGAAGGAGGGCGCCGTGGCTGCCGACGGCGCCGGTCCCGGAGAGGGTCAAGGTCCGGCTCGACAGGGAGAGGGCCTGGGTGCCGCTCGCCCCTCCCAGGGTGAGGGCATGGATCGAGGCGTCGCTGTCGAGGACCACGTTGTAGGTGCCGTCCAGGGTGATGAAGGCGGTGTCGCCGGGGCCAGGCGGAATCCCGGTGTCCCAGTTGCTGCCGTTGCTGAAGGTGCCGCCCGCGGGGTTGACCCAGTGAACGTCCGCCGCCCGGCCCGGATTCGCTGAGGTCAGGAGCCCGAGCGCTGCGGCGAGGAGGGCGGCGAGCAGGTTGTGCCAACCGACCGGGACGCCCCGTCCCCGGATGGCCCGCGATTCGGGTGGGCCGTGCCGTGCGAGCGCGGTGCGGCGCCCTTCGCGAGTCGGGTCACGGTCGCGTCGGGTCGTCTCGGCGCCTGGAGCCGGCCATCGGCCGGGTGCCGGTCGCCCGCCGCAGGTGCGCCAGTCTGCGCTCAGGGTGGCTCTGGTGTCCATGATTGTGTCCCCCTTCGGTTTCGGTGTCCCGTGCCTGCGAAAGGACCACCGGTCTGGCGGCGGCTCGGCTCGCGACGCGGGGTCAACCGAGGTGCCACCGAACGGACGCGCCGGTCCATCTGGCCGACGGCAACAGCGTGTGCGCATTCCACGCGCGACGCTTCCTTTGCTCTTCCCGTCTGGTGCGGGACAGAGCGCTGTTCTCGACCTCAAGTGGCGCCGGCGCGAAGAACGTGACCGCGTTCGATCGCTTCGACCCAAGCTGCCAGGGGGGTAGAACCAGGTGAGCTCACCTCGACGGCTCGTGGTGCGCCCCGGTACAGTGGTGGGAATCGCCCGTGACGCGACGCGCCGAAAGGGGGAGCCATGAAGAGGATCATCCGCTTCCGCCTGAATGGGGAGGCGACCACGCTCGAGACAGAGGGGGACCGGACGCTGCTGTGGGTGCTGCGCTCGGACCTCGGCCTTCACGGCACCAAGTACGGCTGCGGCGAGGGGATCTGTGGGGCGTGCACCGTGGTGGTTGACGGGGAAGCGGTGCGCTCCTGCACCGCGCCGGTGTCATCGGTGGAGGGCGCCGAGGTGGTCACCATCGAGGGGCTCGCCCGCGGCGG
>Ga0209164_1006021_pt1 | contig 10108 bp, 9 predicted proteins | sample MTBNYHSulfiMetaG_FD_187458 | JGI IMG/M metagenome (GOLD analysis project Ga0209164, IMG submission 187458) | Enrichment culture microbial communities from rom New York Harbor, USA that are MTBE-degrading - MTBE-NYH (New York Harbor Sulfidogenic)... | ecosystem: Environmental > Aquatic > Marine >... | reverse complement strand
GCCTGGCTTGAGCAGCGCGCGCGTCCCATCTTCGCCGGCGGGCCGACAGGAGCGCGCCTCAACCACTACGCGGATCCCAAGCAGGTAGGCCTACCCAACAGCCACCTGCGACTGATGGTAGCAGGGGTATTCTGGCGAAACGAACCGCAGGGGGACGACCGTCCCTGCATCTATCCCCACATACCGGCGGAGTTTGACTCGACAAGCTACTTCGGTCTGCGGGACCCGGCGATGGAGAAGGTCTGCGAGGTGATCAAGGATGGGTAAGCCGGCTGCCAGGTCGCTTAGATGGGGCCTAGCTGCCCTTTTGCTCTTGGCCATTGGTGCCGTCTGCTGGGCCTCAGGCGTTGTTCACCTCCGGCCGCCGGCCCGGATCGAGCCCCTCTCCTTTGACGACACCGGCCAGGAAGCCGTCCCCCGCTCGTGGTCCGTCTACAGCTCCGAGTATCTGGAGCAACTCCGAACCGAGTTCCGGCTGGACGAGCTCGTGCAGGGGTGCGAGAACGACTTCCAGAGGGTCAGGGCCGTCACCGGTTGGGTGCATAGCCGTTGGGAGCACCACGGCTCAAACCAGCCGGCTCAGAGCGACCCTATATTCATCCTCCGCGAGGCGGCCAAGGGCCAGCGGTATAGGTGCGTTGAGTACGCGATTGTGCTCTCCGGCTGCCTGCAGGCGCTGGGCATCGAGTCGCGTACGCTCAACCTCAAGACCCGTGATTGCGAGACCAGGCCTACCGGGGCGGGCCACGTGGTGACCGAGGCATACCTCCCTGATCTCGGCAAGTGGGTCTTCGCGGACGGCCAATCCAACGCGGTTCCGGTGCTGGACGGCACGCCGCTCAACGCGGTCGAGTTTCAGCAGGCGCTGGCTCGCAACGACCCCGGGCTGGCCCTTCCGGGCCTTTCCGCGGCCGACGCTGCCTCTTACCGCAACGGAGTTGCCCAGTATCTCTACTACTTTGACGTGGAAACCGAAGGGGAGCACATCATGCTGGGCCCCGTGGGCGCTAAGCAGCCCACCCTGTTTCAGCGGAAGTACCCCCTCAAGATCACGCAGTATACACATTCCGTGAAGGCTTTCTATGCGCCGCCGAGACGACGCCAAAAGGATGTGACGAAAGATGAATCACTTCCCGACCAGAGTCAGAAGCACATCTCCGGCAATGATCTCGGGGTTCCTTTCGGTAGGGTTGGGGATGGTGTATATTCTCAACCTGCCTGAGCTAACTCGTGATGCCACACCAACTACCATGCCGGAGAGGCAGGGGGCGAGAGAGGCGGGCGGCGAGAGGCGGGCGGCGAGAGAGGCGGGGGGCGAGAGAGGCGGGGCGATGCCGCGTTGCTCAATTATGGTGCAGGCTTGATACCTGGCGCACCAGAACTGAGAGGCGGGGGGCGAGGCGATGATCAAATCTGGTGCATAGCCCTGGGCCGGACGGGCCTTTGCATCAGAACTGAGCAACTGCGGCGGGCGGCTGCACCAGAATTGAGCAGCTTGCGCCTGTGGCTGCCCCACATTTGAGCATCTGTGAGCATCTTGAGCAGCTCAGCAGCTCAGCACTTGAGCATGTCAGCAGCTAAGCACCTAAGCACCTCAGCACCTCAGCACCTAAGCATAATCCAGCAACCCACCCCTTCCCAACAGGCGCCCTCAGATGTAAAATAATCCCAAGAGAGGTGCGACTGGTGCGGGTTCCCGAGTTGCTATGGCGGGCGATTCAGGCCGATGAGGCACTCAGCCCGGTGGACTGGGCGGTATACCTTGTCGCATGGGGTGATTGCCCTGGCAGCATGGTAGATCTGGCCGACAGGGCACGGGTAAGCCGCAACACGGCGAGGCGCTCCTGTGCACGCCTCGCAGGGCGTGGCTGGTTGAAAACAGTGAGCAAGGGCTCCAGCAAAGTCCCCACTGCTCTAGTTCCGGAGTACTGCCAGGCGGAGATGGCAAGGAGGCTCCTTGAGGAGTCCAGAATCGCCGCGTACAAAGGCGAGTTCCTAATGCGCAGGTACCTGGACTGGTGCCTCGTGAGCAACAGATATATCGATAACGCCCGGCCCGCTGCCCTGATCAGCCCCATCACCCAGGAGCGGCTGGAGCTTGATCGTCTGTACCTGGACGAGGCGGTCGGGTTTGAGTATAACGGCCCCCAGCACTACCGGCAGACCGACATGTTCAATAGCCCGAAGGCCATAAAGGACCAGCAGACCAGAGACATCCTCAAGAAAGGGCTGAGCCTTAAGGCAAACATAACGCTGGTCATTATAACCGCAGACCAGCTCCATCCGGACATTCTGGAGATCATGGTTCCGCCCCAGCTCAAGCGCCGCCCGGTTGACAAGCACGGTCCCTACTACCAAGCCTTTGCCAGTCTCAGCGTCAACTTCACCGGTGAGGTACGTTCGTGGTCTGCTAGGAAGGGGGGCTAAGAGAATGACTTCTCACCTGCCCGGTGATACCGTGTTCCTTGGGGGGTGTCTGCGCTGAACATCCAGGCTCAGGCATTGCCTGTACTGGTTCTCATATCGGCAACCACCATAGCAGGCATCCTACTGAAGGGTCCTGGCTTCCTCGTCATCTCTCTTGGCATGGCTGTGTTCGGCTTCATCGTGCGGTACTTACACATCCGGCTCCGGGGGGACCCGGGCGATGCAACCACTTTCACGCTGTACGCGGTGGGAGTGCCCTATTGTGTAGCGTCCTCGAACCTACTGGGGTGGGTAGTCACCGGCAGCCTGCTCGGATTGACGCTGTTGACGGCTGTTGTGATGTGCGTGCTGCAACGGAGGCGAGGGCAATAGGGCCATCAACGGCAAGACTCAGCTCATGTCACCGCGATTCACACCTCCGGCCCCGGCCGGTTGTCATCGCCCCGCCTACCTCCCTCCCGCCACAGCGCGCAGGCCGCAAGTCCGATCCCGCCCACGAGCGCCCAAGCCAGCAGGGGCGTCGGCAGTCTCCAGTTGGCGTGGATGCTCCGCGGGTTGAGGTCGGCCCGCGAGTACGGCAGTCCGAAGAGGGTGAATGCGTACACAACGGCCCTTGCGGGTAGCGAGTACTCGGGCGTTGCGGGCTCGGGCGGCGCCTCGACGTATGCAATCATGATTCGCGTGATGCTCAGGCGCTCCAGGGGATTCTCCCACATGAACTGCCACGCCTGGGATCGCGCCGCCAGGGCGAAGTCCCGCTCGCGCCCTGAAAGGCCGGCGATTCCATCGGGTATCATCCTCGGCAGGCCCCACGCTGCGAGGGCGGTAGCGATGACCAGTGCCAGGGCAAATCCGCGCCGTCCCTTGGACGGCCTGCCCGGGACTACCGGCAGGTGGGCGGCCGCAAGGTTGGCGGCGGCCACGGCGACGCCGATGACGGCGACCACGAAGACGAAGCCAAGTACCCACACGGCGAAACTCAGGCCCGCGAACACGGGTCCGGCACCCCCTCTGCAAGCGAGTCTCCTGACGGGTATTCATCGGAATGTCTGCCGGTCCCCTGCCCGCGCTGCTCTTCAGCCGCAAGCCGGTCCTTGGGCTCCACAGCCCTTCTGTCTTTGACTGGGCGGAAACCGAGATTGAGGCCAGGTTGGCCAGAGGCTAGTCCAGCCCGGCCCCGGCGGCCAGTTGTGCGGCGTCCCCCATCAGCCCGGCGAAGACGGCCACGAGGTGCGGGTCGAACTGCGTGCCGGCGCAGTTCTTGAGCTCCTCGAGCGCCTCCTCGCGGCTCACCGGCTCCCTGTAGGTCCTTCCGTGGATCATCACGTCGTAGGCGTCTATGACCGCGAGGATGCGGGAGAGCAGGGGAATCTCCTCCCCACGCAGGCCCTGCGGGTAGCCTGAACCGTCCCACCATTCGTGGTGGCAGAGAATCAGGCCGGCGATGGGCGCCAGGTCTGGCGAGGACGCGGCTATGCGGTAACCGATCTCCGGATGGCGCTTCATGATCTCCCACTGCTCCTGCGAAAGCTCGCCGGGATGCATCAGGACGCTGTCCGGGATCGCGACCTTGCCCAGGTCGTGCAGCAGGGCAAGCAGGGACAGGTCGGTCATCTGATCTTCTGAGAGCCGGACAGCCTGCCCCATACGGAGCGCCAGCTCCTGCAGGCGGCGCGCGTGGCCTTCGGTTTCGTTCGTCTTTTCCCAGAGCGTTTTCTGCAGCGAGGAGATGATGAAGCTGTGCGCGCTGCGCCGCTCAAGTAGTTTGTTGCGGTACATACGGTCTTCCGCTTCCTTGATGACGTCCTTGACCATCTGAGCCTCAGAGGTCTTACAGGCCATGCCCAGCGCCACGCTGAGCGGGATCGGATCCGGCAGCGCGTCCGAGAACGCCTGGCGCATCCGGGCTATGAGGCCGCTTGCCACCGTCTCGCCGGTGCGAGGCAGAACAATCGCGAATTCGTCGCCGCCCCAGCGGCAAATGAGGTCCGTCTTCCGGACGATGGACCGCAATACCCCGGCCACCGCCACCAGCAGGCGGTCACCTTGTTGGTGGCCCAACGCGTCGTTGACCACCTTGAGGCCGTTGACGTCGCCCATTATGAGGGTCATGGGCAGATCGCGCGCGTCTACGTGACGGAGTTCCTCCTCGAAGAAGGCCCGGTTGTACAGGCCGGTGAGCTTGTCGTGGAAGCTGAGGTGCCTTATCTTCTCCTCCATCCGCCGCCGCTCGGTGATGTCGCTCGCGATGGTCTCCATGCCGGCCAGCGTTCCCTGCTCATCGTGGAGCGGGATCAGAGTGTGCTCCAGCACAATCTCCTCACCGCCCTTGCTGCGCCAGGCCAGGACCACGTTGCGTAGGACGCGGACTCCGCCGGCCAGCTCCTCGATGTACCCGACGAGGGTTTCAGCGCTGCGGGGGGAAGCGATGCGGGCCGCGAGCCCGGGGATAGACTGCCACTCCTCAGTGGTATAACCGAGGACCTGTTCCGCGGCCTGGTTGACGTAGATCGGCCGGAATGACCTCAGTCTGGCCATCGCGTCGCCGTCAGAGTTCATGCACCCGCTGATGATCAGCTCGCCTGCATTACGCGTCAGGCGGTCGTACCGCTGCTCGGACTGCCGGACGGCCTCCTCGACCTGCTTGCGGTCGCTGATATCCGACAGCGTTCCGATCATGCGCGCAGGTGCTCCGGAAGGTGTCCAGGCCACTACCTTGCCGCGCGATAGCACCCACTTGTAGTTGCCGTCCCTGCACATCACGCGGTACTCGGACATGTACTGCCTTGTCTCGTCCCGCAGGTGGCGCTCCCGCGCCTCCATATAAGCCCGTTTGTCCTGGGGGTGGATGCGCCGCTCGACCTCGTCTTTGTCCGTGCCGATCTCATGCTCTTCGAAACCAAGGATCTCCTTGCAGCGCTTGCTGCGGAAGATGCGGCCCGAGACCAGGTCATGGTCCCAGACGCCGTCACCGCTGCCCTCAAGCGCATACTGCCACCGGCGCTCGCTCTCACGCAGCCGGAGCTCCGCCTCCCGCCGCTCCGTGATGTCCTCGGCCGTGCAGACGACGTACTCGACACTGCCCTCCTCGTCCACCTTGGGCACCTTGGTCACCGCCAGCAGGCGAGGGGTCCCGTCTGCCGCCGGCACCCACTGTTCGTCCTGATGGAGCTTGCCGTCTGCGAAGATGCGATCGTTCTGTGCTGCCAGGATCCTGGTGACGTCCTCCAGGCCGGACAGCGAGGACAGGTGCCGTCCCTCCAGTGCGGACTTGTCTGTGCCCAGAAAAGAAGCGTGGGCGGTGTTCACGGGCCCGTAGGTGTGCGGGTCGCTCAGGTACCATACCTGCATGTTGATGCTGTCGAGGAGGATTGATTGCTCGTCGGCCTTGCGCCTGGCGGTCTTGACCGCGGCTGCCGTGGTTTCGAAGAGCCGTGCGTTGGCGATCCCAACCGCGGCCTGATCGGCGAAAATGCGTGCCAGAGTAAGGTCTTCGTTGTCGTACTGGGCCACGCCGACACGGTTGACGCGCAGTACGCCCAAGAGCTCGCCCTTGACCTCCATCGGGACCATGATGTCCGACATCGGTCGCACCCGGGCCTGCTCGACTCCCGGTATCCGCACGGCCCGCGCGTCCCGGGTTGTGTTCGTCATCAGCACCGGCTGCCGGTTCAGGGCAACAGCACCTGTGACTCCTTCTCCTGGCCTGAAGCGGTGGCGGCGGACCAGCTCTATCTCCTGCTCTGTGTAGTGGGCCGGGTCGTAGTAGAGGTGGCCGGTGTGCAGCGTCCCGGCCTCTGGGTCGTACATGTAGAGCACACAGGCGCTAGGATCCATGAGCTCGCACACCAGCCCTACCGTGCCCTGCAGCGCCGACTGCAGGTCAAGCCTGTGACTCAGCCGCGAGGCCTCGGCCACCGTCATCAGCTCGCGCACTTCCCGGCGCGCCCTGTGGACGTCCGCAAGAAGGTAGGTGGCCGCCAAGGTGCCGCCGAGTATCACCGCGCATATCGTCACGGTCTTGACCACGTCGGCCGGAGTACACGGCGAGCAGACGAGGGGAACCAACGCCGATGCCACGCATGTCCAGGACACGATCCAGGATTCCCGCGACCGGTACATGCAGCACCCCGCTGCCGCCAGGACGATAAGCGTTGGAGTCAGCAGAGAAGATGCCGCCCCGGTTCCCAGAATGCAGGCAAGCAGCACTGCGGCAGCCACCAGGCCGTTGGCCGGCGCGAGCCGTGTATGGCGGTACGCCGAACGGGTGGTCGTTCCCACCATTAGGCTCGCCGCTGCGACGGCCGCCATCGTCATGGCCAGCGGCATAGCCCACAACAGGTGCTCGGCCGCCTTGAGACCCCACGCGAGTACGCAGACGGTGGCCGCTAGGCCGCTCATCGCCAGAGTGCTTAGCCGGGCTCCGGTCAGCCGCCAGTAGCGTTCGCTGCGCTTGGCTGCCGGGTCAAGCGGAGTTGTGGTGGTGGTCATCCCGCGGCGGTCCCCCCGGGCGGGCAGGCGGGACCTGCCCTGCGAGACTACTTCACCCTAATCCATTCGTTGGCAACATGATTGGGATTAAGCCCTGCATGGCACTGTTTGTCAGGTTACGGGCTACCCAGGACTTGTGCCTGGTCCTAATTGGCGGGGGAGATTGGACTGGTCCGCGTTGCTGGTTGGTGGGCATCTTGCGGTCGTTCCTCCGCAACACGTCCCCGTTTCCGGTGAAACCGGGCCCGGTCAGCCGGCAACGGCTTGCCGTCGTACAGCAGCTTGCCCTCGACGCGACACTTCCGCGCCGGCAGCATATGCTTTCTGTGGTTGATCCCATTTTCAACTGGAGGAGGTGCAGGCCTGTTCCATGAGCGTTCAGGGTCCCTTGGGGAACCAGGTAGGCCGCGGCTGGTGGCTTTGGCTGCGCAGCAGGTGGCTTTATCCGCCGCGCATCAGGGACGTGGAGGAAGCGGGCCGCGAACGCGCCTCGCCCGGAGAACTCGAGGCAGTCGTGCTCAGCCCGTCGGACGTGGATCTCATCGCCCGCCTGGTCAAAGCCGAGGCCGAGGGCGAGCCCTACGGCGGCCAGGTGGCCGTGGCCGCCGTTGTCCTGAACCGGCTAAGAAGCCCTTCGTTCCCCGGAGACGTCAGGGGGGTCATCTACCAGCGCGGCCAGTTTGAGTCGGTGACCAACGGCCGCATCAACGAGCCGGCGGACGATATCCATTTTCGGGCCGTCGAGGACGCCCTGTCGGGCCGCGACCCGAGCAAAGGGGCGCTGTTTTTCTTCAACCCCTCCGGGACCGATGACACGTTCGTGCACAGCCTTGCTGTAACCACGCGCATCGGCCGCCACACTTTCGCCTGAACCCGGCCGTAGCACTATACTTGGATGCGGGACAGGAGATGAAGGCTTTCGATGGCCAGGACAAAACCCTTTGACAAACTGGCGGTAAGGTATGACGAGTGGTTTGACCGCCATAGCCACGCGTACGAATCCGAGCTCCTGGCCGTGAGGAGCTTGCTCCCCCACACGGGAGAAGGTATCGAAATCGGCGTCGGCACCGGCAGGTTTGCCGTGCCCCTGGGTATCATGCGGGGCCTGGAGCCGTCGGCCGCGATGGCGAGGATCGCGGCATCCAGGGGTGTTGCGGTCATTCCCGGGGTTGCCGAGCACCTTCCAATTGCGGATTCCGAGCTCGACTTTGTCTTGCTAGTGACGACTATCTGCTTTCTGGACGACGCCGGTGTGGCCCTTGCGGAGATTTACAGGGTTCTGCGTCCCGGGGGGGCAGCCATAGTCGGTTTCATCGATAAAAACAGCCGCCTGGGCCGAAGATACCAGGCGCGGGCGGCAGCGAACCCCTTTTACCGCCGGGCGAGGTTCTTCTCCGCCGGCGAGGTGGCCGCCCTCCTGACCAACGCTGGCTTTAGTGACCTGGCCTTCGGGCAGACGCTCTTTCGGGACCCCGGGGACATGACGGACGTCGATCCGGTCCGCGAGGGATACGGCGAAGGAGCGTTCGTCGTCGTCCGCGGAATCAAACCTGGTGTCGCGAAGCCTCCAGAGTGAGAGGCTCCAGCAGCAGGTTCTTCAGCCTATCGAGGGACACCGGGTACGGTGTCACCGGGACACCGGCCCAGTCGGAGAACTCCAGCAGTTTCTCAGGATCTTCCTCCGCCATCTGGTCGAAATAGCCGACTCCGTCCAGAAGGATGATTCCCCCGGAGTGCTGGGGGAAGTTCTGGTTGGCGTCGGCCCTGTCCCAGCCCTTGTAGACGTACTGGCGGAACTTGATCCAGCCAGGGGTAAGGAAGATCACGTCCTCCCCGCCCCTGATAGCCTCGCGCTGCGTTTCGCTCGCCAGCATATCAACGCATTGTTTGGCACGTACCCGGTATACGCCGGGGCCCAGCTCATCCACGATCGTGTCCATGGTCCGGTAGGGGTCGCTGAGGTTGATGTAGCAGAACTCGCTGCCGTATACGACCAGCACCTTATCGGCGACCGTCTTTGCCCTCTGCACCTGATAGACCAGTTGTCGTTCCAGCTCAGGCAGGTCCTGGTGGAGCCCCGGAGTCGTGTAGGCTATCCTCATGGCGTCAAGCCAGCCGGAATCCCTCAGATGTTGGAGCTCGGGGCTCATCGTCCCACACGAAACCACGGCCCACTCCTTCAAAGATGGCTTCTCAATCACCTGCTCAGCCCCCCAGCAACTGACCGACTTCCCCGCCGGCCGCCGTATGCCCTTCAAACGGGTCCTGCACAAGGGGGCGCCGTCAAGGCCGCCCCGGGTGCCGGCAGCCGCCCATGCCGCTGCGGTCCTCAGGTGCCCACGCATGCCGTCAACTGGTAGGATGGGACCGGGGGCGCATCGATTGGCTTCCGAACTGGTGCAGGTGAGGGTAAGCGGCATCCTTGTCGAGTCGGGCAACATCCTCATCGTCAAGCAGTTTCTCTCCAAGGAGAGGACGTGGTCCCTGCCTGGCGGCCGCGTGCAATCCGGCGAGACGCTGGAACAGGCGATGCTCCGCGAGATGGAGGAGGAGACCGGGCTCCAGACGAGGATCGTGAGACTACTCTTCGTCTGCGACAAGACCGACGTCGAGCCGTCTCTGGTCCACATCACGTTTCTCCTGGAGAGGACAGGTGGTAGCGCCCGCCTCCCCGGCAACGCCTTCAACAAGAACCCGATTACGGATGTGCGCATGGTGCCCGTACGGGATCTGCCCGGCTTCGGGTTTTCGGCGATCTTCATGCGCATAGTGGCGGACGGCTTCCCCCGCGCCGGCAGCTAAATGGGAGACAAGAAGAACGTCGGGTTGTGAGGGCAAGCGACCCTCCGGCTCGATGATCGAGCTCAGGGCGGCCCGCCGGAACGCCCACCTGCCAGATCCAACCTCAAGTATCGCGTGCCCGGAATAGGGTTATGCCGGTAAGGAGTTGCCTCCAGGAAACCCAGCGACCCGTAGAGCGCCTGAGCCTCGACCATCGTCGGCGTCGTGTCAAGCATCACGGCCTGGTAGCCGATGCCGGCGGCTTCAGCCAGAGCCGCCAAGGCCAAAGCCCGGCCGATGCCCAGCCCGCGCTGAGCAGGCCGCACGTACAGCCTCTTCATCTCGGCCACTCCGTCCGCGTACTGCCGCAGCGCCACGCACCCGACGGCTTGCCCGCCGGTGACCGCGA
>Ga0209164_1006018_pt1 | contig 10110 bp, 13 predicted proteins | sample MTBNYHSulfiMetaG_FD_187458 | JGI IMG/M metagenome (GOLD analysis project Ga0209164, IMG submission 187458) | Enrichment culture microbial communities from rom New York Harbor, USA that are MTBE-degrading - MTBE-NYH (New York Harbor Sulfidogenic)... | ecosystem: Environmental > Aquatic > Marine >... | reverse complement strand
GCCCAGGTTTTGAAACAGAGATTGCCCGCGGTGCTTGACTCCATCCGGTATACTATCCCCGTTATCCTTGATGATGCCGCTGTCAATATCGGCCCTTGGTGTGGATACAATGTCTTGGCTCAGAACCAAGTTTCGAAAAATAAAAATGCCTTACGGCATTTGAAGAGCGGGCGACGGGTCTCGAACCCGTAAACCTCTTCCTTGGCAAGGAAGCGTTCTACCAATTGAACTACGCCCGCAAGCGACATAGATTATAAGAGATTTTTATATATTGTCAACCTGTACCACGGCTTAATGAGCGTTTCTGACCACATTTGAAAAAAAAGTTGAATAATTAAGTTTAATTATGTATACTTATTATGAATTTCATGGAAACCAACTCGGAAATTTGTGAGTTTATTCAAAGTGACTTTCCTGGGGGTTTCTGCAATCTATCGCTTTTTCTCAACCAAACAATGATTTCAATCGTGGATCTTGGCGTTATTCTCCTTGCCAAGCTTACAACCTTTTTCAATATCTGCGTTCAAAAGGACGCGGATATTATTCTTCCCTCTGAAAATTTTATATGTGTTAATAAATCTCAGATATGCAACGCGAATTCTTTTAATTGAATCAGGGTTAATTACAACGGAGGTGATTATCGAAAAAACAAATTAGATTTATAAAGCAGAATAGCGAATCATTGAGGTAACGTAATGAAAACAGTTTATTTAGTTTGCGCAACCGGCATTGCTACATCGTCAATGCTGCGTGTGAAAGTGATAGATTATTTGGAATCCAAAGGGATTGACGTTGAAGTCGTTCAATATCGTGTGGCTGAATTGTCTCCCGATCGGATCAAAGCAGACGTAATTGTAGCCACTTTGGCGATACCACCGGAAATTGAAGAAGTAGTCACAGTAATTAATGGCTTGTCTTTACTCACCGGTATTGGCGAAGAGGAAACACTCGAAGCCATTGCCAAGGCGCTATCTGAAGATAAATAATTCTATTTTTATAAGGAGTTAATAATGGAAGCAATTCTTGAACAAATTGGTGGTCTGCTTGCCAACCTTGGACCATTGATTGTTCTCCCTGTAGTTATTACTGTGCTCGGATTGATCCTTGGTATGAAATTTGCCCAGGCAATCCGCAGCGGCCTTACCCTTGCAATCGCCTTCGTGGGTATTTTTCTCACGGTTGGCCTGTTGGGTGAGAATATGGCAGCCATCGGTAATGCATTTGCCGAACGCACAGGTACAGGCCTGGATGTCATCGACATCGGGTGGCCTGCCGCTTCAGCGTTGGCTTTTGGAACTCCGGTAGGCAATGCCATTATCCCGGTCGGCATCATACTCAACATTGCTTTGATTTTCCTTGGTCTAACCAAGACCCTCGATGTCGATATCTGGAATTTCTGGCACCAGGCGTTCATTGGCGCGGTGGTGACCTTTATTACCGGCAGTTTCCTGTGGGGTCTCTTTGCAGCTGCAGTTACCGTTCTCATGGCAATTTTCCTGGCGGACTGGTCGCAGCCAATTATTGAAAAGTACTTCAAACTCCCTGGTATTTCATTCCCACACCTTCAATCAGCAGGTTACATGCTTCTGGCGGCACCTTTTGCCTGGCTGCTGAATCGCGTGGCATTCCTGCGAAATCTGAAGCTGGATCCGGACACCATCCGCAAGCGCCTGGGTATCTTCGGCGAACCTATATTCTTGGGTTTATTCATCGGCGTAATTCTGGCAGCCCTGGCTGGACAAGCCCTGACTGACATCATCCTCACCGGTATCAATGTCGGCGCGGTCATGCTCTTGATCCCCAGAATGGTCGGCATCCTGATGGAAGGTTTGACCCCTGTGGCTGACGCAGCCCGCAAATTCATGCAGAAGCGCGCTGCTGGCCGCGAGATCTACATCGGCCTAGACTCCGCGGTTCTGATCGGAAGCCCGGCAGTCATTGCCTCCGGCTTGCTGATGATCCCGGTTGAGATCGGCCTAGCCTTGCTGTTGAGCCCGTTAGGTAACCGCACCCTGCCGTTTATTGATCTCGCCGATGGCGTTTTTGTCACGGCCATGATCGCGCCATTAGTGGCAGGCGATGTGTTGTTGACCGTTATACTGGGTGGTATTGTGATGGGCATCGGCTTGATCGGTGCAACCCTGCTTGCCCCCGCGGTAACTGATATGGTGGCGAGAGCGGGCAGCATTGATATCCCTGTCGGATACACCAATTACACTGTGATGAGCGATGGGGCAATTCCCCACTCTTACATTTTCTACTACTTCTTCCAGACACCAGTAGGCATTGCCGCTTTGCTGAGTGTGGCTTTCCTGGTCCTTCATTTCTTCTTGTCCAAGAAGCCGCTCACCGCTGAAAAGCTGTTTGGCGAAAAAGAAGAAGCAAAAAAGAAATAACGTAATACTCATTAATGCTGGTGGAAATTGTGGAGTTGTGGCATCATTGCCACAACTCCCTTTTAAAAAGGTAAATTATGTTAAAAATTCTCGTGTCTTATGCATTAGGCCCTTGGGGCTTAAAGGTTTTATATTTTGTTATTGACAATTCTGCCATTATTATGTCCATAGTATTCGCTTATGGACTGTTCCTGGTAGCAGCGCATTACAATTTCTCGAAAATCCTCGATCATCTCATCGAACAATTTAACAGCCAAGCTGGGAATAAAAAGAAAAAGGGCATTATATCCATCGATATTGAAAAGGCAATTGAAGAGAAAAGGTCTTTTCCATTTATCTCTGGCCAAGTTAGCGTTATAGCCAGAAAAGTCAATAAGGAAAATGTGATCCGTTATTTGAAAAAGGAAGCAAAATGGATTAAATTGGTCAAGGATATGAAGATCAAATATCTGGAAAAAAAAGCCGGCTGAGGAGTCAACCGGCTGAGCGTTTTTACTGGTGATTTTTCGCTTCGCGAATTTCTTTTACCTTCGCAACTATCTCTTTGACTAATTCCTCTTCGCCGACTCCTGTGATCAAGGGGATCGCGCTGAAGACCGGTTTATCCGTCTCCACAGTTACCTGTGCGTTGCTGACAACAATGTCGTAAGCAGCGATTCTGGAAGGGAGTTCATTGTTTCCACTGCCATCGATATGGACATCGTATATTTTTTCTTTATCCAAATATTCGCGCAATTTATACGCGGCATGCATCGCCATCGCAACGCCGGAACCGCAAACGACCACAATACTCACTTTTGCCATTTCTATTCACCTCAACGAGAATTTTCTTCCAACTTCAAATAATTATATTAAAAATTTTCCTAAATTCAACTTTACTTACCCAATTTCGCTGTTAGTGCGTCAATATGCTCCTTGAGGGTATTTTTTATTTCTGCCTTATCTGAAGCCGCTAATATTTTTTGAAGTGCAGCATCATCTTCGATCACAAAAATGATCTTTCTAAGCACATTGACCACTTCCTGAGGATCATGAATGGCCAGCATCAAAACAATGGAAACCTCAACATCAGTGTCGGGCGCGCCCATGCCATGGAATACCACCGGTTCTCTAAGTGTGGCAATGGCGACCGCGGGTTTGATCACATGAATTGTGTCAGTGTGTGGGACTGCTACTCCTGTTACCCTGGCTTTTAATCCGGTCGGGTACACATTTTCCCGATCCAAGACAGCTTTGGTGTACGTATCTTTGACAAACCCATTATGGAATAGGAGATCACCCAATTTTGTGATGATCTCCTCTTTACTTGAGATAGATTCATTCACCAAGATGAATTTTTCATCAATTGTGAATTCGATACTCTGTTTTTTAACATTCATGAGTCCCCAGCTATGAATTTAAAGCATCTCGAATCTTGCGAACATTCAAATGGATTTGATTATCAATAAAAATCCCGCGTCCGCATACAACGATGTCCACTCCCGCGCGTTGGGCATCCAATACGGTTTCTTCGGTAAATCCACCATCTGCCTGCCACTTCACTTTTTCCAAGCCTGGCTGCTTTTTCCCTTCAAAGACCTTATCAAGGACAGAGGGAAGATAAGTTTCTGTTCCGGTTTCCGGTTCAGTCGTCAGAACAAGGACGTATGAAAGGAAGGGAAGGTAATGTTTCAAAGGTGGAATCGGTGTCGCAGGATTAAAGGCAAGTCCTGCCAGCATTCCGAGTTCGTGGATCAAACCAAGGATCCTGCGGGGATATGGGCAGGCTTCGTAGTGCACGGACACCATATCAGCTCCCCACTCTTTCAAATCCCGAATCATCCACTCCGGATTAGTAGTCATGAGATGGACATCAAAGGGTAGTTGGGTTAATGGACGCAAATCGCGGATCATTCGCAGCCCGATATTCATCACAGGTGTGAAATTTCCATCCTCGATATCGAAGTGAATGATATCCACCCCAGCTTTTTGCAGGTCTTCAATCGTCGCTTTTAAATTGACTTGCGACACAGCAGCCAAAGAAGAAGCTATTCGAACCATAATTACACCTCCTTAATATATTTAACCACCTCTTTGAAGATTGATCCCTTTATTGAAACGACTGATCATCGTATTGAGCGCCTTGATCCCCATTTCGATATCTCTTACGTCGCAGGTTTCAATCGGCGAGTGCGAATATCGCATGGGAATTGCCAGGTGCGCCATTGCGATACCCTCTGTACCGGCCATCAAGGTAAATGCATCATCCGTGATCACACCGAGAGAGATATCCCGCTGCCAAGGCATTTTGAGCTCATCTAAAATACTTTCCATGAACATCCTCAGCGGGGGGTTGGGAATAATCCCAGCGAGAGTACCTCGGCCATGGAAATTCATATAAGTTATTGCAGGTCCCTTTCCGAGTGACATTTCATAAGTAAAGTTGAGATCCGGTGTATCGCACGCAGGTGTGATATCCACGCAAATCGAGGCGTCCGGTTCATATTTATAGAATACGGGCATGACCCCACGGATATTGAATTCCTCCTGAACCGAGGCTGTGATATACACCTTTCCGGCTGGCGGATTCTTTTTTAAATATTCCGCCAGGGAGATCAGCATCAGGCAGCCTACCCGGTTGTCCATGGTCTTGCCGCTGATCATATGTTCACCCACTCTAAAGAATTGATGTTGGTAAGTGATCGGACTGCCAATATTGATGCCTTTATTAAGTACTTCTTCTTGGGAATACGCACCAATATCGATATACATCTGCTTATGAGAAGGTATTGTGGATTTCGCCTCGGGTGGAGTAAAGTGATGGGAGTAGGTGCCAACCATGCCGGTAAAATATGTCTTCTCGTCCATGGTGTGCACATCCATGAATTGCCCCATCAAGGTTTTTTCAGGCATACCGCCGATTCGATCAAAGCGGATAAACCCATTCTTTTCAATCTTGCGGACCATAAGTCCTAATTCGTCTACATGAGCAAAGACAAGCATGGAGGGTTCGTCAGTAGAATTTCCATTAAAAATTGCTGTCACGTTGCCAAGTTTGTCAACTTCTACCGAATCCGCTAACGGCTTAAATCTTTCAACCATCTCCTTGATCATCTTGTCTTCCAATCCGCTTAGTGCAGGGATGGATGTTAAATGTTCCAATTCTTCTACAATAGTTTTCATTTATTCTCCTGTTTCAACCTACATGCATTCGGCCGCCATCTACCACGATGACTTCTCCGCAAATAAAATTTGATAACTCTGAACAAAGAAAAAGAACTACGCCCGCTACGTCTTCCGGATATCCAATCCTTCTTACCGGCATTTGGGGAATATAGTGGTTGATCATCTCTTCCTCTGATTTGTACCGAGTCATAACCATATCGCTCATGATCACCGCTGGCATGACCGCGTTAACCAGGATGCCCTCCGGCGCGTAAGTTTTCGCCAGATAACGCGTCAGCGAATAGGCGCCAGCTTTGGTGGCAACATACTGCGGAATACCTGTTCCGCCGGTTTGGACACAAGTAGAGGTGATATTGATAATTCGACCGGAGCCTCTCTCTGCCATATGAGGGTGGACCGCATCTGAACAGAAAAACAGCCCCTTTACGTGAACCGCATAACTCTTGTCCCAGTCTGCCACAACACCGGCGTTGTTAACCAGAATATCGACCCGACCAAATTGCTCAAGAACATTATGGATCAGTCGGTTGGCGCCTTCCTCGGTGGAAATGTCCTGCTGAAGATAGAATGCGAGTTGACCTTCATTGTGAAATGAATTCAGGATCTCCTTTGCTTTTGAGGGATCGACGACATCATCAATGACTATCTGGGCACCTGCTTGTGCAAGCATTCTTGCTGTTGCAAGACCGATGCCTTTGGCTGCGCCGGTGATAATTGCTACCTGCCCTGAAAGATCAATAGAATATGACATATTTTGTTTTAATCAAAAACGATCGCGCATTTAAGGCTTTCATCTCTTGATGCGGTCTGTAAAATTGCATCCGATAATTTTTCAATCGGATAACGATGGCTGATAATTTTTTCCGCTGAGATATCTCCGTTGGAAATCAGATCGAGCGCCATTTGTGTATCGAGATGATCAGCCGAATAAGTGGAGTTCAAGGTGATCTCATTGAAGAAAATATAGCTTGGATAAAGTTCCACAAATTCTTCGGGGTGGGGGGTGGCGAAAAAAGTTACTGTGCCTCCCTTGTTGGCAAGCTGCATGCCCAGTTTCATCGCGCTGATATCCTTGGCTGCAATGATCACTTTATCCGCACCATCAGATCTTAAAATTTCTCTGATACGGCTTTGCTCTTTCAGCGGATCCCTGTCAGGAATCAGCACGGTTTGCGCGCCAAATTCCTTGGCTTTCTTGATCCTCCAATCCAGAACTTCGTATACAATGAGATTCCTTACCCCCCAATAATGCAACGCTTCAATGAACATTAATCCCATGGTTCCTGTGCCAATGAGCGCAATGGAATCGCCCGGTTGGATTTTGGCATTTCGGATTGCGTGGATGACACAACCTAAGGGTTCGACCAGCGTGCCGGCCTCAAAGCTGACGTGATCCGGCAGAAGGAGGGTGTCCCGTTCGACATGCATTGCAGATGCAATAAAATATTCTGAAAAACCACCGGGTTGAATATGAGTTTTTCGGAAGGTTTCACACATGGTAAAGAGCCCCCTGCGGCAATGTGCACAATTCAGGCAAGCTACATGGTGGTGCACCGCCACCCGGTCACCCGGTTTGAATTTGGATACTTCGGAACCAACCGCCTCGATAATGCCGGTGGGCTCATGCCCGAGTGTTAATGGCGCCCGCGGTGTTAAGTACCATTCCATTGTATCTGCGACACATACACCGCATGCACAGGTTTTCACCAGTATTTCACCGCCCCGAGGTTCAGGCTTGGCGCGGTTCTCAATTTTTACATCATGATTGTTATAGTAGACAGCTACTTTCATATTGGCCATAGTACATATTTTATGACAAGCCGCCGTGCTTTTCCATGCACGGCGGCATTTTTCATGTTCTTCTTATATCCTACGATGTAGTCTGTTTATATTTTAGCCGCCGAAGAGACGTCCGATTTGGAAGAGCAGAGCGGACAGCCAGTTGCCAGCTGACAAGCCGGTGATGTCGACAGCACCTTCAGGGATCGCGTAACCCACATCCATAGCCATCTGGGTTAAGGATGAACCAAAGGATGTGCAAGCATAAAGCACAACGATAAATATCACTACCCCGCAAACGATCGACCTAAATAGGTTGCCTTTAGACATGAAGGGCACCATAGCTACAAAATAGAAAGTAGCAGCCAAGTCGCCGAAGGGCAGCACGCGGTTGCCGGGGAGAATCAGGGCAAGCCCGAGAACGATCGGGATCATGATGATACCGGCAGCCACGGTGATCGGGTGCCCGATAAGAACTGCAGAGTCGAGACCGATATAAAATTCCCGGCCGCCGAATTTATTCTTCATAAACTCCCTGGCAGATTGAGCAATTGGTGTCAAGGCTTCCATAAAGAAACCGATGATCTTGGGGATCAAGATCATTGCTGTACCGATCGTGATACCCAGTGTGAGAAGTTTGGCTGGCTCTCTCCACATACCACCAAACAGGCCAACACCTACACCGAGGAGCACGCCAAGGAACAGTGGTTCGCCGAAAATGCCCCATTTCTCACGAATACCGCTTTCATCCCAATGAATATCTTTCACGCCGGGAATGCGGTCGAGCACCCAGTTGACGCCTGCGATGATTGGAACGCTGGTGACTGCCCAACCGTGTGGAATACTGATGCCGGGTAAGTTATAGAACTCCTGCACCTGTTTGGCTGTCAGGTCTGCGATCACTAGCTCATAGATCGTGTGAACTGCAGCAGCGATCATTGCCCACACGAGGCTGCCGGATGCGATATACGCAACTGATGCGGTGAACGCTTGATTCCAGAAGTTCCAAATATCCACATTGAGGGTCTTGGTCAGTTTGAGTGCCAACATGATGATATTAGTACCCAAGCAGATGAGAATGACCAAAGAACCCGCGGTTGTTCCGAAGGCGATCGCCGCTGCCACACCCCAGCCTACATCCAGGATATCCAAGTTGGATCCGGTCGCTTCCACCATCGTGTTGACAACCGGGACCATTTCCCCGATGAGCAATCCGATAACCAGATTGAGGGAAATGAAACCGGCGCCCAGTGTGAGACCTGCGCGTAACGCTGTGCGTAGTTTCTGGCCGAAAATCAAACCCAGGATGGTAATGATGATTGGGAGCAGAAGCGATACCCCCAAGCCGGTCAGAAAGTTATAGATATTACTAAAGAAATTTGCAAAACCCATTTTTACCTCTCCTTATTTTTAAATGAGAATTAATTAAGAAGGAAACAATGAATTTATATTTAGTTCGATAATCCCTCCTTTCTCTAGAATTAATCAGGTCAACAGTTAGGCAATGATCAAATCAACGTTCTTGCCTTTAATAAAATCAATATATTCTTTTGAGAGCCCGTTATCAGTGATGATGTGATCGCAATCTGTGATCTCACATACTTTAGCGAATCCTGCGTTGCCAAACTTGGATGAATCTGTTAACAATATAACTTTATCCGCCGCGTTGATCATGGCCTGCTTGATTGGCACTTCCTGGATGTTAACATTGGCGATCACGCCGTCGGGATGGATCGCGTCTGCACCGATGAAAGTTTTATCGACGCGAAGGTTGCGGATAAAATCCGTCACCTGTGAACCCTCGAGCGTAAATACATTTTCTCTCGCAACTCCGCCGGTGCAGATCAAATTTATGGCCGGGTTCGCAGCCAGTTTTACGGCAATGTTCAGGTCGTGCGTCACCACGGTGATGCGCTCACGGTGGTGCAACAGCAGAGCCAATGCATAGGTTGTCGAACCAGCATCCAAAAGGATCGTGTCGCCATTTTCTACAAATTCCAGCGCGGCCTCGGCAATACGGTTTTTTTCGTCCGTGTTCCTGCGGCGTTTGATCTCGTAAGGAAGCTCCATGGTGACACCGTGCGCGGTACGGACAGCGCCGCCGCGCTTGCGGATGCAAACACCCTCGCGCTCCAGTGTGATCAGGTCTCGACGTATCGTGGCAGAGGATATGCCCAATTCATCCGCTACCTCCGTCACCTGAACATATCCATCTTCGCGAAGTTTATTGAATAATATCGCTCTTCGTTCTTCAGCCAGCATATAGATTCTCTCTTTTGTGAAAAATATTAAATGCAAAAAACAACATTTTCGTGGTTAGATTTGCTCCCTTATGAAGAGTATAGCATTTTGCTTATACTGATGTCAATTCATTGTATGGGTTCAATACATATGAGACACTTGGGGCCAACACTGAGGGTAATTGGTTTGAATATACTCTTTAGGGGTCAGATTGTCCAGTGAACGGTGCGGCCTGACCTCGTTGTAGATCCTTTCCCATTCCTGCAGCACCTGGTTCATCACCGGCATCTCCCAATCATCCGCGTACACTTGGTAGAACTCCTCGGTATGGGTGCGCTGGGCGCGCTCCACACAGCCATTTAGTTTGGGTGAGCGCGGCGGCAAAACGAACAAGCGGATGCCCTTTTCCTGACAGGCCTGTTCAAACTCTGCCATGAACTCGCTGCCCCCATCCACCTGCACCGCTTTGAGTGGGAAGGGCAAACGCTCTTGCACCGTCTCCAGAAACGCTTTGGCGTTGTTGGCCGTG
>Ga0209164_1006017_pt1 | contig 10113 bp, 7 predicted proteins | sample MTBNYHSulfiMetaG_FD_187458 | JGI IMG/M metagenome (GOLD analysis project Ga0209164, IMG submission 187458) | Enrichment culture microbial communities from rom New York Harbor, USA that are MTBE-degrading - MTBE-NYH (New York Harbor Sulfidogenic)... | ecosystem: Environmental > Aquatic > Marine >... | reverse complement strand
CCTCCAACAAACCATACATAGGATCGGAAGCTATATCAGATTGTTCATTGAACCTCGCGTTCCAGGGCTAAATTGGGAAAATCAATGGAACCTGCATAAATCACAACATCGACTACCGAAGGGTATGGGTGGAATAAGCGATATCTTCTACTTCCTGTCAGTCTTGCCCTTCATGCTTCCGCTTTACCTAATATTAAGTCAGAGCTACGAAAATGGGCTCTTGGTTTTAGCACTCATTCCATTTCTCCTTTGGTCTCTCTGGCTGAGCGTTGATATGAGATTTGCCATTTCAAAAGGATGGGAACAGCAGTGGGATGTTACTTTAGAGCCAGCATCGCCCAAGAAGAAGGCGGCCTAACACCGCGAGGTGTGTCCTGATAAATCATCGTCTGCTCACTGGTGAAAGTCCAGTTCTGGTAAGGGTCAGGCCGCCAGATAGCAGGTAACCGATGAAGCTGGATGACCGGCTATGTAGAAGCGTTGTAACTCCCTGAGAAAGGGAAGCAAACAGCAATGAACGCGGCTTGTATTTGGGCGGGCAAGGGAATATACTATTAACGGTTGGGCGTGGGGTGGTTTCTTATGTATGCTGAACGGGGCGATTTCCATTTGTTTTTACATTTGCATTGTTCTGTCGTATCCTCTCCCCTGGCTTGTTGATGGATGAAATATTGGTGCGGTCAAAAGCGACCGCACCCTACGGGCTTCATTGGTTTGTTGTCCAGGATAATTGCAGGTTTTCGTGCATTTGTTTATGCGATCAAGCAACTCACCTCGATCTGTTCCCTACGCTCAAAAAGGAGGCCAATATGAAAGTACAACATCTATTTACGGTTAACCTTTTCGTCGCGGTCTTCTTCGGGTTATCTTGTTCTGTCTTTGCAGGTTGGGTCCTCCAGATCTATGGCCTTGTGCCCAATGATGCGGCCATCTGGACAACACGTTTGGTCGGAGGATCTATTTTAGGTTTTGCGTCACTGATGTGGTTTGGACGTAAGACCGCCTCAGTAGAGAGCCGGAGAGCGATTTCCCTGGCCCTTCTCATTCAGGACATGGTTGGGTTTGTTGCCTCTTTCGAAATCCAGCTTAGCGGAAATATGAATACTTTGGGTTGGTCGAATCTAATCTTGTATGGTTTGCTGGCACTCGGTTACGCTTATTTTCTTTACATTCGGCCCGAAGTCAGCTGACTAATCGTACCCCACTTTCAACCTGCCCAGGTCTTAAATGTATTTTTAAACTGAAAATCTTGTTATGAAATGATTGCAAAATCAATCACCAATCACATCAGGCCTGTTCTTGATTGTGTTTTTGTTTGCGATATAAAAGTGGTTGCGGTCTAACCCTTCTCATTCCAAAGTACGGGCGGCGCGGTTTGGTTGTGCCAGTGTGCGCGGCCTGGGTTTGGGGGTGACGCGGCCGCGGTTGTTGGTGACATCTTGAACCTGGACACCCAGCACAATATAATGTGAATAGCTAGTCGTAGATTTACTGGTAAATGGTGAGCGGCGAGCTTGCCATTTTTACCCTTTGCGGATGTCCTGTTCAACACCCTTCACTTTGATGTGAGGAAAGCATGTCTTTCTCAATACCAAAAATTCTCATTATCATCCTTATCCAGGTAGCCATTGCCCTGGTTCATATTTTCAGGCTGGGACAACTTTTCCAGGGTCAGGCATATAACCTCTACTATAGTTATTTTTCAGACATCGTGTTGCCATTTGGAATGTATTTTCTCCTTACATTGAACGATGCAACCATGCCCGTTTTCCGGAAGTGGTATGTTAAAGCCGGTCTCATTTTCACTTTTGCAACATCTGCCGAAATCTGCCAACTTTTTGGAATCGAAGTTTTAGGCGCGACTTTCGATCCCTTCGATATCCTGATGTATGGCATTGGCGTTTCAGCTGCCGCATGGCTGGAAGTAAAGGTTTTTACGAAATATCTCGCTTTTTGGGCCAACCCAAAGAGCGGCAAAAAATTATCGAACTGATTCGCGCCTCATACAGCGTATCAACTCGCGGCGCGGTGTTTTGTGGGGGCGCGAGCGGCCGCAGTTTTTGGCGGCGGCTTGCATTTTTAAAATCGAGAGTAGCCGGTAGGGTACGCTAGTAGCGCACCAAAAGCGTAAACTCGCTATAATATTTTCATGCTCGCATACCGCCGATTATTCACCATCTGGTTACAGAATTGGCCCGCAAAGCGGTGCGCTCAAAAGCGAGCGCACCCTACGGCTGTGATTAAATAGGCTGGATGACCGGCTATGTAGAAGCGTTGTAACTCCCTGAGAAAGGGAAGCAAACAGCAATGAACGCGGCTTGTATTTGGGCGCGCAAGGGAATATACTATTAACGGTTGGGCGCAGGGTGGTTTATTATGTATGCTGAAAGGGGCTTATCCATTTATTTCTACATTTTCACTGTTCTGTAGTATCCTCTCCCCTGGCTTGTTGATGGATGAAATATTGGTGCGGTCAATACCCTGACGGGCACTTAAGCGACCGCACCCTACGGACTGTTTGATACCCTTCACGGGTTTTGCTATGCGGAATCATTGCAGGTTTCCAATAGTCAGCCCGCCCCTTGCACAGCAAAATAATTTTCAATGGAGATAAAACCCAAAACATGACAACAAAAACATCACAGAAACAAGGCTGCCTGAGCATCATTTTTCCGTTTTTGGGAGGCGGAACTACAAAGACGACTTTCAAAGCGCGTGAATATGATTCGTCCAACGATTCTGAAACCATTATTCCTGAAACCCTCCCCTATCGTGTCCGGGATGATTTCCTTTCGCCTGCGGAATTCTCGTTTTACAAAGTCCTTTCTTCTCTTGGCGGCGCACAAATAATCGTTCAGTCAAAAATAAGGTTGGCGGATATTTTCTTTGTGTCGCGCCCAAATGAGAATATGGCTTATTTCAGCAAAATCACTCAAAAGCATTTAGATTTTCTGGTTTGCGATTCCCTCACAATGAAACCGCTCCTGGGTATCGAACTGGACGATTCCAGCCACAAGCGGGGGGACAGGCAGGAACGCGATGATTTTGTTGAAAGCGTTTTCCAAGCCGCGGGCCTGCCGTTATTGCGTTTGCCGGTTCAGCGAGAGTACAATACCAGAGAAATCGCGGCTCAAATTGCGCCGTTTTTGGAAGATAAAGTTAACCTGCCGGTTGCCGAAACGCAGCCAGAAATGAATCAGCAAGCCAGTTCTGTTCCGCTTTGCCCCAAATGCGGCATTCCAATGACCTTAAGAACAGCGGCGCAGGGTAAACATATAGGAAAACAATTTTACGGCTGCCAAAATTATCCCCGCTGCCGCGAGGTGAAACCTGTGATTGAATAGGCGAGCCTTGCAGATCAAACGCCCCCGCACCCGCGCGCTGCTTGTTTTCGGCAAATATGTGTATATAATGGAATTAATTATTTGTGGGGTAGTTTATTGGTAAATGGTGAGAGGTGGGCTTGCCATTTTTGTTTTTTCATTTGCTGATGATCTGTTTACATTCCTCACGGTTTTATACAGAATAATTGCAGAATATCCAATAGTTGGGCAGGCTTCGCCAAAATAAAATATCAAGATTAATTAAAGGAATAATGATGACTGAGATAAATCAGAACGCAAAACAGAAACAAAATAAAATCATTCTGATTATTGTAATTGGATTAATAACACTTAGCTTAATAGTCTGCGGTGTTGCTTACTTTGGTTTACGAAAAGCAGTTTCTAACGTGGTGCAGATGGATCCTGAACAGGGGAAAAACCTTGCAATCCAAATCACCGATTACGATTTACCTGATGGTTATATAGAAATGGGCGGCGCAACAATGGTGGGAGTTACCACAGTCGCAATTTCCGATGAACAAAATGATAAGAATACAATTTGGCTTTCACAGGCTCCAAGCAATAACCTGCCTGCTCCAGAGAAATTCCTGCAAGACGCTATTGTTTATCAGAGGAACAATCCCATTACTTGGACTTCGGAAGATGTCAGGATTTATACAATTCGTGGTGAAAAAACTTCCATCGCAATATATAGTGGCGTTACCCAAGATAATCTAAAGTATCGGGCCTGGGCTGGCAAATTTATAGGCAAGGGAGGTCCGGCCCTGATTGTTATTGTTGCGCCCGATGAAACCTGGGATGAAAGTGTGGCGGAAAACTTTATTAATTCGATGCGATAAATGATGATTTTCGTGCTATTAATACCCAAAGTTTCTGGCAAGCACGAAGTAACGTAGGATGGGTGAAGCGCAGCGAAACCCATCATTCCCCCATCATGGATCCCCGTGCCACTCGTCACGAAGGGCGGCGGTGCAGTTTGGTGGTGCCAGTGGGCGCGGCCTGGGTGTGGGGGTGAAAGCGGACACAGTTTTTGGCGGCGGCTTGCTTTTTGAAAGTCGTGGGAATATACTATGGATACTTATTTGTGGGGTTATTTATTGGTGACTGTTTAGCGGGGCGCTTGCTAATTTTAACAGTTTGCAGTTTGAAAGTTGCCGAAAAAGACAATCTTTTATTCAACGCCTACTAAGGAACCCCAAATGATCGATGCCGTTTTCACAATTGTAATATTAGCATTCTTCATATTTGCCCTATGGTTGTATCGGTTTCCCAAAAGCGAACATATTGAATATGGTTTTCTCTCAACACTTAACTCAGGACAAGATGAATTTACTATATCCCAGCTTGAATTGATTAGAAAAAAATGGCTCGATAAGCCATTCTCGCATTTTGAAGTACTCCTGTATCCTCTTATTATTTTCGTATTCGTATTTTGTGTTTCCCTTGTTAACAGCTTTGTAGTATTAAGAATAGGAATAGAAAACTCAAATCTATGGTTTGTAGTATTCGGAACAATTGGCTCCCTTATCTGGTTTCTTCTTTCCTTGTTAGCTCTCCTGCAGAGCAAAACAACCATCAAGAAATTAAAAGAAAGTATTCAAACTCAATCTTCGCCTACAAATTCAAACACAACATCTAACACTAGTTATCAAGACACAGGAAATATTGAGGTTGGTGGAACCATTATAAAAAACTGGGGAACTTCAGCTTGGGGATTTCCCCGAAAGTTCTCTGGTGTTGCTAAATTCCCCAAAAAGGTATATGAGGGAGATTCTGTTAATATTTCAGTTGAACTAATCCAAAAACTAGCAAGTTTGAAAGAAGACAACTTAGAATCATTTAATACTAAGAAGACACAGGATGGCTTATCCATTTCCTTGAAAATCACTACCGAGAGCAGCGACGCTGAATTTCTTGAACTTGAACTAGTTGCAGCAGGTTTTACAATAAGCGGAGAAAGAATTCAAAGGCAATCCTTGACTACTAATAATTTGAACTATCGCTGGAATTGTCTCTTCAAAAACTCTGGAGTTCATTCTTACGCTATTCGCTTCAAAACCATATCTCCTTCAAAAACAAAAGAAGTTGGAGTTATAGAAAATAAATTGAGAGTGGTTAAGCTTGATCATTTGACACAACGACAAGTCTGGATTCTCGCAACGTTTTCTGGTTTTATTTCAGGAGGATTAGCAATTGCAGAAATTCTACGCAATCTTGGTCTGTGGTAAACAAAACACGGGCTAACACCGCGTCCACCGGACAAACGGGGGCGGCGCGGTTTGGTTGTGACAGTGTGCGCGGCCTGGGTTTGGGGGTGCAAGCGGCCGCAGTTTTTGGCGGCGGCTTGTATTTGGGTATCCGGGGGAATATACTATTAATGTTTGGTCGCGGGGTGGTTTCTTATGTATGCTGAACGGGGCAATATCCATTTGTTTCTACATTTTCACTGTTCTGTCATATCCTCTCCCTTGGCTTGTTGATGGATGAACTATTGGTGCGGTCATACCCTGAGGGGCACTTAAAAACAACCGCACCCTTGTGGTGAAAAAAGGAGCAATAAAATGGCGATAAAAGTAACCTGGTTAAAAATCTTTGTTGCATCTCCTGACGATGTTGCCGAGGAACGTTTGGCTATAGAGCAAGTAATAAAAGAACTTAATCTGACATTGAGAAAAACAAGGAATATTCAGCTTGAACTTATTAAATGGGAAACAGATTGTTATCCAAGTTTTGGTAAAGATCCTCAAAGTGTGATTGCTGAACAAATTGGTGACGATTATGACATATTCATTGGAATATTGTGGAAGCGTTTTGGTACCCCAACACTGAACGCAATGTCTGGTACTGAAGAAGAATTTAATAACGCTTACGAAAGATTTAAAAAAGATCCAAATCAACTTAGATTAATGATTTATTTTAGTGAGGTCCCAGTATCCCCAAGCGAAATTGATCCTGAGCAATTGGTATTAATTAATAATTTCAGAAATGAACTAGGAAAGAAAGGTGGTCTTTATTGGACCTATACAGGAGTGAATGAATTCGAAAGTTTGATTAGAATCCATCTTAACCAACATATAGGCGATTTTGATAAAACTTGGGGCGAAGAAATTAAGGAACCTCAAGTTGAATTAGAAATTTCTGATGAAGCATTGCAAGTGGAAGCATTGGAAGAAGTGGAAGATGGTTTTCTAGATTTAATAGAACGTGGTGAGGATAATTTCGAATCAGCAAATGAAATATTAACTCTAATCACAAATTATATTATCGAACTAGGAAATAAAACGAGTAAGAACGCTGACGACCTAAACAATCTTCCCAAACCAGTAAACAAAAACCTATCTAGGAGAATTTTAGATAAAGCAGCAGACGATATGGAGTATTTTGCTGATAGATTGAATGCTGAAGCTCCAAGGTTAACGGATACTATCTGTTTAGCAATCAACTCACAAATGAGAGCGGTAGAGCTGTGGTCTGACTTTGATTTGAAAGATGTAAGTCCTGTTGAAAATGCTTTAGAAACAATAAATGGATTAAAGCAATCTATGTATAGTATGCAAGATTCAATGGTTGCGTTTAGACAAATTATTTCAGGAATGCCTCGTATTACAACAAAATATAACCACGCAAAACGCAAGTCTCTTGCCGCATTAGATAATTTCCGGGACGACACAATAAGATACATTAATCTTACGATAGAAGTTGAAAAAGCAATGGTAAGGTTGATTAATAGTATAAAAGGTGAAGAATAAAAAAAAGCCACCCAACACGGGCTTAAATACCTGAGGTAGTGTTTTTACCACGGTAAGGGTTTTGTTTTCACGTTTGTGATTTTTTCTCTGGCCAAAGAAAAACTTTGGCCAGAGAAGATTTTAAATTCCAGTAATGGCTTGCTTTGGTTCTCCGGTGTCAGGGTCTACGGTGTTGGGGTCAATCCCGCTGGGGGTGTTTGATTTGCGGCTTTTGCGTTCCAGGTAGTCTGTCATGGGGGCTTTGGCGCCGCGTTTGAGCATTTCTTCAACGTCTGCCGATTCTCCGGAGAAGCGGTAAATCATCCGGAGGTATTCGGAGTCGTCTATCAGGTTGCGGTCGCGGAGTTCGCCAAACACGTTATTGACGTAGGTGGTCGCCATGCCATAGCTGACATTATCCCGCGCTGAAATATCGGAGCCTTTGACGGTGAAGGGTTCTTTGTGGGGGAGGTCTTTCTGGACCATGGCGCGGCGGTGGATTGCTGCCGATAAAATATCTTCCAGCATCCAGAGATAAAACCGCTGGCGCTGCTCGAAGTGTCGGAAAGTAGGGCCTCCCGCCGCTTCAGCGGTGGTGCGGGTGGCGCTTTCGGGTTCGGCCAAAAAGTGCATGGGGATCCCGGCCCCGGCCGCGATCATTTTCTTGATTGCCAGGCCGTCGGAGTTGGCTTCAACAGAGTCAAGTTTGGCTGATAGCACCTCCCAGGTTTCGCTCTCGTCGGTGACCAAAATGCTGCCAGGGCTGGGCGGGGTAACGTTTAGCTGGGACTGTCGCGCCAGGCGTTCCGCTTCGGACTGGAAGCGGGCTTTGACCACGTATAGAAAAGCTGTTCTAAAGCGGTTCAGCCTTGCGCGGTCTTCCAGCCAGTTGGCATATCTGGATAACCATTTCAGCAGGGGGGCAAGGTCTGATTCTCCCCAGGCCGCCCCCACGGGGCGGTTAATGGCGTAATGCAGCATGGCGGGGGCGTAGCCGCCGGCTGCGGTGGGGCTGTCGGTGTTGGGGTCGTAGGCGGGGATCGGCGTGGGGTCGGGGTCGGTGTTGGTGGGCTTTAGCTTAAAGTAGGTTGGCTGCTCGACGTCGTTGGAGCGGGTTTCGATTTCAGCGATGGCGGTCGCGGGGAAGGCGCGGACATAGGTCATGCCAGCCTGGTCTGTGCTGAGCAAGATAAACAGGTTGCCGGTCCGGGTGAGCTCGTCGCACCACTCGAAAGCGCGGACGTCCATCCGGTTCAGGCGGTGGTTCCAAAAGTCGGAGATAAACTTTGAAAGTTTATCGATTTTTGATTCGGCGTTGATCCCTCCGCCAACCACGTATTGGGAGGTAAGCTCCACGATCCGGCGGGCAAGGGGATTGACGCGCCAGGCTTCGAGGGAAAGTTCCAGCATTTTTTCGCGGTCATAGGTGAAGCGGTCGCGGTCGGACTGGTTGAAGCTGCGGGCGCCGACAAGAAAGCTGGCTTCGGTTTCGGCGGCGGAAAGCGCGGCCCGCACCTGCCGCCGGATCTCCCCGCCGAACAGGGTCTGTGTCATTCGTTCCATCAGGTTCTTCTTCATTATTACTGCTCTCCTATTCTATGGTCGGGGGTTTCCCCACCCAACTAAAATCCTTCATCCAGGTCGCGCAGCGGGTCGCGCCCGGGGATGACCAGGGCCGGGGCGTTCAGCGCCCAGTCGTGTTCCTCCAGGGCGGCGCACAGGGCCGCCGAAAGGAGCAGGTCATCGTGCAGCGGCGAGCCGTGCAGCGGGTCGCGGCGCCCTTCCGGCACCCCCCAGCGCATGCGCTGCTCGGGGCCGGGCGAGACGTCCATCTGGCAGGCGTCGAGCTGGCGGTAAAAGGCCGCCCACACGTCCTCGCGCACGCAGCCGGCGGTGGCTTCCCGGTAAACCCACTGCGCCGCCGGATCGCTGTCCGGCGCTTCTTCAAGGTCCGGGTCCCAATCGCGGAAGCGCCCGCTGTCGATCACCGCCAGGAAATCCCAGCCCAGTTTGCTCTTGGAGGCGGCGCTGAACACAAACGGGACCACCTGCCGCGGCAGGGCTTTGCGCAGGAAAGCGGCCAGCCCCGCCCCCACCCCGGTGGCGTCCACCACCACGTAGCGCGCCTTCCAGTGCTCCGCCAGAGCGGTCAGATGCCCCTGCAGCTGGGTGTAGCTGGTGCCGTGCCACTGGCAGCGGTCCGCCATCCGGTACACCAGCCCGCGCGCCGCCAATTCCCGCGGCGCCTCCAGGCTCACCTCCACCACCGTCAGGGCCGTCAGGTCACGGCCGGGGCGTTCCAGATCTGCCTCGCCCCGCAGGGCGGCTTCGTCCTCTCCGGCCACGTCCACCAGCAGGGCGTACTGCCTCCCGCGGCGGGGCGCGCGCAGCCGGGGGTGGCCGCCCCGCATCCTGGCCTGGCGCTCCGGGGGGAACATTCCCGCCGCCCCGTCGATCTCTTCGCAAAAGTACTGGGTGCGCACCAGGGGGTGGCTGCGTCCCAGGCGGGCGATCTGGCTGGCCAGGTGCCTGCCGTAGGCCGGGACTTCGGCGGCCACCTCCTGCCCGGTCAGCACAAAGCAGCGCCGGATGCCGTCCGCGGCCTGGGCCTGCCGGGCGGCCCGCAGCTCGCGGGCCAGCAGGGTGTGGCTGGTCCAGGCCGTGCCCCAGAAGATGCGGGTGGCGTTGGTGCTGGCGGCCATCGGGGCGATATCTTTATCGAACTTCTCCACCAGCACGTCCTGGGCTTCGTCCACTTCCAGCAGGGTGCTGGCGGTGGCCCCGACGATGTTGGCCTCCGGCGCGCCGGAGAAGAAGTACATCCGCGCCTGGCCCACCCGGTAGATGTAGCCGCTCTCTTTCTGCCACTTCCCGCGGGTGATCTGGTTGCCCGACAGCACCCGTTCCAGGCGGCGCATGGCGTTCTCGGCCTGCGGGCTGCGGGTCGGTGAGATTTTGACGATCTCCGCCGGGCTTTCGGAGAGCAGGAGCAGCAGGTACGCCTCGAGCTGGGCCTGGACCTCGTTCTTGCCCGATTGGCG
>Ga0209164_1006015_pt1 | contig 10120 bp, 7 predicted proteins | sample MTBNYHSulfiMetaG_FD_187458 | JGI IMG/M metagenome (GOLD analysis project Ga0209164, IMG submission 187458) | Enrichment culture microbial communities from rom New York Harbor, USA that are MTBE-degrading - MTBE-NYH (New York Harbor Sulfidogenic)... | ecosystem: Environmental > Aquatic > Marine >... | reverse complement strand
ATGGAATTCCGGTCAGCGAACGCCTTCCGCGGGCACAGGATCCTGAGCGCCACCGACGAGCTCTCGAGGGCACGCACCTACGGGTCCGGGCGGGTCTGCGCCGTGCCCGGCTGCGGGACGCTCCTCTCCGCCTACAACCCCTCCGACGTCTGCGCCCTGCACAGCGGCGCTTGGCACGACGAGTCGCACCAGGCCGCCCGCAAGCTGGCCCAGCGCGAGGAGCTGACGCGGCGCTGCGCCTTCGAGCCGTGCAGCCGCGAGTTCACGACGACCAACCCGGCGAAGAAGTACTGCGGCGACGCCTGCCGCATGCGTGCCTTCCAGGCACGCGTCACGGCCGCCCGGCACCTCGGTGACGCGGCGCTCGCACAGGAGCGCCGCGCGAGCTGAGCCGGGGCGACGGCCTGTCGGCGCGCCCCGGGCCGGCGCGTGACCGGCCTCAGAGCGGTGCGGCGCCCGCCGAGAAGGCGGGCGGGATCACCGGCAGCCGCCCGCTCGCCAGGATCTCCACACCCTCTTCGACGGAGTCGTACACGGGGACCACGTTCGGCAGCCCCACGGCGCCGAGGACCTGGCGCACGTGCCCCCGCGGCCGCGTGACCAGCAGCTCCCGGCCGTGACCGTGCAGCCTGGTGACCAGGGTCACCACGTACCCGACGAAGGCGGAGTCGACAAAGCGCACGTCCTCGAGGTCGAGGATCAGGTGACGGCGGTGGTAGAAGGGCCCCAGCCGGCGGCGGAGGAAGCGGTCGATCTCGGGGACGGTGTCGATGTCGAACTCGCCCGAGAGGTGGACGACGGGGAGCTCCTCGCCCGCGGTGCGCTCGAGTGAGAGGTCGAGCTGCGCCGCACTCCGGCCGTACGCGGAGACGGGCGACGAAGCCTTCACGGTGACCTCCTCAGGTAAGAACGGACGGGCGCGGCGGACCAGGGCGACCGCGCGTCGCGGTCGGGCTGCCCCAGAAGCCTCCGGAACCTTACGCAACGACGCCCGTGCCTGTAAAGCCGTGCGGCGGGTGAATTGGGAGGTTCGCGCCTGACCCTCTCGGCGACCTTGAGCGAGCTTCACGCTCGGGTCGAGCGCCCTCGAGGTGGGCGGGAGGGCGCGGGCCTCAGCCCTCTTCGGCCGCCCGCGCCGCGAGGCGCCGATACTGCGGCTCGCGCTCCTTGAACACGGTCACGAGCGGCGACGCGACGAAGATCGAGGAGTAGGCGCCGGCGATGATGCCGACCAGCAGGGCGAAGGCGAAATCGGTGAGCGTCGTGCCGCCGAAGAACAGCAGCGCCAGCACCGGCAACAGGGTCGTCAGCGTGGTGTTGATGGAGCGCGTGATGGACTGCCACAGGGACCGGTTGACCATGTCGCCGTAGGGCATCCGGGAGAGCTTGGGCGTGTTCTCGCGGATGCGGTCGTAGATGATCACCGTGTCGTAGAGCGAGTAGCCGATGATGGTGAGCACGGCGGCGATGGTCGCCGTCGTGACCTCGCGCCCGGTCAGCGAGTAGACGCCGATCACGATGAGCACGTCGTGGACCTCGGCGGCGATGGCGCCGACGGCGAACTTCCACGACGAGAAGCGGAGCCAGATGTAGGCCATGATCAGCAGCAGGGCCACGGCGGCGGCCTCGAGCGACTTCTCGACCACCAGGCGGCCGAAAGTCGGGCCGACGGTCTGCTGGCTCCAGAGCTCGGAGCCGTCGGCCACGGCGATGCCGTACGCCCCGTCGAGCTGCTCGCGCAGCGCGGCCTGGGCCTCGGGCTGCAGCTCCTCGACGGCGATGAGGAACCCGGGCAGGTCGGTCCCGGCCACCTGCGAGACCTGCTGGATCTGCGCATTGGGATGGCCGGCGTCGGCCACGGCGGCGCGGACCTCGGCGAGCTCCGCCGGCTGCTCGAAGGCCACCGTGATGCGGGTGCCGGTCTTGAACTCGAGGCCGTACTGCAAGCCCTGTACCGGGTTGCCGCCGCCCCTCACGAAGAGACTGATGAGGCCGATAGCGAGGACCGTCCCCGAGAGGGCGAACCACCACTTCTTGTGGCCCATGTAGTCGAACGTGTAGATGCCGCGCAGGAAACTCATCGTCACTTCCGCTTCTTGCGTTTGCGGGCGGCGCTGCGACGCGCGCCCGCGGACTTCGTGCCGCCGGCCGTCGCGGCCGCCGGCTTCGCCTGCGGCCGGTCGTCCGGGTCGTCGCCGGGCGCCGCACCGCCCTCGAGCGCCTCGGCGGCGACCTCCGCCGGGTCGCGGCCGCCGTCGCGCCCCGCCGCAGGCGCTCGCCGGCGCCCCCGCGCGCGAGCGCCCGCAGGCCCCGCCGACCCCGAAGTGGACGGGGCCGCGATCTCGCCGGTGACCCCGAGGAACGCGGGGCGCGCGAAGAAGCGGATGCGGCTCATGACCCCGAGCAGGGCGCGCGTGAACAGCACGGCGGTGAGCATGCTGGTGGCGACACCGAGCATCAGCGTGAAGGCGAAGCCCTTGGGCTGGGCCGTGGCGAAGTAGAAGAGCACGGCCGCCGTGAGGATCGTGAGGATGTTGGCGTCGAGGATCGTCCTGAAGCCGCGAGAGTAGCCCGCGTTGATCGCCGAGCGCACGGTCTTGCCCTGGCGGACCTCCTCCTTGATGCGCTCGAAGATGACGACGTTGGCGTCGGCGGCCACGCCGATCGTGAGGATCATGCCGGCGATGCCGGGCAGCGTGAGCGTGACGGGGATCGCGTTGAGGAGGCCCCAGAACAGGATCGCGTAGACGATGAGCGCGAGGTCGGCGACCACGCCGAGGAAGCGGTAAAAGGCCACCATGTAGACGAGCACGAGCGCCAGGCCGACGATGCCGGCGATGAGGCCCGCGCGGAGCGAGTCTTTGCCCAGGGTGGCGGAGACCTCGGCCTGCTGGATCGGCTCGAGCTGCACCGGCAGGGCGCCCGTGTTGAGCACGAGCGCGAGGTCTTTGGCCTCGGCGAGGGTGAAACTGCCGCTGATCTCGGCGCCCCCACTGATGCCGTCGCGCAGCGTCGGGTCGGTGTGGTCGATGCGCGGGGCGGACTCGACGACGTTGTCGAGGACGATGGCGAAGGTCGCCGACTGGCCACTGCGGAGCCCGTCGCGCCAGAGCTCCTTGGTCACCCGCTGGAACTCCGTGCTGCCCTCGCTCGTGAATTCGATGAGCACATTGGGCCGGTTGAATTGGTCGAAGCTCTGCCGGGCCGAGGCGATCGCCGCCCCGGTCAGCTCGGGCGGCCGCCGGTACACGTACCACGCCTCGGGGATGACCTGCTCGTCGCCCTCGGCGTCAGTCACGGTCTGCGCGGGCTCGACGACCAGCGCCCAGTCGTCGGTGTTGTCGTAGCCCTCGCGGAACTGCTCGATGTCGGCCTCGGGGACGTCGCCCTTCGCCGCTTCGGCGATCGCCGCCTCCCTGCTCGCGACGGGGCCGACCGGCCGCGCCGCCGGGTCGTTCTTGAAGAACTCGAGCTGGGCCGTCTTGCCGACGATGGCCAGCGCCTGCTGGGCGTCGGTGACGCCGGGCAGCTGGATCGAGATCTGGTCGGCGCCCTGCTGCTGGACCGTCGACTCGCTCACCCCGAGGCCGTTGACGCGCCGGTCGATGATGCTGAGCGTCTGCTCCAGCTGCTCGGCGGTCGGCACCTCCCCGGCGTTGGTGCGCGCCTCGTAGACGACCTCGAGCCCGCCTTGAAGGTCAAGGCCGAGGAAGGTCTTCTCGCCCGGCGGGATGATGAAGTACAGAGCCACCCCAACGAGGGCAGCGACGACCGCGAGGATGATGATGTTAAGGTGTCTGCGCATGCTGGAAGGCCCCACTCACGGCCGTCGGAGGCTGAAGCCTACCCGAGCCCATTGCGGCACGCAACTGGGGCCCGGAGCGGCGGGCGCGCCCAGGCGTCGCAGCGGGGACCGCGCTCACGTGCCGCTCGGCGACGATGGCCTCAGCGGTCCTTGAGGAAGCTCGGGATGTCGAGCACGTCGTCGTCGACGTCGAAGCGCGGCCGCGCCTCGCCGGACTCGAAGGTCGTCGTGGGTCGCGGCGTCGCGGACTCGGCGCGCGCGGGCGCCTCGAAGCCCTCGACCGTGCCGTCGAACCCGGTGGCGATCACGGTGACGCGGACCTCGTCGCCGAGCCCCGCGTCGACGACGGCGCCGAAGATGATGTTGCAGTCGGCGTCGGCGGCGCTGGAGATGATCTCGGCGGCCTCGTTGATCTCGAAGAGCCCGAGGTCGCTGCCCCCGGTGATGTTGAGCAGGATGCCTTTGGCGCCCTCGACGCTGGCCTCGAGGAGCGGCGAGCTGATCGCCGCCCGCGCCGCCTCGACGGCGCGGCTCTCGCCGCTGGACACGCCGATGCCCATGAGCGCCGACCCGGCGTCCTTCATGATCGTGCGTACGTCGGCGAAGTCGAGGTTGATGAGCCCGGGCACGGTGATGAGGTCGGTGATGCCCTGGACGCCTTGGCGGAGCACGTCGTCGGCGACCTTGAAGGCCTCGATGACCGAGGTGCGCCGCTCGACGACCTGCAGCAAACGGTCGTTGGGGATGATGATCAGCGTGTCGACCTTGTCGCGCAGCGACTGGATGCCGTCTTCGGCCTGGCGGGCGCGGCGCTTGCCCTCGAAGGTGAAGGGACGCGTGACGACGCCGACGGTCAGGGCGCCGAGCTCTTTCGCCAGCTCGGCGATGACCGGGGCGGCGCCCGTACCGGTGCCGCCGCCCTTGCCCGCGGTGACGAAGACCATGTCGGCGCCCTTGAGCGCGTCGCGCAGCTCGTCCTTGCTCTCGACCGCGGCCTGATAGCCGATGGTCGGGTTGGCGCCCGCCCCGAGACCGCGCGTGATCTTGCTGCCGATGTGGATCTTGACGTCGGCGTCGCACATCTGCAGCGCCTGGGCGTCGGTGTTGACGGCGATGAACTCGACGCCCCGCAGACCGGCATCGACCATGCGGTTGACGGCGTTGGTGCCGCCGCCGCCGACGCCCACGACCTTGATGACGGCGAGATAGTTGGCCGACGAGTCCATCATCTGGCTACCCTCCTGTTAAGGTCGAGACCCGCCGTCATGACTCGCCGCCGACTCTCATCCAGTGCTTGAGACTGCGTGGACACCACCTCTTGACCAGCAACCCATCGCCCCGTTTTGCGGGCGTTTCTCTCACCGTCAACCCTGCCCCGCCGGTCGAGAGGAAACCCTCGCCTGAATATACCGACGCCCCGAGAGGGGTGTCAAACAGGTCCGTCGTCCGGCGCCCGGCGAGGCGGCCTTCGTCTCGCCCTCGAGCATACCCTCGGCCGTCACTTGAGCAGCGGCCGGCCGAGCGGGCGCTCGGGCACGGAGACGTCGACGTAGGTCGGGCGCAGGCCCCGGGCGCGATACGCCGCCGTGACCGCGCGCAGAGCGATGACCTTGTCGCCGAGGCGCCCGGCGTCGCCGAGACGGACCAGCGGACCGTCCCGCAGGGTGACGGTCAGGCGCAGCGTCCTGGTCACCTCCACGCGCGCGACCCGGCGCCGCAGGCTGCGGGGAACGTCGGCGAGCATGGCGACCGCGGTCTGCACCCGCGCGTCGCCCGCCGCTCGCCCGGCCTTGGGCGCCTCGGCGACGCGCAGCCGCGGCAGGGCGCCTTCGACCTTGCCGGCGGGGCCCTCGTCAAGGGTGCCGCCGCCGCCCGCCGCGCCGTCGGCCACAGAGGCGTCCGCGCCGTCGGCCGCGGAGGCGTCGTCGCCGGCATCGGAGTCGTCGGCCGCCGAGGCGTCCTCGCCGGCGACCGGGTCGGGGGCGTCGGCGCCGTTCGCGGGCGCCTCGCAGATCACGTGCCCCTCCGAGCTGACCAGGAACCAGCGCCCCTCGGCCAGCACGGCCAGCGCCGGCCGGTGCTCGACGAGGCGCACGCGCAGCGTGTCGGGGAAGTCGCGGTCGATCTCGACGTCGGCGAGGTAACACTGCCGGCGCAGGACGCGCCGCACGTCGTCGGCCGTGACGGCGAAGAGGTTCTCGCCGAGGAAGGCGCCTTCGAGCGCACGACGGGCGTCCTTCTTGACCACCATATGGGCGCCGGTGACGGTGACGCGCTCGGTGGTGAAGGTGGACGTCGAGCGACCCCAGGCGACGACCGCGCCGGGCACGGCGAGGACGGCGACCGTCAGGAGGATGCTCCAGAAGATGTGCAGACGGGGGCCGCGCGCCCCCCCGTGTCTCGCCATGCGTCTCTGCCCCGGGGTCGGGTGAAGGGTCGGCTCACCCGCGTATTCGCCGCCGCGGGCGGCGTCCCTGCGGGGCGGGCGGGCGTCAGTCGCGACCGGCGGCGGCGCTCGCCGGCGGCGGCGCGGCCTCGTCGTCGAGCAAGGCCACGAGCTCGGCCGCGACCGTGTGGATGTCCCCGGCCCCGATGGTGAGGACAAGGTCCCCGGGCCGCACCGTGTCGCGAAGGTAGCGCACCACGTCGGCGTTGCGCGGCAGGTAGCGGACGGGCCCTCCGGGCCGCGCGGCCAGATAGGCGTCGACGATCAGCTTGCCGGTGATGCCGGGCTCGGGCTCCTCGCGGACGCCGGTGATGTCCGTCACCACGGTCTCGTCGGCGAGCGTGAGGACGCGGCCGAACTCGCGTTGCAGGTGACGGGTGCGCGAGTAGAGGTGGGGCTGGAAGACGGCGATGACCTTGCGGTGGCCGCCGAGGTTGGCGGCGTTCAGCGTCGCCTCGATCTCTGTCGGGTGGTGGGCGTAGTCGTCGTAGACGAGGATGCCGCGCGGCCGCCCCACCTCGTCGAAACGGCGCGCCGCGCCGCTGAACGTGGCGAGCTGTGCGGCAGCCTCGGCGACGCCCAGGCCGCAGCGGTCGACGATCGCGAGGCAGACGAGGGCGTCGACGACGTTGTGCACGCCGCCCACGCGGAGACGCACGACGCCGAGGTCCTCCTCCCCGCGCCGGACCGTGAACTCGCTGCTGAAGGTGTCGACACGCTCGACGTGGGCCTGCCAGTCGCCGGCGTCGATACCGACGGTCAGCACCGGCGCCGTGGAAGCCGCGCGTAGCGACTCGGTGCCGGTACCCTCGACGAGCACGAGGAGCCCGTCGGGGGGCAGCAGGCCGACGAAGGTGTGGAACACGTCGCGGATCTCGTCGAGGCAGCTGAAGTTGGCGTGGTGGTCCATCTCGAGGTTCATCACCGCGGCGATCTCGGGCCGCAGGTGCACGAGGCTGCCGTCGCTCTCGTCGGTCTCGGCGACGAGCCACTCGCCGCGCCCGAGACCGGCGTTGGAGGCCATCTCGTTGAGCTCGCCGCCGATGACGTAGGTCGGGTCGAGACCGGCGCCGTGGAGGACGTGGGACACCATGGACGAGGTCGTCGTCTTGCCGTGCGTGCCGGCCACCGAGATGCCGCGCCGCGTGGCCATGAGGCGGGCCAGCATCTCGGCGCGCTGCAGCACGGGAAGGCCGCGCTGGCGGGCCGCCCGCAGCTCGGGGTTGCCGCGCGGGATCGCCGAGGAGACGACGACCACGGCGGCGCCGACGAGGTTCTCGGCCCGGTGGCCGATGGCCACGGGGACGCCGGCCTCGGAGAGCCGCCGCGTGTAGCGCGACTGCTTGAGGTCGGAGCCCGCGACGCGCACCCCCATCTGATGGAGGACGAGGGCGATGGCGCTCATGCCGGCGCCGCCGATGCCGATGAAGTGCACCGGCTGGGGGAAGCTCTCGCGCGTCCTGCTCACCGTCCCTTCGCCTCCATGAGCGCCTCGATGGTGTCGGCGACGCGCCGCGTCGCGTCCGGGCGGCCGAGCCGCCGGCTCGCGGCCGCCATCCGCGCCCGCCGCTCGCCGTCGCCCAGCAACTCGGCGACCAGACGCCCGAGGAGCTCGCCGCTGAGGTCGCCGTCGTCGACCACCAGCGCAGCCCCGCCGGCGGCCATCCACTCGGCGTTGCGTCGCTGGTGGTCGGCGGTCGCGTGCGGGTACGGCACGAGGATCGCCGGGCGCCCGAGCGCGGCGATCTCGGCCACGGACCCTCCGGAGCGGGCCACCACCAGGTCGGCGGCGGCCATCGCCTGGGCCAGGAGCGGAGTGTACGGCAGCAGCCGGTAGCGCTCAAACCGCGCCCCGCGACGCTCGAGCTCGGCCTTCACCTCGTCGTGGTTCCGCGGCCCGCAGACGTGCACGAGCTGGAAGGGGAGCTCGCCGCTGAAGGCATCGAGGCAGGCGCGGTTCAGCGACTGGGCGCCCTGGCTGCCGCCGAAGACCACCACCACCGGCAGGTCGTCGCGCAGGTCGAAGGCGGCGAGGCCCTCGGCGCGCGTGGCCGCGACCTGCGCCGCGGCCAGCGGCCTGCCGGTGACGACGAATTTCGGCGGCTCGAGGCCGGCGATCGGGAAGCTCAGGCAGAGACGGTCGACGAACGGCCTCAGGAGGCGGTTGGTGACCCCGAGGCGGGCGTCGGCCTCGAGGGCCACGGCCGCGGTCCCGCGCGCCCCGGCCAGGGCGACGACCGGCCCGCTGGCGAAGCCGCCGCCGCCGACGACGGCGTCGGGCCGCAACTCGCGCAGGATCCCGAGGGCGCGCGGCGCGGCCGCGGCCAGCAGACGCAGTGTCGTGAGATTGGAACGCGCCGTCAGCCGGCGCTCGAACCCGCGCATGTCGAGGGTGCGCACGGCCCAGCGGTCGGGCGGCAGCGCGGCCTGGGCCGGGGTCGTGACGAAGGCGATGCGGGCGCCGCGGCCCTCGAGCTCAGCGGCGACGGCGAGGGCGGGCGTCAGATGGCCGCCCGTCCCCCCCGCGGCGAGGAGCACGGCGGCTCCGTGGAGCGCTGACGACAATGTAGCTCCTCCGGTTGGTGGAGACGTTGACGAGGATGCCGATCCCGGCGAGGACGACGACCAGGCTGGTGCCGCCGATCGAGACCAGCGGCAGCGGCACACCGGTCAGGGGTACCACGCTGAGCGCCGCTCCGATGTTGATGAACGCCTGGCCGATGATCAGCCCGGCGATGCCGACGGCGAGCAGCTTGCCGAAGAGCTCGCGACACGAGAGCGCGATGCGGAACGCCGCCCAGGCGAGCAGCACGTAGAGCCCCAGCAGCACGAGGAGGCCGACGAGCCCGAGCTCCTCGCCGATGATGCCGGTGATCATGTCGGTCGTCTGCTCGGGCAGGTAGCCGAACTTCTGCACCGAGTTGCCGAGACCGACGCCGAAGATCCTGCCCGAGGCGATCGAGACCAGGGACTGCGTCGCCTGGAACCCGCTCGTCTGGGCGAAGCGCTGCGGGTCGAGGAAGGCGGCGATCCGGTCCATGCGGTACGGCTCGATGAGGATCAGGGCGCCGACGAGCACCGGCGCCAGCGCGGCGAGGCCGAGGAGGTGCCGCCAGCGCGCCCCACCCGCGACGAGCACGGCCGCCGCGCCCACGCACAGGACGAGGGTGGTACCGAGGTCCTTCTGCAGGAGCCCGACGAGCAGGCCGAAGGGGACGAGGCCGACGAGCACGAGACGCCCGAAGCCCTGCCGCGTACGCAGTGCCGCCGGGTCACGCACGATCAGCGCCGCCAGCAGCCCGACGACGGCGAGCTTGGCGATCTCGCTGGGCTGGAGCTGCGTGAAGCCGAGGTCGATCCAGCGCCGCGCCCCGCGCACCGTCACGCCGAACCCGGGGACGAAGACCGTGACGAGGAGGCCGGCGGCCACGACCGCGAAGGGCACGGCGAAGCGGCGCCAGACGACGTAGTCGATGCGCGAGAAGACGACGAGGGCCAGCACCCCGAGCCCCGCGAAGACGAGCTGGCGGCGGAAGAAGTAGAAGGTCGTCCCGTGCTCGAAGTAGGCCTGCGCGGCCGAGGCGCTGTAGGCCATCACCAAGCCGTAGAGGAGGAGCAGCGCGGTCGCGAGGAGGAGGAGACGGCGCTCGGGCGCGCCGCTGCCGAGCGGCGCCGCGCGGCGCGCGGCGCCCGAGCGGCGCGCCGCCGGCGCACGGCCGGCGGCGGACGAGCGGCCGGCGGGAGACGAGCGCTCGCGTGCCGGGTGTTTGGCCGGCGCGGCGCTCGCCGCGCCGGCCCGCGCCGCACCGGTCCTGGGCGCGGTCGCGCGTCCGGTACCGGCGGCGGCGGTACGGCCGGCCTTGGCCCCC
>Ga0209164_1006014_pt1 | contig 10121 bp, 10 predicted proteins | sample MTBNYHSulfiMetaG_FD_187458 | JGI IMG/M metagenome (GOLD analysis project Ga0209164, IMG submission 187458) | Enrichment culture microbial communities from rom New York Harbor, USA that are MTBE-degrading - MTBE-NYH (New York Harbor Sulfidogenic)... | ecosystem: Environmental > Aquatic > Marine >... | reverse complement strand
GAAGGTCTTGCGAAGGGAACCACTCCACCGGCCTCGGAAGGGGATTCCAATGTGGGTCGAAGCTGCTCCCGCCCTGACGCCTTGGAACACGTTCAAGGGGCCTCTATTTTTGGGGCCGACGTCTTTCGGCCCAACATGGTCTGCGGCAAGGTCCTCAGAAGCGCCTACGCCCATGCCCGTATAAGGGAGATAGACACCCATGGGGCTGAAGCGCTGGAAGGGGTCCTGGCTGTCGTGACCGGCCGCGAAGTTCCGGTGGGGTATTATGGCGTTGACATCAAGGACCAGCTCGTTTTGGCTCGAGACAAGGTGCGCTATCGGGGCGAGGCCGTGGCGGCCGTGGCCGCCGTGAGCGAAGAGATCGCGGCTCAGGCCCTGGAACGGATCGAGGTCGACTACGAGCCTCTTGAGCCGGTCTTTGACGCCGAAGCGGCGATGGCGCCCGATGCGCCGCTTATCCATGAGCGGTTGAGCGAGTATGCTTGCGGGTTTCGCACCGAAACTCACGGCAATGTCTGCACCGTGGCTCGAGTCAAGATGGGGGATGTGGACAAAGGGTTTGCCGAGGCGGACATCGTGCTCGAGGATAGTTTTTCCACGCAGATCCAGCACCAGGCCAGCCTGGAAACCCATGCCGCCGTGGCTGAAATGGAGGCTTCCGGCCGGATCACGGTTTGGTCGACCACGCAGAAGCCTTTTGCCATGAGGCGCTACCTGCACCAGTCTCTGCAGATCCCCATGAGCCGGCTGCGCGTCGTGGCTACCCGGATCGGCGGCGGCTTCGGGGGCAAGCTGGAATTAAATGTGGAACCCTATGCGGTCCTTCTCGCTCAAAAGTGCGGCCGTCCGGTCAAGATCGTCTACTCGCGCGCCGAAGAGTTCGCCTGCACCAATCCCCGCCACTCCGCTGCTTTTCGGGTCAAGTCGGGAGTGAAGAAGGACGGAACGCTGGTGGCCCGGAAGGTGCGGCTCGTGTATGACACGGGAGCTTATTCCGGAAACGGGCCTACAACGGTCACCCTGTCGGCTCAACTCTGGGGCGGACTTTACCGTGTGCCTAACTTTCATCTGGAGGGCTACTGTGTTTACACCAACAAGATGAACTGCGGCAGCATGAGGGGACCTTCGGGACCCCAGACAACCTTTGCCCTCGAATCCCACACCGACAACCTGGCTTATCGGCTGGGCATGGATCCCCTGGATTTCCGCCTGAAAAATCTCCTGGAGCCCGGCGAAAAGACGGCCGTGGGCCAAACTCTCGTAGACGTGGACTTCAAGAAGGTGGTGTGCAAAGCGGCGGAGACAATCGGTTGGCGCACTCTGCCCAGGGAAAAGAATGTGGGCCGGGGCATGGCCTGCATGTTTTGGCTGAGCGGGGGGTGGGCCACATCGGTCACGGTTCGGGTCAATGAGGATGGGACGGTGGGCATCATCACCGGGGCTGTGGACATGGGTACGGGGTATCTTTACACCGGCGTGCCGCAGCTTGTAGCCGAGGAACTGGGTCTCCGAGCCGAGGAGGTGCACCTCACCTCCGGAGACACGGACACAACTGTGTATGACCATGGTATCGGGGGCAGTCGTGGTGTCTTTACCATCGGCAGGGCGGCACAGATGGCTGCGGTCAAGGTCAAGGAGGAACTCGTTCATGAGGCTGCCACTCGTCTAAAAGTCAACTCAGATGACGTGGCGATTCATGGCGGCCGCGTTTATCTCCGGACTGACCCATCTGTGGGCCTTTCCTTTGCGGAGATTTCATTTGCGCGGCACATGCAAAGCGGCGGGCCTTTGGCTTGTTCCGCCAACTACTTGCCGGAGATGGACCCGATTGAGGAAAGCCGGGTGGAAGGGCTTTCCTTCAGCGCTTTCAAGGGGAACACCCTGGCCTGCCATGCCGCGGTTGTTGAGGTGGATCCTGATACGGGCCTGGTTACCGTCAAGCGTTATGTGGCGGCTCATGACGTGGGCCGGGCCATCAATCCTAGGGCTGCGGAGGGACAGGTTGAAGGGGGCGTGTCCATGGGCCTGGGGTTTGCCCTGAGCGAAAGTGTGAAGCTCAGTGCGGAGGGGCAGGTTCTGAATCCCAATTTCGCGGACTACAAGATTCCCACCGTTCTGGACGTGCCGGAGACTGAGGCAATTCTTGTGGAAGTCCCGGCCGCTTATGGGCCGCACGGCGCCAAAGGCTTGGGTGAACCGACCATGGGGCCTCCTGCCGCCGTTGTGGCCAACGCCATTTACGACGCTCTCGGCGTCAGGCTTTACCGTACGCCCATGACTCCTGAAGAGGTGTGGAGGGCCATAGAAAGAGCTCGCGATCGCCGATGAGCCGGCCCTCGCCCTATCAAGGGACGCACGGCGCATCGGCTTTGGAGAACAGATCCGGGAAAAGGAGGAGAGGACTCATATGAAGATATCCATTACCTATTGTGTTCCTTGAAATTACCTGCCCCAGGCCTCCAGTTTGGCGGCCGCAATTTCCGATTCATTCGGGGTCCAAGCAGAGCTGATCAAGGGGAAGAACGGTATCTTCGACGTCGTGCTCGACGGCACCCTCATTTACTCAAAGCACGAAACCGGCCGATTCCCGGAAAACGACGAGATCCTCAAGATGCTCCGGAGCTGACACGTCTAGGGGAAGCGCTGTGACTTGCCCGTGCCGCTCGCGGTGTTCCCCCATGCCGGATGCCCCTGTGGTTTTCAAGAAGCTGAAGCGCTGTCAAATTTTCCATTGACTGGCGCTGCCGGGAGGAGTACTTTTCATTGAAATCGAGGCGTTTTCGTGATTCCGACGTGCACGGACCCGGTGCATCTACCATTCTTAGGATATTTTGAGCGGACGCCTGCACCGGAGATGGTTTTCCGCCTCCCACCCCGAGGTTGTCGCCGAATGGGCAACGGCCTTTCATCTCTAAATCTTCCATCATGAAAGGAGAACAAAAATGGACAAAACTCTACGGACACGCACAAAGATTTTGGCGGTGCTCGGGTGCTTCCTGGCTTTGACTTTTTTGATGAGCTCGGTCGAAGCTGAAGCAAAATTTCCCGAAAAACCGATTACCTACATTATTGCCTTCAACCCCGGCGGGGAATCGGACATTACGGCACGGCTCCAGGAAAGCCACCTCCAGAGAATCCTGGGGGTTTCTGTTGCGGTAACTCACAAAACAGGCGGAGGGGGTGCGGTGGCCTGGAGCGAGTTCCAGCGCACCGCAAAGCCCGACGGTTACACCATTATCGGGCACAACATCCCCCACATCATTGCCCAGCCTCTACAGAGAAGGGATGCCGGATACCGGACCGATGGTTGGGAGCACATCATGTGGTTTCATTTTACTCCCAATGCCCTGCTGGTGCGCAACGAGAGCCCTTTCAAGACCCTCGATGACTTCATCCAATATGCCAAGAAGAATCCCGGAGTGGTCACGGTCAGCGGAAGCGGAAGCTACAGCGCAAACCACCTGGATATGCTTCGCCTGGAAAAGGCGGCCGGCATCAAGCTCACCTATGTGCCCCATACCGGCACCGGACCGGTCGTGCCGGCTCTTTTGGGCGGGCATCAGATGGCAGCCATGAACTACTCCATGCTCGGGGTCCAGTACAGTGACAAGCTCAGGGTCCTGGCGGTGGCCTCGGACGAGCGCATGGACACCCTGCCCGATGCGCCTACCTTTAAGGAACTCGGCTATGACATTGTGGGCGGCGCCTATCGAGGGGTGGCGGCTCCCAAGGGGACCCCTCCTGAAATCATCAAGGTCCTGGCCGACGCCTTTGTTGAAACCAACAAGCTGATCGCAGACAAGCAGGTTAATCTCGGTTTTGTCATGACCTACGCCACCGGAAAGGAAGCCGATGAGCTTCTACAGAGAATGACAAAGAATTACGAGGCAATACTGAAAGAAATCGAGCAAAAGAAATAGAAACAGTCACCACAAAAAGACCGAGGAGGCGCCCCCATGGCGACCTTTGAGCAAGCGTTGTTGCAGTTGATGGATCCTATCGTGATCCTGATCATTTTCGGAGGCGTCAGCGCAGGTTTGTTCGTAGGCGCCATGCCCGGACTCACGGCCACCATGGCGCTTGCCGTCCTCCTACCTTTCACGTTCACGATGCCCGCGCTCTTGGGCCTCGTGGCCCTTGGAGCCGTTTATATGGGGGCCATCTACGGGGGGGCTTTTGCCGCCATCCTGGTGAACACGCCGGGGACCCCTTCCTCCATTGCCACCGCTTTTGAAGGGTATCCTCTTGCCAAGCAGGGAAGAGCTCTCGAAGCCATCAGTGTAGCGACCGTGGCGTCGGCGATCGGCGGCATCGCCGGGGTTCTTTTCTTGCTCTTCCTTTCGCCGCCGTTGGCCAAGCTTTCCCTGCGTTTCGGTCCGGCCGAGTATTTCTGGGTGGCCATGCTGGGTGTGACGCTGATCGCAACCCTTTCCGAAGGATCTCTGCTCAAGGGCCTTCTGGGCGGCGCCATCGGCATGATGCTCGGCACGATGGGGGTTGCGCCCATTGGAGGGGAGACCCGGTTCACTTTCGGCATGCCGGTCATGCAAGGCGGCGTGGAAATGATCGTGGCCCTGATCGGGCTTTTTGTGCTGCCGGAACTTTACAACATGGCGGCACAAGGCAGAACCTCGCTGGGGGCCGTTGCGGTGGACTCAAAGGCCAAGGCGGCCTTCTGGCACACGGTAAGGGTGGTGCTTTCCAAGCCCGGCAACCTCATCCGGTCGTGCCTCATTGGTGAAGTCGTGGCCATCATTCCGGGGGCCGGGGGCAATATCGCCAACCTTGTGGCGTACAATGAGGCAAAGCGCGCCTCCCGGAACCCCGAACGGTTCGGCACGGGCGTCATTGAAGGCTTGGTGGCCTCCGAGTCGAGCAACAACGTCACCGTGGCGGGCAGCATGGTCCCGTTGCTGACCTTGGGCATACCGGGCGCCCCTCCCGACGCAGTGATCCTCGGGGTCATGCTTCTGCACGGCCTGCGTCCGGGCATCGAGTTGTTCACCACGAGCGGCGTGCTGACCTATGCCTTCATAATCTCCATGGGTTTGGCGGCCATTGCCATGGTGCCGGTGGGGATCCTTGGAGGTCGTATTATCTACCGGATCATCTTTCGAACCCCTTATTATTTTCTTGTTCCCACCATCGGCCTGGCGACCATTCTCGGCACCTACGCTCTCAGGAACAGCAGCTCCGACGTATTGATCATGCTCATCCTGGGTACTGCGGGATACCTCCTCAAACAAGTAGGCATCGGCGCCGCTCCCATTGTGCTTGGTCTGATCCTGGGTACGATCGCCGAAGTCGGGTATGTGCAAGCCATGCTGGGCGGCGCCGTTTACCGGTTTCCGGTCATTCGCCTGTTTGAGAATTCTCTCTCGTGGATTCTCATTGCGATGGTTGCTTTTTCCGCTGCATGGCCGCTTGTTTCAGCGCTCCTTCGCAGGAGGCGCCGCAGAGGGGAGGGCGCCCTATGATCAAGAACGCGAATTCCGATTTGATCGCAGGTGTTTTCGGGCTTTTGTTGAGCGCGGCGTTCTGGTTTTCCATTGACAAAGAGATCGGCCGGCTCAGCGTCATGTTCCCCAGGGCCATGGTCATCATTATGGCTCTGATCTCGGTCATCATTTTCTTGAGGGGTTTTATCAAGGCGGAGCGCTCCGATCTCTTTGCTGAGGGAAATCCCCGCCGGGTGCTCGTCACGGGTCTTTTGTTTTTTGGGTGGTATTTCGCCATCACGGTCCTCGGCTTTTTCGTTGCCAGCGTGCTCGCCATCAGCTCCCTTGCTTACTATCTTTCTCTATCAAGCCGCCGGGTGAGCGTGAAAGTCTTCTCAGGGTGGGTGTTGATCGTCTTTTGCGAAGTCCTCTTCTTCTACCTCATCTTTAGCCGGTTGCTGCACGTGCCCCTCCCGGAGGGCATGTTCTTTTAAAAGCCGGACGTTTTTTGAAAGGAGCGGTCCATGGCCTATAAAATTGCGCTTATCCCCGGAGACGGCATCGGCAAGGAAGTGGTGCCCGAAGGGGTGAGGGTGCTTGAATCTCTTTCCTCCCGATTTGATTTCCAGGTTCAATACGAGGAATTTCCGTATTCCTGTGCGTATTACCTGGAACATGGGGTCATGATGCCTCCCGACGGATTGGAACGTCTCAAAGGCTTTGATACCATTTTGCTGGGCGCCGTGGGTGATCCTACAGTGCCTGATCACGTATCCCTTTGGGGTCTCCTGATGCCCATCCGCAGAGGTTTCGACCAGTACGTCAACATGCGCCCCGTTCGGTTGCTTAAAGGGATAGCGAGTCCCCTTGCAGGACGAAAACCCGCAGACATCGACTATGTCGTGATCCGGGAGAACACCGAAGGAGAGTACTCCGACATCGGGGGAAGGCTTTTTCACGGCAGCGAGCGTGAGGTGGTTGTGCAGGAGTCTATTTTTTCCAGAAAAGGCGTTGACCGGATCCAGCGTTTTGCCTTTGAACTGGCCGCGTCAAGACCGGCCAAACACCTGACTGCGGCCACAAAATCCAATGGGATCAAATACACCATGCCTTTTTGGGACGAACGCTTTGAAGCCCTCGGAGACGAATACCCCCACGTTCGCCGGGACAAGTACCATATCGACATCCTGACGGCGCATTTTGTCCTGCATCCTCACTGGTTTGACGTCGTTGTGGCCACCAATCTATTCGGCGACATCCTCTCGGACCTCGGCCCGTCCACCGCCGGGGGCATGGGCATTGCTCCCTCGGCCAACCTCAACCCAGAAAAGCAGTTTCCCTCCATGTTCGAGCCGGTTCACGGCTCTGCCCCGGACATTGCCGGCAAAGGAATCGCCAACCCCATTGCCACCTTATGGTCGGTGCAAATGATGTTGGACTTCCTCGGTCTACACCGAGCTGCAAAGGCTTTGATGGCCGCCATCGAAGCCGCCACTGCGGAAGGCACCGTGACACCGGACCTGGGAGGCAAGGCCGATACCGGCCAGGTAACGGACAGAATTCTCCGTCTTCTGGAAGACCAGAGCGAGGAATTCTGAATGCGCATGCTGGAGGTGCTTGAGGCCCACGGGTGGTCATCAGAACGATGTTTTCCCCATGGGGGGCATCAGTTCGCACTGCATATCGCAGCGGGGTTGGGTCTGGGCGGAAACGAGTCCTACCCGGGGCTTTTTGCCCCCTTTGGAGGCTTTGCGGACACAACTCGGGTGAAAGACGGTCTCGCCCCTCTCACCGACTGCCCCGGCATCGGCTTTGAGGAGAAAAGCCGGCTTATGGATCTTTTCAGAAGGCTTTTTTGATCGCCCCAACGTTGACGAATTCGGTCGGCAGCTAGTAGCGAGGTCTGCCGGCCGGCCGCCTTCCTCCTCCGCCTCGGCGGTCGTCGGTGCGGGGCCGTGCCTCATTGACGTTGATGGCACGTCCCTTCAGGTCTTTGCCGTTCATGCCCTCCACGGCCGCCTGAGCTTCTTCGTTCACGGGCATTTCGACGAACCCGAATCCCTTGGACTGGTTGCTGAACTTGTCCCGAATGATGGAAACGGAAGCCACTTGCCCGAACGCTTGAAAGGCGTCCTGCAATTCCTCTTCCGTAACGGTGTAGGACAGATTCCCCACGTAAATATTCATCGCCTCTCCTCTCGTTGACCTTGCCCCTTATATCGTACTTATTTCGTATTTGCAAATGCCTGTTTATGAGAAATCCGGCCCTGATGATCTCGCCAATCATTCGGCCTGAACGGGCTCATCTGGAGTAACCTCATGATCGGTGGCTACCACGTCTTCCTCAGCCGGCTTTTTCCCCTGGCGCCGGTCCATTTTTTCTTTGGCTTTGCGCTTGCGCTCAAACTCTCTCTGTCTCTTTTTGAATTTGTTTTGACTCTGCTTTCCCATGATCCTCCTGTTTTTGTCCGGCCCGGCCGATCCGGCTGCAAGCGCTTCGGGAAATCGCCCTGTTGCCGGGGGAACGAAAAACCCCAGAGGCCTTTTTAAGCAGGCTCTGGGGATGAACGCCAAAACCGGATCCAAAAGTGGCTTCACTATAGGATAGGCTTCGGTCTATGTCAAAGTTTTTTTGTAAGGGTTCACAGGTTCCGGGTTCAACGTTCAAGGTTGGGGACAAAGACAGAATGGACGACCCCAAAACCTTCCGAAGCAGGCTGTCTTCACTAAAGGAGGTTCCCATGGACCCATGGTTTTCATGGGGCACCGCAAAGAACGGGGTTGTCATAAGACAATCCGCCTCCAACGTGTAATCCGGGGGCCAGAAATGAAACCCTGAACCCTGGTCGCCCTCGGCGCCGCCGGAGGCGGGTAAAGCTCTGAACCTTTGAACCCGTGAACGGTTACGTTTTTTTAACCAGAACCGCTTGATCTTGTTTAAAGCAGAATCGTCGCCCGGTCCGCCACCAGGTTTTTCCGGCGGATCAGAGCCTGGACGTTTTTTTCCACTTCAAGATGCGCGAAAGTCGGTGAAACGCACGAATAGAACATGGCCGTTGAAAGGGTCCCGGGACCGGGTGTGAAGATCTGGACATCCGCTATCGGAAAACCCGGGTCCCTGAGCTTCTTAATCATGGATGCCACATGGTCCGGTTTTTCCCCCGGGTGCCCGACTATCAGGTAGGCCGCTAATTGGATTTTTCGACGAAGGCCCCTGTTGATGGATTGAAAAAGACGGACGAATTGCTCCAAGGTCTCGAAGGAGGGTTTTTTCATGAGACGGAGCACTTCGTCCTCCGTGTGCTCCGGAGCGATCCGAAGAAAGGCGCCGGCGTGATGAACCATAATCTCTTCAAGAAGCTCAGGGTGTTGCAGGAAAAGATCAAAACGGATACCGGAACTTACGAAGATCTTCTTCACCCCCCGGACCTTTCTGCATTGCCGGAGGAGTTCCAAGAAGGGGGATGGGAAAGAGAGGTTTTTGCAGGGTCCCGGATGCAGGCATGAGGGTTTCTCACAGCCCTGTTGACGGCAATCCATGCCGTACATCTCAGCCGAGGCGCCTCCGATGTCTGAGACATATCCTTTCCACGCGGGGTGCCGGGTCAATGTGTCGACTTCCCGGAGAATGGACTCCCGGGATCGCGACACAATCCGTTTGCCTTCGTGGGTGGCGATCGAGCAGAAAGCGCACCCGCCACAGCAGCCCCGATGGCTTGTGATGGAAAAAAGGTTCATTTGCAACGCCGGAGAGAGGCTCCTTCCGGATTGATGGGCTCGGGAGTAATTCAGACCGTAAATCCAGTCAAGATCCGAGCTCCTGTACTCTTCCGCTTTCTGGGAGATGACCCAGCGGCCGTTGTGCTCCTGGCAAATCCCTTTGCCCTGAAGCACGGCCTTCTCGATCACGAGCTGAGATTCCATGAGCTTCAGGGCATCCCGTGAGATACTCTCCAAGCAGGGAAGTCGCATGAATTTCTCTTGCGAGGGCGGGTCGGAGGCCAGTCTCGCTGTGCCGGCGATTTCGATCTCCCGTGCCGCAGCCCCCTGCTCCATCGCTTGAGCTATGCTCACGATCTGTTTTTCTCCCATGCCGGTCACGGCAAGGTCTGCGCGGGAGTCGAGAAGGATCGATCGCCGGATCCGATCCTCCTGGAAATCATAGTGAGCAAAAAGCCTGAGGGAGGCTTCCAATCCGCCGATGACGATAGGGACATCCTTGAATTCCTCCCGGATCCGGTTCGCAAAGACAAGGACTGTGCGATCGGGCCGGATCTTGGAACCAATGGAGGGTGGGGCGTCTTTAAAGAAGCCCTTGCCGCCCAACTGGTAGAGATCTTCCATCCGGCGTTTTCGGGAAGAGGTATAGTTGAGAACGATGGAGTCCACGGGCCCGGAGACAATGGCAAAAAAAAGGCGAGGTCTTCCCAGAAGCCCAAAGGAGGACGACCTTTGCCAGCGTGGTGTTTCCAGAATGCCCACGGAAAACCCGTTGAGCTCGAGGGCTTTCTTGAGGATACCTTCCGGAAAACCAGGATGATCCGAAAAGGGGTAGGGGAGAACGAAAATCACGTCAACGGGGTCCATGATCTCACCCTAACATTGGAGAAATAGCAGGGGAAGGTGAAAAATTCTGCTTGCGAAAAGAAATAGGAGGATTATAATGAAGAAGTTTAATGCGGT
>Ga0209164_1006012_pt1 | contig 10125 bp, 9 predicted proteins | sample MTBNYHSulfiMetaG_FD_187458 | JGI IMG/M metagenome (GOLD analysis project Ga0209164, IMG submission 187458) | Enrichment culture microbial communities from rom New York Harbor, USA that are MTBE-degrading - MTBE-NYH (New York Harbor Sulfidogenic)... | ecosystem: Environmental > Aquatic > Marine >... | reverse complement strand
GACCCGGGCGGTTTCCTTCGCCACTTCTCCGGCCTCCAGGGCCTCCATGCGCCGCAGGAGCTGGAGCATGTCCATGCTCTCGACCTCCAGGCCGACCTTGTCGCGCAGTCTCACCACCGAGAAGTCGGTGGTGTACAGCCCCATGTCGTTGAAGCCGATCATCCCCACCCGGGCTCTTCGAAGCCGCCGGGCCGTCTGGGCCGCCCGGGCAAAGGCCAGGATTCCCTGGATGTCCATGGGCTGGTCCGGTCCGTTGAACAGGTACTTGAAGCGGAACTTCCAGCGCTCCAGGGGGTAGCGGATGGCCGTAGAGCCCGCCCCGGCAGCCGGGGAGATCAGGGTGTCCCCTTCCGTGAATCCCCCCAGGCTGTACAGCAGCACCGGCCGGTCACGGAACTCCAGGAGCACCCGGGTCACGGCCCGCACCTCGATCCAGTTGATGATGTTGGCGAACAGGAAGTCCCACTCCCCCGCCTTGAGCTCCCGGATAGCCCGCTCGGGCTCCTCTCCTTCCCCGTACACCGGGTCCGTGCGGATCAGCTCGATGCCGGCCTCCTGGAGCTGCTTCTCCGCCCGGGCGCTGATCTCCGCCAGGCGCGCCGGCTCGTAGAACTGTGTGCCGAACGATACGTATCCTGCCCTGAGCTTTTCCGTATGCGCTTTCTCCATGTTCATCCTCTCCCTAGCTCGAGTACTTCCTGAACACCGGCTTGAGGCTCCCGTACAGCTCCCCGTACAGCTCGAACAGCCGCTGGTAGATCGCCTCGTCCCCCGGAGCCGGCTCGAAGCGCCGCCCCAGGGAGACCATGGCGCCCGCCGCCTGGTCCACGCTCCCGTAGTCCCCCACGGCCACCGCAGCCAGCAGGGCGCAGCCCAGGGTCGAGGTCTCCTCCTCCTTCATGCGTACCATGGGCAGCCCGCAGATGTCCGCCTTGATCTGGAGCCACAGGTCCGAGCGGGCCGCCCCGCCCATGCAGCGCACCTCCTCGATCGGAATGCCGGCCCCCTGGATCTGCTCCAGGATCCGCCGCAGCATGTAGCCCACCGACTCCATGATCGAGCGGCTGAAATGGCGCTTGTCGTGAGCCAGGGTCAGGCCGTACCACACCCCCTTGGCGTGCATGTCGTTCTCGGGGGAATAGGCCCCGGCGAAGAAGGGCAGCAGCACCAGGCCGTCGCTGCCCGCCGGTGCCTGGGCGGCCAGGCGGTTGAGCTCCTCGTAGGCCTCCTCTGCGCCGCCGGCCTTGCGCACCTCCTCGGCCCCGAAGGTGTTCCGGAACCACTTGTACAGAATCCCGGAGGTCTGGGCGTAGGGCAGGATCAGGTACTTGCCCGCGAGGGCGTGGGGCTGGTAGGCCAGGTGGTTGTCGTGAATCGGCTCGATTTCCTCGGCGGTGACCCCAATAGCCAGGGCCGTGCCGGTGGTCTCGGTGACGATTCCCGGGGCCACGTTGCCGGCGCCGATGGTGCTCATGGTCTGGTCCATGGCCCCCTTGACCACGATGGTCTCCCGGGACAGCCCCAGCTCGTCGGCTACGGAGGCTTTCAGTCGCCCCACCACGCTGCCCACCGGGACGATCTCCGGCAGGCTGTCCCGGATGCCCAGGGGATCGACGGTGCGCGACCAGTAGTCCCCGGCGTGGATGTCCACGAAGCCCGTGGACTGGGAGAGGGTCGGGGTGGTGGTAGGCCGGCCGGTGAGCAGGTAGTCGATGTAGTCCGCCACCAGGAGGAGCCTCTTCGTCTTCGGCAGGGTCCCGGGCTCGTGCCTGCGCAGCCAGTGCACCTTCAGAAGTGTCCAGGTGGCCTCGATCTCGGTGCAGCCGGTCTTGCGGTAGAACTCTTCGGTGTCGATCTGGCCCTTGAGCTCCTCGGCTTCGATCCGCGCCCGGTTGTCAATCCAGACGATGGCCGGGCGCACCGAGGCGTCCCCCTCGTCGAGGAAGACGACGGTCTCTCCCTGGCTGCAGCCTCCGACCGCCTTGACCTGCTTCGGGTCCGCGCCGCTGCCGGCCAGGGTCTCCTTGAAGCCCTCGATCACGGCGCGCCAGTAGACCCCCGGGTCCACCTCGTACCAGTCCACCCGCGGAGAGTCCAGGGTGTAATCCTTGATGGCCTTGGCCAGAAGGCGGCCCTGCCGGTCGAAGAGGGCCGTCTTGACCGAGGTGGTGCCTACGTCGAAGCTCAGGTACATGAATCGCCGATCCTCCTGGAATGGTGAATTCCGAGCGCCCCGCCCGGTCAAGAGCTTACCGGCATTTGCGGCAAAACTCAACGATTCCTGGACGGCCGGCGCTGGTCGATATAGCATGGGGGTATCGGTGAACGCCTCCCGCCTTTCGGTCGACCTGCTCTCCCTGTCTTCACTTGTCGGGCAGGCCCTCTTCGGCCATCGGCTGATCGAGGTTGGCGTGCCGCCCGACCACTTCAGCCGGGCGGTGCACATCCAGAGGCCCGACGTGTCCCAGGTCTACTATGCCGCCCTCGAGGTCGACCGACCCCAGGCCTGGTTCCGCTTCGAGGGACGGCGGGGGCAGGAGATCCTGGTCATGCTTGGCGTCCCCGTGATCGAACGTCTGAAGGAGTACCGCCCCCGGGTCGCCCTGATCGGGCCCGGCCTTCCTCCCGAAGCACTCGACTTCGAGACCCCCGGCGGGCTCGGGGCGGCCGTGTACCCCAGCGGGGAGCAGCCGCGGCGCTTTCACGAGCATTTCACCGGCACGCACTCCTGGATCCATCTGGAGATCACGCGCACCCTGCCCGATTCGGGTACCTACTATCTGGCCGCCTTCACCCCCGAGAACCCACAGCCGGGGGACAAGCTGTGGATGTCGATGGGCTACCGGGAACGTTTCCTATTCCGGGACCTCTGGGCCTTCGGCCGCTGGCGGAGGAACATCCGCCGCTTCCACGAGGCGCCCCCACGGGGCGAACGGCGAGGGGCTTCTCGATAAGCTGCAGCAATTCTGTGACCCGGATCCCTCGAGCCGCCGGGCTAGAAGGTCAGCTGCGCTGACGGGCCGTACCGTTTCTGCCTGTCAGATTCAGCCAGACACGAAAGGATCGATCACCTTCACTCCGGCTTTCCCAAAATCCCGGGTATTTCGGGTCACGACCGTCAGGTCGTGAGTGAGCGCAGTTGCAGCAATCAGGCTGTCCTTGATGGGTATCGACTGTCCGGTGGCTCGGAGTTCGGCCAGGAGCCCGGCCCAGCACAGGCCGGTTCCAGCTTCCCAGGCAAGGGAGCGGACTCTTTCCACACCATCAGCGAACCAGCGCTCCAACCGGTCCCGGCGCTTGCCGGCGGGCAGCAGATAAATGCCGAAGCGAACTTCGCCGAGAATGATCGGGTCCACCACGATCTCCCTCTCGTGCCGCCGCAGCCAATCGACCACCCGCGCCTCAGGCCTGGGTCTGGTCGGCTCGCTCAGCACGTTGGCATCGACGAGGTAGGTCACAGGGTATCGGTGGACTCTGATGAGATCGGCACAAAGTAGCCCTTCTCCGGGCAGGCCAGCAGCCAGTCGGTCAGACCCTCGTTGGGCAGCGGCTCGCGAAGCACCAATCGATAATCACCCCGATCGATACGCTCCACGTCGAACTGCTGACCGGCCTTGATGTCGTCCTGCCGGCGGATGGTGGCCGGGAGGACGATTTGACCCTTGCTGGAAACGGTGGTTTTCATATGAGTAAGATACAGTCTTACGTTAGCGCCCGTCAACCTTGGGGTTGTCCCGGGTTCCCGTTTCGCAGAAGCGCAGCATCCTCAGGACAGGGTTCGCTCTGCGGTTCGGACCACCCGGTCGATCTCCCGCTGTTTCTCCGGCTCGAGCTCCCAATAGTCCCCGGCGGCGTACAGCTCGCCCAGCCTGGCCCGGGCCGCCGCGTACAGGTCCCGGGCCCGGCTGTCCTCCAGGGAGAGGAAACTCGAGCGGTCGAAGAGCTGCGGCATCCAGCGCTCCCGGAAATGGGCCAGGGTGTGGTCCGCTTCGACGTAGTTGCCCTGGATGCCGACCCGGTCGATCAGCTCCACCAGCTCGTCGAGCGCGCCGGGGGTGGCGGGGTCCCCAGGCGCCCACCCGAACGCTGCAAAGTGCCCGTGGATGTATCGGCACAGCTCCAGGTCCACCAGGCACTGGAGGTCGCTGAACACCGAGCCTGCGTTGATCAGTCCGACCGGGTAGCTCGTCCGGCCCGACAGGAAGGTGAACAGGAACTTCGCGGTCTTCTCCGCCAGGACCTCGCTGGCCGGGTACTTGGCGTCGGTGTAGCCGCTCCCGACCAGGTAGTCGAATCCGTACAGGCGCTCGTGCACTTCGGCGAGAGCGATGTCCTGGAGGATCGCCTCCGGGGCGCTGAAGGACACCACGCCGGTCCGCATGTCCAGCACGCCGCTGATCGTCCCCCCTCCCACCAGGGCCTCCGGGTGGAAGGCCTTGATGGCGGTAATGGTTCCCAGGATTTCGGCGTTCCCGACCACGGCGTTGCCCAGGGGCGTCACCGGAGCGCTCAGCCCGGTCAGGGGCATGGGGATGATCGTGCAGGGCAGCCCCCGGGCCGCCAGGGCCAGGAGCACGCCGCTTGCGTTTTCGTCGAGGAACAGGGGGCTGATCGTCTCCTTGGCGGTCACCAGGCAGGGGCGCTCGAGGTACGCCTCCCGGCCACCCCGGGCAATGGTGCCGATCTCCACCAGGAGGTCGATCTCGGCCTCGCTCCAGACCTCCATGGAGCCGAGCTTGCGGGTGTTCTTGGCGATCAGGGCGGCGGTCCGGATGCGCCGGGTGCGCTCGTCGATCGGACGGCCCTCCTGATCGCGGCTCAGGACGATGGGGTTGCCCACGAAGCTCACCTCCGGGAGCATCTCGCCCAGGCGGATGAATCGCAGCAGGGCATCGGGGTCGGCTTCCCGGAGCTTGTCGCTCTCCCAGTCAAGGTAACGGTTGCACCCGCCGCTCACCTTGGCCCGGATCTGAGTGCCGGCGGTGCGCTCGGAGGTCACGCCGTTCAGGAGGACCATCTTCTTGCCTTCGCGGAGAACGCGCTGGTTGGAGGCGACCGCCTCCTCCACCAGGCGCGGGGGAAAGCGCACGATGCCCCCGAACGTGCCGCCCCGCCCCTCATCCACGCTCGCGCCGACAGCCCGGAGGCGCTCGACCACCCGCTCGGAGCCGAAGCGCATCCCGGTGCGCTCCAGCACCCGGAGGCCGGCCTCGTGAACGACCTGCAGCTGCTCGTCCGCGAGCACCTGGAAGGATACCCTCAAGGCTCGACGCTCCCCGCCGCCCTCACGCCGGCGCCCCCGGGAGCCCTGCGTCCACAGCGGCACCGCACTCCCGAAGCGCCGCGCCGATCGCCTCCAGGTCAAGGGGATAGCCGCCGTAGCGCCGGGCGGTCCGGAACATCAGGTCCACCTTCTCGTAGGGCATCTCGTTCCTGACGTCGCTGTCCGAAGCCAGGATCAGGGCTCCCTCCTGCCCTCCCTCCAGAATCGTGGAGAGGGTCTCGGCCACGATCCGCTCGTCGCTCCCGTGGACGAGGGTGTGGGAGGAGTCGACGTTCCCGATCAGGCAGAGCCTGGAGCCGAAACGCTCCCGCACCCGGCGCATGGACATGCCGGCGGTCTTCTGGATCGGGTGAAGGCCATCGAAGCCGATCGACACCAGGTCGCCCAGGTACTCATTGACGTTGCCGTCGCAGTGCAGGAACGTGGGCACCCCGGCGGCGATCGCGACCTCGAAGAGCTCGGCCAGGTAGGGAAGCAGGAGCCGCCGGAAGTGCTCGAGGGAGAAGAAGGGCCCCGAGACGAACCCCAGGTCCTCGGGCACGCAGATCACGTCGACCCGGGCTTCGATCATCCGCCGCACCGCCACCTTGAAGTAGTCGTTGGAGAGCCGAAACAGCTCGGTTACGAAACCGGGGTCGTCCAGGATCTTGGTGAACACGTTGGTCAGGCCGCTGATCAGAATGGCGGTGGTCAGCGGTCCCTGCACCCCGCCTACCACGGCGACCGCCTCGCCCGCCATCTCCTGGGCCAGGCGGATCTCGCCCATCCTCTCCGGGAGCTCCGGGTCCGGGAGCCTGTACCTCTTGAGGTCGCTTCGCTCTTTGACCGGGTAGCCCACCGGGGCGTCCGACGGCCAGGAGTAGTCGGTCTTCTCCCAGACGGTCCCCCACTCGTCCCGGTAGCGGTTCTCGTCCAGGGCGGTCTCCTCGGTGCTGTCGTAGCCGCCGAACCCGCCGTAGCCGATGAAGGCCCCCTCCAGGCCGTACGCGAGAGTTGCCTCCATGACGTCCCGGGCGTTGTAGGCCTCGGGCCGCCGGCCGATCAAGCGCTCGATGAAGAGGTTGCTGTCGAGGAAGTCGAAAATGGGCACCCGGTCGGGCTTCCCGCCCTTCAGGGCGGTCACGAACCTCTGCTTTCCGGTCATGCGCCGCGCGGGGAAGCCCGGCCTAGGGATCCGGAACCCCGAAGATGACCCGGTTGATGTCAGGGTCATCGAAGATGCTGTCGTTCGGCAGGTCGGGCTTGGAGCTCTCCAGGACCAGGCTGTCCTCCAGGGCCGAGAACTCGTGGCGGGCGTTCTGGGCCACCACCAGGGTGTCCCCCTGGCTCATCACGAAGCGCCGCCCGTCCAGCTCCATTCGGATCCTGCCTTTCACGAGGAAGAAGGTCTCGTGCTTGATGCGGTGGTGGTGCATGGGGCAGGTCTGCCCCTCGAACATGAACAGGAACTTGCCGCAGTACCCCTGCTCCACGTTGTTGTTGATGTTGAACTCCGTCTCGCCGACCCTGGCAAACTCGTCATAGCCGAAGTGAAGCGGGTCGGGGGGAGTGTCCGGGAGCTTGAGCCCCCAGGAGGCGACCACCCTCTGGATGCGCTCCAGGACCTGTTCCCGCTCCTTGCCCTGTAGCGAGATGCGGGCAATGGGGTCGTCAGTGTGCTCGTGGCTCATCGATTCCTCCTACATCACCTCGATGCCAACCAGACGGCAGAGGTCGGTCAGCTCGGCGGTCCAGTCGCCGTAGGCCAGGATGTAATGCTGGGACAGGACCTTCTGGGCGAACTCCTCGATGGGTGAGTCCAGGATGATCTCCAGGCCGGGGAGCTGGGGCGCGGGCGGGGCCCAGCCCGCCTCCTCCCAGGCCCGGGGCTCCACGGCCTCGCCGGTCAGCACGTGCAGGGCATAGCGGTCGCCCTTGTAGGTGAGACGGCACAGGGTGACTCGCCCGGTCTTGACCTTGGACACGTTGAGCACCCCCTCGCCGAGCTGTCCGAACTTGCTTGGGAGCACGGTCACGTGGCCGTCCACGATCTCGGAGGGCACGAAATCCGGCACCCCCATCAGCACCCGATCCTCCATGAACTCGTAGAACTCGAAGTAGGGGGCGATCTGCCCGGTCAGGTGATGCACGATCAGCTGGGTCACCGCCCCCATGGAGTCGTTCTCCGGCACGGTGCAGACCCGCGGATCCTCGGACAGGAGGGAAAAGACCATGGACGGCGGGAAGTCCAGGAGTTTCTTCATGCCGTCCACGTCGATCAGGGACACGGCCCCGTAGCCGCGCTCCCGCACCTTGTCCCGCACGGCCAGGTAGTAGGCGGCCCCCTTCTCCAGGGTGGCCTCCTCGGCGGGCTTCACGAACCTCCAGCTCTTCTTGACCCCCTCCACCACCTGCGCCACCGCGCCCCGGTCCAGGGCCTCGGCCCGCTGGACGACCTCGAGCATCTCGAAGAACTCGATCTCCACCCCCAGGACCGCCTTGAGCGAAACCCCGTCGTACAGGGTGCCGTAGAGGTTCATGTCCCGGTAGCCCATCATCCCGACCTTGGCAGTCCGCAGGGCGGCGGCGGCCCGGGCCGCCCGGGCAAAGCTCACCACGCGGCCCACTCGCGGCTCGGCCCCCACGGTCTCGTACACGTATTTGAAACGGAAGCCCATGTCCTCCAGGGGCTTGCGCAGGGCCGAGGTCCCGGCCTGGTCGGCGGTCGTGACCAGGCGCTTCCCCTCCATCCAGCCGGCAAGCCCCCACAGCACCACGGGCTTGTGGCGGAAGGGGTCGATTACGCTCAGCACCGCGTGGCTCGGGATCCAGCCGGCCACGCAGGCGACGATGAGGTCGGGCTGCCCCCGGGAGAGCTCCTCCACCGCCCGGCGGACGTCGTTTCCGTCGGGGTCGTCGCTGACCGGGGCGGTGTACACCAGCTCCAGGCCCGCCTCCTCGAGGAGCTTGCGGGCCTCCGCGCACTTGCGCCGGATGATCTCCGTCGGGGTGTTGACCTCCCCGAAGCAAACGAATCCGGCTCGAGCGACTGCCATGGGAGCCCCTCCTCGTGGTCCAGGATCTCGCGAGTGCGGATATTCTATGTATACGGCAAAAGCCAGGAGCGTGCAAGTCGTGACCAGAGTTCTCAAAGCGCTCTCAAAGCGCGAGCTTGCTTTGCGCAAAACAATCACCTATGATCGGGGGAGAATCTGCGCCTATACTAAGGAGGAAAACATGAAGCGCAAGAACCTCACCAGGGTGCTCCTCTGCCTCCTCGTGCTTCTGGTCGGCGCCGGCGTGGCCTTCGCCGGCGGGAAGCAGGAGGGCGGCAAGGAAGCCATCAAGATGACCATGTGGGTCAACGGGGCGGACAGCATCATCGGTCCCACCGAGCAGCAGAAGCCCCAGGACCAGTGGTACGTCTCCCAGGCCTTCGCCCGCTTCGAGGCGGCCAACCCGGGGGTGTCCATCGAGCTGGTCGTGCCGCCGGACCAGGGAGCGGCCCACACCAACTTCAAGACCGCCGGCCTGGCGGGCAACGCCCCGGACGTGGCCAACCTGTGGACCGGACAGCCGATCTTCGCCCTCAAGGAGGTCATCCTGCCCCTGGACGACAGGGTCCCGGCCGACGATCTGAGAAACCTCTGGGGCTGGGAGTCGGTGCGTGACGGCTTCAGAGCCGACGGCACGATCCTAGGGTACCCGGCGGCCCAGAACCAGCTGTGCCACCTGCTGTACAACAAGGCCCTGGTCAGGAAGGCCGGTCTCAACTGGGACGTCAACCCTCCCAAGACCCTCAAGGCCTGGGACGCGGACATGGCCAAGATCAAGGCGAGCGGCACGATCCCGATCCTGGTGGACGAAGCCGCCCAGGGCGTGCCCTGGTTCCTGGCCTGGATCGGGGACTACTGGTGGGCCCAGTTGACCGGCAACGAGCAGATCATTGAACAGACCTACGGGCGCAAGAAGTTCGCCGACGACAAGGGCCTGCTGGCCACCCTCGAGTACTACCACTCCCTGTACAGGAACGGCTTCTTCCGCCCGGACCTGCTGACCGCCAACGACTCCTACAGTCAGTTCCTGCAGGGGCAGGGGGCCATGTGGCCGGCCGTGACCAGCTTCCTGGCGGACACCGAGAAGACTCTGGGTGCCGATGCCGGCGTGCTGATGCCCCCGGAGATGGATCCGAACGCCAAGCTGGTCAACTCCACCATCGGCGGCCCGGGGCAGAGCTTCGTGATCGCCAAGGGAACCAAGTACCCGGACATGGCCCTCAAGCTGGTCTCCCATCTGAACTCGAAGGCGGAAGTAATCGAGGCCCAGAAGATCAACACCTGGCCCATCGTGCGCAAGGATGTGACCCCCGCCGAGATGGGCTGGAAGGACGGCAGCAACATCGCCAAACTCCACAAGTACTCCGGCACGTACAACTACTGGGTCGACAACCTGCTGACCTCAGGTCCCGCCGAGGTGTACTACACCCAGGGCGGCCTGGTCGCGGGCGGCCGGATGACCCCCATGGAGTTCGCCAAGGCCATGGACGAAAGGGCGGGTCCGTAACTCCGGCCCCGCTTCCGGGCACGTCGACTCCGACGAACTCCGACACCGCGGTCTCGAGCGCCGCGGTGTCGGTTGTTTTTTGCTGCGGTGAGCCGAGCCGCTAGCCGCCCCCGGTGACGAGGTTCCGGCCACGAGCTTCGAGCCACGAGCTTGCGCGAGACCGCCCGGCGCACTAGCCCATGTTCAGGGTTTGCCCGATTTCCGGCGTGTAAGTCTTTACGGCGTAAGGATCGGAATTCTCGCTAGTCACTACGTCACCGTTTCCGGCGCCTGGGAGCACGCCGGAGGCTTCGTGTCGA
>Ga0209164_1006011_pt1 | contig 10127 bp, 11 predicted proteins | sample MTBNYHSulfiMetaG_FD_187458 | JGI IMG/M metagenome (GOLD analysis project Ga0209164, IMG submission 187458) | Enrichment culture microbial communities from rom New York Harbor, USA that are MTBE-degrading - MTBE-NYH (New York Harbor Sulfidogenic)... | ecosystem: Environmental > Aquatic > Marine >... | reverse complement strand
AAGGCCCTGACCACTGCCAGCGTCCCGGGGAGGTACTTCGGGGTCGTGCGCTGTTTCCGCTACGACAAGGTCGACGCCACCCACCTGGCGGATTTCTACCAGACCGAGGGGATCGCCCTGGGGGAGAACGTCAATCTCAAGACCCTGCTCGGGCTGCTCAAGATGTTCGCCGTGGAGGTGGCCGGGGCCAGGGAGTTCAAGTTCGTGCCCGGATACTTCCCGTTCACCGAGCCCTCCGTGGAGATCCACATCCGCCATCCCGAGCTCGGCTGGTTCGAGCTGGGCGGGTCGGGCATCTTCCGGCCCGAGGTGACCCGGCCGCTGGGCGTGGACGTGCCGGTCCTGGCCTGGGGACTGGGCATCGACCGCATGGCGCTGGTGGCTCTCGGGCTGAACGACCTGAGGGATCTCTTCACGCCGGATCTCGAGCAGGTGCGGCTGCGCCGGCGGCACGGTCGCCGGCGGCACGGTCGCCCGGGGCAAGGTCGCCCGGGGCAGAGCCGCGAGCCAAGGAGTTAGGGCATGCCCAAGATCGAGGTTCAGGAACGGAACTTCTTCGCGCTTCTGGGCAAGAGCCTGGGCCGGGAGGAGCTGGAGCGGCTCCTGCCGTCGGCCAAGGCCGAGCTGGACGACTGGCTCCCGGGGGAGGTGATCAAGTTCGAGCTCAACGACACCAACCGCCCGGACCTGTGGTCCGCCCCGGGGCTCGCCCGGCAGCTCAGGGTCCTGCTGGACGACCGCCTGCCGGAGTATCCCTTCTTTTCCCGGCCCGATGCCTCCCTGGAGGCGGCAGACCGGGTGGTCAGGGTAGACAAGGGCTTGCGGGAGATACGGCCCTACATCGCCGCCTTCATTGCCCAGGGGGTCCCGATCAGCGAGCCTCAGCTCGTCGACCTGATCCAGGCGCAGGAGAAGCTATGCGGGAGCTTCGGACGCAAGCGCAGCACGATCGCCATGGGGGTGTACCGGGCGGACCTGATGCACTTTCCCGTTCACTACCTGGCCGCGGACCCGGATGCCACGGCATTCGTTCCCCTGGATTTCTCCCGGAAGCTCACCCTGCGCCAGATCCTGTCGGAGCACCCCAAGGGGGTCGAGTTCGGCGGGATCGTGGCCTCCTTCGCGCGCTTCCCGTACCTGGCGGATGACCGGGGCGAGACCCTGAGCTTCCCACCCATCATCAACAGCGCCCATCTCGGGGCCGTGGAGGTAGGGGACGCCGGCCACTTCGTCGAGCTCACGGGCACCGACATGGACACCCTGCTCCTGGCCTGCTCGATCGTGGCCTGCGACATGGCCGACATGGGCTACACCATCCTGCCGGTGCGGGTCTCGTATCCCTTCGACACCCCCTACGGCCGGGAGGTGGTCACGCCTTTCTACTTCCAGAGGCCCGTCAGCGTCGAAGCCGGGGAGGCTGTTCGCCTGCTTGGGGAGCCGATCGATGACGCCGAGGCGGCGGCCTGTCTGCGCCGGGCGGGATGCCCCGTGCACAGCTCCGGCAGCCTTCTCACCGTCACGCCGCCGCCGTACCGAAACGACTTCCTGCACCCGGTGGACGTGATCGAGGAGATCATGATCGGCCGGGGGATGGACAGCTTCGAGCCGGTCTGGCCCGAGGACTTCACGGTCGGGCGTCTGGCCCCGATGGAGGAGCTCTCCCGCCAGGTGCGGGAGCTCATGGTGGGGCTGGGCTACCAGGAGATGATCTACAACTACCTGGGATCGCGCCGGGACTTCGTCGAGCGCATGAACATCCAGGGCGGCGAGGTCATCGAGATCGCCAATCCCATGAGCGAGAGCTACGAGCTGGTGCGCAACTCCCAGCTTCCCAACCTGCTGTCCACGGAGGCGGTGTCCAGCCACGCGGCGTATCCCCACAGGGTCTTCGAGGTCGGGAAGATCGCCCGCGTGGACGACCGGGACGACTACGGGTCCCTGACCCTGACCGCCTTGAGCTTTCTGTTCAGCGACCGGGAGGTGACCTTCAACGAGGTCAACGCCCACCTGGGTTCCCTGTTCTACTATCTTGGGGTGGAGCACGCCCTGGAAGAAACGGAGGACCCGCGCTTCGTCCCTGGGCGTACGGGGGCGATCGCCGTCGCCGGCAGGCGGATCGGGGTCATCGGAGAGGTGCACCCGGAGGTCCTGGAGCGCTGGGGTATCCAGATGCCCTGCGCCGCCGTGGAGCTGGAGCTGGACGGCATCCTGGAAGCATAGCCCCGGAGGGCCGAAAGGAGGAGTCCCATGGACGTGCAAGCGGTTTCCCTGAGCTGGGAAGAAGGCTGCAACATCATCGTGGGCCAGTCCCACTTCATCAAGACTGCCGAGGACCTGGCCGAGATCATGAGCGGCTCGGTGCCCGGGGCCGAGTACGGCCTGGCCTTCTGCGAGGCTTCGGGGCCCTGCCTGATCCGTACCGAGGGAAACGACGAGACCCTGGTGAGCCAGGCGGCGGAGTGCGCCCGGGCGGTCGGAGCCGGCCACAGCTTCTACCTGATCCTGCGCAAGTGCTTTCCGATCAACGTCCTCAACCAGATAAAGGCCTGCCAGGAAGTGGCCAGGATCTTCTGCGCCACCGCCAATCCCCTTCAGGTGCTGGTCGTGGAGACCGGGCAGGGGCGGGGCATCGTGGGCGTGGTGGACGGCTTTGCTCCCAAGGGGATCGAGGGGCCCGAGGACAGGAAAGAGCGGCGGGAGCTCCTGCGGCGCTTCGGCTACAAGCTCTAGCTCCCGGGCAGGTACTCCGGCCGCAGCGGGGCAAAGAAGTCCACCACCTCCGCTTCCTCGAGGATTTCCGCCCCGTGGGGCTCGTCCGGCCCGAACACGTAGCCGGCGCCTGCCTCGGCCACGAAGCCGGAACCGTCCTGCCGCAGGAAGCGGATCTTCCCCCGAATCACGTACCCGTTCTGCACCGCAGCGTGGTGGTGCAGGGGGATGCGTGCCCCCTGCCGGAGGTGGAAGTGGCAGAGCATGGACTGCTCGTTGTACGACAGGGTGCGGCGGGTGATCCCGGGCGGGTTCTCCACCCCCTGTACGTCCTTCCGTCTGGCGAACTCCTTGACGTGGTGCATGGCATGACTCCTCCGGTCCGTGGTTCCCCCTGGGCTATCGGGAACGCGCCACCCCGACACGCCGGCAGTGTTCGAACACCGGGCAGGCCGAGCACCGCGGCGAGAGGGGCGTGCAGATCCGCTGCCCGAAGCCGACCAGAAGCTCGTTGATCGGGATCCAGAAGCGGCGCGGGAGCATCCCTTCCAGGGCCGCCTCGGTCTGCCCGGGGGACCGTGTCCGGACCCACCCGAAGCGGTTGGCGATGCGGTGAACGTGGGTGTCCACGCAGATGCCCTCCAGGCCGTACCCGAGGTTGCGAACCAGGTTTGCGGTTTTGCGCCCCACTCCCGGAAGCTTCAGCAGCTCGCTCATCGAGGACGGCACCCGGGAGCCGTAGTCCCGAAGCAGGATCCCGGCCACTGCCTTGAGATTCCGGGCCTTGGTGTTGTAGAAACCCGCGGGGAAGATCAGACGGCCGATTTCCCTCTCCTCCAGCGCCGCCATGGCCCGGGGGCTCCCTGCGCGCTCCAGGAGGCGACCGGAGGCCCGGGCCGTTACGTCGTCCTTGGTACGCAGGGAAATCATGGTGGAAACGAGGACGTGAAACGGGTCGGGCCGGCGACGGGCCACCTCGGAAACCGCGGGAAGCGGCCCCGCGCCCAGGGTGCTGCGCATCCGTGCGAGGATGCCCTCCCAGGGGATCGCGGACCGCTGTGCCGCAGCGGCCGGGGTCAATTCAGCCCCAGCTTGCTCATAACGAGCTCCTCCACCTCCTCCTTGCCCTTCTGGAGGGAAAAGGAGATCTCGTCGACCAGGAGCTTGAGGGCGCTGTCGTAGAGCTTGCGTTCCAGGATCGGCAACTCCTTGACCCGGCTGCGGTGGTACAGCGCCCGGACCACGGTGGCGATATCCAGCACGCTGCCCTTTTTCAGCAGGTCGAGATTCGTCTGGTAGCGCAGCTTCCAGTCCGCCGTCACGGGTTCGTAGTCCTCGGAAATCAACTTGAGCGCCTTGTTGGCCTCCCGCTTGTCCACGATCGGCCGGATCCCGAGCTCGTCCGCCTTGTCGACCGGGACCATGATGGTCATGTCGGAAACCTCGAGGTAGATGATGTAGTACAGCAGCTTGCTGCTGCGAAAAACACGTTCCTCGATGGACACGATCTGACCGACCCCCTGTAGGGGGTAAACGATTTCCTGCCCCTTCTTGTATCGGAGCTTGGGTTTCCTGGAGCTTGTACTCATATGCGAACCCAGTATACAGAAAAGCGGGTGCGTAGTCAAAGGAAGGGAATTCGGTGTACGATTCCCCCCGCGATGAGGGCGAGAAAGATCCTGGCACTGGCAGCGTTTCCCAGCCTCTTCGCCGCCCTGTTCGTGCTTGCCGTGGTGTTTCGCCGACAGCTGTGGGAGCTGTTCGCGAGTGCCGATCGCCTGCGGGAGTGGATTGCTTCGGCAGGTGCCACGGCTCCGCTGATATTCGTGGCGATTCAGGCCCTGCAGGTGGTCGTGTTTTTCATCCCCGGAGAGATCCCCCAGGTGGTCGGAGGGTACCTGTTCGGGCTGTGGACGGGCACCCTGTTGTCTCTGGCCGGAATCGCCCTGGGCTCATTGGTCAGCTTCATCGTCGCCCGGGCACTTGGTGTGCCTTTCGTGCACGCCCTGTTCGAACGCGAGAAGGTGGAGCAGGTCCGGCGCATCCTGCAGTCCCCGAGGGCCAAGCTCTCGTTTTTCCTGCTCTTCCTGATACCGGGGCTGCCCAAAGACATCCTGTGCTACGCGGCGGGCCTGAGCTCGATTCGCCTGTTCGTGTTCCTGTCCTTCTCCAGCGTGGGGCGCCTGCCCGGGATCGCTGGAAGCGCCCTGATGGGCCAGGCGGCCGCAGAGCGCCGTTGGCCCCTGGCCGCCACCGTGCTGGCCCTGGCGGTGGTCCTGTTCGTGATCGGCTACCTGTTTCGCGAACGCATCCAGCTGTTCCTGGAGCGGATGTCCAGGCGCAAGTGAGGGCGGGCCGAAGGCTCTTCAGCGAATCTCCGCGCTTGCCACACCCGGCGGCACGCGCAGCTGCCGAAAACGCAGGTACTTGAAGGGGTGGATGTTGAGGACGTTCGGGAACCAGCCCTCGATTCGCTCCAGATCCACCAGATTGAACGCCGGCGTGTGGCTGATCGGGAGCACCACGGCCGTGGACAGCAGGATGGTCTCCGCCTCTGCCAGCTGTGAGTAGCGGGTTTCCCCCTCCAGGCTGAAGGACTCCTCGATCAAGGCGTCGAATTGCGCATCGGCGAACCGCGCATCGTTCAGGTTGCTGTCCTTGGTCCACATCTGCAGGAAGGTCAGCGGGTCGGCGTAGTCCCCGATCCAGGTAACCGAGCCGATCGTGTAGTCGCTCTTCTTGACCTCCCGCAGGTACACGTCGTAGGGAAAGGTCCGGATGGTGACCGCCAGGCTCAGCTCGCGTTTCCAGGCCTCGGCCATCACCGCGGCGACCCGCTCGCTTTCCGAGTCGCCGGGCAGCTTGAACACCAGCTCGGGCAGCCCGATGCCCTGGCTGTACCCCGCCTGCAGGAGCAGCGAAAAGGCCTCTTCCCGGTCGCTCTGGAGGATTCCCTCGACGTCCGGGTAGTTCGGTATGGGCGGGACCAGCCGGCTCGTCGGCAGGAGGGTGTCCTCTTCGGTGCGGATCTCGTCCCAGGGGACGAGCAGGGCCAGGGCCCTGCGCACCCTCGGGTCGGCCCACGCCTCGTCCACGCACAGCATGTAGAAGTAGCTGGTGGCGAACAGGGGGTTGAACACGATCTTGGTGCGGTCCTCCAGGCGGCTGGTGTCCCAGTTGTTCGCCCAGTGGATCGCCCCCTTGTTGAACCCTTCGCTGATCGCCGCAGGGTCGCCCATGAACCGAACCCGGATGCCGTCGAGCTCGACCCGTCCGGCGTCCCAGTACAGGCGGTTCTTCCTGAGCACGAGCTCGAAGTCTTTCCGTTCGTGGAGGTAGTAGGGGCCGTTGCCGATCAGGGTCGAGGCTTTGCTCCAGTCCTCACGCTCGCGGTAGCTGGGGTGAATGGGCGCGAAGCTCATGTGGCAGAGAAGCTTGAGGAAGTGCCCGGCCGGCCGCTCGAGCCTGACTTCGAGAACCTTGTCCGACACGGCCCGGATCGCGACCTCCTCCCCCGTCCCCAATCCAAGGCGGTAGCGCCTGGCGCCCTCGATGACATCGAACAGGAAGGAGTACTCCGCCTGGGCCTGCGGGTCGAGCACGCGCAGCCAGGATGCCCGGAAGTCTTCGGCGGTGACCGGCTCCCCGCTGCTGAACACGGCATCCTCCCGGAGCGAGAAGCGGTAGACGGTCTTGTCCTGGCTGATCTCCCACTCGTACGCCACCCCCGGCACGGGGATCAGCGAGAAGGGATGATAGGTCAGAAGCCCTTCGTACAGCGCCGTCGAGAGCTCGCTCTCCATGGTCGTGTAGATGTGACGGGGATCCAGCTCCACCTCTTTGGGCGAGTACACGACCACCAGTTCCTTTGGCTCCTGGGACTGCGAAGCATCGGGTCCGGAGTCCTGAGCCTCGAGGAGCGCCGGCGAGCACAGGATCAGGGCCGCGAGCAGCAGCACCGGGAGAAACTCCCTCAGGCGGGGCAGGAGGGCCCGCGCAGGGCGCAAAGACTCGATCATGGGTCTAGAATACCGCTTTTGCTCAGAAGAGGCTATAATCCCGGATCTCGCTCACCCGCAGCTTGAGGTCCACCCGGGTCTGGTAGGTCCCGGCTCGAATCACGACGGCCGGGGGCTGCCAGAGCAGGATCTCACCGGTGATTTCCCGGGGCTTGTTGAAGTGGATCGGCCGCAGGTGATTGCGCAGGGCCTCTCTGAAGGCCGCCTCCAGGGACCTGCGCTTGCTCTCCGGTGCGGGGGCGAGGAACATGTTCGACTCCCCGACTCCGGCGGCGGTCGGAACCGCCGTGGAACCCCACGCCCGGCGGCGATCCTCCTGGAACGAGTGCAGGTCGTACTCCACCTTGGCGAAGAGCCGCGTCTCGTCCACCCAGGCGTCCACGATCCTCAAGCCGGGGTCGCCCCAGGATATCTCGGCAACGGGGGTCAAGACGAACTCGTCGGAAACGCCGCGGGTGCTGTCCCCGGGGGTGTAGGTGAACCCGAAGCCGTAGATCATGGCGGAAAACACCAGCCGGGCCTCCTCCAGGATCCGCTGCCGCGCTTCCTCCCTGGGCAGGGGGTATTGCGCTTCCGTCTGGATCAGGGGCTCGAGCTCACACCACAGCCGCGCGGCCAGGTACTCCCCCTGGGCGAGGACCGCCGCGGGCAGCGCGAGTGCCAGCAGGAGGACAAGACAGAGGCTGCGCATGGTGTGCTTCTAGAGTATCGGCAACTGCTCAGAAGCGCCTGAAGAAGACCCGCAGGGGATTGATGCCCATCCGAACCGTGAAATACAGGTACCCGAACACGAGCCCCGCCAGGTGAGTCAGGTGAGCGACGCCGCTGCGAGTGGCCGTGAAGGTCGACAGCAGCGCGATCCCGGCGAACAGCAGGACGGCAATGGGGGCACGCAGGGGAAACAGCCCGAAGATGAACAGCCGCGCTTCGGGATACAGGGTGGCGTAGGCCAGGAGCAGGCCGTAGATGGCCCCGGAAGCCCCGACCACGGGAACGGCCGCCAAACCCGTGTACCAGTTGACGGCGAGGGTGGCCAGGCCGGCTCCCACGCCGGAGACGAAGTAGTACAGGAGGAACTCGGAGCTTCCCAGGCGACGCTCCAGCGGGCTGCCGAACAGGAAGAGGGCCAGCATGTTGAACAGGATGTGCCAGGTCCCCCCGTGGACGAACATGTACGTGACCACCTGCCAGATGGTCCCCTGACGGACCACCAGGTACGGAACCAGCGCAAGGTAGCCGAAGCTGCGCGGGACGACGATGTTCAGCAGGAATATGACCACGTTCACCACGATCAGGGCTATCGTGGCGTTGTAGAAACGGTAGGCGAGGGGTCGTCGCCAGAAAGATACCTCGTTCATAGAGTCAAGGTACCGGTTTGCGCGCCGGGTCGTCAACTCTGCGCCTCTTGAGCTTTTCCCCGACCGGAGGATCCGGGTAGAATCGCAGCGGAGGGACGAGGAATGAGGCGAGGAGAGGACTACTTCAGCCGCCTGGCCAAACAGAAGGGCTACCCGGCCCGTTCGGTGTTCAAGCTCGAGGAGATACAGGAGCGTTTCCGGCTGCTGCGTCCCGGGTACAGGGTTCTGGACATCGGAGCCGCGCCGGGCAGCTGGACCCGGTTCTGCCTCGAGCGCCAGCGCTGCCGCGTGGTCGCCGTGGACCTGGTCGAGGTCTCCGTGGAGCCCCGCCACGGCCAGGAGGCCTTCAGCTTCGTGCAGGGCAGCATCATGGACTCCGAGGTGGTCGAGCGGCTGGCCGCCAAGGGCCCGTACAACGTCGTGCTCAGCGACGCCGCCCCGGCGACGAGCGGATCGAGCCTTGTGGACACGGAAGCCTCCCTGGAGCTCGCCCGGAGGGTCCTGGAGATTGCCCAGGGCTGCCTCAAGCCCGGGGGGAACCTGGTGATCAAGGTGTTCCAGGGCGGAGGGGAAGCGGAGCTGCTGAAGCGGATGAAGAGTCTCTTCGCCCGGGCCCGGGCCTTCAAGCCCGGAGCCTCCCGGCGGGAGTCCCGGGAGACCTATCTACTCGGCTTGTCGTACCTCCACAAATACCCAAAAAAAACTTGAACTGTCCCACGAGTCGGTTTATCATGACAGAGGTTTTCGAACGACTCAAAACCAAACTCAAGGTGCAAGGGGGAAAGAGGATGAAACGTCTAACTGTTCTGATCTGCCTGCTTCTCCTCATCGTTCCGGCTTTCCTGTTCGCCCAGAACCTGGGGGACTGGAAGGCCGCCTATGGAGACTGGAGAATGATGGGGGGGCGGCTCGCGCAGATGAGCACCAGGGCCGGCATGGCGCAGGCGTACATGCCCATCAGGCAAAGCGGGATCGTCCAGTACGAGTTCGACGTGCGCTACATCGACGGCGCTGACGACCAATTCGCCGGGTTCGGCGTGCACGTCGGGATCGACCGGCCCCATCCGCGCAAGAGCTGGGGCAACGGCAGGAGCTTCCTGCTCTGGCTGACCTACGATCCCAAGGTGTATGGAGGCGCCGGGCTGTATGCCCAGGCCTACAAGAGCGTCAACGCCTCCACCATGAACCTCCTTCACGCGGCCAAGGCCTATCCGATCCCTGCCGACCGGCTTCAGGGGATCTACGTCAACTGGCTGAGCCAGTATCTCCTGCCCGTCAAGATCCGGGTAAACTACGATACCGGTTGGGTCAAGGTCTGGGACCCGATCATCCCGAACTACTTCTACCGCTTCTGGCTGGGTGAGCCGATTCGCAACGGTGCCCACATCTCCGTCAGAACCAACAGCGTAGCTGCGAGCTTCGGCAACTTCCGGATCTCCAGGCCCGGCAGCTTCTAGCCGTCGGGGGTCTTCGGACCCTTTGCGGCCGAACGGCCGAACCAGAGAACCCGCCTCTTCTTCCGAGGGGCGGGTTCTTCTTTTGGTTCCCAGTCCCCCGAAAGGAGGAGGGATAGAATTTTCCCGGGGTTCCCGATAGTATGGCTGCCAAATGAAGGTTCTGAGCATTGGGGCCCGGGCTCTGAGCGGTGCCGCAGCCGTGCGCACGCTTGGTACCCTGGTATCCCCCGGCTGCGTGCTGGTGAGTTCGGAGCTCGCGGGGGTTCGGGAACGGCTGCTGGCGGCTGCCCGGGGGGCGGAAGCTGGCGGCGACTACCAGGAGGAGGTCGACGGCATTCGGGCTCAGTACCTGTCCGTGATCCGCGAGCTGGTGCCGGCTCCGCGGCAGTCCGCAGTCATCACCCCCCTGCAGATCATTCTGGGCGACCTGGAGGACGTCCTGCACGGCGTCCAGCTCCTGCGGGAGTGCTCTCCTCGGACCCTGGATCTCGTGCTCAGCTTCGGAGTGCGGGCTACGTGCCTCCTCGTGATGCAGTGCCTGGAGAGCCAGGGAGTCCGGGTGCGAAGCGTGGAGAGCCCCGGGA
>Ga0209164_1006006_pt1 | contig 10132 bp, 9 predicted proteins | sample MTBNYHSulfiMetaG_FD_187458 | JGI IMG/M metagenome (GOLD analysis project Ga0209164, IMG submission 187458) | Enrichment culture microbial communities from rom New York Harbor, USA that are MTBE-degrading - MTBE-NYH (New York Harbor Sulfidogenic)... | ecosystem: Environmental > Aquatic > Marine >... | reverse complement strand
AAAAATCCTCCTTACACCCACTTAGAAGACCCTGATATCGAAAGCCTCCAAAAAGAAATTGAAAATACCCCGCACATTAAAATGTATACGTCCTCCCACATTGAAAAGATATCCGGCGCGCCCGGAATGTTCGACGTTACTATTAATCAAAGCGGCACGTCTTCTTCGGAGCGAATCGGATCAATCGTTTTGGCTACCGGCTCAATTCCTTACAATGCCAACAACCTTGAACATCTGGGATACGGGAAGTCTAATGATGTAATAACCCGAGAACAGATGGAAGAACTGGCCTGCGGGGGAAAAATCACTCGACCTTCTGATGGAAAAATTCCCGAAACCGTAACGTTTCTCTTATGTGCTGGGTCCCGAGATGAAAACCACTTACCCTACTGTTCCTCAATCTGTTGTATGGAATCTTTAAAACAGGCAAAATATATTCGCACCCAGAATCCCGAAGCCAAAGTTTTCATTATTTATCGCGACATACGAACACCTGGCCTTTACGAAAGTTTTTATAAGGCTATTCAGGAAGACGAAGGGATATTCTTCACCAAAGGTGAGGTTGCCGCTGTTTCAGAAAATGGAAATAAAAAAATTGCTGTTGATATCAAGAATACCTTGCTCGGTGAAGACATTCGGATCGAGTCTGACCTGGTGGTCCTCGCCACCGGCATGACCCCAACGACTGGGATCGGTGAAGAAATAAAAATAAGTGCTGAGGAGGAGGCAAAAAAGGGCCAGGAATCAGCTCCTCCGGCGGATACGATCATAAAATCCAATATTTTAAACCTTGAATACCGCCAGGGCCCTGAGATTCCTCCTTTGAAATACGGATTTCCTGATTCCCATTTCATCTGCTTCCCTTATGAAACACGGCGAACCGGAATTTATGCTGCGGGTTCAGTCCGGTCCCCTATTGACCAGATTTCTACCATCGAAGATGCTGCGGGTGCCGCCCTTAAAGCGATTCAATGTGTGGAGACGACCGCACGAGGCGAAGCTGTTCATCCACGGTCAGGGGATATGTCCTATCCCGAACTCTTTATGCAGCGCTGTACCCAATGTAAACGATGCACGGAAGAATGTCCCTTCGGGACATACAATGAAGATGAGAAATGCAATCCTCTCCCTAACCTCACGCGCTGCCGGCGGTGCGGCATTTGTATGGGGTCATGTCCGGAAAGAATCATCTCGTTTAAGGATTATTCCGTGGACATGATCGGCTCCATGGTAAAAGCAATCAAGGTTCCTGAAGAAGACGAAGAGAAGCCCAGAATTTTGGTGCTTGCCTGTGAAAACGATGCCTATCCTGCTTTAGATATGGCCGGGGTAAAACGGTTAACCTATAACCCTTATGTCCGGATCATCCCCCTTCGGTGCGTTGGTTCAACAAACGTGGTATGGATTGCTGATGCGTTAGCGAAAGGCATTGATGGTGTCCTCCTTTTAGGGTGCAAACATGGCGATGATTACCAATGCCACTTTGTCAAGGGAAGTGAATTAGCGAACTACCGGATGAGTAAAATTAAAGAGACCCTTGATCGTCTGGTCCTGGAGGCAGAAAGGGTTCGGTTTGAAGAAGTCGCTCACTCTGATTATCTAAAAATTCCGGGAATTCTTGATAGTTTTTTAGAAAAAATAAAGGAAATTGGCCCTAACCCATATAAAGGCTGGTAGGAGGAGCAACATGTCAGAATCGACTCTGATAAAACCCGATCTTAATTTTATTAAAAACGTTAAAGCTCTGGGGGGCGATTCGCTCAATAAGTGCTACCAGTGCGCCACGTGCTCAGTAGTCTGCAAGTTATCTCCTGAGGATAACCCCTTTCCCCGCAAGGAGATGATCTGGGCGCAGTGGGGGTTAAAAGACAAACTGATGAAAGACCCGGATGTGTGGCTCTGCTATAACTGCAATGACTGCTCCGTAAATTGTCCGAGAGGCGCAAAACCGGGTGAGGTCCTTGCCGCAGTTCGTAACTATAGTTTTATCAATTTTGCCTTTCCTCGTTTCATGGGTAAGGTTTTAAGCCAAGCCCGGTATCTTCCCCTTCTTTTTGGATTTCCCCTTATTCTCCTCTGGCTGATATTGCAAGGTAAAACAACACCCTCTGGCCCGATTCTTTTCCGAAACCTTATCCCGTATGAACTGATTGATGTTGCCGCAGGAATTTTCACCCTCCTGGTATTAATCGGTCTCTTCACGGCAATAAGCAGGTTCTGGTCTCTTCTTACCCAGGGAATAAATGGTGCTCCGTCGCTGCTCAGTGCCTTCAAGTCTTATCTGATGCCTGTAGTGAGCAAAATTTTGCGGCACGAAAAATTCAATGACTGTGGAGCAAACAAAATAAGGTATTATGCCCATCTTGTCATATTCTACGGCTTTGTGCTATGCCTTATCGCCACCTCAATTAGTGCGGGTGGTATATGGGCAGAGAAACTTTTTTTCAAAGGCAATGAATTTTTTTTGCCTCCGTGGTCATTTTTTAGTGTGGTCAAGCTCACGGGGAATTTAGGGGGACTGGCAATTTTGGCAGGATGTCTGCTGGTGCTTTACAACCGTTCTGTCAACAAAGATAAGGCCGGAGCCAGTACCTATCTTGATTCGGTTTTTACCTGGACTATTGTGTGCGCGGCTGTCACCGGATTCCTTACCCAGTTTGCCCGCATGGCTGAGGCTTCTTTTTGGGCGTACTTTTTTTATGGCATCCACTTGGTCTTTGTGTTTTATCTCCTCGCCTACCTTCCCTATTCAAAGTTTGCCCATATGGTTTATCGAACAGTAGCAATGATCTTCGCTGAATATACCAATCGAAAAAGGTAAAAAAGCTGATTTTATCCAAAGGAGGGGAGTTCCCCTCCTTTGTTCCTCCTGAAAACCATTTTCCCCAAAAAGTTCTTACGCTTCCTTAATTTTTTTAGCGTAAAGCATTTCTCTCAAAACAAGTATGCAACACCTTGATTGAGAAAGTTTTTAAAAAAGGATTACATTTTTTTGGGGTCTACTGTCAACCAAACAAAATTACCTGGGAAAAAATAAGTGACAAAAGAAATCAAGAGAAAAAGGGAATGGGGTTTTATTTTTTTGGCATAAGGATTTAAATTTCGATTGGTTATAAAAATTATTAAAGTTTTTTTTAAATAACCTTGTCGGGAAATACATTGACTTTTCTAAATCATTATGATAGAAATTTAAGCTTAAAAAATCTTAGTTTCTTTAGTGAAATGCAAGATTCTCTCAGCATAAAAACCCTTACATCGTCTTTATCCCGTTCCAGAAGGGGCTTACTAAAAGAACTCTCTATCGGGGTATGGGTAAGAATTTTAAGGGTTTATGCCGTTATTTCCTCCGAAATCAGAAAAAAAGTCGGTAAGAAAGGGGTAACCCTGCCCCAACTTTACGTGCTAACGACCATAGGACTCCAAGGAGCTATGCCACTAGGAAAGCTGGGTAAAGAATTGCTGGTTACTAAAGGAAATATCACCACGATTGTGGATCATTTGGAAAGGGATGAGTTTGTTATCAGGGATCAGGATAAAAAAGACCGCCGAAAAATGTGGGTAAGACTCACCCCCAAGGGCGAACAGCTCTTTGGAGAGATTCTTTCTGCCTATGAAGAAGAGTTTGTCCCTTTGATGCGTTGCCTCTCCCAGGAAGAGCTAAAACAGCTTTCCTTGCTCCTAAAAAAGATGGCCGAAGGGCTTTCTCATGAAAAAGCGGCCGGCATAAAAACAATGGACCCCTTTATCAGTTAATTACCTTTTTCTTAAATCATTACTCATCAACTCAGGAGAATACATTGCCCTACCAGGATTGGATTAATGATCTTTCATTAGGAGAGTTTTTTGATCGTCAAGCGGATAAACGGCCTGCGCAGAAAGCCTTGATTACTCCTGATCAGGGGGATTTTACCTTCGGAGCGCTTAAGGATATTTCTGATCAATCGGCTCAAGCAATGATGAGCATAGGAGTTAAAAGAGGTGACAAGGTAGGAGTTTGGGCGCACAACATCCCGGAATGGGTTTTTCTCTTTTTAGCCATCAGTAAACTCGGGGCAGTCATGGTCCCCATAAACCCCAATGCTCGATCACGCGATGTCGCCTATTACTTAAAGACCGCAGACGTTAACGTTTTATTCTTCGTTAAAAAAATAAACGGAACTGATAATGAAGAAATTCTTAAAAAAGCTATTCCGGATCTGCAAGTCTTTTCCTTAGGTGAGGTCACTTCCCGGGAATTTCCTTTGTTAAAAAAAGTTATTGTTATCGGAGACAGCACCACTTCAGAATTCCTCAACTATGAGGTTTTATTAAAGGAAGCAAGCAAGGTACGCAAGTCGGATTTGCCGTTTTTTAAAGAAAAAATCTCCCCTTTTGATCCTGTCCTGATTAAGTTTACCTGTGGACTGAGTGGTTATTCCCGGGGCGCCATGCTTACTCATTTTGGGTTGATCAACAATGGTCTGCCGATTGCCAAAAACCAGGATTTTGGCCCTTCGGACATCCTCTGCCTGCCGATCCCTTTTCATTATATCTTTGGTTTCTGGATGGGCCTGATGGCGTGTTTTTCAACCCACACGCCAATAGTAACCGTGCCCAAATACACAGCTTTTGAGGTTCTGAAACTTTTAGAAGAAAAGCGCTGTACCGCTTTATATGGAGTCCCGACCATGTTTGCGGATATTCTCAACCATGCGGAGTTTCCCACGTTCAACCTTAAAAGCTTGCGAACCGGCATGATGTCCGGTGATTTTTGCCCCCCGGATCTGATGCAACAAACCATTGAAACTATGCCTGTCCCTGAACTCACTATCGCTTATGGGATCACCGAAATCGGATTATTAACCCAGACATCTTGTAAAGAGCCCCGAAGAGAAAAAATCCTCTCTACCGTGGGCGAGCCTTTAGCTGGGATGGAGATGAAAATAGTCAACCCGATAACTGGAGAGGATTTACCGACCGGGGGAAAAGGAGAAATTTGTGTTCGCACGCCGGTGATGATGAAGGGGTATTATAACATGCCCCAAGAAACCGCAGAACTCATGGACAAGGATGGCTGGTTCCATACCGGCGATCTGGGGACAAAAGACGAAGATGGTTTTTACCGCATAACCGGCCGGAGGCGGAACATGCTCATTCGGGGAGGAGAAAATATCTATCCCCTGGAAGTAGAGAAATACCTTCTTTCTTTTCCCGGAGTACTTGATGCGCGGGTGGTAGGAGTTCCCAGCCGGCGTTTGGGCGAAGAAGCTTTTGCCTTTGTCAAAACCAATAATGGGGTAGTCTCCAGCGCGCAACCTATCCGGGAATATTTCCGCAATGAAATTTCCCGCCATAACATTCCCCGATGGATAACATTAGTGGAACAATTTCCGGGTGAAAAAGAGGGAATAACCCTTGACCGAAACGAATTAAGGCAGGAAGCAATCAAAGAAATTAAGTCAGCTGAAGAACACCCCTTAACGATTATTTACGATTAAACAAACCTCTTGGTAAGCCCATCAATCACTACCTCAAGCCCATCTCCGTCCGGAGACATGATCTGCTTAAGCGCCTTATCAACCTGCTGATAAAGCCCTTGGTTCTTGAGATCAGCGAGGGTGCGGTAAATACTTGCTCTTCGCCCCAGTCGGAAATTGCATTTTTCTTCAAAAGATAACGCGAGGAAACGGTCCATCACTGCCAGCATCTTTGTCTTATCCCCCGGAAGCTTGCCTTCCACCTCCTCGAGCAGGTTAAGAATGTGGTCGCTCACAAAAAAGCTGTCAATTCCCTCAAGGTGTTCGACCATCAGCCGTATCTCCCGCACAATTTCTTCATCGCTTATGGGTTCAAATTCTCCGGAAGCCACTTTTTCATCCAGCCCTGCTCCGGCAACCACCCTCAGTGTCCTTAACCGGATAAAATCAGGATTAATCGCATTAAGCACTCGCGCGGTTTCGAGCGCGTGCTCCTGCGAGAGCTTTTTTCCTCCTAAGCCGGGGATCACATATTCAGAGAGAGAAATACCCGCCTTCTTCACCTTCCGGCCGGCGTCAATATGCTCCGCCGCAGTAACCCCTTTGCGGATAAACTCAAGCACTTTATCGCTTCCGCTTTCAAGTCCGATATGGATCCGGGAAAGCCCCGCGATTCGCAACGCCTGTAATTCCTCGATTGTTTTTCTCGTGGCAATCGTTTTTGCGCGAGCATACGAGGTAATCCTGGTTATCTCCGGAAAAGTATTTTTGAGAAGAGTTAAGATGTCAAGCAGTTCACTGGTCTTAACCATCAAGTTGTTTCCGTCCTGCAAGAAGACCGAACCTTCCCCATAGTAAAGCCACATCGCCACACTGAGAAAGCTGCTCGAATATTCCTCCGGGTTATGGTAGAGGTAGTGAACCACCTCCTCAGCCACAATACCTTTTAACCCCAGCTTCCAGGAGATAGCTTTGATTTCATCATAAATCTTTTTTATGGTTTCTATATCCTGCTTAACGTCCTCTACCGAGCGGAGGCTAAAGGTTGTCCCTTTATAGGTCCGACAAAAAAGACACTTGTTCCAGGGACAATTCCTGGTTATCCGCACCAGGAGGCTCTTGGCTTCACTTGGCGGCCGGATTGGTCCTTGCTCAAAACAAAGTTCGTGGTTGCTATAGCCAACGGAAGACATTGGTTCTCAAAAATTCAAAGTTGTCGTTTACTTTTTTCTTTCCGGAGACTATTCCCATGTGGCCCGGCAAAAGAAGTTCAGTATCAAGCTCGGCAATTTTTTCAATTGATTTTTTCAACTGCTCCCCGTTTCCTCCGGGGAGATCGGAGCGGCCGGTATTGCGGTCAAAAACAAGGTCTCCACAGATAAGGGCTTTGTTCTCGGGCACATAGAAACAGACACTCTCGGGTGAATGCCCTGGAGTTGAAATTATCTCTACTTTTATATTACCTAAGTCTATGGGTGAGTCAAGGGGTTCATCTTCTTTAAACTCAACCGGTTCAAGGCCAAAAAACAACGAGGTCTGACGGATGCTGATGTAATAATTTTCTTTTTGAACTTGGGTAATTTTGATTTTAGCTTTTCCTTTCTTCTTTAACTCCTCATTTGCCCAGGTATGGTCAATATGGAGATGGGTGTTGGCAATAATATCTATCTCCCGAGGATCAATCCCATCATTTTCCATGGCTTTAATCAACAAAGGCAGGTTATTACCCAAACCCACATCAACGATCAAAACAAGCTTATCTTTAACCACATAGGTATTGCAATCAAGCATTCCCTGCTCAGGATAAAAGTATATATGGTCATTAAGTTTCATATAGTCCTCACACTATAAGATTCAAGACAAATATTACACTTGCTACCCTTATATTCTATATTCTACTAAAATTAAAGTAGTAAGTGATCAAATTTTTCCTACCCCCAAGTCCTTCTTCATCTCTCATCTATTTTTTCAGATCATCATGATATTTTATAAGAAGTTCCTCGGTTCGGTGGTGTTTGAAGCAGCCACACCAGTTTAGAATAACAAGGATAAAGTTGATGCCGATGACAAAGGCTACACAACCAAAACCGAATCCGAAAAAGAATCCTATCCACTGATAAGGTGTCACCCCCAGTAAATTTTCTATTAAAGGAATTTTTAATAACACGAGGCAAAAAATAATCAGCGCGATGAAAATGATACCCGTAACCGGCAAGATAATGCGGGTACGTTTTCGGTTCTGTATGTCCTTTCTGATTTCTTCGACAAACTCGTCATCACTTTTTTTGTTTTTCCGCAACGGTATTCCAAAAAATTTATTCATCCTCGGACCCTCCTTGATAAAGGATTGGTTGCTTTTAACCCATGCTTCTTCACCGCGTCAGAATTTGATATCTAACAGGGCAAGCGAAGTATTTCTAACGGGGTAAATACTGGGATGTTCTTTATTTCATCAAAAAACACCTCACCAGCTTTATTGCTCATGAAGTGTTTTGATTTTATCTCTTACTCACATACCTCCTCCTGATAACAAGACTGTGTCACAATTCAAGATAGGTGGGGTAGCCGCAGTCCCGCCTACGGCGGGATTAGGCTGCGTAACATATTAAAATTGTAGGGGCGCACTTGCTATTTTTTTACGGTATATACCAAAAAAAATTTTAAAAAACAATATATTATTTGTATCTTCAGCCTACGAGAAGAAAGAAAAGACAAGGTTTTATTTTTAAAAAGATTAGGTATTTAAATGGATAAAACATCGTCTACGCTATTTTATTTATCTTGACTTTTGAGCAAAAAAAGTAATAATAGAACAAAAAAAAATTGGTGTGCATATTTCGAGGGAGCGATAGATGAAATGTCCAAAATGCGGATATTTTGGGCCGGATTCTCTGGATACGTGTAAAAAATGTGGTAAAGAATTATTTGCTGAAAAGGCAAAGTTCGGCTTAAGTTCATTAAAAACTCGGAGTTTCAAGCCCCGACCAATCCCGCAAAAAGAACCAGCGCCGCCGAGACTCATCACCGAAGCACTGATCAGCGCATACCCTTTGCAGGAAAAAACTTCCCCCCTTTTTACGAATGAACCCCCTGAGCAGCTCATTGTCCCCCCTCCCGTGAAACCAAAAATTAAAAAGCAGGATTTTTCTACTGAACCCTTTGAGGTGAAGTTTGAGGAACAAGAAAAGACATTAGGCGGAGAATTAAAAACAACCACTTCTTTTGAAACAAAACACGGAGACACCTTACCCTTGGCAACACGGGGGGAAGATTCTCAGAATATTAAATTGCCGACAAATGACGTGGAGGACTTTGAGTTTCCCGAAGACCTCACGAAAATCCCACCCCCTCTGAGCGCTCTGTCTTCGAATGAAGAACTATTCCTCCCTGATGAACAGGGGCAAGAAAAGATCGACTTATCAAAGGATGATATATCCCCCCATGAAGAAGACGCAAAAAAGGAAGGGGAACAACAATTACTCAGTTCCGAGGAAAGAAAAAAATCCTGCGCATGAAAAATCCCTTACAGAATCAATCTCCAAGAGAAGCACCCCCGGTCAGAATCCAAACCGAACCTCTTGATGACGAGGAAATTGCGCGAATCCTTGAAGACATAAACCCCGGGCCTTCAGAACCGGGCACGACCACTTAAGAATTCCTGACATTATTCCCGTGCAGGATATAATACCAAGTTGCATTCAAAAGTAGATCGAGGTGGCGACGAGGAATCGACGCAGGCGTACATTTTAGTACGTCGAGGAGTATGACGAGGAGCCAACAAAGATATACAAATGAAGGCGACTTGGTATAAAAGCCCAGGACCTGAGAGATTCCATAGACTGTTCCTAAAAGCATAGAACCAAAAACCAAAAGAATATCCTGGTGTCGTTTCATTTCTACTGGTAACGGAAAAATACGATTGGCAGCAAAATCATAGTTCTAACGGTTTATCAAGATAAGATTCGAAAACTGTCTTTTCATATGCAATCTCTTTACTGTAATCACAAATATTTTCAATAAGTTAACTTTTCTCCAAATTTTGAAAAATGTCCGCTTATTTTTTCTGAAGATTTTTCTTGACATCAATAAAATTTGATGTTTTAGAATCTTCCCATCCGATAAATTAATTACCGCTGGGGAGTCGGTAAATAGTTTTTACTCTGTAGGAGGGGGAAATGCAAACTTATCGCCAACAGAAAATATCAAACACCTTTTCAGCCAACAATACTGGAAAGGTGTTTTTTTGTTTTGGCAGTCCGTTTTTTTCTAAACTTTAATCTTTACCTCAATCCAGCGATAAAATGTCATGCTGAACTTGTTTCAGCATCTCATGAGACCCTGAAACAAGTTCGGGATGACAGTTATCGGACAGGCTCCTCATCCTTCTTTTTTTTAACTCCCCGTTGGGATGGGGTGAGGGGGTACCATAACCTTTAACCTTAACCCTTAAACCTTTAACCCTTAAACTTTTAGACCTTTTAACCTTTAAACTCTTCAACCTTTAACCTCAAACCCTTAAACCGGGTCAAATAAAAATACGTATTTCAGGGGAGGGGCATATGAAACATTGGCTGAAAATAGCATTCATAGGAATAATCTTTTCATCCATCAGCACAACCTCAGGATCAGCCCAGTATCACAATCCCGGTATCGATATCCCTGTGGGGGCAGGAATA
>Ga0209164_1006004_pt1 | contig 10132 bp, 8 predicted proteins | sample MTBNYHSulfiMetaG_FD_187458 | JGI IMG/M metagenome (GOLD analysis project Ga0209164, IMG submission 187458) | Enrichment culture microbial communities from rom New York Harbor, USA that are MTBE-degrading - MTBE-NYH (New York Harbor Sulfidogenic)... | ecosystem: Environmental > Aquatic > Marine >... | reverse complement strand
TCGCTATGGCGTGCGACTCTATGCTGTCGTTCAATCTCGTTGCTGTCCCGTGTGCGTTGATATAGCTCAGGTCCATCGGTGACAGGTGCGCATCACGCAGCGCCTGCTCCATAGCACGGAGCATCTGTGCGCCCGATTTATCAGGTATGAGCATGTGGTGTGCGTCGCTCGTCAACCCGGCTCCGATAATTTCGGCATAGATTCGGGCGCCGCGCTTCATCGCGTGCTCCAGGGATTCGACAAGGACTATGCCTGCGCCCTCCGAAAGAACGAATCCGTCACGCTGTTTCTCAAAAGGACGGCTGGCTGCGGTGGGATCTTCATTTCGTTTCGACATGGCTCGGATCTGACAAAACGCCGCATACACCAGGAGATTGATGGGAACGTCCACTCCGCCCGTCAAGATCACGTCCGCACTGCCGCTCCGGATGAGATCCCTGGCGCACATAATCGCCTGGTTCCCAGAGGAGCATGCCATGTCAATGTTGAGGAGAGGACCCTCGAAACCATAGTAACCGGCCACCCGGCCAGGCAGGAAAACATCCCTCGAATCGAACAGGTATGGCCCTTCCGTCGTTCCTTCGGCCGTTTGATACTCGAGTTCTTGAAGTTCGTATCGGTTGGTGGTGCATCCGAGAACCACTCCTGTCCTTTTCGGGTCCAGCATGCTTACGTCCAACTCGGCGTCCTCCAACGCCATCTTGCACGCTGTCAAAGCGAATTGAACGGAACGCGGACAGCTTGATATTGCGTTCGGAAACAGGGCTCGGAAATCGAAGTCGAGTACTTCCCCGGCGGTTCTTATGGAAAGTTCATCAACATCAAACAGGGTCACATATCCAATCCCCGATGCTCCCTCCCACAAGGCATTGGCAAACTTTTCTTTTCCAATACCGTTTGGAGCCAATACCCCCGCTCCGGTAATGACAACCCGATCCGTGCTCATAGTATTGTTCCGTTCCGAGTTTCCCCGCTTGAAAAAACCGTTTCCTGTTCGTCCTTGGCATCAAATTTCAGGCACGCCCGGATTGAATCCCAAGGCATCCTGATCGTTCCAGTTCACCGCTCGATGATCAGGCGCCCATTTTCATCATCAATATGGCACAGTCACCATCCTCCGATGCGGCAGCGAACAGTACGCATCCTCCCGCTACGGAATCGAGCTCGGAGTTCCGGCGACCTGCTTCCTCTACAAACGTGAAAAGGTCTTTCACCGGGGACGCCGCGAAAGCATACGTATCCTCTTTCGAGGTCCCGCAATACAATCGAGATCCCCATTTAGCCGATAGGACGTCTCGCAAAGAATCCGCCAAGTCGCTCCCGGGCGCGCAGGAATACCCGGCGCAGACAATCTCATCCTCACGGAGTCCTGTTAGACGCAAGGCCTGTTCCACAGCATCCCGGAACCAGTCCCTATGGGGTTCCGATTCCGAGTCGACCGGCCGATGCCAATGATAGAGTCCGCCGCCCAACCATTGGACTACGTTTCTCGGATCGGCAGCGACGCTCGGATTTATCCGTTCCAGTACAGCCACCGCCGCTCCTTCGGAAAGTCGGGCCGAGTCGATACCATAGAGATCGCAGAGCCCGAAAGCCCATTTGCTGTCCGCTGAATCCACACCACCGGTCAGCATAACTTCGGGAAAAGAACCCAGAGCCATCGCGTCCGCCGAGTACGTCAAAGCGTGCAGCCCTGACAGAAAGCTCCCCGAGCAGGCCACGGTGGGACCAAAAAAGGTATGGTGTATCGACATATTGGAAGAAGCTGCATTGCCGATGGTCACTTGCAAAGCTCGAGGATGTACTTTCTTCGGACCCTTTTCTCTCATTACATCCAAAAAACCTTCCAGACTGTGAGTTCCGGCAAAAGCGGTGCCTATGCAGCAACCCACTTCCGTTTCCGGAAGTGGTCGGCTCCATCTGCAGTTGTCTATGGCCCTTTTGGACGCGATCAATCCTAACGCTACGCTCCGATCCAATAGCTTCAGGAATTGCTGATGAATATGTTCCTCGAAAAGCCCTTCGTCCAACAGACGTATCCGTGGGCGCCCATTCTCCACTGCTTCCGAAACGGGGCTTAGGATGTCTACATCGCTAGAATCCGGAAAGACCGTGCCCATACCGGCTATCGCTATTCGATGTACCTTCGACGTATCTTTCATTCCAACCCCGATTCCCGGATCATTTCAGTGTACCGGTAACTCCGAAACCTGCTTGGAAACGTGAGCATCCCGAATTTCCAACCACCAAATTCAAAGGCGTATCTTTTCCCGGAAGCGAACCCCAAGTCAAGGAGTTTCACATCATTTGAATCCAACTCCCTCTCAAAACCAAACATTGGTAACAAGTTCCCCTGCTTCGCATTGTGTAGGATCCGCCTGCCGCCGCTAGGCCCGGATATACGTTCGGCGAAAACGGTGCCGCGCCGGTTACCGCGAAGAAAATGAAAAAAGCATATGCGATGGCCCGCCTTAGAACGGCTTTCCGCCTTCCTTTGAAAACCATAATGGCTTTACCTGACTTGATTCTCCGGTCGCAACCTGTGTATTAGAAAACGGATGGACGAAACGATCTCCTTTTTCACGAGCCTGATGATCGATGGTAGCGGAAACGGTGCACAGAAAGACATGGTGATCCGTGTTTCCCATGGCCGCATCCTTTCGATCCAAAAGGCCGCCGGTGATGATGTACGCGCTCCTCAATGTCGGAACTTACAGGGCTGTACCGTTATTCCCGCTCTGATAGACGCTCATGTGCACCTGTGCATGTCCGGGACGTCCGATCGCGAAACGCGCGAACAACAACTCAGATTAGACTACGATGGGGCGGAGCAGGTCATGCTCTCCCATGCACGAGAGCAGTTGGCTCACGGCGTGATGGCCGTCCGGGACGGAGGTGACTATGCGGCGCATGCGCTCCGTTTCAAACAAGAACGATGTTCCTGCAACGCGCTGCCGCTGCAGGTTATGTCCGCCGGGAAAGCCTGGCGTGCTCCAGGCCGCTATGGTACATTGATCGGACGCCCTCCTATTGAAGGATTGACATTGGCGGAGTCCGTTGCCCGGTACTCCGCCGGACTGGATCACATCAAGCTCGTGAATTCAGGCTTGAACAGTCTGACTCAATATGGGAAACAGACTCCCCCTCAATTTGGTGTCGAAGAACTCCGTGCCGCCACGGCAGCGGGCCGCTCCTTCGGTTTGAAAACCATGGTGCACGCCAACGGAGTCCTTCCCGTTCAATGGGCCGTGGAAGCGGGTTGTCATTCCATCGAGCATGGCTTTTTCATGGGACGGGAAAACCTCGAACGGATGGTCGAGGCGCAAACCTTTTGGGTTCCCACTGCCGTCACCATGAAAAGCTACAGTGAAAAACTTGAGAAAGGAACCGTGGAAAAGGACGTCGCGAGGAGGAATTTGGGGGAACAGATTCGGCAAATGGCATGGGCCAGACAGTTGGGTGTACCCTTGGCCGTGGGAACGGACAGCGGGAGTCTCGGAGTTCATCACGGAGCATCCGTGGTCGAGGAACTCAAGTTGCTCATGGAAGCCGGTTATACGCTGGAGCAATCCATCCACTGTGCTACGGCCGCCGGCGCCCGTTTATTAGGACTCGAAGACCAACTCGGTCGGCTGGCACCCGGCATGACTGCCACCTTCATCGTGGTGGAGGGCGACCAGTCCTTTCTTCCGGATGCTCTGACAACGCCCGGAAGCGTGTTTATGGCGGGAAGCCTATGGAAGAATTCTCCGCAGGACGGAACATGGTGTAATCCATCCGCGGAACTTGCTTACTCCTAAAGTCATAGATATTCACGAAAGGGATCACTCCACATCAACACCCATCGGCTGTTACCTCGTGGTTATTGAGCCCTTTTCGAGCTAACCTCTAATAGCCCGCCAAAAACGCGATGGAGGGAAGTTCCGGACAGTACCAAATTGCCGAGATTGATGTAACGCTATTCACACGATCGTAGGAAAATCGGACAGCCTCGCGACGAAAAGCATGTATCTTGACGGACGCCAATGGAAGGTCACGCCCGCTCGCGGGAATGTCCGGTGATTCGGTCCGCTGGAAGCCGATTTGTTAACCGAGGAATCCTTTAACGTCTGGAGGGCGTGAGGGTAGTCCATTCATAGAAAGGACTACCCTCACGAAATGCCGGGGATTGGTGAAGGAAACAAACAGTTACCCTTCGGTGACAAGCCTCACTGATAACGAATGGCTCTAGGCCATGTCAGGAACAGATTCGTGCGCTTGAATTTTCATTTTTCGCGCCAGCATCACGCCGAAATAGACGGCATACGGCAGCCAAAAACAACAGCTAATGAAGATCAGTTCTCCATATCCGCTCATAAGATACCTCCTTTTATATAAAAATGCATTTTTTGCTTTGAAAAGGGACTTGCGCTTACACGAGTCCGTACTGTGTTTTAAAGCAAATGGCATGCCAGGAGGATTGTCATGATGTAACGGGCTGATATCTTTGGGTCTTTTTGAAGACCCCCGGATGATTTGGCTTGTGGGAAGGGCTGGATTAGGGCAACCATGACCCATAAGAAAGTGACAATTTCAGGTTATTCATTGAAACTACTAGACAAATTTGTATGGGGCATAATTGACCCACTATGGGACTACGCCAAACCGAAATGCTTCATCTTGCGGAATAGCGTCTTCCGGTCAATGCCCAACAGGGACGCCGCATGACCCCGATGCCAACGGGTCTGATCCAGAGCCGCGGCAATGACTTCTCTCTCGAAACGCTCCAAGCTCCCGCGCAGATTCAGTCCCTCGCCCTCGGCCTCTTCCACCGCAGTATCTCCCCAGGCCGAAGGCTGATCCATCAAACTCCCGACAAAATCCAGCTTATGCACCGTCACATACCGATGCACCACGTTCTGAAGCTCTCTGACATTTCCAGGCCAGTGATAGCTCATCAGGGCCTCCATCACGTTCACGGGCACTTTCGATCCTTTATTCTTGCCATAGCCCTTCAGCACGTTTTCCACCAGCAACGGAATGTCTTCTTTCCTGTCGCGGAGCGGCGGAATCTGGATGGAGATAACGTGTAACCGATAGAAAAAATCTTCCCGCAGCAGTCCTTTTCTAACCCGATCCAGAAGGGAAACGTTGGATGCCGCAATAATACGTACATCGGCCCGCCGGACACGATCGCCTCCCACCGGCATATAGCCCGATCCCTCGATAGCCCTCAGCAGCTTCACCTGCATACCGATCGTAAACTCGCTGACCTCGTCCAGAAACAGACTGCCGCCATCGGCCAGATCGAAAAAACCCCGCTTGTTCGACACCGCCCCTGTGAACGCTCCCTTCTTGTGCCCAAAAAACTCGCTTTCAAAGAGCGTTTCGGGGATCGCGCCGCAGTTCACGGCTACAAAAGGCCGATCTCTGCGCTCGCTCATGTCGTGAATCGTGCGCGCCACCAGTTCCTTGCCGGTTCCCGATTCTCCGTAAATGACGACATTTACGTCCGTCTCAGAGGCTCTTAAGATGAGTTGGTACACCTCCTGCATGGCGCCGCTTCTTCCGATGATGCTCCCGAATCTGTAACGTTCCCGCATGGAAGACCTAAGCCGAATGTTCTCCTTTCTGAGATGCTCCGCTTCTTCCTGGATGGCGATCTCCCGAAGCTTCCTTTCGGTCACGTCACGGAGAGTCGAGAGAATGGCGGGGCTGCCTTTCCAAGCTATGGCGTTGTGATGAATCTCCACCCAGAATTCCCGTCCGTTTTCTCCGGCGCACAGCGCCCGGAAAGACGCCCCCGGGAGACTCTTCGGATCTGCGGAAGAATACGCCTCCAGGATACGTTGGTAACCGTCTCCTGAAAACACTTCCGCGGCCGTCTTGCCGACCGGCTCGTCGTCCTTTTTCAAATCGAACATCCACAGAAAAGCCGGATTGACAAACAGAAAGCGCCCTTCCTGGAAGAGGGTGACTCCGTCCGCCACGTGTTTGGAGAGGATACGGTACAGTTCGATACTTTCTCTGAGATCGGCTTCGGTCCGTTTTCGTTCGATAATCTTACCCAGACGCCCCACGATGGCGTCGATCAGTTTTCGTTCTTCTTTGAGGAAGGGCCCCTCGTCGCTCTCCGGCCTCTCCTCGAGGTAAAACACTTCAAGAGACCCGGTCGGCCGGCCGTCCGCAACGATGGTCGCCGCCTGCTTCCATCCGGTTTCCCTGAAGTTGGCCGTCTTGTATTCCTCATCCAGGACAACGATCCGGGCGCAAGTGATCTCCGGGAACTGCCAGGAAGGGGGAATCAGATTCAGGACACCTCCAAGCACCTCCTCCAACAAGACTCCGGGACGCTCCACAAGCCGGGCAATCCCGTACAAGCAGTTCAGTTCCTTGACCCTTTCACCCAGTTCGTGCGTCCGCCGTTTTAGCGCCTGCTCCACCTCCTTGCGCTCGACTTCCGCTTTCCTCAGATGCGTCAGATCGCGCTGTGCGCGGCTCAGTTCTTCCAAGAGTTCCTTTTTGGTCTTCCGTTCGTCCCTCATGAGTTGCCGCCTGGAGCAAAGAAAATGGTGAGTCCCTTCCAATCCGCCGGTTTGCCTGACAAAGGGGCGCGACGTTGGTTCCGGGAGACCGTCGGTTTTCGAGGGCTGGTTCGAATCCCGGTATTCCCCCAAAACCTCGGATCCTTGTCACTAGATCGTGGCAGGACTGCGCCTGAAAAAACGCTTCTCTACAGGTATGATGCTAGGGTTTCGGGGCTAAGTCAACCATCGTTTCCGGCGCTTGTAGTGTTTGACGTCCCGGTAACTCTTCTTCTTTCCTACTTCGGTAAGACCGAGATAGAATTCTTTGACGTCCGCATTTTCCTTGAGTTTTTCGACGGAATCGTCCAGTACGATGCGGCCGTTTTCCATGACATAGCCATGACCGGCTACATTGAGGGCAAGGCGGGCATTTTGCTCCACAAGCAGGATGGTGACTCCTGCCCGTTCGTTAATCCGCCGGATGATTTGAAAAATTTCCGCAACGAGCATGGGAGCCGGTCCCATGGAGGGCTCGTCCAACAGCATGAGTCGGGTAGTCATAAACTCCCCGGTGGCCAGGTTGATGATACTCGTCGCTTTGTAGATGAGGACAAACCCCAGAGCGATCAACCCGTAAACGCCGCCGGCAGCCGACCCGCTTACAATAATCTGGGGCAGAATATCCATAAGGGTGCACACCAGCCGCAAATATCAAAACGGCATGAACAACGGTATTTCTTTCTGTCAAAATCAAATCCCTGTATCAATGATTTTGTTCAGGCCGGTCCGCTGGAAAGTAAACAAGGGCCTGAGGTCGGAATGACCACGGTGAAGACCTGCAGCAGGCTCTTTCTCCTGCTGCATAGTACGGCCGCAAGTATGCCTTCAGTAGAATACCGGCATCGCCCACGACACCGTCTGGAAAAAAAGAGCCCGGCTGCGAAAAAAATCGAGTATAGTGCACGGAGGGATGGGAAGGCCCATTGTCATAACAAGTCAGGCCGCCTCCGGCAAGAACACGCGCCTTGCAGAGGAGGCCCCGCGCAGCACATTCGTACGGGAAGGCGCCATGAGTCCAATTGAAACCCGAGGGCTACCATGAACAAGGCATTGTCTGAAGATCGAAAGAAGTTCTTCCAGAAGGACTACTCCAAGGGATTCGTCGCGTTCTGTGGGTTGGAGGCCGTCGAAATAGGCGCCGGAACTCTGGAATCCAGGGTGCGCATCAAGGAAGAACACCGGCAGCAGGACGGTTTCATTCACGCCGGACTTATGGCTACCATGGCCGATCATACGGCCGGATACGCGGCCTACACCCTGATCCCCGAGGATCACCGGATTCTTACGGTGGAATTCAAGATGAACTTTATGCGACCCGCGTACGGCGAAACTCTGGTATGCCGCGCTCGCGTCCTCAAACCGGGCCGAAAGATGCTGGTGTGCGAAGCCGAGGTGTTCGACCAACGGCCCGAGGGAGAAGCGCTGGTCGCCAAGACGTTGACCACCATGGCGTCCGTGCCCGCGTCGGACCTGGCGAAAAAGCCCTAAGGAAATCGCCCGATCAACCGGCTTCAGCGGAGGGTCCGTGCTGCGAGCAAGCACTTTCCACTTAAAACACCGCGCATGTATACTCAAACCCGCAGGAGCCCAGAGCGAATGTGGAGCTTCCGGCCGGATGGGCGCACAGTCGGTTGTTTCAAAAGAATGCCTTCCGGATCAAGGCATTTTATGAGCCATCGACAACTATCGGGATGCGCCGTAGGCTCCTTTTGTGCTAAACTGGATGAGAAAGGATTACCGTTAAACCAAGACAGTGGAGGTGGATATGGGAGGAGAAACCCGAAGCCTTTGTTGCTCTGAGGATTTGTACGAACGGCAAAGCAACCGCGACCAAGCTCCGATACCCAAATCGCAAGACGCCATACACTACCTATTCGACCGGATCCATGCTGGTTATCGCATCTCCGGACGGAACGAACGCCTACGTTTTCCTGGACGATGACTTCTCGGACGGGTTGGATGTCGACGATCTGGGAGGCTTGGGTTACCGCTTGACTGCGAGCTTCTCGACTGCGTATGAAGGAACCGCGGTGATGACGCTGCCCACCGGTTGGACCGTGGAATATCCATTGCATCGATGGTTTCCGGCCTCTCCGGAAGACGCCTGCCTGGGCATATGGAAAGATGAACTGCCGGGAGGCGCCGAAACCATGAGCTTCTTCGTGCAGAGTTACGAAGAATCCATGATCGTTATTGCCAGTCCGGATGCCCGCACGTTTATGGTGTTCTTGGATTCGGACAAGACGGACGGGATCGACGTGAATTCCATGGCCGGAGACGCCCGTTTCGCCTGTCGGTTTGAGACGGACATTTAGGCCAACGGCGGCCTGAAGACCACGCCCGAGGTCGAGAAGAACTATGTTCTCCACCGGTGGTTTTCCGCCCCCTATCTCGCTGGAGAATGAACACCGTGTTCGATGGCCGGACATTCGAGGCGCCCGCCGTCTCCTCTCTATAGGAATCGGCATTCCCTATTTCTTGGATCGGGTTTTATCGCATTTTCCTATTTGACAATCTCCTGAATTCCGGTGTCTTCTTCTACGCATGATGACACTGAATCGCCGTATCCGATCCCCCCTGATCTCATTCGCCGGCTTTACCCGATTCTCCGGACAAGCACCATCCGTGCTTGATGGTGCGCCGGATCGAAGTAGATTCGCGTTTTTCGAATTTTCATCACAGCGTTACTTAATCCATTCCGGATACATCGCAAATCAGGATGCATGCACATTATACATCATCCGCACCACGCCGACAGAGGGGCATTCAATGAACCGTTTTGTCCAATGTACACCCAGGTTCGATAGGTGTTTAAAAGATCTGGATAAAGGGGGAGGCAAAGCCGCTCGGGCCGCTGAACGCGCCAGAAATCTTTTTGAGGAACTGATCGCAGAAGGAGAGAGGAACCCTTTTAAGGCCGGCAGGCTTACCGGCCACGGGGAGTCGCGTCTTCACCATTCCGTGAAATACGATCTGGGCAACGGGTATCGCCTCGTCTGTCTTCTCAGGGGAAATGTCTGCACGCTGGCTTACGCCGGGAGCCACGACGAATGTAACCGCTGGATCCGCGGACAGCATTCCAGGATAGCCCACCGTGAACCTCACAGGACCACTTCGGTGGCTGAACGACGCATTTCACCAAGCGCTTCGGAGGAACAGGACCTCCGGGTAGAAGCCGACGATTACGAAGCGTCTTTGGCCGAAAAGCTTCAGGACACCGATATTATTCGTGTATTCAACGGACTATGCAAACGCGGATAGGAGTTGGAACGCCAAATTGGGTTCGATCCGCGATGATGGCGCCGGGTATGGCCCTTTCATGGCGACCCGCCTCACCGTTAATCGAACAGGATGATCGGTTTGATGATGTGGTCATCTTTCGTATCCATCATCCGGAACGCTTTCTCGATCTCATCGAATTTGAAACGGTGTGTGGTCAGCTTGGTAGGATCCACTCGCTTGGTCTGGATCAGCCTGAGCAATCGGCTCATTCGCTCGCTGCCGCCCGGGCAGAGCAACGTTTTGATCGTCTTTTCGGCCATTCCCACGCCCCATTCCATGCGCGG
>Ga0209164_1006002_pt1 | contig 10138 bp, 6 predicted proteins | sample MTBNYHSulfiMetaG_FD_187458 | JGI IMG/M metagenome (GOLD analysis project Ga0209164, IMG submission 187458) | Enrichment culture microbial communities from rom New York Harbor, USA that are MTBE-degrading - MTBE-NYH (New York Harbor Sulfidogenic)... | ecosystem: Environmental > Aquatic > Marine >... | reverse complement strand
CGTCCCGTCGCCGTCCTCACAATCACCCTGCGGACAACTGACGGCCTGAGCCCATACAAAAAGCCAGCAGCCGCTCCGTGTGTTTCGGGACACCTTTTCAATCCTTAATCCGACCTGGTCGAATCAATAAAGTCAGAAGTCGGCTACGTTCTCTATCCCACCCAAAGCACCGGCCCACCCATTACGCGCCAAAATAATCAGACTTGCAACACAACGTCCAACATTTCAAATACTTATTTAGTTTCTTATGGACGTCCCGCAGGTCGCAATCAATTAAGTCAGGAAGCGACTACGTCCATTATTCCACCCCAATTTCTTATCCCCGAAGAAAAGCATAAAATCATAACGTCCCCATGCTCCCCTCTAGTGATAATAAAACGGGCGCTGCGGAAAGATCAGGTTTATTCACATCGTTCAGTGTCCCTGTCTATTTATACAAGTCAGGTCGTGCTGCCTTTATCCTGTTCACAATACCAAAGATATCCTGATCTTCCCCTGCTGCCAGCACTCGTCCTATAGTTTTTTTTGCTTCTTCCCATCTGTTGAGGTCGCAAAGAGCTGCCGCCCTTGAACTCAAAATGGTGAATAGTTTTCCTTTGCGAATGCCTTTGTTTCATCGAGAGCCTGTTGGGGATTCCCTATTGCACGCAGCGTTGAGCTAAGAACAGCTAAGGCGCCAAGATGAGACGGTGTAATCCTGAGCGCTCTTCGGGTAAGTTTCAATGCACGGTGATACTGCTTGACTGCCTTGGCAGTTTTGGCCCTTTCCAATAACTCTCCAACATCATAAATCTTTTCATCTTCCTGTTCCAATATCGGGAGCAGATGCCGTAGGCCCGATCCGATACCTGGATGTGAAGGTCGGCGAGGACGGTGAAGGCGCACCTGTCAAAGAGTTCGTGATCCCCCACGCCATTCCGACGTGTCCATCTTTCATTGGCAAAGATCTGACGGGTCGGCCCCCAGGCCCACAATGTCAATTTTTAAACGTTTAGACGTCCCCATGCTCACGCACCTTAATCAGAACGCACCTTCTTGCATCTGTATTGCCGGTTCGCAGCCCCACCTTTTCAGCGTTCTTTAGCTCCCAGAGGCCGTCATTTTGAAGACGCCAGAAAGGGTACTCCGGATGATAATTCTTCCTCGTGGGACCAAAACCAATCAAGAGCTGTCTCAGCTTTTCATCGATCTCTGTATACGGTAGAAACCGATCTCGGCTTCGCGAAGCCCGTGCTAGGGCATAAAGCAACAAAAGGGGCTTGTGTGGTGCACGTTGTCCACCACTTTTCCAGACATTGATGCCGCTGATCAGGGATTTCAGTTGTTCTGATTTCATCACCGATTAAAATCCCGGCTTTGCAGCTTTGCTCAGGAGTTACCCTCCCTTACGATTGTCCTCGAACATCTGAACCGGCATGGGGTATTTCAGACGCCAAATCATCCGGATAGGACGTTCACTTTCATAGCTGACGATCTCTGCTGGGCCGAGGAACGTAAATGGAACGGCACAGCCGTTTCTCTTTTTCAGATCGCGTGCGAAAAGCAGGATGTTGTAGCCGCGATCTTGATGGTGTATCAGATTCTGGCCAGCCTCCGATCTTTGAGCCGTATTGGATTGAGATTCCCAGTGCATTAATTCCCTGCTGATCGGATAGTCCGCATACATGGTACTCGGTGAGAATTCGCGTTCAGTTTTCTGGAAGGTCACCAGCAGGGCGTATGTCTTGATGGCTTTGAAATGCAGGACACCCACCCCTCTTTGCCCCGACGAAGATAATGTGGCTTTGCCAAAAGCAGCCTGTATGTCTCGTATGCTATACCGGGCGTGAAGTTCCAGTGGAGTCGGGTAAGGGAGGTCAGGCATTCTGCCATCCACCTGGGTCTGCTCAGAACACCAATCCAAAACTTCCTCAAGGTCAGACAAGATGGTCTGATTTCTTGCAATCCGTGCGAAAGAATCCTCGATTGAATCAACCTGCAGACCTTTTCCAGAGTCGCCCCAAAGTCGGAAATGGGCAGAAACTGCCCAATCACCCGAAATAGAAACGGCAGAATCAACATCGGACTTTTGTAGTCTCTTGACGATATTTCTAAGTAAAGAGATTTCTTTGGGGCCGTCAATGAAAGCTGCTCGAACAAGCGCCTTTCTCAGCTGTTCAATATCCGGGTCCTCCGGTTGGGGGCAAAGGCGTGCACGAGCCTTCCATCCGCTCCAAGTATCTTTCACCAACAGGGTCTCGGGCTCGTAGTCGTGGTGGCGAACAAATTTTGTGAATGTCAAAATCTCTCCGGTTTCATTGGTGAAGGTTTGCAGCCGTTCGGGAACTTGGACTGCGAGATTCCGGAGATTCTCTTTGATATTGTTGATCACATACTGACGCGAAAGCCGATCAAACTGGATGGAGCACCCTGGTGGGAGGTGCGGGAAATCAAGTTCAACCTCTTGGTCAATGGCAAACCGGTGTTTCGGCAGGAGGGCCTTGAGTTTACTGTCGATTCTATAACGGCGGTGAGCCTGGCCTACAAAGTCCAGAACCGTGAGGCAGTCCTTTCCCGGAGCGTGCCGCAAACCGCGGCCCAACTGCTGCAGAAAGACCGTCAGGCTCTCGGTGGGGCGGAGAAAAAGAACAGTGTTGATTTCAGGCACGTCGAGTCCCTCATTGAAGACATCGACCGTAAAGAGGAAAGTTATCTTGCCTGATTTGAACTCCTCCAATAAAGATATACGCTGGTCACTTGCAGTGCCAGCAACCAGCGCTGCCGAAGGAATTCCCTGTTGAATGAACATTCGGGCCATAAACTCCGCATGGCGAATGGTTACGCAGAAACCTATACCCTTGACCTGGGTCAGATCCGCTTCGTACCGATTCAATGTTGAAATAATTATATCCAGACGCTGGCGAGCCAATATGTGAGAGCCTGTGTAAACATCCTCCAAAGCGGAGGGGTCGTATTTTCCGTTTTTCCAGAATTTGTCATCATCGAGGGCAATAGGATCGGCAACCCCGAAATAATGAAATGGACAAAGCAGTTTTTCTGCCAGAGCTTCCGGAAGCCGAATCTCAGCGGCGAAGCGATTGCCGAAATCCGCAGCCACACTCTTGCCGTCCATCCGTTCAGGAGTTGCGGTCAGGCCGAGGAGGGTCGTGGGCGAAAAATGATCGAAAATAGGCCGGTAGCTGTCGGCCGTCCCATGGTGGGCTTCGTCAATGACAATATAATCGTAAAATCGGTTCCCCACCTGTTCCCATAATTTTCGACTGGACAGCATGCCGATGGAGCAGAAAAGGTGGTCAACCCGCTCCGGTTCATACTTTCCGACGAGCAAATCACCAAAATTGCTGTTGCGCAAAATATTTCTAAATGTACCAATGGCCTGCTGCAGGATTTCCTGTCGGTGAGCCAAAAAAAGGAGCCTTGCCTGCCCTTTGTTTGCATCAAAGAACCGCTTGTAATCGAAACCGGATATGACGGTTTTTCCCGTCCCAGTCGCGGCAATGACCAGGTTCCGCATCCTGCCATGAACATTTCGCTCACGCTCGAGGGCATCCAGAATACGTTCCTGAAACGGGTGTGGTCGAAGGTCAAAAAAAGGAGTGTAAATCTGATTCCCGGTATTCCGTGCCCGCGCGATCGCCTTTGTTAGGGGCTCAGGATCTTTTGGATCGAACCAGACGAACTCACGACTGTGCCAATAGGTTTCAAACTCAGCCGTAAACTTCTCCAGGATATGGCCCATGTCCTGAGCCGTGATCTTCAGGTTCCACTCAAGACCACTGGTGATGGCGCTATGGGACATGTTGGCCGAGCCAATGTATGCAGTTGAAAAGCCGCTTTTTCGCATGAAATGGTACGCCTTTGCATGAAGCCGCGTCCGCTCGACATCGTATGACACCCTGACCGTAACATTGGGAAGAGCCGCCAGCCAGCGGATAGCCGGAGGATCGGACGCACCCATATAAGAGGTGGTAATCAGCCTGACCGGCACATCCCGATCCCGCAGATCGAGAAATGCATCCATGAGCAGTCTCAACCCCGACCATTTTATGAAAGAAATCAGAATATCAACGCCATCTGCAGACCTCATTTCCCGACACAATTCATGGACCAGTTGCGGATCGCTGGGAGAACCTGTAAATAGACTGCTCTCCACAATTGAGGTGTGAGGTCGCGGGATGTCCGATTTGTTGTAATGGGGTGGTGTTACTTCCAGCAGCACAGACTCTTCCGAGGGGGCGATCCTGTGTTTTCCAAGATGTGATTTATCAGAACCCGCCGCAATTATTTCTATGAGCCTGTTGTATATGGCGAGTCTGGTATCGGCGTCCTTTTCCTCCCGGAGGGCCTGCTCCACCACCTTCCCCAAAAATGCCGCATAACGAGCAGGCTGCTCCTCTGGGTCCAGCTTCCCCAAAACAGAACGTAATTCCGGGTGATTGACGAGGACTTCCCTGATTCCTTCGTCAATCAAGCAGGCGTAGATCCCGTATGGAAGATCACCATTCAAAAGGGCTCTCCCTTTTGAAGCCAGGGCATTTTCAGATAGGCTTCCAACACAGGGACGTCTGCTTCAGCCCAATCCAACGCATGCAATTTGGAAAGGGGCACCCAAAGGAACGCAGCATGTTCATGAAGATGCATCTGCCCTGATACGATAGAGCAGACAAAAGGATAAAGCGTCACTTTGAACATTTCATAGGCATGGGTCATGGACTTCATTGCATGGCCAACCTGAACATTCACGTTCAGCTCCTCCATTAACTCCCGTTTCAAACACTGTTTCGGGGTTTCGTCCTTTTCAATCTTTCCCCCAGGAAACTCCCATTTCAGCGGCAGACTCATTTGACGGCTACGCTGAACGGCCAGAACAAAACTGTCTCGCTGAATGATGCCGCAAGACACGTGAATTTGGTTTCCGAATTCCTTAGATGCGACGGTTAGCTGAGTAGGCCGGGTATTCATAAAAAATCCCTTTCTCCTAAACGGACAACCTGCTTTTACCCAGCATATCACTACCGTTTGTCAAATGTGGTCGCAATCCAAGAGCCTTTTTTCAAGAAATGCATTTTTTGAGGTCACATATGTACTGGTTTAGACTGGCTGCTTTGCGGGTCTCTCCGCAATCAGCTCAGCCTTACCCGTTGCCCGGACCGTGAAGGCCGTCTCACCTTCCTTCAGGTGATCGCCCATACACTCCCTCATGACATGGGCCGCCTCGATTTCGGCAGCGTACAGTATCCAGTACTCCCTCGCTACTGCGGGTCGCTCAAACACAGCGTCATATCGTTTACCGTTGATTTTCAGTTTGATTTTGCGGCATTCCCCAGGCTTCAAAGGGTTTTCGCCGAAGAAGGCAAGGGCGAAATCGCGGGGGACGGGGAAGCCGGATTTCAAGATATCCGGGGCATAGGGGATGTCGACAATCTGGGCTTTTCGGGAGAAGTAGCGGGTCAGGCCGAAGCGGACGCGATCGGCGACCAGGTTGCGAAAAAACGGGTCGTTCCAGTAGGGGGCCAACTCGGGTTTGAGGGAGAAGGTGTTGCTGGCCTTGTCGAGGGTAAACCAGTCTTTTTCGGTGTTGCTGAGGAAGTGGAGCGGCATCTGGAGGAGCTTGGTCTTGACCTTGGTGAGGGGGAAATTCTCCGGGTCGCGGGCGGCGGCCAGCTCATCGTAATCAAAGCGTTTATCCGGATGGTCCATGAAAAAGCGGTGAAAGCGGGCGGCGATATCGTCAATGTCCCACGAGGTGCCGGGCATGTCGAAGAGGGAGGTGAGGACCACCATTTTGTAGGACTTGACTGGGCTGAGGCCGGATTCGAGATGGGTGAGGAAGGCCTCGCCGGGGGTGTCTAACAGGGCCTGCTCCTGTTCAGTCAGGGCGCCTTCGCAGGCCAGTCGGGTGCGAAGCCAGTTGCCGAAGTGGCGGATGAAGACATAGGGGTCCACGTTGTAGGCGTTGTTCAGGAAATCGAACAGGGTTGGGGAGGTGTCGTCGAGATCGGACCGGATGTCGGCGTAGAGGGCCTTGAGCCGGTCGTACACGGAGATCTGTCCCTTCAGGATGGCGCGGATCTCGCGGTCCCAGATGCGATGGACCTGGATGTCGGGGTCGAGAAAACAGTTTCTGGGAAGGGTCCAGGCAGGGCCGTTTCGCTTGAAGGCGAGTGCGCCGTCGGCTGCAAATTCCTGGATGGAAGTGTAGCCGGAAAGGGCCAGAGGCGCGACGTGGGCCTTTCGGAAGTTGCCCACAAAGTCGATGACCACCAGAAAATCCTTTTTCGGGGCGTTTCGAAGACCGCGTCCCAGTTGCTGGAGAAAGATCGTGAAGGACTGGGTCGGCCGAAGCAGGAGTACGTGGGTGAGGCCGGGGATGTCCACGCCTTCGTTGAAGATGTCCACAGTGCAGATGACGTTGAGGGGGTCGGTTTCATCCTCAAGTCGCTGGATGGCCGCCATGCGCTCATGGGAGGGAGTAGCGCCGGCGAGGGCGAAGGCTTCGATCTGGTGGTCTTCTGTGAGTCGTCGGGCGGTGTAGGCGGCATGGGAAACAGAGCTGCAAAAGGCCAGCGCCTTGATCTTGCCGAAACTGGGGAGATATCTTTTGAGATTGGCGGCGATAATGGCGGTGCGGGTATCGTTGCTGAGGGCGCGGGTCAGTTCCTCTTCATCGTAGTGGGTCCCGCGCCAGGTGATCTGCCGGTAATCGGTCTCGTCATGGATGGCAAAATACTGAAACGGGGCGAGCCAGCCCCGGTCCACGGCATCGAGGAGTCTTACTTCGTATGCTACATTGTAGTCGCACAGCCGGAGCACATCCCGGCCGTCCATGCGCTCGGGCGTGGCAGTGAGGCCCAGGAGGAAGCGGGGTCGGAAATGATCGATGGCCCGAAGATACGTGGGGGCCATCCCGTGATGAAACTCGTCCACCACCAGATAATCGAAGTGGTCCGGGGCGAACCGGGCCAGGTTCTCCTCTCGGCCCAGGGTCTGGATCATGGCGAACAGGGCATCGGGATTGGATGGAGCTTCCCGGCCGGCCCCGAGGATCTGGCCGAAACCCGGATTTGCCAGCACGCTTCGAAAGGTATCTCGCGCCTTGATCAGGATGTTTTCCCTGTGGGCCACAAACAGGAGACGGGGCGCGCGGGTGGCCTTGTAATCGAAGGCAGCCAGATGGGTTTTGCCCACGCCGGTGGCCGCAATGACGGACGCCTTTGTTATCCCCTGATGACGCAGTCGGCTCAGGCTTTCCAGTGCCTCGGTCTGGGCAGAGTTGGGGGTCGGCGGAGGCGGAGACCAGTCAGGGGCCGGCGGCTCGAAGATGTCCCGCCTGCCTGTGTCCGGGGGGCGCCACCTCAGTCGGTAGGCATCGAGGAATTCATCCGTGAGATCAACGGATTCCTGGTCCCAGTGGCGCATGAATTCCGTAAGGACCGCGTCAAAAGGAGTGCCGCCGTCAAAGGGGAGGTTCACCTCGTCTGATGAAAAGTAGTTCCACTCCACATTCCTGAGAAATCCCGCTTCGGTGAAATTGGATGAACCGATCAGGAGAGCGCCTCTGCCGTCCCGGTGCTGGAAGATGTAGGCCTTGGGGTGGAAATTGGGCGGGGCCTGATCCAGGGGGATGTGCGGCGGATGATAGACCCTGACCCGGATGCCCGGAACCGTATCCCGCAGATGGACCAGGTGCTCGGGCCGGTTGACGTTGCCCATTGTGGAGGTGAGGACAAAGAGGTGTCCGCCCGCGTCCATGAAGCGGATGAAACTGGAGATGAGGAGGTTGGTCACGCCTGGGGAATAGAAGGCCGAGGCGATCCAGGCCCTTTCGCTCCGATCCAGCTCGCTCCGGATCAGGTAAATGAGGCGGTCTGCATGGCCTGGAGTAAAAAGGAACGTGGGGATGTCGTCCACTCTCCAGGCGCCGGGTTCAGGTCCTGACCCCTGAAGGAAACGGCCCTGATCGAATGCGCCGAACGCATTGAGCCGGTCCTGTCTGGCCTGAAGGAGGTCGTTTTGATCCAGGCCGTGCAGGTTGAGGCCGGCAAGGATGATTTCGAGGGTATCGGCCGATTTTCGGAGGATGCCTTCTGTGTCCTGACGCTGCCACAGGGTGTAGAGGTCCTGGGTCTCGCGGAGCATGGCCCGGCCGATCTGATCGCGCAGGTCCTGGCCGGACAGCTGAGTGATGCGGATCGACGGGTTCAGGGTGGTGAACCTGTCGGCGACCTTGTCCCGGATGAGGCCGGGGACCATATAGGGGCCGCCATTTTTAGGAGGATCACTCATTTCTTAACCACGAATAGTCCCAATCATACGAATATCAGATCCGTTTTTGCAGCACATATCCAAGCCAGATGTCGGTATCACGGACTTTGGAGATGTCCCGGGAAAACTCCACCACTGTGAGGTTCAGGTCTGCGAACAGGCCGCGCAGATCAAGATCCCGCCAGAGATAGAAGGAGCGGCCGTGGGATATCTCTGTGGGGTCTCGGCCCTCTTTCAGGGTGATGAGGGCGTGTCCGGCAGGAACCAGTGCCTGGAGAATGTTTCCAAGGACCTCCTTGAATCGGTTGTGGGGCAGATGGACCAGGGCGCCCACGAGCAATAGGGCATCGAACGAGAGAGCGGAAAAATCATATGTCTCAAAGTCGACCTCCAGAACCGGACAGCTGGAGTGGGTGCGGGCCATAGCGGCCAGGGTCGGAGATCGTTCCAATCCCGTCGGACAGAATCCCCGCTCCCTGAACCAGCGCATGTCCCGGCCGGAGCCGCAACCTATGTCCAGAACGGTTGCGCCATGCGTCAGACGGCGGGCCAGCGGCTCCAGGAATGAAGCGGGGTCGATCCGGACGGTGGATGCATGGTATTCAGCTGCGTTGGTCTCGTAATAATCATGCATTGTTGGATACTGGTTGCTCGACACTGGATACTGGATAACTTGTGCGCCCTCCGACGCCCGATACCCGATTCCTGACCCCCGGTTTTGGATATCTTAACATAGGCGATTGTCAGATACGGTCACAACTCAAAAACTTATTTTCAGAAAAATGCGTTTTTTTCACGTCATGCCTACCCGGCCTCAGGCTGACCGCCCTCCGGGCCTATCTGCATTCAATTCAGTCTTACCAGACGCCCTGAGCGTGAAGGCCGTCTCACCGGATTTCAGATTGTCTCCCAGATACTCCCGCAGGGCATGGGCAGCCTCGCTTCCGGCATCATACACAATCCGGTATTCTTGGGCCGGTGCGGTTTTTGTAGATGCCCACAGAAATATCCTCTTATTTTTCACCTCCGGCTAACCTTTTGCGAACATCTTTTGACAAAATTGTCATTTGATGAATAGCAATCTTGTTCAGCCGCTCAAGGCGTTCCTTCTGCGAAAGTCCTTTCCCAATAAAAAGGGCATTCAGGTTTTCAAGGTTTGAAAGGCAGACCAGTTGGCTCACTTCTGCATAATCGCGAACGTTGCCCTTCTTTTCCGGGTTTGCATCCCGCCACTGGGCGGCAGTCAGCCCGAATAAGGCAAGATTAAGCACATCGCCTTCGCTGGCGTAGACCATAGATGTCTGCGCCGGGCTGAGCGTTGGCGGGATCAAATGTTCCTTGATGGCATCGGTATGAATTCGATAATTGATTTTGGCCAGATTGCGGCGGATATCCCACCCCAGGGTTTTTCGCTCTTCCTCTTTAAGTCTCTGAAACTCTTTGATGAGGTAGAGTTTGAACTCCACTGATACCCAGGATGCAAACTCGAAAGCGATGTCCTTGTGGGCATAAGTCCCGCCATAGCGCCCGGCCTTGGAAATCAGGCCTATCGCGTGCGTTGATTCGATCCACCTCCTGGCAGTAAGAACGAAGCTGTTCAGCCCGGCCTGGTTTTTAATCCCATCGAATTCGATGGGATTAAACTCCGGGTTGTTCAGTTGTTCCCAGATACCCAGGAATTCTATTGTGTTTCGGTTGCGCAGCCAGTTTTGAATGATGTAATCTGTTCGTTTATTGTCCTTGTATCGCGCAATATCCGTCAGGGAGATATAGTCTTCCTCTCTGACAGAGTAAAAGGCGACTTCCTGACTTAAAACGGTGAGTTTTGACATGGTCAGATCCTCAATTGAATGACATCTTGCGGCCTGTCTTA
>Ga0209164_1006001_pt1 | contig 10138 bp, 10 predicted proteins | sample MTBNYHSulfiMetaG_FD_187458 | JGI IMG/M metagenome (GOLD analysis project Ga0209164, IMG submission 187458) | Enrichment culture microbial communities from rom New York Harbor, USA that are MTBE-degrading - MTBE-NYH (New York Harbor Sulfidogenic)... | ecosystem: Environmental > Aquatic > Marine >... | reverse complement strand
AGGACGAGGCCCTTGCCCTTGACATAGACCAGGGTGTTGGCCGTACCCAGGTCGATGGCCAGGTCGCTGGAAAAGAAACCCAAAATAGGGTCAAGGAACATCGGTTATCCCCTCCGGGCGATGGGTTAAGTTTTGCGAACAATACCAACCGACCACTTAATATGCAAGAAAAATTGCATGTACTTATGCGTTATGGAAAGAAAAATCCGGAATGGGCGCTCGCCCAACTAAGTCCCTGGTCAAGTTTTTGACCCCGGCCGGGGGGGGGGCCGGACCGGCGGCCGGGGGAAGGAGGGCTGAACTTTAGTTCAATTACCTTGACACTTCCCACCTTCTATGGTGTATAGATAGATTCGTCTTTGTAGCCAAAAAGGTGAGTGGAAGATGAAAAGAACCTACCAGCCCAGCCGAACAAAGCGCAGCAGAACCCATGGGTTTCGGGCACGGATGAAAACCAAGAACGGTCGGAAAGTTATCAGTCGTCGCCGGGCCAAGGGACGGGCCAGGCTGGCCGTTTAGACCGCGGAACAGGTTTTGCCAACAGCGCGGCCCAGGGGTTTCGGCCGAGCGGAGGTTTTGCGCCGTTCCCGGGAATTCTCATCCGTCATGCGCTTTGGTGAGCGGCGCCGGACCACCCACTTCAACGTCTACCTGGGTCCCGCCTCCGGGCGGGGGGCGAGCAGTTTACCCTCCCCCGGGGACCGGGGAGGAAGTCCGCCGGCCCTTGGCCAGGGGGGACCCCGGCTGGGGCTGACCGTCAGCCGCAGGGTGGGCAAGGCGGTGGTCCGCAACGCATTGAAGCGCCGGCTGCGGGAGTTTTTCAGGGAACACAAGGCAGACCTTCCCCCGGCCGACCTGGTCATCGTGGCCAAGCCCGGAAGCGCCGGGCTGACCTACCACCAGGTGTCCCGGGAGCTCAACTTCCTCCGGGAGACCGGACCCGCAGGACGGGCCTCCGGCCCCAAGGGGGGGAGTTGATGAGACGGCTGGGCCTGATCCTTATCCGGGGCTACCAGCTTCTGCTCTCTCCCTACCTGGGCTCAAGCTGCAGATACCAGCCCACCTGCTCGGCCTACGCCTATGAGGCCGTTTCCCGTCATGGGCTCCTCAAGGGAACCTATCTGAGCCTCCGCCGCCTTCTCCGCTGTCATCCCTTCTCGGCCGGCGGATGGGACCCGGTCCCGTGACTAAATCCTCGACATCAGGAGTTCCAATCCCATGGATATGAAAAAGGCCGTCCTGGCCATCGCCCTCTCCCTGGGGGTGATGATCGCCTGGACCACCTACTTCGCCCCCAAGCAGGAACCGGCACCGCCATCCACCCCTCCGGCCCAGGAGAGGCCCGCCACCGCCCAGCCGGGCCAGACACCGCCAGCAACCCCCCAGGCGACCGCGCCCCAGACCGGGGAATCGGCCGAGGCTCCCAAGCCCACAATTTCGGCCAACCGTCCGGCCAAGGAGATCGAGATCAGGAACCAGGGGGCCATCTACCGGTTCTCGGAGCTGGGGGGGAAGCTGGTCAGCGTCCGCCTGGTGGGGGTAAAAGAGACCTCGGCCAAGGATTCGCCCCTCAAGGACCTGGTCAGGGTTGAGCAGCCCGACCAGGCCCCCTTGAGCCTGACCACCCTCAAGGGAACCGTTCCCGGGCTGGAGGAGGCCCTCTTCGAGGTCCAGGCGGAGAGCGACAAACTGGACGCCACCGCAGAGCCCAAGAGCTTCTCCTTCCGCTGGGTCTCTCCCAACGGGATCGAGGTGGTCAAGCGCTACCAGATCGAGCCGGGCTCTTACCTCTTCAACCTGACCGTGGAGCTGACCAATCACGGCCAGGCCCCGCTGGACGACAACCTGGGGCTCATCATCAGCGCCAGGCACAACCCCAAGGAGGGGGGCAACTACGCTTTCAAGGGCATGGGCGCCTATGTCAGCGGCAGCCTCAAGGAGGAGGCCCCCAAGGAGCTGAAGAAGGAGCCCAAGGTCTTCGCCGGCCAGGTCTCCTGGGTAGGTTATGAAAACTCTTACTTCCTCCAGGCCCTGATCCCCTTGGGCAACGGCTCCAAGCAGGAGAGCAGCGTCAAGGGCCAGCTGGCCCAAGGCCAGGAGGAGGCGGCCAACCCGCTGATCCTGGTCCGTTACACCAGCCCCCCCTTCAGCCTTCCCCCCGGAGAGAAAGGGACCTTCCAGTTCGGCCTCTACTTCGGGCCCAAGAGGATCGAGCTTCTCAAGGAGGCCGGCCACGACCTAAGCTCGTCCATCAACCTCGGCTGGTTCGACATCATCGCCAAGCCGTTTCTTTACTTCCTCAACTACGTCAATGACCTGGTGGGCAACTTCGGCGTGGCCATCATCGTTCTGACCCTCCTGGTCAAGATCGCCTTCTGGCCGCTGACCCAGAAAAGCTACAAGTCGATGAAGTCCATGCAGGCTCTCCAGCCCCAGATGGCCAAGCTCAAGGAGAAGTTCAGGGACGACAAGCAGCGCTTCAACCAGGAGATGATGGCCCTCTACAAGTCGCGCAAGGTCAACCCCATGGGCGGGTGCCTGCCGATGGTCATCCAGATCCCGGTCTTCATCGCCCTCTACCGCCTCCTGGACTATGCCATCGAGCTCCGGCACGCGCCGTTCTTCTTCTGGATTCAGGATCTTTCTGCACCGGACAGGCTGTTCAACTTTCCCATCGACAAGCTGCCCCTGATGGAGCCGCCCTATGGCATCCCGGTCCTGACCCTGCTCATGGGCGCTTCCATGTTGATCCAGCAAAAGATGACACCCACTCCGGGTGACCCCACCCAAGCCAAGATAATGATGCTGATGCCCATTATCTTCACTTTTGTCTTCATCAATTTCCCCTCCGGGCTGGTCCTCTACTGGCTGACCAACAACGTCCTGTCCATCGGTCAGCAGGTAATGGTTAACAAGAGAGGGTCCAAGCCTAAGGGAGGCGGAAGGGAGGGAAAAAATGGGTAGAACCATAGAGTTCGAAGGAAGGAGCACCCAGGAGGCCCTGGACGCGGCCGTGGACCAGACCGGGATCTCCCTTTCCAGCCTCAAGTTCGAAGTGGTCAACGCCGGCGGGGGAGGGATTTTCGGCATAAGCCTGAAAAAGGCCAAGATCAGGGTCTTTCTGGAGGATGAGGAGGGCGGAGACGGGACGGCCCCGGAGGAGGAGCCCCTGAGCTCGACCGGCGGGACCCCGGAAAGCGGCGAGACGCCGGCCCCAGAGGAGGAGCGGGAAGAGGCCGGCCCTCCGCCTTCCGTTGACGAGCCCCCCCGGTCATCCTGGGCCCAACCCAGCTATACCGCCGCCCCGGCCCCCAAAAAGCTTAAAAAAGTCACCCCCGAAGACATCCTCCAACCCCGCGTGCCCGCGGGCCGGATCGACCTGGACCTGAGGGAGGCCGGGGGTCGGCCCGACCGCCGGAGGGGTGAGGGCCGGCCAAGGGGGAGGCGGGGCCCCGAGAGGCCCGAGCCGCGTTCCAGGCGGAGCGAAAGGGGAGGCGGCCGGGGCAACGACCGGCCGAGCCGGCCCGAGGGCCCGGACCAGAGCTTTGACCAGGCTCCGGTCCGGACGGCCAGGCCCAGGCCGGTCCTCTCCTCCACCCCGCCCGAGGGGATGGAAGCCGGCCACCTGGACACGGCCCGGGAGGTTTTGAGCGACCTTCTCTCCTTCTGGATGCCCGAAGCCCAGGTGGAGGCCGGGTGGCGCGACGACAAGATCTACCTGGACATCAAAGGGGACAGCTCGGGGCTCCTTATCGGGCGCAAGGGCCAGACCCTGGACGCCTTGCAGTTCCTGGTGGGCAAGATCGTCGACCGCAAGGCCGGCCGCCACCTCCGGTTGATGGTCGACACCGAGGACTACCGCTCCCGGAGGGAGGAGTCCCTGGAGCGGGCGGCAACCCAACTAGCCGAAAAAGCGCTTAAAAGCGGTAAAGGCCAGATGACCGGCCCCATGAACCCCCATGACCGGAGGATCGTCCACCTGGCCCTCCAGGAGGACGGCCGGTTCAAGACCCGGTCCCGGGGCGAGGGGACCTACAAACGGGTGATCATCAGCCTCAAGGATTAATCCCGGCCGCTGTCTCCGCCGGCCGGAACCGGAAGGGGGGGCCCGGTTTTTTCAGGGGTCCCCGCTCCGGCTCCAGGTCGGCCCGGCCGGAAGCCAAACCCCGCCTCCCCAGGACCCAAAGCCGAGATGTTCGCCCTTGACGACGACATCGTGGCCGTGGCCACACCCCACGGGCGGGGCGGGATAGGAATCGTCCGCCTCTCCGGGGCCAACGCCGAGGGGATCGGCCGGTCTCTATTCCAACCCTCCAAGCCGGAGCTTTTCCTTCCCCGGAGACTTACCCACGGCCGGGTGGTGGACCCCGGAACGGGCCGGATCGTGGACCAGGTCCTGGCCGTTCTGATGAGGGCCCCGGCCACCTATACCGGGCAGGACGTCTTCGAGCTCCAGGCCCACGGCGGCCCCCTGGTCCTGGAGAGGATTACCGAGCTATGCCTGGCGGCCGGGGCCAGGAGCGCCGGCCCGGGTGAGTTCACCCTGCGGGCCTTCCTGGCCGGGAAGGTCGACCTGACCCAGGCCGAGGCGGTCCAGGCCCTGGTGGAGGCCAAGACCAGGGCCGCCTCCTCCCTGGCCGCCCGGCAGCTGGAAGGGAGCCTTAAACGGCCTTTGACCGAGATCACGGCCGCGGTGGCCGGGATCATGGCCCGCCTGGAAGTGGAGGTGGACTTTCCCGAGGAGGGGATCCAGGAGGCCTCGTACCGGGAGCTGGGCCAGGCCCTGGCCGAGAAGGCCCTGACCCCCCTGGCCGGGCTCCTGGCCCAGACGACCATGGCCCGGCGGCTGTCCAAAGGGGCGCGGGTGGTCCTGAGCGGGCCGGTGAACGTCGGCAAATCAAGCCTATTCAATAAGTTACTTCAAAAAGAACGAGCCCTGGTCTTCCCCGAGCCGGGGACCACCAGGGACTACCTGGAGGCCAGCCTGGAGCTGGAAGGGCTGCCCGTGGTCCTGGTTGACACGGCCGGGATGAGGGATCACGGATCCGGGAGGGCCTCCCCGGCCGAGGCGGCGGGGATCGCCCTGGCCGGTCGGCTGGCCTCCGAGGCCGACCTTATCCTCCTGGTGGCCGCGGCCGATTTCGGCCAGGTCCCGTCCCGGCCGGGACCGCTCCCCGCCTCCCTGGTCCAAAGGACCATCCTGGTGGTCAACCGGATCGACCTGGTCGATGAGCGGCGGGTGGAGGAGTTCCGGCGGCTCAACCCCTACCCGGTCCTGGTCCCCACCTCGGCCAAGACCGGTCAGGGGCTGGCCGAATTGAAGTCCGTCATCCGCCGCAGCCTGGCTCCGGAGGGGGCCTTGACCGAGGGGCTGACCTGGCTGCCCAACCTCCGCCAGGAGGAGAGCCTTCGCCGGGCCAGGGGGGACCTGGAAGGGGCGGCCCGGGCCCTCCGGGAGGGGCTCCCCCCGGAGGTGGTCCTGGTGGACCTCCGGCTGGGGCTGGAAGGGCTGGGCGAACTCACCGGGGAGACGGTCGGCGAGGCGGTCCTGGAGAGCATCTTCAGCCGGTTCTGCGTGGGCAAATGATCCCCCCCTCCCCCGCCTGGATCCTGGCCCGGGCCGCCGACCTGGGCTTCAGCCTCAACCCCGCGGCCGGAGAGAGGCTTTATCGTTACGGCCTTCTGGTGGAGCTCTGGTCGAAGAGGATGAACCTGATGGGGCCGGCCGCCCGGGAACGTTTCTGGGAGGATCACCTGGCCGAGGGCCTCTGGCTGGCGGGTTTGCTCCCCCCGGTCGAGCCCCTGGCCGACCTGGGGGCCGGGGCCGGCCTGCCCGGCCTGGTCCTGGCCTGCCTGGAGCCTCGGCGGTCGATCCATCTTTTCGAGGCCCGGCAGAAGAAGGCCCGGTTCCTCAAGCTGGCCGCCGCCCAACTGGGGCTCAACCGGGTCGATGTTTTCGCCCGCCGGGTCGGGCAGGAGGAGACGGGACCCAAAAGGCCTTTGGCCGTCAGCCGGGCCGCCGCGCCCTTGAGCCGCCTCCTGGACCTGGCCGCCCACCTGGTGGCCCGGGAAGGGAGGCTGGTGGCCCTCAAGGGGCCCCGGTACGAAGAGGAGCTGGACGAGGCCGGGGAGGCGCTAAAGAGGGGCACTTGGACATTGCAACACACTGATATCATTGAATTATACAATAAATCCCGGATCGCCCTGACCTTCTCCCGGGAGTGACGTTCCACGTGGAACAAAAGAGCGGAACCGCCGGGGACCGTGATCGGGAACCGGTGGTTCCAGCTCTTTCTCCTTGGACTGACCAGGGGAATATGTTACATACCCAGCGGGGGATCAGCCACATGCCGCGGACGATCTGTATCGCCAATCAAAAAGGGGGGGTGGGGAAGACGACCACGGCGGTCAACCTGGCCGCCTCCCTGGCCGCTGCCGAGCGGAGAACCCTCCTGGTTGATTGCGATCCCCAGGCCAACGCCACCAGCGGGTCAGGCCTGCCGGTGTCGTCCATCAAGGCGGGTCTTTATGACCTCCTGGTGGGCCGGATCGAACCGGGAGAGGCCCTTCAGTCCACGGCCCTGGATTTTCTTCAGGTCCTTCCGGCGACCATCGACCTGATCGGGGTGGAGATGGAGTTCGTGGGCCTGCCCGACCGCCATCTTCACCTCAAGAGAAGCTTGGAGGGGCTGAACGGGGAGTATGAGTTCGTGCTCATCGACTGCCCTCCCTCCCTGGGCCTCCTGACCCTCAACGCCCTGGTGGCCGCCGACTCCGTCCTGATCCCCCTTCAGTGCGAGTATTACGCCCTGGAAGGGTTGTCCCGGATCATGACCACCATCAGCCGGGTCAAGGCCACCCACCGCCCGGAGCTGGAGCTGGAGGGGATCCTGCTGACCATGTTCGACCCCCGAAACAACCTCTCCCACCAGGTCAAGGCCGAGGTGACCAAGCACTTCGGCTCCAAGCTCTTCCAGGTGATTATCCCCAGGAACGTCCGCCTTTCGGAAAGCCCCTCCTTCGGCCAGCCGGTTCTCCTTTACGACATCCGCTCCAAGGGGGCCCAGGCCTACCTTTCCCTGGCCCAGGAGCTTCTAGGCCGCCGGAGGCCCGTTCCAACCGAGGAGGCCCCATGACCCGCAAGGCCCTTGGCCGCGGCCTGGACGCCCTCTTGGGCGAGACCACCGAGACCACCTCCGGACCTGAAGCTGACCAGGGCCTTCCGCCCGGCCTGGCCCGAGGGACCTTGCCCGACGGTTCCCTGGTCAGCCTGGAGATCGACCGGATCAGCCCCAACCCGGACCAGCCGAGGGTGAAAATGGACCCTGCCACCCTCAAGGACCTGGCCGCCTCCATCGCCAGTCAAGGCGTTCTTCAGCCCCTCCTGGTCTCCGCCGGGGTCGACGGGGGCTTCACCCTTATCGCCGGAGAGCGGAGGCTCCAGGCGGCGAAGATGGCCGGGCTGACTCACGTTCCGGCCATAATCAAGGAGGTCGCCCCCTCGGACCGGCTGGCCCTGGCCCTGATCGAGAACATCCAGCGCCAGGACCTGAATGTTCTGGAGGAGGCCCAGGCCTATCATCGCCTTTCGGTTGACTTCGGCCTGACCCAGGAGGAGATCGCCCGGTCGGTGGGCCGGGAACGGGCCACGGTGGCCAACCTGATCCGCCTCCTCAAGCTGCCGGAGCAGGTCCAGGGCGACCTTTTGGAGGAACGGCTGTCCATGGGCCACGCCAGGGCCCTTTTGGGCCTGGTGGACTCCACCCCCAAGCTCTTGGCCGCCAGAACCAAGATCCTGGCCAAACGTCTCACCGTCCGCCAGGCTGAGCGCCTGGTGGACCAGCTAAAGCGGTCCCTGCCACCCAAACCGCCCCGGCCGGTGGAGGTTCAGCTCAAGGCGGAGGAGGAGGCCCTCCGGCGTTCGCTTGGGACCAGGGTCAAGATAAGTCGAAAAGGGTCCAAGGGACGGATCCAGATCGAGTTCTTCTCCGACGAGGAGCTGGACCGGCTCCTGGAGCTGCTAAAAGGTTCCGCTCCCAGGCCCTAGGCCGGATATCTCATGCCCACCGCCAAAACGCCGCCCAAGCTGTCGGGCCTGATCCAGGTCTACACCGGCGAGGGCAAGGGCAAGACCACCGCGGCCCTGGGCCAGGCCCTCCGGGCCAGGGGCCGGGGCCTGAGGGTCAAGATCTACCAGTTCCTGAAACCGCCCCACAGCTCGGGGGAGCATTTCGCGGCGACTCTCTTGGATCCCGGGTTGGAGATCGTTCCCCTGGGCCGGAAGGGGTTCCTTACCCGGCGAGGAGTTCAAAAAGAGGATTCCGAGCTGGCCAAAGCCGGTCTGGACCAGGCCAGGAGGGCCATGACCGAAGGCCTGGTGGACCTCCTGGTCCTGGACGAGATCAACGTGGCCCTGAGCCTGGGGGTGCTGGACCTGGATGACGTCCTTGCCTTTCTGGACGACCGACCCCCGTCGGTGGAGGTTATCCTCACCGGTCGCGGCGCTCCCCGGGAGGTTTTGGCCCGGGCCGACCTGGTGACCGAGATGAAGCCGGTCAAGCATCCCTATAAACAGGGGATCAAGGCCAGGGAGGGGATCGAGTTCTAGCCCCCAAGCGGCCCAGTAGCGCCCTTGTTTCTACCCTCATCAGGTTCCGTGAGCCAGCCTTATTAACGGTTATTATTTAATTATTTCAATTAGTTCAAATATTTAACCGGGAGCCGAGGTTGACTCATGGGTGAAGGCATGAGGGACCCGGATCGCATCCCTGGCCGCCGGATACTCGTGGCCGGGGCGAGCGGCTACCTGGGCGGTTTCGTGGCCCGGGAGTTCAAGGCCAGGGGCCATTTTGTTCGGGGCTTGGCCAGGTCTCCCCATAAGCTGGACCATCTGAAAGACGATCTGGATGAGGTCGCGATAGGCGAGGTCACCGAACCCAAGTCCATCAAGGAGGTTTGCGAGGGGATCGAGGTTGTTTTCTCCTCGGTGGGGATCACCAGGCAGAAGGATGGGCTTACCTTTCGCGACGTGGACTATCAAGGCAACAAGAACCTGCTCGAGTCTGCCAAAAGGGCGGGGGTGGAGAAATTCATCTACGTCTCGGTCTTCAACGGACCGAACCTTTTGCATCTGGATATTGTCAAGGCCCACGAGGACTTTGCGGACGAGCTGAAGGGTTCTGGCCTGAACTACGCCGTTCTTCGCCCCACCGGCTACTTCTCGGACATGGGCGAGTTCCTCAAGATGGCCGGGAATGGCCGCGTCTATTTATTCGGGCCCGGCAATAACCGGATAAACCCGATCCACGGCGCCGACCTGGCGGTTAGCTGCGCGGAGGCCTTAGAAGGTGAGCGCCAGGAGATCGATGTGGGCGGCCCGGAGATCATGACCTACCGCGAGATCGGTGAACTCGCCTTTGAGACTCTGGGTATAAAGGCCAGGATAACCTCTGTTCCCTTCTGGCTAATGAGAGCAATTGTCGCCCTGATCAAGGTTTTCAGCAAACACCAGGGAGAGCTGATGGCCTTCTTTCTTACGGCCATGACCAGCGATGTGGTCGCCCCAACCACCGGTACCCGGACCCTCAAGGCCCACTTTGAGGAGCTGGTTTAGGAAGATCCGGACGGAGGCCAAGGAAAGGTTTTTATCGTCAATTCGGAACGCTTATCTGAGAGATGTTCCCTTGGGGAACGACAGGATCCGGGAAAAAACGGGAGCGTCTCCCTAATTGACAGGCCTTTTTTTATTCTCCTTAAAGGCCGGGAGGAGGCAAGTGTTTAAGATATCTATTTTTTTATGCATACTAATATTTATAAGCATGGCCGGATGCGGCTCGGCCGAAGAAGACTCGTCCCTACCCACACCGATTACGCTACCCCTTGGTATTATTAAATCCAAAGGTACCATCATCGATCAACCATTTGCCAACAATCAAGTCGAGCTCCTGGAAACAACCCTGAACGAAATTATATCGAAAACACAGGCAAAGGGAGTGAGCGCCTCGGTGGCCAAGCCGGATGATGGAATATGGTCCGGTTCGCGAGGTCTTTCCGGCAGGTTGCCGTTGGAAAAAATTACGCCTGAGATGACGTTCTATGCCGGAAGCGTGGGAAAGATTTTTACGGCCGTTGTTGTCTT
>Ga0209164_1006000_pt1 | contig 10139 bp, 11 predicted proteins | sample MTBNYHSulfiMetaG_FD_187458 | JGI IMG/M metagenome (GOLD analysis project Ga0209164, IMG submission 187458) | Enrichment culture microbial communities from rom New York Harbor, USA that are MTBE-degrading - MTBE-NYH (New York Harbor Sulfidogenic)... | ecosystem: Environmental > Aquatic > Marine >... | reverse complement strand
GCCGCGCCGTGCCGCGGCGCCACGGCCGCACTGCACCCGACCGCAGCGACCTCGAGCCGCCCGGTGATCCGGCGCGCTCAGTCCCCCGGGGCGGGCCCGGACACGAGGGTGTCCACGCGGAAGACGACGATCTCCGGGCGGCAGAAGGCGCGGAACGGCAGCATGCTGGTGCCCACCCCGCGCGTGACGTAGAGCGAGCGACCCTCGGGCTCGTAGGCGCCCTCGGCGAACCGCGCCGAGAGGTCGCTCAAGAGGAGCCGTCGGCCGGGGAGGGGCAGACAGATCTGCCCGCCGTGGGTGTCCCCGGCGAGGATGAGCGCGAAGTCGCCGGGGGCCGTCTCGAGGACGACGTCGGCCTGGTGGGAGAGCAGCAGGCGAAGGACGCCCGGTCGCCGGTCGAGACCCTCGACGACGCGGGGCAGGTCGGTGTGACCGCCGCTCGCGTCGTCGACGCCGCAGATCTGGATGACCCCGGCGCCGCGAGTCACGCGGCCGCACTCGTTCGACAGCACGCGCACCCCGCAGGCCGCGAGGTCGGACGGGTCGGTCGCGCGCACGAAGGGCGCCTTGCTGTCCCCCCGGTCGTGGTTGCCGAGGACGGCGTAGACGCCGAGCGGCGGGTGCAGGCGGCACAGCTGCGCCAGCAACTCTCCCCGGCCGGCCGGCCCGGAGGCGAAGTCGCCGGTGATGAGCACGAGGTCCGGCTTCGCGGCGAGGGTGAGGTCGACGGCCTTGCGCGTCGCGCGCCCGTTCAGACTGGGGCGAAAGCCCGTGTGAAAGTCGGAGAGCTGGACGACGGTGAGGCCGTCGAGGTCCGGCGGGCAGCCCGGCGCCGACAGGCGCCGGTCGACCCGCCGGACCGCCTGCGCCTGCCAGAGCAGGTAGGACGTCGCGAGGGCGGCGGCCGCGCCGAGCGCGGCCGCCGCCCTCGCCCCGTGCCTCACCACGGCGGCGGTCGCCGCCCTACTCCTGGTCCATCTGCTCGCGCAGGCGGGCGCGCGTCTCCTCGATCTTGCGGCGCAGCGCCTCGGACTGGTCCTCCGCCGACTCCTTGCCGGCGCCGAGAGCCTTGACCAGACGCTCCTTCTGGGCGCCGAGGTCGCCGCTGAAGAGCTGCTCGCGAGTCTCCTTGCCCGCACGCGGGGCGAACAGCACCCCGACGGCGGCGCCGACGATGGCGCCGACCACGAAGCCGCCCTTCTTCCGCGATACGCTCTTCTCTTCACTGCTCACCCTGACACCTCCGGTCTCACTGCCGTCCCGGTCTCATCGTGCTCCGCCCTGGCCGCCGCCGCAGTCGCCCGGCGTCTCGCCTGACCAGTTCGACGGGCGGCCGCCGTCCCCCGCCCCGCGTCTCAGTAGAGCCGCGCGTTGTTCGCCACGAGGCCGAAGCGGCAACCGAGAGACTCGGCGGCCCGCCGGCACATCACCATGCGCTCGAGGAAGATCTCGAAGTACTCCATCACCGTCGTCGCCTCGGTGTCGATCTCGAGCTCCAGGGTGATCGTGTGCGCCGCCGCGTCGACGATCAGGGTCGAGCGGTGCGCGGCGTGGTTCACCCGGTCGTGCTCGTCGTAGAGCGCGGGGTCCATCTCGCGCACCCGGCTCTCGTGCACGTCGGACTTGTCGGCGAGGATCACCGCCGCCGCGAGGTCGCTGACGGGGTCGCCGTGCTCCTCCTCGTGGTTGCCGATCGCGCACATGACCTCGACGTACTCATCGGCAGGCATGCCGAGCCGCTGGAGGACGCGATAGGCGATGAGGGCGGCGACGTTGCCGTGGTCGTTGCGGTTCACCCCGTTGCCGATGTCGTGGAGGTACCCCGCGATCGCCGCCAGCTCCGCCAGCCGGGGCCCGCGCTCGAGGCGGAGGAGGACGTCGCGCGCCAGGCTGGCGACGATCGACGCGTGGCGCGTCCCGTGCTCGGTGTAGCCCAGCCGCTCCAGGTTCTCGTCGGCCTTCGAGATCAGGACGGCGACCTCCGGGTCCTTGCGGACCGCGTCGAAGGTCACCGGTCGCGGTCCGCGGCCGTTCGCGGGGGCTGCCTTCGCCATCGTCACCTCACTTCGAACGTGTCCATGCCGGCGTCGGGCTGCACGTCCTCTGCCTCGAGTCGCGCGACCTCGGCCCGCGGCGGGCCGCCGCGGCACCAGGCGACCAGGGCGTCGACGGCGGCGGCGTCGCCCTGGGCCCACACCTCGACGCTGCCGTCGCGCAGGTTCTTCGCGTAGCCGGCGACGCCGAGGCGTCGCGCCTCACGCTGTGTCGAGGCACGATAGTACACGCCCTGGACGCGGCCCGAGAGCCGCATCTTCACCGCCTTGATGCAGGCGCCGCCCTCCGTCGCGTCGGCGGCGCCGGCCGACGCGCCGGCGGCGCCGAGGCCGGACATCTCGTTCTCGGCCACGTCCTCCGCTCCCTCGACGCCGCCGCTCACGAGCGGCACGAAGCGGCACGGCGTGTGGCGCTCGACGTCGAAGCCCTCGCGCCTTCGGCGGTACACGGTCAGCACCTGGTCGCGGTGCGGCACGCCCAGCGGGATCACCAGCCGGCCGCCGTCGACGAGCTGGTCGAGGAGCGCCGCCGGTACGTCTTCGGCCGCGGCGGCGACGAGGATGCCGTCGTAGGGCGCGTGCTCCTCCCACCCCAGAGTCCCGTCGCCGACGGCGAGATGGACGTTGTCGTAGCCCAGCTCGCGCAGGCGGCGACGGGCAGCCTCGGCGAGCTCGGCGACACGCTCCACCGCCCAGACCTCTGCCACCAACTCGGCGAGGACCGCGGTCTGGTAGCCCGACCCCGCGCCCACCTCGAGCACGCGGCTGCGCGCGTCGACCCCGAGCAGCGCCGTCATCAGCGCCACCATATAGGGCTGCGAGATGGTCTGGCCGAAGCCGATCGGCAGCGGGCCGTCGAGGTAGGCCTCGCCCTCCATCCCGGCGGGGACGAAGCTGTGCCGCGGGACGGCGCGCAGCGCCGAGAGCACGGCCTCGTCGCGCAGCCCGCGCCCGGCGATCTGCTCCTCGACCATCCGTCGCCGGGCGTCGCCGGGGGTGCCGCCGCGCCGGCTCACCGCGGCGCCTCACTCTCTGAGTCGGGTGGCGCCGCGCTTCCCGGCTCCACCCCGTACGGCGCGGCTCGCGGCGGTACGACCGGGGGCGACATGGCCGCCGGGACCTCCGCCACGACGCCAAGAGGCTCACGCGGGTCGCGGCGGCGGCGCAGCGCGGCGTACTTGGCCTTGCGGCGCCGGCGCATCTCTGCCCAGAGCGCGGCCGGCCAAGCCACGACGGCGTATCCGACAGGGCTCCAGGCGAGGGTGCCGACCGTGCCGAGGAGGACGTACAGGTCCTCGATCAGGCTGAGCAGGGGGATCGTCGCTTCGCTGCGCGTGGCACGCGGCCGGCGCACGTGCTTGACATGCTCGGCCAGCCAGGCGGCGAAACCGCCGCCGGCCAGCCCGACCAGGAGGCCGGGCCAGCCGGCGTCGACGGTCGCCGCCCCCGCGACGGCGCCGGCCGCGAGGCGCAGGGGGAACACCATGCGGTCCTGCAATCGGTCGACGCGCGTTATCTTGTCGAACGCCGCCTCGAGTATGGCCAGCACGGTGAGGACGAAGAGGACCCAGCGGTTGCCGAGCCAGTCGAACGCGCCGTTGAGCGGGACGCCCCACCCGAGCCGGGACATCACCCCGACGAGAGCCAGCGTGAGCCACGGGCGCGTGCCGGCGGCGGCGCCGAGCCCGAGCACACGGGCGAGGCCGAAGACCCAGCCGATCACGAAGACGCCTCCACGTGCGGATTCTACTATGCTGCCACCGGCCGCCCCGGCGAGCGTGCCTGAGCGCAGCGACCGCCGCGCCCGCGCCGGATGTAGAATCCCCGCGTGGAGGAGCGCCGCCCGCGCTCGCGAGGCCGGCCCCGCCGCGGAGGGAGCATGAGCGCAGCCGTCATCGAGTGCCGGCGCTGCGGCCGGCGAGTCAGCGCCGAGGCGCCGCGCTGCCCCGAGTGCTGCGCCGACCCACGCGACGGCCGCAGCTCGTTCCGCGAGGAGGACCGCGACTGCGTGCGGGTGTGCGAAGGGCTGTGGGTGCGGTTCCTCGCGCTGGCCCTCGACGGGCTGATCCTCAGCGGCATCTTCTTGCTCGTCGCCCTGGCCGTCTTCCAGGCGCTCGTCATGGACGGCCGCTTCGCGGTCGAGGGGGAGGAGCCGTTCCCCTGGTACCTCTGGCTCGCCTTCTCGCTGGCCGCCTTCGTCTACTTCTGGGTCGGCGAGGCCAGGTGGGGCCAGACGCTGGGCAAACGCCTCTTCGGGTTGCGCGTCGTGCGCACCGACGGCGGCCGCGTGGGGTACGGCGCGGCCTTCGTGCGCACCGCGCTGCGCATCGTCGACTTCCTGCCCTTCGCCTACCTGCTGGGGGCGATCACGGTCACGGCGAGCCCGCGCAACCAGCGTCTCGGCGACCTCGCCGCCGGCACCGTCGTCGCACGACCCCGCACCGTGCGCCTGTCTGAGCCGGCCACCTCGGCCCTCCCGACCGTGCCCTGGGTCGGGCCCGGCACGGCTGCGCTCGACACCTGAGACGAAGCCGAGCCTCCGGCGCGCCGGAGGCTCGCCGCGCCTCAGTCGCGCTTCGCGTACTTCGCCCGGCCCTCCTCGTAGAGGTCGCCGCCGTGGCAGTCGTTGACCACGATGGCCGGGAAGTCGACGACCTCGAGGCGGGCGACCGCCTCGGCGCCGAGTTCGGGCCAGGCGATCACCTCGTTGCCGACGATGCGCTGGGCGAGCAGGGCGCCGGCCCCGCCGGTGGCGGCGAAGTACACCGCGGTCTCGTCGACCATCGCCTGCTTGACCTCGGCGGTGCGCAGGCCCTTGCCGATCATCCCCTTCAGCCCGTGCTTCATGAGCAGCGGGGCGTAGGCGTCCATGCGCCCGCTGGTCGTCGGCCCGGCCGATCCTATCGGGTTGCCGGGCTTGGCCGGGCTCGGCCCCATGTAGTAGACGACGGCACCCTGCAGCTCGAAGGGTAGCTCCTCGCCGGCCTCGATCAGGGCCACGAGCTTCTTGTGGGCCGCGTCGCGTGCCTGATAGATCACGCCGGTGATCGCGACCGCGTCGCCCGCCTTGAGGCCCCTAACGACCTCGTCGGTGAGGGGCGTGGTGAGTTTCCTGACGGCCATCTCTCCTCCCCTCGCTCAGAGCTCGACGGACTTGTGCCGCTGGGCGTGGCACTGCACGTTCACGGCCATCGGCATGCTGGCGATGTGGCAGGGCATCTCCTCGATGAAGACGGCCAGCGCGGTGGTCCTGCCGCCGAGGCCCTGCGGGCCGATGCCGAGGGCGTTGATGCGCTCGAGCAACTCGGCCTCCATCTCGGCGATACGCGGGTCGGGGTGCACCGAGCCGATCTCGCGCAGCAGCGCCTTCTTGGCCAGCACGGTCACGGCGTCGATGGTGCCGCCGATACCCACGCCGATCACGACCGGCGGGCACGGGTTGGAGCCGGCGCGGCTGACGGTGTCGACGACCGCCTGGCTCATGCCGGCCCAGCCCTGCGACGGCTTCAGCATGTTGAGGCTCGACATGTTCTCGGCCCCGCCGCCCTTCGGCATCATCACGATGCGCACCCTGTCGCCGGGGACGATGCTCGTGTGGACGATGGCCGGCGTGTTGTCCTTGGTGTTGCGGCGGCCGTGCGCCGGCTCCTCGGCGGCCGACTTGCGCAGGTAGCCGTCGATGTACCCCTGGCGCACGCCCTCGTTGACCGCCGCCTCGAAGTCGCCGCCGACCAGGTGCACGTCCTGGCCGACGTCGACGAAGAAGACGGCGAGGCCGGTGTCCTGGCAGATCGGCACCCGGTCGCGGGCGGCGATGTCGGCGTTCTCGACGAGCTGGCCGAGGACCTCGACGCCGACCGGCGACTCCTCGGTCTCCTGCGCCCTCTTCAGGGCGTCGTAGACGTCTTCGGGCAGGTCGTAGTTGGCCGCGATGCAGAGCTCCTTCACGGCCGCGGTGACCTTGCCCACATCGAGCTCACGGACTTCCGCCATATCAGCTCCTTCTCACTCGGGCCCTCCGGACGAGGCGGGCACAGAGCCTCGCCGAGGCGATGACGAGAGATACGGTCAAAGGGACCGCGACGAGCGCGATCAAGAGGGGTGTCGGCAGGCATCCGCCGACGGCGACGTCGAGCGGCCCCGGGACGACATCGGTGTAGTCCCGAGGGTCCCGCCCCTCGCGGCCGCCGACGGCGGGTGCGGCGGGAGCCCGGCGCTCCAAGGGTCTCGGCGCCGGGCGGAACCCGCCTTCGAGCCAGCGGCCGCCGCACTCGGGGCACTCGACGTCGGAGTCCAAGAGGGCGAGACCACATGTCGGGCACTCCTTCACGGACGCTCGGTCATGAGTTCTTCGCGGCGGACCCGGGGTGCCGGGGCGGGGTGCGACGCCGTCGCACCCCGCCCCGGCACCGCTTCAGTCCTTCTTCCGTTCGGTCGCCTTCTTGAGCGCCTCGGCGGCCTTGTCGGCGGCGTCGCGAGCGAGCTCGGCGGCCTTCTCGGCGTAGGGGCCGGCCTTGTCGGCCGCCTGACGTGCGACCTCGGCCGCCTTGTCGGCGACGGGGCCGAGCTTGTCGGCGGCCTTGCCGGCATAGCCGGCGGCGACGTCGCCGGCGCCCCTGGCGACGGCCTTCAGCGCCTGGGTGGTCGGCGCCGGGGCGCGGCTGCCCTCGGGCATCGCGATGTACCCGAGGGCCATCGCGTCCTGCACGAGGCCGCGCGCCCGCGAGATCATCGCGGTCGCCTCGGCGATCTCCTGGTCGTAGGTCAGGTCGGTCCGCAGGGCGATGCCCTGCTCGATGGCCTTCATCGCCACCGCCGCGGCCTCGCGGGGGAAGACCTCCCAGTCGTCCATGGTCGGCATGATGTAGTCGGGGCGCAGGCCCTTGTCCTCGGCGACCTTGGCAAGCTCCTCGGCGGCGGCGATGCACATCTCGTCGGTGATCGTCTTGGCGCGCACGTCGAGCGTACCGCGGAAGATGCCGGGGAAGCCGAGCGAGTTGTTGACCTGGTTCTCGAAGTCGGAGCGCCCGGTGGCGACGACCGCGGCGCCGGCCTCCTTGGCGTCCCAGGGCCACATCTCGGGCATCGGGTTGGCGCAGATGAAGACGATCGAGTCGGAGGCCATCCCGCGGACCCAGTCCTTCTCGATGGTGTCGGGGCCTTGCTTGGAGAGCGCGATGCAGACGTCGGCGCCCTTGAGGGCCTCGGCGATGCCGCCGGTGCGCTGCTCCTCGTTGGTGATCTGGCAGTACTTCCACTTGTCGACCCACTCGGCCTTGACGGCCTCGATGTCGTCGCGGCCCTTGTGCAGGATGCCCTTGCTGTCGACAACGCGGCAGAGCGCCGGCGTCGCGCCGTAGGTGAAGATCAGCCGGCTGATGGCGACGTTGGCGGCGCCCGAGCCGATGAAGGCGATCGAGACCTCATCGATCTTCTTGCCCACCACCTTCAGCGCGTTGATGAGGCCGGCAAGGGTGACGCAGGCCGTGCCCTGCTGGTCGTCGTGCCACACGGGGATCTCGCACTCCTCGCGCAGGGTGTCGAGGATGCGGAAGCACTTGGGCTGCGAGATGTCCTCGAGGTTCACGCCGCCGAGGCCCGGCTGCACGAGCTTGACGAACTCGATGAACTTGTCCGGGTCCTTGGTGTCGACCATGAGCGGGAAGCCGTCGACGCCGCCGAGGTACTTGTAGAGCAGGCTCTTGCCCTCCATGACCGGCATGCCGGCCTTGGGTCCGATGTCGCCCATGCCGAGCACCCGGGTGCCGTCGCTGATCACGGCCACCGTGTTCCACTTGTTGGTGTGCTCGTAGATCTTCTCGGGGTCGTCCTTGATCTCGAGGCAGGGCTTGCTGACGCCGGGCGTGTACCAGATGCCGAAGTCCTGGAAGTCGCGCACGCAGCACTTGAGCGTGGTCTCGATCTTGCCGCGGTAGAAGGGGTGGAGGACCCTGGCGTCCTCCATGGGCTGATAGGCCTTGGCCTTCAGCTCCTCGACGGTGGGCTGATGCTCCTGCTCGGGCATGAGGGCCTCCTGAGCGGTCGACGGACGAGCCGGGTGGCGTCGCGGTCCCCTCGCGCTCGTCGAGCGCACCCCCCGGGACCACGGCGCGGCAGCCGGCCGGTGGCCTCGAACGCTAGCACGGGCTCCGGAGGGCGGCAACGAGGCGGCCGTGGACCCGGCGACCAAGAGGCCCGGCGGCGGGGGGACGGGATGGCGAGTGAGCGGGGCGGCGTGCCGTGGCGCGCGCGGACGTCAGGCCGACGTGCCCGTGCCGGGCCCCGCCTCGATGACCTCGGGCGGGCGCGAGACGACCATGACGGCCGCCACGGCCGTGGCGAAGAAGAGCCCGAAGAAGGCGAGGAGGAAGGCGGGGGCGCCGAGCGACGAGCGATAGATCGCCCACAGGCCACCGGCCCAGACGGCCATGAGGACGACCAGCTCGACGGTCCAGAGACGGCCGCGCCGCTCGAGGAGCACCAGCACCGTCACCCCGAGCATCGCCGCGAAGGCGACGAGAAAGCCGATGCCGACGAGCAGCAGCGCGCTCGGCTCGACGACACTGGAGGAGACCTGGACATGGGCTCTGCCGTCGATGAGGGCGGCGAGGCCCTTGGCGGTCGCCCACCCGCCCACGACCGCGTAGAACGCGGTCCAGGGCAGCGGCACGAGCGCCATCACGAGCCGCCCCAGCGGCCGGCGCTTCACGAGACCTCACCACCACGACGCGTACCTGTGCTCATCGTCCCCCTCCGCGGGCCGTTCGCCGCATTCTAGACCTGCCCTTCGAGAGCGGCCACCACGAGAGGGGCGACCTCGCTGGGGCGGCGGGCGACGGCGACACCCGCCGCTTCGAGGGCGGCCGCCTTGGCGGCCGCCGTCCCCGACCCTCCGCTGATGATCGCGCCGGCGTGCCCCATGCGCTTGCCGGGGGGTGCGGTGAAACCGGCCAGGTAGGCGACGACCGGCTTGCGCATGCGCTCGGCGGCGAAGCGCGCGGCACCTTCCTCGTCGTCGCCGCCGATCTCGCCGACCAGCACCACGACCGCCGTCCGCTCGTCGGCCTCGAAGAGCTCGAGACACTCGACGAAGCCGACGCCGTGGACGGGATCGCCGCCCATGCCGACGCAGGTCGTCTGGCCGAGCCCCGCACGGCTGAGCTGGTCGACGATCTCGTAGGTCAGGGTGCCCGAGCGCGAGACCAGCCCGACCGGGCCCGGCGTGAAGATGCCGGCCGGCATGATGCCGGCGTTGCAGCCGGCGTCGGCCGGCAGGCCCTGGGCCGCCGGGCGCGCGACCGACACGAGGCCCGGCCCGTTGGGCCCCACCAGCCGGGCCCCCCGGTGCGCCAGATGCGCGGCCGCCTCGCTCATGTCGCGCACCGGGATGCCCTCGGTGATGCAGACGACGAGGCGCACCCCGGCGTCGGCCGCCTCGATCAGGGCGTCGCGCGCGAACCGCGCCGGCACGAAGACGACCGAAGCGTCGACGCCGGTCTCGCGCACCGCGTCGGCGACGCGGTCGAAGACCGGCACGCCCTCGACCTCCTGCCCGCCCTTGCCGGGGGAGGTGCCGGCGACCACGGCGGTGCCGGCATCGAGCATGCGCCGCGTGTGGAAGGCGCCCTCGCGGCCGGTGACTCCCTGGACGAGCAGCTTCGTGGCGCCGTCGACGAGGATCGCCATCAGGGCGCTCCCTCGGCGGGTCCGGCGGCCGCAGCACCGGGTGCCGCCAGCCCCGGCGCCGCCGGATCAATTGCCTGCGCCGCAGCCTCGACCGACTTCGCCTCGGCGACGGCCTCGTCCACCGCCTCGTCGACGCCGGCGGCGACGCGCAGGCGCGGTAGCCCGGCCTCGGCGAGCAGACGGCGGCCCTCGGCGGCGCCGTTGCCGTCGAGGCGCACGATCACCGGCACGTCGGCACCGCCCTCGCGCCGGGCGAGCGCGGCGAGCAGCCCGCGGGCGACCTCCTCGCCGCGCGTGATGCCGCCGAAGATGCTGACGAGCAGAGCGCGTACCCCCGGGTCGGAGAGGATCACGTCGACGGCGGCGCCGACCGCCTCGGCGCGGGCGCCGCCCCCGACG
>Ga0209164_1005999_pt1 | contig 10142 bp, 9 predicted proteins | sample MTBNYHSulfiMetaG_FD_187458 | JGI IMG/M metagenome (GOLD analysis project Ga0209164, IMG submission 187458) | Enrichment culture microbial communities from rom New York Harbor, USA that are MTBE-degrading - MTBE-NYH (New York Harbor Sulfidogenic)... | ecosystem: Environmental > Aquatic > Marine >... | reverse complement strand
CTTGAACTAACGAGCCAGGAGATAAGCCGTCATGCGTCACGCCTAGGAGAGTCGGGGCTCGTCTACAAGGACGTCGAGGGCTTCTACCACTTGACCTATTATGGTGAGCTTGTGCATATTCTCCTTGAGGAGTTTCAGTTCGTCTCCAAGCACAGGGACTACTTTATTGACCACTGCCTAACGGGCCTCAGCCCAGAGTTCGTTAAACGGATCGGCGACCTATCAGAAAGTAGGAGTGTCAATAACACCATAGAGTTCCTCCATCATGTGGACAGGATCATCAAGGAGTCTAAGGAGTACGTCTGGCTTCAGGTCGACCAGTACCCTTTGACCTCCCTCGGCTCAATAATTGATGGACAGAGGAGGGGCGTAAAGTTCAGGGTCATTGAGCAGAGTGAACTCCTCTCAGGGCCCCGTATGAACCTGGAATCCATCGAAGATGCAGAGGCCTTGCATGAGACGAGGAAGGCGCCACTCTCCGAGCGGACCACCTTAAACGAGACTGGAGTATTCATGTGCCTGTCCGAGAATAAAGGTGCCGTAGCGTTCCCCACCCAGGGTAACAAGTTCGATTACTACGGGTTTGTAGCCACGGATAAACGGTCCCTTAAGTGGTGCGAGGACCTATTCCAGCAGCAATGGGATAAATCTATCTCGACACTACAGCGCACAGGCAGAGCCATCGATGACCATAAACCCTTTTTAGAGGTCATCGCGCCCGGCGTGGCTGTAGTCGTTGGACAAGATTCGCAGGCGGACGCGTCGATTCTACAGTATGCCGTAGATAACTATGGTGAAGTTAGGCTCAGGGGCGTATTCGATCTGGGAGCCTCCACAATCAAGGTAGGTAAAACTGTTACGATAAGTGGAGAACGGAGTGATAAGGGCCCGCCTAAGACAAGGATCTATAAACGGGGTTGGTCTTTCCCATTCACAAGATTTGACTCGGTTTTCGAGGTAAACGGTAAAGACGCTGACGTCATCATTGAGAACATACACTTCTCGGACTTTAACTGCTCATGCATCAACGGCAGGCTCGGCAGAAGCCTGAAAATACAGAACAACCTGATAACGCTTGTCACCGGCTATGGCAGAGGCTGGAAGTGCGGTGAACACGGCGACGTCGTCACCGGTATATGGCTGGACGCGCCCCATGAGCTACAGGGTGACGCAAACTTCAGTGGCGGCGTTATGATAGGTGGCAACACGATCGACTTCGCATACCCGGCGGCAGATGCGTTTACTACAAGATCGATCCCAGTACATGAAGAGGGTGAGCCGGATCGCCAGTCTGAGTTATCCCGACACGAGTATTTCATCAGTGTAGGCATTAACGTCCTCAACATGTCTGGGAAGGTTACCATCGAGAACAATACGATTCTTAACGTGAATGGCAGAGGGATAAGCGTATCAGACAATCATGCTGAGGCTGAAATCCTGATCCGGGAAAATGTTATCGAGTCATATGTATCAGGCTCCTACCCCTTTGGAGGAGACGAGGCGGGCGTCGGGGTATTCGCTCAGAGTGGATTTTTTTACGATAGACGGGGTTTCCGGGTGAATATTGATGATAACAGGGTTAAGCTGGAGAAATCTAATTACACGGGGGTCAAGGCGTTGAGCGCCACGACGTCAAAGGGTGTTACCGACTCAATGCTTCAGGCGTGTATCACTAATAACATCATATTCCTCGGTGATGGTCAGACAGGCATAGAGATCGATGATAGCAACTTTGAAGTGTCGAATAACAAGGTTAGTGGAAAAGCGTATTTCAGTATACATATGTATAACTTGATGACATTGGATGGGTCCAGTTCTCTATTAGCGGATATACTGATCAGGAATAACGACATATCAGAGTTGAAGCTAAAGGATTCCAGATGGTGGGTAAAGAAGCGCAAGTCAAGTCTGAGTGAGTGAAATGGTCCAGAGAGAAACTATGAGGAGGAGAGAAGATGGTTAGTTACATACTGGTTAACCTTTGGATGCATAAAGATAGGTACCATGGGTTAAAGAAATACTGTGATGTAGTCAAGGAATCATGTAGCGGGAAACCAGGTGTAGAGTTCTTCGGTATATATAAACCTCTTAATGAGGCTTGGAACTGGGCCTATATTATTAGAGTCGACGGATTATCCAAATGGCGGCAGATCGATGAAGAGGTGTACGAGAAGCATCGTGAATCCAGGTCCAATATCACCCAAACAATGACCAGAATTTATGAGGCGAGGGCGGAGACCCCTAAACCCGAAGCCACTGAAGCCATGAAGTATTTTCTTGAGGAGGGCGAGATGTGGGAGGGTATTGACGTTGGCTTAGAGGAGTTTTATGACATGGAGGTTAGAGTATTTGAGAATAAGGAGGGGATATGGTTCATGGGGCAGTATGCGCCGTATAACGAAGGGTGGAACTGGGCACACCTCATGATGTTTGATACTATGCAACGTTTTAGATCCCTCATGATGATGTGTTATGATGCGTACGGGCGTCCCGATAGGCAGCTTAGTGCTTCAAGCAGATTGTTTGAGAGATACGAGCCGGATTAGCGGCGAATATTTTTGCTCAAAGATATGAATGACTCGGATTCGCGCGAAAGGTAGGATTTCTCATTGCTAGGGCGATCGGGTTATCGCCATACAGTTTGAAAACCACATGATTATTGGAACCGAAGATGGGTTACGGCCAGCACACCAACTATTCAAACTACCCGCGCGTGCTCGTGGTACCTAGCTGGATGAGCAGATAGGGTGCAATACAACGGGCATTATCTTGTCACTAGTTGTCGTATCTTTATCTTGTCTCGGTATAGGTAGATCAAACTGGCTAAGAGGATCCAGAAGGCGATCGAAACGAGATATCCCCAGGTTCGGTCTATGCTAAAAGCAATCCAGATCAGGCTAAACAAGGCGATGTATTCTAGCGCGATATAGGGAACATGCGTGATCCACTTGCGCCTGAAATCAACCTTGAACACATAGTCCAGCAGAAACTCCACCAGGATGTAAAGAAAAACAAAGCTGAAAGGAACCACGATCTCCAGGCCCATACCATTGTTCAGGTAGCGGACAAAGACAATTCCAAAGGGTACTGACAGGAGAAGCCACAGAACACCGATCACCCTGACGGCTCTGGTCCATCCTTTTCTTTGGGCAACGAATAGCGCGGCAAGCAGGAGATTGAAGGCAACCGCAGTGAGAACAAAGATCAGATCATAGGCGAAGAGATTGCTGGCAATAGCCACCAAGATGGAAAGAGGGTTAATGCCCCCCTGATTTGTCAGCACGATCAGCGTCAGTCCATCTGCCGGATATCGTACGTAGAGCGTAGAGAAGAGTGGACCGAGCCCCGCGCCACCGACGAGAGGCTGGCCCAGAACTTGTCCCACGAGCCAACCGTACCCGTAGCCGAAAAGAGGATACTCGGTCGTCTTGCGAACATAAGGTTCATATATCCGCTCTAGCTCGGTCCGAGGCAGCAGCTGGTCAGTATAGAGAGCTTGGTCCCACGCGAAGAGATCTTCGGACGTGGAGTACAGATGACCCGCACCTTCTGAGATGGGCGGTGGCAACCACTGCCCCGCTGTTGTGGTGGTGCTATTGGGGTAGCACAGCGCCACCCCACTTGAGTTGTCCTGGTATCCGCTATTGCGTATGTTCAGCGGCGTGAAGATGGCCTGCTCGAGGAAGGCTGCATAGGTTTTGTCGGACACCTGTTCGATGATGTGGGCTAAAAGGACATAGCCTAAATTGCTGTAGGCGTACTGCTCGCCCGGGCTAGTATCCATTGGTAACGCAGGGTTAAGACCAAGGAAATAGGCGGGATCGGACGGCAGCGCCGGATCTATTGCAGCGGTCTCTATGCTCCAGTATCGCTGGTTTGATAGCTCGCTTGACAGCCCCGAGGTGTGTGTCAGTAGGTGATGGATGGTGATGTCCTGCCACGCTGCAGGGCAGTCGGCAATGTAGTTGCAGATGGGGTCTTCGACGCTCAGCTTACCCTGCGACTCCAGAATGAGTATTGCCATCGCCGTGAACTGCTTGGTTAAGGAGCCGAGGTGAAAGCGCGTCTGGGGTGTATTGTGGATTTCCTGGGCGCGATCCGCGAGCCCATACCCCTTGCTGAGAAAGACCACACCGTCTTGAGCGATCAAGACGGAGCCGGTGAAGGTGCCGTCGCGGGTCATCTGGGTTAGCAGTTTATCAACCTGAGAGATCGCTTCAGGCTTCACAACCAGCCTGAGCTGACCAAACCTTGTGAAGGGCGACTGCATAAGTGCGCGCACACTATTAGGTCGAATGATAGACTCGCGCTCATTCGTAGACCATTGCACTGCTTCAATACTTTCAGTCATTGACGTTAGAATCAGTAGTGTGAATATCACTAAGGAAAGGTCTTTTTTCTTCATGACGTTTTGTTATATTAATCCCTATTTAAAGATGAGACTCAATGATGCTGTGAGCGTGCGCGCGTTACCCCTGGTAACCATTTATTTACTCAACAACTCAACTGATCTTTGTTCCTTTGAAAAGTGTGTGTGGGGTTATAATTTTATCATCTTTTCAGCGCTCGCAGTCTCCTAGATAGTGTATTAATGAATCAATTATGACCGACTTGTTTGTTTTTTACCTTACTGTTTGAAAACCACATGATTATTGGAACCGAAGATGGGTTACACCCAGCACACCGCCTTTCTAATTCTGAATACCACCAAGATGAGGTTTTCAATGTTTTATGGTATCTAAAGAAGCAGGGTTACTCTGAACATACTATCAACTTTGTACGTAAGGCACTACTTAGGATACAAGGTGGATGCGATTTCACTAATCCAGATGATGTTAAGGGTTTTATCGCTAAACTAGATGTTGCAGAATCCTATAAACGGAATCTCTGCTATGCCTATGAACACTATCTCAAGCTGAATGGGTTATCTTGGGAGAAAACCAAGTACTATTCAAGGAATAGGTTACCCAAGATTCCAGAAGAAAGAGTGCTTGATATGCTGATTGCCTCGGCTTATCCTAACCTTGCGTTGAAGCTGAGTTTGAGTAAAGAAACAGGGCTAAGACCAGTGGAGTTAGTTGCTTTACGGGTGAAGGATGTAGATTTGGAGAAAGGCATTGTTTATCAAGCTACTGCGAAACATGGTTCCGCAAGGGCGGTTAAGATTAGTCGAAAAACCCTTGAAATGCTTAAAGTACACATTCACAAGAAGAATATTGGGGTTAACTCGAGGCTGTTTCATCAGACTTCAGCCCAGTATGCGAAGAGTTACCGTAATCTCAGGAAAGCCATCTCTGAAAAACTCAAAAACCCCTCTATTAAGACTATCAGGCTATACGATTTCAGACACTTCTTCGCAACCAAATTATATCATGAAACAAAAGACATCCTTTACGTGAAAACCCAGATGGGGCATAGGAAGATTAGCACTACTCTCAGGTATACTCAGCTTGTTGAGATGGGTGATGATAGCTATATCGTGAAGATTGCCTCAAGTATTGAAGAGTTCACGGTTCTCTTGGAGCAAGGCTTTGAATTTGTGTCTGACTATGGAGAACACAAGGTATGTCGAAAGAGAAAGTAACCTACAGCTTTTCTTGTGATGACTGCTTCAACACTTGGGAAAGTAACCATGAGGAACTGGTTTGCCCCGTTTGTGGCTCTACGAACATCTTTGAAGAGTAACATAATTCGATGCTTTTAACAAGGTTTCCTTTATATAATAACGGAGACCTTATCCTCCAAACTTTGTATGGTTACTCTGATGGAAGGTTTACCAGATAAATACTGGAAAATAATTTTGGGGATAAGTATTCTAATCGCTGTACTTAGCCTCATATCTTTACCCACATTAAATGAAGACATTAGCGGAGATAGTATCCCAAATGTATCTCAAAAGGGACCACCGATTGGGTATCAATGGGATACTGCACTATCTAGAATCGTAATAGCGGTACTATTCTCAGTAGTAAGCATCTATTCATATAACCAGATAAAAATGACTTAATCGATGAATTTATCCTCACATCGCACTCACAGATAGAATAGGTGGAATGATGTATGATTGTTGAAGAACGAAACAAGCGAACCGTATTGAATTTCTTCAATTTAGTTGACTCTGGCAAACTAATACAAGCTAAAAAACTTCTCTCACCCGACTTCAAACTCCATTCACCTCAACTCGAAAAACCTTGGGGAGTAAAAGAAATCTCAGATGACGTGGAAAAATTCTACAAAGGCTTCCCAGATGGTTACCACGAGGTCTATGATCTCTTGGCTGAAGGTGATAAAGTCGTGGTAAGACTTGCCTATCTAGGTACACATACTGGGGAGTATGAGGGTATACCAGCCAGCTTGTCTAGGGTTAAGATTGCTGGAACCCATGTGATGTCTCTTGAGGATGGTAGATTCAAGGAGTGGTGGGCTATGGAGGATATTCTTGGGTTTATGCAGCAGTTAGGCTTTACACTTGAAAAGAAGTAGCTGCTTGAATAGCGAGCAAACCTTATCCTCAGCTCACACTCACACATTATTCTGTGAATGATTGATGGTTATGTTTCAGGGAGATATGGATAGATGATTGATTCTCAAAACTTAAAATTGAACGAGAAGATGGAGATTACCTATAAGGACTACTTCTCACCGCCATGGTTTCTACCAAACGCGCGCGCACGTGATAATAAAGGTATCTCGTGTAGAAAACCATGTGGCGACCTAAGGCCGTTCCAGAAGACAGCTTACCATCACCCCACCGTTCCCTTTTCGGTTGGACGTGGTTACATGAAGTACATAGTATTCGGTGTTAAATATTCACAGAGTAGCCGCCGTCAACTGGGAGCGCCACGCCGGTCACGAAGTTGGATGCGGCTGTCGCAAGGTAGATGGCCGAGCCCTGCAGATCCTCGGGCTGCCCCCACCTCCCGACTGGCGTCCTAGCCAACACCCTCTCGTGGAGGCCCTCCAGCTCCACACGTGCCCTCCTCGTCAGATCCGTGTCGATCCAGCCCGGCAGAATGGCGTTCACCTGAATATTGTCAGGCGCCCAAGCGACCGCCAGCGCGCGGGTCATGGCTACGATGCCTCCCTTGCTCGTTCCATAGGCCATCAGCTTGCCGCCCCCGAACAGGGAGGTCATGGACCCTATGTTGATGATCTTACCTCCACCCGTCTCCTTCATGGCAGGGTAGACGGCCTTCGAGCACAGGAAGGCGCTCCGCAGGTTCACCTCCAGCACCTCGTCGTACTCGGCTGAGGCCAGGTCCTGGGGCAGCTTACGGATGTTTATACCCGCGTTGTTCACTAGGACATCGACACGGCCGAAGGCTTCAAAGGTCTTCTCCACCATCCCTGTGATCTGGTTCTCCTGTCGGACGTCGACGCCGAGCTCCAGGACCTCTACTCCGTATCCGCTTCTGATGCTTTCTGCCGCCTTCGCCGTCTTTGAGGGGTTCCGGGCAGCTATGACAATGTTTCCTCCTACGCTGGCCAAGCCGCATGCGATTCCATATCCTATACCCCCGTTTCCCCCGGTAACAATAACCACCTTATCTTTTAGACTGAATAAGTCCATCAACTATCACCCTAGTTGCTAACCTGTATCTTATCGAAAGAGGTTATCGGTGCGCGTTGTTGATACGGATTCTAATCGGTCCTATCTATTGCATACTCAACTATGAAAATGGTTACATTTAGAGTGTCGAGAACCTTGTTTCGCGCTCTAACTATTTTAGTTATCGTTGCCTTGTTCTCGTTAGAGTCCGAGCTAAGCTGCTCCAACTCTGACGGGTCGCGGCGTGGTGTGAGTTCATTCTTGTGTGAATAAACGGTAAACAACTGCTGACGCTACACCAATCATGCCCATAACGACACCAAAGAAATTATAATTAGTAAATAACAGGAGGCTACCTCCCAGCAGGCCACCAAGAGTCGCGCCGAGGTTTCTGGCCACAACGTTCAAAGACATCAAGGTGCCTCGGTATTCTGGAACCTGATCAAGAGTCAAGGTATCACCAGACACATAGCCAGCAGCAGCGACATACGCCCAAAGGAAGACAAAGAACAAGGAAACCCACAGGCTGAAAGGATTATAGGCGATCACCACCGTCAACCCGAGAACAAAAGCTAGTAACGTGGTAGCCCCTTTTTTACCAAACCTCGTAACTATTCGTTCAACTGTAAGGCTACCGAGAGCAGAGCAAAGCGCCATGACTGATAAAAGAGCTGTGGCCCAGGATTGGGGAATCAGGTAATCCTCTCGCAGAAATGAGATAACGTAGGTCCATGCAGTAAACATCGATGCCTGAAATAACAAGGCACCCAACAAACAGGAGAGAGCTGATCTACTGGATAATACGCCCTTATAGCCGACCAATCTTCCTGACCCGCTTCTATTTTCCCTAAGTAAACTCTGCTTCGGGATCCCAATCGAGACTATTAGTAAGCTAAGCGTCACTACAGGTATCATGTAAAAGAGGAAAGCGTTCCTCCATCCTTGAGAAGAAGCTATGTAGGCGACGACGGATGACCCGAAAACAAAGGATACGGGTTGACCAGCGCTTACCAACCCTAGAGCCTTGGACCTTTCTTCAGGGGGCAGCGTTTCCCCGATTATTGTTCCAAGCATGGGAAACACCATGGCCCCAGCTATTCCAGCCAACGAGTATGAGACAAGCATGGACAAGAAACTCGATGCCAGATAGCATCCCAGCCCACACACGATAAAAACGATTACCCCAGCTTGAAGGAGCGGCTTCGAGTTGTACCTCAGTGTCAGCACTCCCATGAATAGAGCCGATACTATAGATAGAACCGATGCAGCCGTTACTATTTGCCCGGCTATTCCCACGGGGACATTGAATGTCACCCCAATTTCTATTAGCAGTAGACTAGAGATGATCAGTCGAGCGTGGGTTGCGAATCCGGTGATAAACAAAGACGCAAGTATCAGGTTTTTAGACGAGAAAATATCAGAATCAGCCACTTTAACACCTTTTATAACTATGTTTACCTAATAGTATGGGAATATTATTTAATGGTTATCGCGCACGGCCGCTATGGCTACGCTTCCCCCTACGCTGGCCAAGCCGCGTGCGATCCCCTACCCTATGCCCCCGTTCCCGCCGGTGACGATGGCCACCTTGTCTTCTAGGCTGAACAAGTCTACCAAAGCCTTCACTGTTTGCTTATCCGCGTATAATTGAAAGAGGTTATCGGTTAAGCACTGTGCCGTTAATGGGCTGCACGGGTCTCCCTCATCTACTTTCTGCCTCTATCGTTGGCCTCCGACATGTGCTGCTGGCATATCTTCCAGCCGCCTCCACGCTTCTCCAGGACGCCCGTCCATCGAATATCTTTGGAGCCCCAGTATCTCCCGTCGAACTCCCCCTCATCGTCCACTATGGCTGAGAACCAGGCCACGTCACCTGTCTTCGAGACGATGATCCTCAGGTCTCTGATGTCGAACCCGGTGGCCTTGTTTCTCGGGTCCATCCACCTTTCGAGGAACTTCTCGAACTGGCTCCACCCCGTGACGGTGCTCCTGGAGTCCGGGTAGAACGTGAAGAAGTCGGGGTCTCTGGCGAAGATGCTTTCGAAGAGCGCCCGATCCTTGGTAAGGGCCCACCCGAAGGAGTCGTGGAGTATCTTACTGATTGTGCGCTCATCGTCAGTCGTGCTTGAGGTAGACAAGTCTGGTCAACAGGGAAATATTTTTGAATATAATATTTTTGCAGGAAGGAACCTTGAGCGCCGCCAGACGTCGCTGCGCGAATGATGCGAGGCGGTCAAGCCTCCGCTTGGCCGATCACAGGCGGGACGGATCCAGCAGGAGCGCGCGGTTTTCCTCGGCCACGGCCTTTCCGGCCCGGCGCTCCTCAACTATCTGCCTTATGCGCTTCGACAGGGCCTTGTAGTGACCGGGCTCGGCCTCCTTCCTCATGTAGCCGTCCACCCCCATCTTGAACGCGGCCTCTGCCACATCCTCGCCGCCCTTGCCCGTGTACAGGATGAAGGGTACGTCGCTCCGCTCCCTCACCCTCTGGAACAGCTCGATGCCCGTCATGCTCACCATCATGTAGTCGCTGACCACCAAGTCGTAGCTGTTGCTGCTCTGGAGCCTTATGGCCTCCTCCGGGACGGACACG
>Ga0209164_1005997_pt1 | contig 10144 bp, 4 predicted proteins | sample MTBNYHSulfiMetaG_FD_187458 | JGI IMG/M metagenome (GOLD analysis project Ga0209164, IMG submission 187458) | Enrichment culture microbial communities from rom New York Harbor, USA that are MTBE-degrading - MTBE-NYH (New York Harbor Sulfidogenic)... | ecosystem: Environmental > Aquatic > Marine >... | reverse complement strand
GGGGGGCCAAAAACTCGGGTTTGGCTTTGCGGAAGAGATCCGGAGGAAACACATCTTCCGACAGGCGGGTGGCGGCGACCGGGGCTACGGTATTCACTTTGACGTTGTATTTATCGCCTTCCAGTTTGAGCGTATTCATGAAGCCGATCAATCCCATCTTGGCGGCAGCGTAGTTGCTTTGCCCGAAATTCCCGTACAAGCCCGCGGCCGATGAGGTGAAGATGATGCGCCCATAACCGTTTTCCCTCATTTTGATGAAAGCGGGTCGCGTCACGTTATAAGCGCCTTGCAGGTGCACGTCAACAACCGCCTTCCAGTTTTCCGGTTCGGTATTAATGAGGGTCTTGTCCCTCAGGATACCGGCATTGTTAATGACGACATCCAGCCGTCCGAAGGTCTTAAGGGCCGTGTCCACAATGGACTGTCCACCCTCGGGCGTGGCTACGGAATCGTAGTTGGCTACGGCTTCTCCTCCGAGAGCCTTGATTTCTTCGACAACCATGTCGGCAGCCGCCGAGCCGGCGCCGGTGCCGTCCCGAGCGCCTCCTAAATCGTTGACCACTACCTTCGCACCCCGCCCGGCCATTTCCAGAGCATACACGCGGCCAAGACCCGAGCCTGCGCCGGTAATAACGGCTACGCGCCCATCGAACCGAATGCCCTTCTTTCCTTCGGGCGCGGGCTTTTCCTCTGGAACGGGGACGGCTTTCCAGAAATAACCCGTAAAGCCGCGTTCCCGGTCGGAATAGCGTTTTCTGAACGACATGGAAACCCTTTGACCCACGTGCACGTCTGAGAGTTCGCAGTCCGTGAAATCGGCCATAAACCGACCACCACCCTCGAACTCGATCATTCCGTAAATGGCCGGAGGATTGATGGAAACGGCCAGAAGATCTCCGGTGAAGCTCTTGACGCGAGCGGTTACGTCAGCGAACTCGTAGGGTTCTTGCGTGTGAGGCTTCCGGCATTGAGGATTGACGCAGAGATCCATTCTCGGGAACTGGGGAGTGCCGCAGTCTTTGCACCTGCCTCCCACGAGCCCCAGGATCATGTCGCGATTTCGCCAGGTGACGGTCATGGCGGTCTGGGTAGGGGCTTCAGCGCGGAGTCCCATTTCGGTCTGAATCAGCCCCCGAAATTTGAGAAAACGCGTGTAGTTGTCCGTGGTTTGCTTGCGGGCCAGGGATCCCTTGATGCCGGAGCGCTTGGGGAGAGCCTCGATGGCGCCGGTTGTTTCGAACAGCAGCGCATCGCAACCCTGCCCGAACCCGGCCACCAGTATGCGTTCACCCGGCCGGGTCTCTTCCAGGGCCCGGGTCAGCATGACCAGAGGGTGGGCCGCGCCGGTTTCTCCACAAACTTCATGAAGGTTGTCCATGACTTTTTCAGGCGGAACGTTCAGGGTGCGAGCGATCTTTGCGTGTTCGGCCTTGAAAAAGCAAGGGAATACCAGTCTGTCCACGTCGCCCATGGAAATGGACAATTTCCTGCACAGCCCCTCGACGGTTCTGGGGATGATCTTGGAATAACCCTCATCCCGCACCCAGCGCTCCTCCCACATGTAGTCGAACGCATGGGTTGCACCCCGGTAGTGGTCCACAAAATCGAGGGTCTCCGTGTGACCGCCGACAAACTCCGCAATGACATCATCGCCTTCGCCCACCAAAAGAGACGCCGCACCGTCCCCGAACCACATTTCATAGAAATAGGCCGTTTTGGTCTGGCGCATATCCGAGGCGCTCACCAGAACGTTGCGTTTGTCCCCGCTCCGAACGGCCGACATGGCTCCCAGAAGCGCCGTTGTACCGGCCCGGAGGGTAGCAGTGAAATCAGCGGCTGAAACCTCGTCCTTGAGGTTCAATGCCGTTTTCAGGATGCCCGCATTCAGACGATCCGCGAAGGGAAGGGTGGTCGAAGCCAGAAAAACACCGTCCACCGAGGACCTGTCTTTTCCGGCGAGGCAATCCCGTGAGGCGGCAACCGCCATGCTCAGACTGTCTTCATCCCAATTACAGAAGGATCGTTCACCCTGCGCCACCATGACAATGGCGGGAGCAAACCATCCCATGTTCTGTACGATGCTCATCCGGTCGAGCCTGGATTTCGGAATATACCCGCCGTAGGATGTGATGCCGATCATGGTTTCTCCTCCCGTTGCGGATCAGAATTTAAAGATCTTTTCGATCAGTTGAGATTTCATAAGGTCGCCGCTGATTTTGAGCTTTCCCGTGGTGAACGCGTTCATTGCGTTCAGTTCACCCGAAATGAGTTTGACGAAATCCGCATCCGCCATTTTTATAGTGGTCGTGGGGCTCTGATGCACGCCCTCGACAACCTCGCAGGCCTGATCTTTGACAACGGCGTGCCATTCTCCTCCCTCGGGGCCCGAAATGGAAAACTGAAATACCACATCCACTCCTGCGGCCCGATCCGGACGAAAAGCGCCCGCCATACTTGCGAAGACATTTCTTACGGTGAGCTTCCCTTCGGTTTTCGTCGTGTCCGTTTTCTTTTTTTCGCTGAAAGCAGTCATCAGGGGCTCAAATGCGGCCATGGCATTGGGAAATTCGCGCGCCTCTTTGAAAGAAACGATTCGATCCCACTCGGCTTCAACCGTCTCCGGCGTCGGGGCCTTTTCGCCGTCTCCCATGGCGGCCCCCGGACCCGTGGCAAGCGCCACACGGTTAAAATATCCCAGGCCGGCGTTGTACACGGCGCCGGAGACCGTGCACTGCTCGGAACACAGGTACAGGACCAGAGGAGCCACGTATTCCGGTTTGGCCTTTTCAAAAAGGTCCGGCGGCATCACGTCTTGTGTGAGCCTGGTGGCCGCCACGGGGGCCACGGAATTCACTTTGACGTTGTATTTGTTTCCTTCGAGTCTGAGCGTGTTCATGAAGCCGACGAGCGCCATTTTTGCCGCAGAATAGTTGGTCTGGCCGAAGTTTCCGTACAAGCCCGCCGCCGAGGTGGTAAAAACGATGCGGCCGTACCCGTTTTCCCGCATGCGGATGAAGGCTGGACGGGTTACGTTGTAGGCTCCGTTGAGATGCACGTCCATCACAGCGCCCCAGTTCTCCGGTTCCATCTTGACCAATGTCTTGTCGCGGAGAATGCCGGCGTTATTGATCAGAACATCAATTCGCCCAAAGGAGTTTACAGCCGTTTCGACGATAGCCCGGCCGCCGTCGGGAGTAGCGACCGAGTGATGACTGGCCACGGCCTCGCCACCCATGGCCCTGATTTCTTCCACCACGTTGTCCGCTGGTGTGGCATCCGAACCCGATCCGTCTCTTGCTCCTCCGAGATCGTTAACCACGATTTTGGCGCCGCGTTTGGCCAATTCCAGTGCGTATGTTCTTCCCAGGCCGGCACCGGCTCCGGTGACAACAGCCACCCGACCTTCGAAGTTGATGCCGCCCAATTTCTTCCGCCGTTCTACTTCCTCCGCATCGGCCCACTCCACAATGCCCCGATCGATAACGATTTCGTCGCTCTCAGCATGGACGACTCTGAAGAGCGCTCGTTGATCGCTGATTTTCCAGATTCGGGTCTTTATGGGTACGTCCGGGTATAAAGGTCGACTGAAACGGACACGGAAACGGCTCATCCGCTCGGGTTCACCGGGAAAAAGGTGTTTGATCACGGCCCGGCAGGCAAAACCGTGTGTGCACAATCCGTGCATGATGGGTTTCTCGAATCCGCCGGCTCGGGCGAAGTCCGGGTCAACGTGCAACTGGAAAATATCACCGGAAAGACGGTATAGGAGCGGTTGGTTCGGGGAAGGCCTCGCCGGCTCCTCGAAATCCGGCGGACGATCCGGAAAGTCCGTGGGTTCTTCAGAACCCGGCTCACCCCCGAACCCGCCGTCTTTTCTGCAGAAGAGGGTGAAGATATTGGTGAACAATTTCTGCCCGTCCGAGTGGAATGTATCCGCTTCAGCTACCACCAGGGCGCCTTTTTCTTTCCCTTTGTCATACACGTGCGTGATGGCGCCTTCAGTGATCAGGGTTCCTTCCGACGGAATGGGGTTGTGGAAGAGGATATCCTGTTCTCCGTGTAGAATTCCCGTAAGGTCGGCGCCGGATTTCATGCCCACTTCAGCCAGGAAATCATAAATAGTGGCAATCGAAAAACTTGGAATGACTTTCAGACGATCTTCGTAAACGTATTCCAACTCATCAAAACCGGCTCCCACTCCAAGAGCATACAGGACGATATCCTTCCAGTTATACTTTTTGCTCAGTGGGCCGATCTTTTCACCGATGGCGTCCAGATTCAGGGCCATCCCAGTTCCTCCCTTACGGTTAGAAGTGTTGGTTGAATCACGCTCAGCAAATGGGCGGATAGGAACCACGGAATCCATGAACAACCCGGCCATGCACGCTCCGACTTTGTCCGAGGAGGCGTTGCAGGGCGGGATCTCTCACAGCGTGGGGAACTCACGTGACCATAAACAAACGCTTCTTGGGATACGTACTATTGATTTGTCGTTACCCGGTTCATTGTCCCACGAATGCCGGAATCAGAATGAACTCCAGCGATACCGGGGTACTCCTCTCGATCGAGATCGAGCATGGGGGGAGATCTCTTACTGATCATCCGGGTTATCCTCCAGGAGAACCCGGATGACTACCGCTCGCGTTTCCCGGCGATAAACGCCTCCGTCATTCGGTAGGCTTCGTCGTCGGAAACCTGTTTGGGGGGGTGTTTCATGAAATAAGCTGAAGGCGAGATCAGCACTCCGCCCGTGCCTCGATCCAAAGCCAGCTTGCAGCAGCGGATGGCGTCGATGGCAACGCCGGCGGAATTGGGGGAGTCTTCAACGGAAAGCCTGAGTTCCACGTTCATCGGTACGTCGCCGAACAGCCTGCCTTCCATACGCAGGAAGCACACTTTGTTGTCCTTCTGCCAGGCAACCCAATCACTGGGGCCAATGTGGATATTTTCGGAATCCAAAGGGTGATTGAGAACGGATTGGACGGCTTCGGTTTTCGATGTCTTTTTGGATGCGAGACGGACGTGGCTTAGCATGTTCAGGAAATCCGTGTTTCCACCCGTGTTGAGCTGATAGGTGCGTTCCAGTCTTACGCCCCTTTTCTCGAACAGGTCCGCGAGTGTACGATGGGTTATCGTGGCTCCGAGCTGGGCTTTTATGTCGTCCCCGATAATAGGAATGTTCTTTTCTTTGAAACGTCGGGCCCAGAGCGGATCGCTCGCGATGAATACGGGCATGTTGTTCACCATGGCTACACGGGCCTTCAAGGCGCAACCTGCGTAAAACCTCGTCGCTTCCTCTGAACCTACGGGGAGATAATTGGCCAGAATCTCGGCTCCCGAATCTTCGAGGATCCGAATGACTTCCGTTTCCGTTGGCTCCGGCTCGTCCGACAATACAAACGTATATTTGGGGTCATAATCCTTCATATGTTCAGAAAAGCCATCGAGAATCCGACCCATACGTACGATGACACCCGCTTTAAGCACATTGGGACAAAACACGGTCGTACAGTTGGGCAGCTCGAACATAGCTTCGGAAACATCTTTGCCGACCTTGCGCCGGTCCACATCAAAGGCCGCGACCACTTCAATATCAGAAGGCCTGTAGCCTCCGATCTCCCAGTGCATGAGGCCTATGGCGTCCTCGCCCCTCTTTTGCGAATAGTAAGCGATACCTTGAAGCAATGAACTGCAGCAGTTTCCGACACCGACTATCGCGATTTTGATCTTGGACATGCGTACCTCCGCCGCTTCAAATCGAAATCCGCTATCAACCTTTCACGAGAGTGTGACCAATTATGGAGGAATCTCAGTTACGTATCCCGGCTAGAAAGGAAAAAGAGGCTTAATCAACAACTGACGGTGTGGGATCATCATTATCCGGCCGGAGCTTCGACTAATCGAACCAGATTACGACTGCTGATCCGATCCTATCCTGTCACGTCATATTTCAGCCAAAAGTCTTAGATCGGTAATTCAAAATAGCGCCCAACTCCGTCAATGTCAACGCTTGGAAACACATCAGAGGACAAGAAACGTGACGGTTTCGAAAAGGCTGCCGAAATTGTTTCACGTATTCCGAGCAAGGCCTTCGGCCCCTGGTTTTAACCAAGAGCGGGACTTCGAGCCACACAAGCGAATAAAAAGCTTACTCGGCCCGCTGAAAACAAGGTCAAGGGCTATAGGCGGGATCGTTTATCATTCGAGCGCATCGTCTGTTTTTGACGCTTCGGTGTCTCGTGCAGAGCCTGGTTCCCGTCACGGGCGCGCGCAGATGTATCTTCTGACAAAACCGTCAGCGTTCCACCCTTAAAAAAGGGCGCTTGCGGACCATCAGGGTTGCGCCGATGAACAAGGAATTACGAGACATTTTTGCGATGCAATTTCCATGCGAATTGAATACGTGCAAGATAGAAGGGACGCAAGGCTTGAACGATGGTGCAGGCGTGGATATTATAAATAGTTATAATGGTTCTGCCTGAGTCGATGAAGTCTTCGAAGGGGATCAGGCTATTCCGGGAACGGGTTTCATTCTAAAGTTGCCGGATCCGGGGATGACCACTGATTGTCGAGTGGGTCAACCGCGGCAATAGAAGCGAGGACAGAATCGTGCAAAATAAAGCAAAGACGATGGTAATGGCTTCGTTCGCAGGCGACTCGCTGGCCCTGGGAGCGCATTGGATCTATGATACCCGGCAGATTGCAGCTGAGTTCGGTCGCATTGAGGGATTGCTGGACCCGGACCCGAATTCCTACCACGCCACGAAGCGTCGGGGTGAATTTACTCATTACGGCGATCAAATGATGGTTCTGCTGGAATCGTTGGCCGCAAGCAAGCGATTTGACCTTTCCGATTTTTCCAAACGCTGGCGTTCACTTTTCAAGGGCTACAACGGGTATTTGGATAAGGCCACGAAAGCCACTCTCGCGAATTTCGATTCCGGAGCCGACCCTACGGTATCGGGGTCTTCTTCCACCGATCTTGCCGGAGCGGGACGCATAGCTCCATTGATATATGCTTCGAGAAATGATCTGGAGGAACTGGTCGAATCCGCCAGAGCCCAGACTAAAATGACGCACAACAATCCGCTTGTAATCGAAAGTGCGGAGTTTTTTGCCAGAGTCGTCTGGAAGGTGCTCGAAGGCGGTTTCCCGGTGTCGGTAATTCGGGAAGTTGTCGGAGAGCGCTTCAAGAATACCCCCATAGCGGAATGGGTTTCAGATGGACTTGACTCCGTGAATCGGGAAAGCGTGCAGACGATCGGCCATTTAGGGCAGACCTGCCATGCAGCTCAAGCTTTCCCGAGCGTAATCCACCTGATCGCCAAATATGAAAACAATCTCAAAGACGCCCTGATCGAAAACGTAATGGCAGGAGGTGATTCCGCCGCACGCGGTATGCTTGTGGGTACGGTATTGGGTGCGTGGCTCGGTCCTGAGAGCATACCCGCAGAATGGATCGCCGGTCTTGTAGAGGTTCAGAAAATCGAATCCCTCATCGGTGAGATTCAAGAGTCGTGTAAAGCCCGATCCGTTTGAGGCGTATATGAACATCTCACTCGTTTTTCCTCCGTTTTACCTCGAATCCTTGTACAATCTGCCCCCATTGGGGTTGATAAATCTGGCCGCTTCGGTGGATGAGACTCGACACAAGGTGCATGTAACGGACTTTGTCCTGGCCATACGCCTGGGCGATCTTCCTATGGGAAAAGACATTTACGACCGTTGCGCATCCATGATACTGGATGAGAATCCCGACGTCGTGGGATTTTCGGCGCAAAGTACGACCTACCCCGCCGTGATTCAGATTGCCCGACGTATTAAGTTAAGGAATAACCGAATTCATATTGTCGTCGGCGGGCATACGGCCTCCTTTGTCGATGTTCAGACCCTTGAACGTTACCCTTGCATCGATTCTGTTGTTCGCGGGGAGGGGGAAGTGACTTTTCCGGAATGGATATCCGCGATCGAGGAACAAAGAGAAAGAAGGAGCGTGGCTGGAATGACGTTCCGGGACGGGAGCGAGATCATACGCACGGAAGATCGGCCGTTAATTGAGGATCTGAATGAGCTGCCTCTCCCTCGGTATGATTTTCTGCCTTCTTTTTCCATATACAGGGATGTTTGCGAACTCCCGAGGAGTATTGCCATCCTCGAGGTGGGGCGAGGATGCCCCCATCATTGTGTCTATTGTTCCGAGTCCGTCATGTGGCGCAGGCGAACGCGACGCTTTTCCGTGGAACGTCTGATTCAGGAGATGGGGTACCTCCACAAGGAATTCGGCGCGGAGTGTTTTTTGCTGGCCTATGATCAGTTTACCGCTTCAAGAGCGTTCGTGTCGGACTTCTGCAGGGCCATGATTCGGGAAAAGTTGAATCATCTACCCTGGTATTGCATCTCGAGGCTTGATAGCGTGGACGCCGGTTTGCTCGAGTTGATGCGTGAAGCCGGATGCGAATCCATGTGTTACGGCATCGATTCCGGATCCGAACGCACCCTCGCCTTCATCCGAAAGAACATTGATAAGGGCATCTTGTATCAACGTGTCCTCGAAACCACGGATCAGGGAATCGTTCCCACGCTCAGTTATGTGATCGGATTTCCCGAAGAGCGCGAGGAAGATGTCGACGCTACCTTGAATCTGTCTTTAAGGACCGGCATACTGGGAAATGTGAACACGCTTCTTCAGATGCCGACCGTACTTCCGGGAACGGATCTTCATCGGAGATACCTGGATCGTTTGGTACGGAAAGTGGACACCTATTTCGCTCTGGGCCTGGAATTTGACAATGGCCGACGACTGGAATCCGATGACGATTTGATCAATTCCGATCGGGAGATTTACAGCGCTTTCTACAATATTCCGAGCATGGGGCGAACCCTGAGCGAATTGGCTTTATTTACGGAGTACTTCCCGTTAATTGTAAATCTATATCCAAAGACTTTTTTTCTACTGATCCTTGACACCGGCAAGTCCCCGTCTAATGTTTTCCTCGAATGGTTGGCCTGGCTCGGAGCTAAGTCACGGAACGGAAAACTTACGTGCAGCGCTCGAGACTGTTACGAGCACTTCACCGCTTTCGTCGAACGGCTTCGTATTTCAGGTGAATATACATTCAGGGACCATCTCTCAGACGTACTGAAGTACGAGACCTGCGGATTGGAAGTAGGGAAACTCAATTCCGTCGAAACGAACTTTCACATTGATCTGCACCGGATTCGGGAATTCAAACCGTTACGCTCACAGGCTTTCCTGCTGGAGTCCTTTGATTACCCGCTTCCTGAAATCGTCCGGAACATGAGGTCCGCGAGTTTTTTTGAACAATACCCTTTGGAACACACGATTCTGGTCTTTCAACAGAAAGGCGAGCGGCTCGAAGTAACGGAAATCAACGCTTTCGGCAGAGACTTTCTGAATCTATGCAGTGGGGAAATAAGTCTCGCTCACATCGCAGAGCAGTTGTACCCCCGCTATGGAAGTACCATGAGTCGAAAAGAGTTCTTCGGTGAATGCGTTGATGCTGTTCAGGATTTAGGGAGTATAAGTTTACTTCAAGCCTGAACCGTCGGAATACTAGCTGGGAAAGGAGGTGAACCTATGCTGAAGATGAAGAAAGTGGAAAGCAAAGCTTCCTACGCGGCCGGCTGCCACGCTCCATCGTGCCATGCCCCGTCGTGCCACGCCCCGTCGTGCCACGCTCCGTCGTGCCATGCCCCGTCGTGCCATGCCCCGGCTTGTCACGCTCCTGCGTGCCACGGCCCGGCCTGATTGGGAGTGATTTGAGTACGGAAACAGCCGGGTGATCTTTCTAGATCTCCCGGTATACTCTTTCGCCGGAGGACACACGTCCTCCGCTCTGTAAAATATGCCCGCACGGGTTCCCGGTTTTTTTGAGAGTCCGGAGTCGGCAAAAGCATTCACCTTTGGGATGTAATTGTGCATTTTCATTGCCCCGCAAATGGGTATGGCCTACGGCCTATTCCATCTTTCAGAGAACATCTTCGTTTGGTGTCCCGGAGCTTGTACGGAAAGTGAGTTTCCCATTGCCCAAGCGACTAACGTCGCTGTTGCCGGTGGCTGTTTTCTGTATCCTTCTTCTGAACGGCCCCCTGTATGGGGAGCAGCCGGGCGAGACGGACTCCT
>Ga0209164_1005995_pt1 | contig 10148 bp, 8 predicted proteins | sample MTBNYHSulfiMetaG_FD_187458 | JGI IMG/M metagenome (GOLD analysis project Ga0209164, IMG submission 187458) | Enrichment culture microbial communities from rom New York Harbor, USA that are MTBE-degrading - MTBE-NYH (New York Harbor Sulfidogenic)... | ecosystem: Environmental > Aquatic > Marine >... | reverse complement strand
ATGTCCGGTTGAGGGGCATGCACGGTGGTCAAGCTCCTATCGTGGTGGTGAAGGTGCTCTTTGCGCCCGCCGCCGAAAGCGCCTCGGCTACAGTTGGGGCGTTTCCTTCATCCACCAGGGCGATCACGTTGCCGCCCCGGCCGCCGCCGGAGAGCTTCGCCCCGCGTGCTCCGGCCGCTCTGGCGTGCTCCACCAGGCGATCCAGTTCGGGGGAGGATATGCCCATTTTCATAAGCAACGACTGGTTTTCGTCCATCAGCGTGCCGAGCTGTTCAGGGTGACCGCTTTCGATGAGTTGCCGGGCCTGCTCGGCGATGGCGCCCACGGCGTCGAAGAGCGCTTCGTAGCTTTGCGGGTCGGCCTGCCATGCCTGGCGCACCGCCCCCACGGTCACCGCCGTCGGGGTGGGAACGCCTGTGTCGGCGATCACGATGGTGAACGGTTCCGGCACGGCGAAGGATTGGATGCCTTGATCCTTGACGAAGTATACTGGCTGTTCGTAGGTTACCACGCTGTTATCGATGCCGGAGGGCGTGCCGTGGTGCAGTTTCTCCACCTCGAAGGCCAGCGCCGAGACCTGCTCGTCGGCTAGCGGGTGCCCCAGGAAGCCGGAGACCGCCCGCATGATGGCCACCGAGACCGCCGCCCCCGAGCCCAGCCCAGCGGCCACCGGGATGGTGGAGGTCACCTTGAGCTTGAAGGCTGGCGCCCGCTCGATGCCCAGCGCCGAAAGGGTGAGCCGCACGGCCTTGGCGATGGGGTCATCCTCCGGCAGGGCCTCCAGGGTGCTTTCCAGCTTGACCTGGTCGGCCTGGATGGCGACCTCCCCGCTGGGCGCACCCGGTCTGGGCGTGATGATGGCCTTGGCTCGCAACTGGCTGACCGGCACGGCGATGGCCGGGCGGCCGTAGACCACGGCGTGCTCGCCGAACAGGATGATCTTGCCGGGGGCGGAAGCGGATATTGCGGGCATGTTATCGGGTGAACTTAGTGGATGCCAGAGTGCCTGGCCGACCCTCACAGGAAGTAGAAGATCACCAGGATGGAGAGGCCCCACAGCAGGATGGCGATCTGCAAAGGCCGGTCGGAGAGCAGGATCTCCTCGGGCGCATCCCCATCGCCTTCCACCTGCACTAGATAGAGATAGCGGAAGATGCCGTAGAGCACGAAGGGGATGGTCAGCATCATGGCGTGGTTGGCGGGCAGGTTGGGCGCCGAAAAGGTGTACAGGCTGTAGGTCAGGATGGTGAGGGTGAGCACGATGGCGACCAGCTGGTCGAGGAAGGGCAGGGTGTAGCCATCCAGCACGCGCCGCTGGTTGTTGGTCTCGCCGGCCAGCATGGCTAATTCAGCGCGCCGCTTGCCGACCCCCAGGTAGAGTGCCAGGAAGGTGGTGAACACGTACAGCCAGGGGGAGAAGCGCTCGACCTCGATGATGGTCACCCCGGCGCCCACCCGCAGCACGTAGAAGCTGGCCAGCACCAGCACGTCGATCAGGACGACGTGCTTGAGCCAGAAGGAGTAGGCTAGGTTGAGGATGATGTAAATCAAGGCGATGGCGAAGAAGGCTGGCGAGAGCAGGTAGGCCAGCGGCAGGCCGATCACCAGGAAGGCGAGTGCCGCCCCCCAGGCCAATTGGGCAGGCAATTGCCCGGAGGCCAGCGGGCGTGCTTGCTTCTTGGGGTGGCGCCGGTCGGCTTCGAGGTCGGCTAGGTCGTTGAAGATGTAGACCGAGCTGGAGAACAGGCAGAAGAGCACGAAACCGGCCAGCACGTCCAGGAAGGCCGGCAGATGCGCCAACTGGCGGTCGAAGAACAGGCCTGCGAACAGGAAGCCGTTCTTGGCCCACTGGCGCGGGCGCATGGTGCGGATGAGACCGTTCAGCATGGCGTAATGATAGCACCGTTTGCCTTTCCCCACAATGCGGCCGAGAAACGGGGCGGTTTCAGGGCGGATTGGCGCTCTCGGGGGCGCTATCTGACCTGGGGCTGAGGGTAAAATAAGGCCATGCCCAAGCAGCGTGTGGATTTGATGCTCGTCGAGCGTGGCCTGGCTGAGAGCCGGGCCATCGCCCAGCGATTGGTGATGGCCGGGCAGGTGCGCGCCGATGGTCAGGTGGTCGGCAAGCCCTCCGTCCTGGTCTCGGAGAGTGCCGCCCTGGAAGTTGATCGCGGCCCGCGCTACGTTTCGCGCGGCGGCGAGAAGCTCGAAGCGGCGCTTAAAGCCTTCGCCATCGACCTGGATGGGGCTGTGTGCGCCGATGTGGGCGCTTCCACCGGTGGTTTCACCGACTGCCTGCTGCAGCACGGCGCGGCGCGGGTCTATGCTATCGACGTCGGCCACGGGCAGTTGCATTGGCGGCTGCGCCAGCATCCCCAGGTGGAGGTGATGGAGAGGAGCAACGCCCGCCACATCGAGCGTTTGCCCCAGCCGGTGGACCTGGTCACCATCGACGCTTCGTTCATCTCGCTGAAAGTGCTGATGCGGCCGGTGCGGGGCTGGTTTGGCCCCGCTGGCGGGCAGGTCATCGCTCTCATCAAACCCCAATTCGAGGCTGGGCGGCGTGAAGCCGCCCGCGGCAAGGGCGTCATCAAGGATCCCGTCGTGCACCGCCGCGTGCTTATTGAAGTGCTTGAGCGCGCCCAGGCGGAGGGCTACGGGGTGCGCGGGCTGATGCGCTCGCCGCTGCTGGGGCCTCAGGGCAACCTCGAGTTCCTCGCCCACCTGGAGTACCCCGCCGGTGAATCGGCCACCATCGCCGAATTCATCGATCCGCTCATAGGCGAAACCGGCCTCTGAGCATTGGATACTGGCAAACGCCGAATCAGGTATACTACGCCCGACATGGCTGACCACACCCGCAATTTCTGCATTATCGCTCACATCGACCACGGTAAATCCACCCTGGCCGACCGTATGCTGCAGCTCACCGGCACGATCTCGGAGCGCGATATGACCGAGCAGGTGCTCGATAGCATGGAACTGGAGCGCGAGAAAGGGGTGACCATCAAGGATTCCGCCGTGCGCATGAACTACCTAGCCCAGGACGGCGAGAGCTATCAACTGAACCTGATCGACACCCCCGGCCACGTCGATTTCGGCTACGAGGTCAGCCGGGCGCTGGCGGCCTGCGAGGGTGCCCTGCTGGTGGTGGATGCCAGCCAGGGGACGGAGGCCCAAACGCTGGCCAACCTGTATTTGGCGCTGGACGCCGATCTGGAAATCATCCCGATCATCAACAAGATTGACCTGGCCTCGGCTCAGCCGGATGCCATCGCCGAGGAGATCGGCAACCTGTTGGGCGTGCCCACCGACCAGATCCTGCGCATCTCGGCCAAGGAAGGCCGCAACGTTGAGGCCGTGATGGAAGCGATCGTGCGGCAGATTCCCCCACCGCGCGGCGATGCCGCTGCCCCGCTGCGGGCGCTGATCTTCGACTCACACTACGATTCCTATAAGGGCGTGGTGGCTTACGTGCGCCTGGTGGATGGCACCTTGAAAGCCGAGGACGAACTGCGGTTGATGTCCACCTCCGTCAATTTGAAGCCCATCGAGATCGGCGTTTTCTCCCCCGATCTCAGGCCGGTGAAGCAGCTCCTGGCTGGCGAGGTCGGCTACGTCGCCACCGGCTTGAAGACCGTCTCCGAGTGCCGCGTTGGGGACACCTTCACCCACAAGGCCTGCCCTGCCGAGGTGCCGCTGCCCGGCTATCGCAAGGTCAAGCCGATGGTCTTCGCCGGTATTTATCCGGTCGAGGGCGAGGATTACGGCGACCTGAAGGACGCGCTGGAGAAATTGCAGCTCAACGATGCCTCTCTGGTCTACGAACCAGAGACCTCTCAGGCGCTCAACTTCGGCTTCCGCTGTGGCTTCCTGGGCTTATTCCACATGGAGATCATCCAGGAGCGTTTGGAGCGCGAGTACGACCTCGACATCATCGTGACCGCTCCCTCGGTGGAATACGAGGTACTGCTTAAGAACGGCGATCTGCTGCGCATCTCTTCCCCCGCTGGTATCCCGCCGCACGGCGAGGTGGAGGAGATCCGCGAGCCATGGATGGATTTGCAGGTCTTCACCCCCACCGAGTACTATGGCACGGTGATGGACTTGGTGACCAAGCGGCGCGGCAATTATCTGGGGGAGGATTATCCTGGCGCCAACCGCGTGCAGCTCAACTTCGAGATCCCCCTGGCCGAGTTGATCGTCGATTTCTTCGACCAGCTAAAATCCCGCAGCCGCGGCTATGCCTCCATGGATTACCAGTTTAAGGGCTATCGGCCCGAGAACCTGACCAAGCTCGAGATCCTGATCAACAAGGAGCCGGTCGACGCCATGGCCTCCATCGTGCACCGCGACGATGCTTACCACAAGGGCCAGGCGCTGATCACCAAGCTCAAGAGGCTCATCCCCCGCCAGCTATTCGCCGTGCCGATCCAGGCGGTCTCGGAGGGGCGCGTGATCTCGCGCGCCAACATCAAGGCGCTGCGCAAGGATGTGCTGGCCAAGTGCTACGGCGGCGACGTCACCCGCAAGCGCAAGCTGCTCGAGAAGCAGAAGAAGGGCAAGCGGCGCATGAAGATGGTCGGCAACGTGGAAATCCCCCAGGAAGCCTTCCTGGCGGTGCTGCGGCTGGGCGATGAGTGAAAGCGCGGCTCCCACAACAGGCAAAGACCTGCGCAACGTGCTGCTGGGCGTGTTCATCAGCCTGGTGGCCCTGGCGCTGGTGCTGTATTTCGCCGACCTCGACCAGGTAGCAGCGGCGCTGAGCCTGGCGGATTATCGCCTCCTGCCGCTGGTGGTGCTGATCTTTCTGGCCTCGATCGGCTCCCGTGCGGTCGCTTGGCGCACCCTGCTCCAGGAAGGCGCCTCCTACGGCCGGGTGTTCCTGACCTTGAACGAGGGCTACCTGCTCAACAACCTGCTGCCTTTCCGCCTGGGCGAATTCGGCCGCGCCCTGCTGCTGGGTCGCAACACATCGCTGGGCTTCTGGGGGGTGCTCTCCACCATCCTGCTCGAGCGCATCTTCGACGTGGGCATCATGGCCGGTTTGTTGCTGTCCACCCTGCCCTTCGTGCTCGGCGCTGACTGGGCGCAGTCGGCGGCGATGGGGGCTGCCGCCCTGGTGCTGGTGGGTTTCACCGTGCTGTACCTGCTGGCGCGCAACCGTGATTGGGCCTTGAGGGTCTTTGTGGGCCTGATCGAGCGCGTGCCGCTGCTGCGCCGCTTTGGCCGACGCCGGGTGGAGGCCTTTCTGGAGGGCCTGACCGCCCTGGTGCAGGCGCGCCGTTTCCTCAAGGTGCTCTTCTGGATGCTGATGGCCTGGGGGGCCAACGTGGGCTGGTATTACCTGCTGTTGCAGGCCTTCCTGCCGGGAGGGAAGCTGCTGTGGGCGGGCTTCGCCGTGGGGGTGGCAGGCCTGGGCGTCTCGCTGCCGTCTTCGCCAGCCTACGTGGGCGTGCTGGAAGCCGCCCTGGTGGGCGGTTTGGCGCTGTTTGGCGTCGACCCCTCGGTGGCGCTGGCCTTCGCCGTGATTGCCCATGGCGTGTATCTGTCGGTGACCGTGCTGCTGGGGGCTTACGGCCTGGCACGCGAGGGCGAATCCTTGGCCAGCCTGTACCAGCGGGTGCGCCATAGGCCCACCGAGACCGATCCCGAGTGAGCCGAGAGCCATGCGTATACTAACGGCGCTAACCTATTACCGCCCTCACTATTCGGGCCTGACGATCTACACCGAACGCCTGGCGCGCGCCCTGGCGGCGCGTGGCCATCAGGTCACGGTGATGACCTCCCAATTCGACCCCACTCTGCCCCGTGAGGCCGTCGAAGATGGGGTGGGCGTGCTGCGCCTTCCTGTGCTGATGCGCCTTAGCAAAGGGGTGATCATGCCCAGTATGCCGCTGCGCGCCTGGCAGCATATCCGCAACGCCGATGTCGTGCACCTGCACCTGCCTCAATTGGACGCCGCCCCCTTCGCCGTCCTGGCGCGCCTGCTGGGCGTGCCGGTGGTGCTCACCTATCACTGCGACCTGCTGCTGCCCTCCGGATTGGTGCACGGCCTGGCTAACCTGGCCTCCAACCTGGCCAACCACATCTCGGCGGGCTTCGCCAACGCCATTGTGACCAACACGATGGATTACGCCGAGCAATCCAAATTCCTGAGCCGCTATCCCGCCAAGGTGCGCGCCATCCCGCCGCCGGTGACCTTGCCCGCCATCAGCCAAGCTGATATCGAAGCCTTCCGCGCCCGCTATGCGATTAAGCCAGGGGAGCGGGTGATCGGCATGGTCGGGCGTCTGGCGGCCGAGAAGGGCGTCGAATATCTAGTCCAGGCCATGCCCAGAGTGCTGGAACGCTTCTCGGATGCGCGCGTCATCCACGTCGGCCAGTACCAGAACGTGATGGGGGAGGAGCGCTACGCCCAGAAGCTGGCCCCCCTGATCGAAAGCCTGGGCGAGCACTGGAAGTTCCTGGGGGTCATCCCGGATGAAGAATTGGCCGCTTTCTTCCACGTGTGCGACGTGCTGGCGGCGCCCAGCACCAACAGCACCGAGTCCTTCGGCATGGTGCAGGTGGAGGCGATGACCTGCGGCACGCCGGCGGTGGCCTCCGACCTGCCCGGCCTGCGCGTGGCGGTCAAGAAGACCGGCATGGGGGAGATCTTCCCGCTGGCCGATACCGACGGCCTAGCCCAGGCGATCATCGCCGTGCTCTCCAGCCCCGACCGCTATCAAGGCGACGTGGCCGCCATCACCCGGCGCTACGCCCCCGACACCATCGCTTCGGAATACGAAGCGCTCTTCAACGAACTGCTGCATGGCTGAGCCAATGGCTGAATCCCGGGCCTCCGAAAGGCCGGTCAAGGATTTCCTGTGGCCCCAGCTGCGCGCCCTGCCCTATTTCCGCGCCCTGCTGCGCTCGGTGGAGGCCAGCTATTATCCCGATTTGGCGCTGCCGCACCCCATCCTGGACGTGGGCTGTGGGGACGGGCACTTCGCCTCGGTGGCTTTCGATTTCAAGCTCGACCTCGGCCTCGATCCCTGGGGGGAGGTCCTGAGGGAGGCCCGGCGCTACGGCGCTTATCGTGGGCTGGTGCAGGCGGAGGGGGCCTGCGCGCCCTTCCCGGACGGCCATTTTGCCAGCGCGGTGAGCAATTCCGTGCTCGAGCACATCGCCGACGTCGATGCCGTCTTGCATGAGACCGCCCGCGTCCTGCGCCCCAGCGCGCCCTTCCTGTTCTGCGTGCCTAACCACCAGTGGCTGGCGGGGCTTTCCATCTCCTCTGGGTTGCATAAGGTCGGCCTCTCGGGGCTGGCGAGAGCCTACGAGCGCTGGTTCCGCGCCGTTTCGCGCCACGTGCACCTCGACTCGCCGGAAACCTGGGAAGCGCGCCTGGCGAAGGCCGGGTTCCGCCTCGAGCGCTGGTGGCATTACTTCCCGCCGCGCGCCTTGCACGCCCTGGAGTGGGGGCACTACTTCGGCCTGCCGTCTTTGATCGTGCGGGTGCTCACCGGGCGCTGGATCCTGGCCCCCTGGCGCTGGAACCTGGCGCTCACTGAGGGTTACGCCCGCCGCTACGCCTCCGCCGAAGCCACCCCGCAAGGGACTTATACCTTCTACGTCGCTCGACGGGTCTAGCTCAGCACGCCCTTGCCCGAGGAGGGGGACTTGCCAATTGATTCTGGGCGCGTTATGATTTTCGAATACCATCTGCAATATCGGCGGCTTGACTTCACGGTCGGCATAGCCGCTTTCGTTTATACTTAGCTGATATGTCCGATCCCAACGCCCGCGAACCCAGCGTCCTGGATTACCTCAAGGCCAAGCTGACCCCCTGGCGGGGTCCGGCACCGGTCATCCCCACTCCGGAGGCCAAAGAAAAAACCCCGTCGAAGCCCCTCCCGGCTGAGAGGGGCGAGGAAATCTCTCCAGAGCAGCCCGTCTACGCCTGGGAGGGCTTTTCTCCCTTCGCCATGCCCTGGGTAGGGGTGTTCGCCCTGGCCCTGGCTTTGCTGGCCCAGCGCTTCTTCGAGCAGTTTGACCCCTCCGCGACCACGGGAATAGTCCTGTATCTAATCGCCATCGCCTTCACGCTGTGGGCTTTCTGGCGCGGGGAATGGCGCCTGGCTCCCCTGCCGTACTCGGAGCCTCAAACTGATCCCCTAACCGTCCGCCGCGTGGCCCTGGTCTCCGGCGTGCTGCTTTCGCTGGTGGCCTTCCTGGCGATGGGCGGCAACCGTTTCACGTCACTCAACGTGTTCCTGTGGCTGCTGGGCCTGGGCTATCTGCTGTATGCCTTCTGGCTCCCCGATCCTGAAAAGCCACCTTTGTGGGCGCGCCTGCGGGAGGCGCTGCGGCAGCCTGCCTGGGGGATCAAGATCTCGTATTGGGCGGTGCTGGTGGCGCTGGCCTTCGGGCTGGCGGCCTTCTTCCGCTTCTACCAGCTCGAAGCCGTGCCGCCGGAGATGGTCAGCGACCATGCCGAGAAGCTGCTGGACGTTTACGACGTACTCAACGGCCAGACCAGCATCTTCTTCCCCCGCAACACCGGCCGCGAGCCGCTGCAGATGTACCTGACGGCCGCCATGGCCAATTTATTCAACACCGGCCTTTCCTTCCTGAGCCTCAAGCTGGGCACGGCATTGCTTGGCCTGGCCTCGTTGATCTACGTGTACTTATTGGGAGTGGAGATCGGAGACCGCAAGGTGGGCCTGCTGGCGCTGGTCCTGGCAGGGATTGCCTATTGGCCCAACGTGCAGGCGCGTGTGGCCCTGCGCTTCATCCTCTATCCGGCCTTCGTGGCGCCCACGCTGTATTACCTGCTGCGCGGCTTGCGCACCGGAAACCGCAATCATTTCCTCCTGGCTGGGCTGGCGCTGGGCATCGGCCTGCACGGCTACAGCCCGATACGGGTGCTGCCGATCCTGGTGCTGGTGGCGCTGGGGCTTTACCTGCTGCACCAGCATTCCAAGGGGATGCGCCGCCAGACCATCTTGCTGGTCGGCCTGCTGGCGCTGATCGCACTGATCGTCTTCCTGCCCTTGCTGCGCTACATGCTGGAAGACCCGCAGATGTTCTTCTACCGCGGCCTCACCCGCGTGGGCACCACCGAGCAGGAGCTTCCCGGCCCGGCTTGGCAGATCTTCCTGAGCAATCTGTGGGATGCCCTGAAGATGGTCAACTGGTCGGGGGGCAATATCTGGGTGATCGGCCTCACCAATCGCCCTGCCCTCGACCTGGTTTCTGCCAGCCTGTTCCTGCTCGGCGTCGTGCTGTTGGTGCTGCGTTACCTGCGCCGCCGCCATTGGCTGGACCTTTTCCTGCTGATCTCGGTGCCTTTCCTGATGCTGCCCTCGATCCTCTCCCTGGCCTTCCCTGCCGAAAACCCGGCACTGAATCGCGCCGGCGGCGCCACGGTGCCCATATTCCTGATCTGCGCCCTGGCGCTGGATGGTTTGCTGCGCGGCATCCGTGAGAAAATTTCCGGGCGCTGGGGGCAGGTGCTGGCCTGGGGCCTGGGCTTGACGCTGGTAGCCTTTTCGGCGGGCATCAACTACGACCTGGTCTTCAACCAGTATTACCAGCAGTACCGCAACTCGGCCTGGAACACCAGCGAGATGGGCGCCGTGATCGAGCAGTTCGCCGAGACGGTGGGCGACCGGGACAGCGCCTGGGTGGTGGCTTACCCGTACTGGGTGGATACCCGCCTGGTGGGCATGAACGCCGGCTTTCCCACCAAGGATTACGCTATCTGGCCCGACGAGCTTGACCAGACCTTAGATGTGCCTGCCCCCAAGCTCTTCCTGGTCAAGCCCGAGGATCAGGAGGGGCTCGATGCGCTGCAGGTGACTTACCCCCAGGGGTTGCTATCGCTGCATGATTCGGCCGTCGATTTCAAGGATTTCTACATCTATTTCGTGCCATCCGGCGATAGCAACTAGCCGGTGGCCCCCCGCTGAACGGTAACCTTTATGACCGCAGATAACCACGAAACGCCCCCCGCTCCGGCCCGTAAGGACAAGTACCAGTGGCTGTATACTCTGCTGCTGGTGCTGATCCTGCTGGTGGGCGCTTATTTCCGGCTGGTGGGCAACGATTGGGGCGAGAACCAGAGCCTGCATCCCGATGAGTTGTTCCTCTCCAACGTCGAG
>Ga0209164_1005994_pt1 | contig 10148 bp, 5 predicted proteins | sample MTBNYHSulfiMetaG_FD_187458 | JGI IMG/M metagenome (GOLD analysis project Ga0209164, IMG submission 187458) | Enrichment culture microbial communities from rom New York Harbor, USA that are MTBE-degrading - MTBE-NYH (New York Harbor Sulfidogenic)... | ecosystem: Environmental > Aquatic > Marine >... | reverse complement strand
AGCATTCGACCACCGCGTGGCCGCCTTCTGGGAAACGTATGCCACCACATTCCTCTCCCAATGGACCGCCTTTGCCCGGGACTTCGACAGGGGCATGGAGCGGTTGCTGGCCCGTAACGATTGGTTGGGCAGCGCCGCGGCCATGACCACCCTGGACAATCCCTATTACCGATACATCACCCGCATGGACCAGGAACTGGCCGCCGTTCGCGACATTCGGCCCGAAGCGGCCACCGCCAGGCTGACCGGTGAACTGGTCCACATTCTCCAGACCTACTCCAGCGAACAGGGCAAGAGCGGCCTGCAGGCCAAGATCGCCGAAAAATTGCAGCGCATTGAAGCCCGCCTCGACCGGCGGGACAACATCATGGCCGCGGCCGAGACATTCGGCGACTACATGCAGCAGCTGGATGCCCTGGTCCCGGTGACGGCGGACGCCAATGCGGCATACCGTTTTGCCGTTCAGCACTTCGGGCAAACCGACCCCCAGGCCGAACCCTCCCCGGTGATTCTGGCTTTGGGCGCCATCAACCAGATGCGTTCGCTGCTGGGCACGAATCCGGCCGACGACGAAACGCTCTGGGGTTTGATGGACGGGCCCTTACAGTTCCTCGTCACCCTGACCACCTATGAAACCGCCTGCGGTTTGAATGACGTGTGGCAATCCCAGGTGGTGGCGGAAACGGCCGGAACGCCGGAACGCCAACTGTGGGGAGCGCTGTTCGGTGAGAAGGGAGTGGTTCCCGGCTTTCTCTCCGAATCGGCCAGGCCTTTTTTGAGACGCACCCGGGAGGGCTGGTCGTCGGTCGCCTGGATGGGGGTCACGTTCCCGTTCGACGCGGCCTTCCTCTCCTTCCTGGACCAGGGCGCGGTTCGGCGACAACAGTTGCAGCCCAAATACACGGTCTCCATCGCCACCCTGCCCACCGATGTCAACGAAGACGCCCGCAGCGAGGCCTACCAGACACGCTTGACCCTGCAATGCGCGGGCCGTCCCCAGTTTCTGGACAACTACAACGCGCCGGCCAACAAAGATTTTGTATATGATCCGGACAGCTGTGATGATGTGACCTTGACCATCTATTTCGAGGAAACCACGTTGACCCGCACCTGGAAGGGGCAATGGGGCTTCCGTGACTTTTTGCGCACGTTCCGCGACGGCCGCAAGGTCTACACAGCCGAGGATTTCCCGCGGCAGACCGCGGACTTGAAGCGGATCGGGGTGCGCCGTATTCAGGTCAATTACATCCTCAAGGACGCCGCCCCGGTGATGGCCATCGAACACTATCCCCCCCTGAACGTACCGCAACGGGTGGCCCGCTGCTGGTCCGGGCTGGCCGCCGCAGCGACTGGCGAGGGTGCGGGCCATGGGACTTCCCCAAGCGCCGCGACGCCTACAACCCAGGGAGCAAAACGATGAGCGCCCTGCATTCGCCTCGCGCGCCGTGGTTCATGCTGGCCGCTTTCTGCGCGGCCGCCCTGTTCTTGTTCCTGGCCGCCGCCGGCCAGGATTTGGGATTGGTCTTCGACACCGATGCCGCCCCTGAACCCGCTCCGTTCAAGCGGGAAGTCCGCATGCCCATCGTCATCGAGCCACCCCAGTCGCCGCCGCCAGCGGTCGCGCAAAAGGCCGGCGCGGTAGATAAAACGACCACTCCGGCACACGGCGGTCACACCCCGGGCCACCGATCCGAAGGACGCACGGCGCCAACGCCACCGGAACCGCCGGCCCGGCCCAAGACCGCCTCAGCACCGGTGGGCACACTGTTGTCCCACCGCTTCGAATGGCGCGACGACCGTTTCCAGGCGCGTTTTCAAACCGACCGGCCCGTGGCCGGCGCAAAAATCTTCTTCAGGTCCTCGCCGTCCATCTGGGTGGTCGATCTGCCCGGACGCTGGCGAAACGCGGCCCCCCGGATCAACACGGTCGATCAGGGCAACATCGGACGGGTGGTCATCGGCGAACACCCTGAATTCTTACGCGTCGTCTTTTACTACCGAGAGAGGGACCTGCCCCGGCCGGCCGTGGCGCCGCGGGTGACTGAAAAGGACAATGGGCTTGCGGTGGTGATCGGGGGAGGATGAGTTCGAAGAAGTTTAAAGTTTGAAGTGTTCAGTTTAAAGTGAAGGAATTCTATCGATTCGATTAAAGGAGTATTTCGATGCCCCAGCTAACAGAAGCCGCCTTTACTTTCGAGAGCCAGGCCCTGCCCAAAGACGCCTTCACGGTGGTCCGCTTTTCCGGAGAAGAGGGGCTGTCGCGCCTCTACCACTTCGACATCCAACTGGTATCGGAGCGGCGAGATATCGACATCACCACCGTTTTGCAGCAGCCGGCCACCTTCACCATCAAAGGTAAATTCGCCCATGGCCCGGACTTGCCCTACCACGGCATTCTTTCCGCCTTCGAGCAAATGCAGCAGTATGGCCCCTATATCTACTACCGCGCCGAGCTGAGGCCCAGGCTGTGGTGGCTCACCCTGACCCATCACAATCAGGTCTTCCTGGACAAGAAGATCGACCAGTTCCTCTCCGGCGTGCTTCAGGATAGCGGCCTGTCCCAGGGGGTGGATTTCGACTTCCGCTTGCAGGGCAAATACGACCCCCGGCCCTATGTCTGCCAGTATGGCGAGTCCCACTTCGACTTCGTCTCGCGCTGGATGGAACGCGAAGGGGCGTACTACTGGTTCGAGCAGGGCGGACAATTCGAAAAGATGATCGCCGCCGACACCCACATCGCCCATACCCCCCTGCCCGGCCATGAAACCTTTGTCTACGCCCCGCCGTCCGGCCTGGACGCCACCGGCGCGGACAAGGTGATCCGGCAATTCAACCTGAAGCAGCGCCCCATGCCCAAAAACGTGCTGCTCAGGGACTACGATTACATGAGACCGAACCTCGACCTGGAAGGCCGCGCCCCGGTGCAGGCAAACGGCCGGGGGGAGATTTACCTCTACGGTGAGCATTTCCAGGACAGGGGAGAGGGCCAGCGCCTGGCCAACATCCGCGCCGAAGCGTACCGGTGCCGGGAGAAAATCTTCCAGGGCCGCTCCACCATCCCGGCCATTCGGCCCGGTTACCTGTTCACCCTTCAGCGTCATTACAGCCCGGATTTCAACCGCCGGTTCCTCACCACCACCGTGCGCCACGAAGGCAGCCAGGAGTTCTACCTGGCCAGCGGATTGGGTTCCAGCGCCGTCGAGGACAAAGAGGGGCTCTTCTACCGCAACAGCTTCGAATGCATTCCCGGCGATACCCAGTTCCGTCCGGAACGCATCACGCCCAAGCCCCGCATTTCCGGCACCCTGTCGGCCAGGATCGACGCCGCCGGGTCTGGCCAGTACGCGGAACTGGACGCGCATGGCCGCTACAAGGTCATCATGCCGTTCGACCTGTCCGGCCGCAAGGGGGGCAAGGCCTCGGCCTGGGTGCGCATGATGCAGCCCTATGCCGGCGAAGGCATGGGATTCCACGCCCCGCTGCACAAGGGCACCGAGGTGCTGCTCTCGTTCATCGAGGCCGATCCGGACCGGCCGGTCATCGCCGGCGCGGTTCCCAACCCCGAAACCCCCAGCCCGGTCAACGACGCCAACCAGACCCAGGTGCGCCTGGTGTCGGGCAGCGGCAATGTCATGCACATGGAAGACCAGGAGGGGAGCGAGCGTATCCTGATGCACTCGCCCAAGCAGAATACGTTCGTTCGCTTGGGCGCGCCCAATGATCCGGATGTGCATTGGGGCCCTGAAAAAGGAGACTGGGAACCGGAAGGAAGGTTGTTCAGCGAAGAAGGTATTGCACTGCATACGGGGGGGGTGTTTGATGCCAAATGTCAAACCTGGCAAAGCGTTACGCTTGGCGAATGCAGTGAAACTGTTGTCGGTGCTGAAATCGGCATCAAACTGCTCGACACGAATGAAATCGTGGCCGGACTCAAGACTGACACAGTGCTTGGTCGCCATGGCAGCTATACTCCCTGGGGCTCATACCTGAGAGGAAGTGAAGAAAAAGCCGTCGAAAATACACTTGAAGCCCTTGGGCAGAGGACGACCGTCAGCGGAACCATCACCACCGTGGCCGAGCAGGTGGAAGGAGTCGTCAATCAGCGGGTAGACGTCACGTTGAGCCAGGAATCCTTGCGAAATGCGCTCACCGAGGTGATTAACGAGCAACTCAGGGCGGTCAATGACAGAATCGGCGCCGTGGAATCCGATATTCTGGCGGTGCAGACCGATATCACCACTGCGGGCACCAAGATAGATGCGTTAAACTCCCGCGTCCTCGCCGTGAACACGGCCATCAAATCGGCGGCTACAACTTTAGTGGAGGGCGGGGTGACAAACGAGAATGTCGCCACGAAACTCGGCAACTTCGGCACCAGTATCGACAGCATCGCCACCCTCGCGATACGCGAGGGGACGCTGATCGTCGACGGTTGATATTTCAAAAGGCAACGAGACCATCCATGAAAGTCGTCAAAGAACTTACCCACGGCATCCTGCTCAACCACTTCGCCATCCGGGATAAAAACCACCTGGTGGTCTCGGTGTTGACTTTTTTCGACCTGGACGCCCCGGAAGCGCCACTTTCCGAGCAGGAGATGTGGCGCTTCGTGCCCCGGGAACTGGGCGACAACGCCATCCTGGACGCCGCCATGCCCAAGCCCCGTGCCGAGGTGCTGCTGCGGGCCAAATGCTTCTCACCGCAGGGACAGCCGCGGCCGGCGGCCCAGGTCGCCTTCCAGGTGGGCCGGATCGCCAAGACACTGAATGTCTTCGGCCCGCGCTTCTGGGAGCGGGGGGCCGCGGGTCTGGCCATCACCGATCCCAAACCCTTCGGCGTCATCGACCTGGATTGGCGCAACGCCTTCGGCGGACCGGAGTTTGAATCGAACCCGCTGGGCCGGGGCATCGCGCCCGCACGAACAGAGGCCGGCACACCGGTCCTGGAGCTGCCTGCAGTGGAGGATCCGGCCCATCTCATCGGTGCGCCCGGCGACCGCCCGGCCCCGGCCGGCTTCATGCCCATCGATCAGACGTGGCCCCAGCGGCGTAAAAAGGCGGGCACCTATGACCAGAAGTGGTTCCGGGAACACTGGCCCTATTTTCCCGAGGACATGAACTGGACCTTTTTCAACACGGCCGCCGAAGACCAGCAGCAGGACGTCTTTTTCCAGGGCGGTGAAGCCGTGGTGCTGACCCACATGCACCCCGAACGCCAGCAGGTGCAATCCTCCCTGCCCCGGCTCCGCCAACGGGTGTTTGCCCGCCAGTTGAAAGATCTGAAGGACCCGCGCGATGGGCTGCTGTTCCGCGAAGCGCAGACCCGCCTGGACACGGTCTGGCTCTTTCCCCACGCCCTGCGGGGCATCCTCGTGCACCGCGCCGTGCTGGAGGTGGCGGACGAAGAGGCCGTGGACATCCAACATCTCTACCTGGTGACCGAATCCCCGGACGAGGCGCCGCACCCCCTGGAACATTACCTCGCGGCGCTGAACAAACGCCTGGACCGCGGCGTGTCCATCGACATGTCCCAGATGGATGCGGCCAAGACCCAGGCCGCCGAAGCCATGCGGCAGGTGGCCGACATTCCCAGGACCCTGGCTCACCGCCTGGCCGTGGCCCAGGGTAAGGCGCCCGATGCCGGCATATCACCGCAAAACGCGGCCGCACGAAGCCTGGAACTTTTAAACCAGTCCCAGACCCGCCTGGACCAGGCCGAACGGCAACTGGGTGCGCTGCGAGCCAAATTCGGCCACCTGGTCAAGATCGATCTTGCCCCGCTGACCGGGGCCAGGGCCAAGCTGGAAAACCTCAAGACCACCGTCGCCCGGCAGATGGAACGGGCCGAGGCCCTCACACAGAAAGCCCAGGCCGCCAAGCGCGACATGCAGGACAAGGTACTCGCCTCCCTGGACCGGCCGGAGACCCGGCAGTTCATTCCCCAGGTGCAGGCCCAGATGGCGCCCCCCGCCAAAGCGCCCTGGCCCGAACAGGCCCTGGCACTGGTGCGCCAGGGGCGCTATGACCTATCCCTGGATCATGACCGCATGGCCGCCCTGCGCCGATTGGGGCTGCGGCCCGCGACCCTCAAGCGGGCCCTGCTCGCCAGCATGCCCCAGGCATGGGACTTCGATCCCCAAGCCTGGGGTCTGGATCCGGCCCCACCCACGACGCTGCCGGCCGGCCTGCTGCTGGCGGCCCACGAAGGCGCGACGATCACGCGGCTCACGGTGCGCCCCGGCTCCCTGGAAAAGCCGGAAAATGATGTCACCGTGCCCGGATCGGCCGACACCACCTTTGCCGCCGGTCTGGCCCCGGGCAAGCCCGTGGTGCGGGTGGCCGATCCGCTGGAAACCTGGCTGGTGGAGCAGGACGCCGGGGATTATGTCGGCGCCGTGGCCCTGCCCTCACCGGACACAGCGCCGGACAAAGAGACGGCGGCCCTGATAAAGGAGGCGCCGCGCCTGCTGATCGTGCTCTATGCCAGGGACCCGGCGGCCAGGGAACAGGAGTTCACCCCCTGGCGCGCGGCCTATCCCCAGGCCGAGCCGCTGCCCCTTCCCGAATTGTCGACCCTGTTCGACGCCGATGAAAAAGGGGTGTCGATCGAGGAGTGGATCGTCACCGCCCTGGGACCGGACCAGGCGCCGTTTGTGCCCGAAGAGAGCCCGTTCCGGGCCAAAAAAGGGGACGCCGCCGCCGGCATCGCCATTCCCAGAGTGGACGCCAAGGGCCTTTACCAGGCCTTTCACGACGGCATGATGGGAAAAATGGCCCCGTCCCTGGCCAGGAGCGAGGCGCTCAAGCAGGAACTGCCCCTCAAAATGAACGCGGCCATCGACCAGGCCAAGACCCAACTGCGTCGGCAGGGAATCGATCCCGCGCCCCATTTCAACCTGCCGCCGACCCCGCCCAAACCCGAAGGTTTTCTGGGCGGGCTCGACCTGGCCGCCAAATACGATCACGTCCGCCAGGCCTTGAACAAGGCCGGGCAGATGACCCCCGAGCGTGCCGCGGCCCTGGATGCCCAGGAGGCGAAAATGAGCGGCCTGGTGGAGGCGTCCAAGGCGCGCTGGGCCGAGGGTCAGGCCCAACGGGCGGGTGCCGGCGGCGGCTTCGCCTTTCCCCAGTGGGCCAAGGAGATGCTCGCCCCCCTGCACATCGATCCGGACGACCGGGAGGAGATGACCCGCGAAACGGTCATCGACCGCCACGCCCAACAGGTCAGCCTCAAAGGCAAGGATTTGAGCGGTCTGGACCTCTCCGGCCTGGACCTGCGCGGCGCGGACCTGCGCGGCGCGCGCATGAAGAAGACCTCGTTCGCCGGATCGAACCTGGACGGCGCCGACCTGAGCGGGACGATCGCCGAGGAGTCCGACTTTACCGGGGCCTCTTTCAGAAACGGAAAGGCCGTGCAGGCCCTGATGGGCAAAGCCGTTTTCACCAAAGCGGTCCTGAGCGGAACCGATTTCAGCAAAGCCCTGCTCAAGGCGGCCGACCTCTCCGACACCGATCTTAGCCAAAGCACCCTGCAGCAGACCCTGCTGGAGGGGGCCCGGTTGAGCCGCGCCAACCTTGCCGGCGCGAAGGCGTCCCGGTGCTATTTCATGGGCGCGGACTTGAGCGGCGCCAATTTTACCCATGCCGAAGCCGCCAAGGCGGTCTTTCACAAGACCACGGCCACCGACGTCGATTTCTCCGGCAGCGACCTGAGCAAGGCGATCATCTGGGACAGCCCGGCCGACCAGGCCGCCTTCCGGGGCTGCAACCTGCACAATGTGCGCATCGGCGGCGCCACATCGATCCGAAAAGGCGATTTTGCCGACGCCAACCTGGAACGCGCCTCCCTGATCGATGCCGACCTGTCGGACGGCAATTTCAAAGGGTCGCGCTTCCAACGCTCGTTTCTGCGCAACTGCAACCTCTCCCGGGCCGACCTGTCCGGCGTGCAGGCCAAACGCACCTTCTTCCACCGCACCAACCTGGAGGGCGCCAACCTCTCCGGCGCGAACCTGTTCATGGGGTCGCTGCGCAAGGCCCGCCTGGTCGACGCCGACCTGTCCAAGGCCAACCTCTTTGGTGCCGAGATGTACCGGGCCGTGGTGGGCCATACCGATTTCGACCAGGCCAACCTGAAAATGACCCTGCTCAACAAACGCGTGGAGCTGCTCGATGACCCGAAATGAGATCGCCGAGGCCATTGCCCGGGACGACACCATCGAAAACCAGGATCTCACCGGGATCGATCTTTCCGGCATGGACCTTTCCGGGGCGCGATTTGAACAATGCGACCTGAGCGGCGCCGACTTCCGCGGGGCCATCATCCACCGCACCGGATTCCGCGATTGTGTGCTGCACGGCGCGGACATGAGCGGCACGGATCTGACCCAGGTGCTGTGGATGCACATGGACCTGACCGGCGTCAACCTCGCCGGGGCCAAGCTGGAAAAAGCGGTGCTCAGCGGCGCCACCTTGGTGGCGGCCGATCTCACCGGCGCGGACCTGACCCGCGCCGTGCTGGACAACGCCGTGCTGGACCAGGCCCGGCTGGCAAAGGCCCTCCTGTTCAGGACCGTGCTGGCCCAGACCTCGCTCAAGGCGGCCGATCTCACCGGCGCGGACCTGACCCGGGCCATCTTTTTGAAAGCCGATCTCACCGGCGCCCATCTCAAGCAGGTAAAGGCCCACAAGACCTTCCTGAGGGAGTGCGCCCTGGCCGGCCAGGATTTCGCAGGCTGCGAATTTTCCTGCGTCCAGGCCGGCGGCGCCGACCTGACCGGCGCGAACTTTGCCGGCGCCGACATCAACCGCTCCAATTTCATGGAGGCGACCCTGGCCGACGCCGATTTCAGCGCGGCCAAGGCCTTTGGCGCGGTCTTCATGGCCGCCGACCTGCGCCGCGCCCGCTTTGCCCGGGCCGTGTTGAACAATGCCTGCTTCGAGGCCGCCCGCCTGGACGGCGCGGATTTCACGGCCGCCCGGCTCGATCAGGCCCTGATGACCCAGTGCAGTTGTGTGGGCACCCTATTCGCCAACGCGGATTGCAATTGCGCCGATTTTTCCCATGCCGACCTGACCGCCGCCGACTTTTCCCACGCGGGCCTGTTTCGGGCCAAGATGCACCGGGCCAAGGAGCAACACACCGTCTGGGACGGCGCCACGCGCAGCCTGGCGTTGGAGACCGACCCCGATCTGGCCGAGGCCGAGGATTGGGGAGGAAGTATCTAAATGAAGTTTAAAGTTTAAAGTGAAGGTATTCTGTCTGACCAGGATGTTTGGCAGAGGCTGCGGGCGGGCGTAAAGCCCGCCCCTACGAGGTCCGGGCAAAAAAACCAGGCCGTTGCTTTACACAGGCGGTGTAGGGGCGGGGTTTATCCCCGCCCGTATGGATTTTCGATGATTAGAGCGCTCATGGGGATAAAACCCGCCCACGGCGCCGAAGAAATTATTGGTATTCGGAATAAAAACAAGGAGGCACCAGATGCACCAAACCGCTTCAAAAATCGCAGCGCCCCAATTGACCCTGGCCTACGCCACCGTTGAATCCCGCGACGGTGATGACCTCATCGTTTGCACCCCCACCGGCCGCAAACGCGCCCGAACAGCCGCCAGCTGCCTGCTGGCTCCGGACCAGGGAGACCAGGTGCTGCTGTCCGAGGACAATTTCGGCCGCACCTACGTGCTGGCCGTGCTCGAACGCCCCGAGGGATCGGCGGAAAACCGCCTGAGCCTGACCGGGCCGACCCGGTTGGAAGTCACCGGCGGCGACCTGACCCTGACCGCCGAGAACGGCATCGGGTTGGCCTCGCCGGCCCATATCGGACTGGCATCCGCCGAACTGCAGGTTCAGGCGGCCCGGGCCGAAATGGGTCTGGAAGAAGCCCACCTGGCCGGTCGATCGCTCAGTGCCAGCATCGAAACCATCCGCACCGTGGCCCGCCGCATGGACAGCTTCGTCGCCCACTGGGTGCAGCGCATGTCCTCGTGCTTCCGCTATGTGCGCGAGCACGACGAAACCCAGGCCGCCTCGGCCCGGCAACTGGTCGAAGGCACCCTCACGGTGCAGACCGGCAACAGCGTGCACACGGCCGAAGGCCACGTCAAAATCGACGCCGAACAGATTCATCTGGGGTGAAGATAAAGGAGAAG
>Ga0209164_1005991_pt1 | contig 10154 bp, 5 predicted proteins | sample MTBNYHSulfiMetaG_FD_187458 | JGI IMG/M metagenome (GOLD analysis project Ga0209164, IMG submission 187458) | Enrichment culture microbial communities from rom New York Harbor, USA that are MTBE-degrading - MTBE-NYH (New York Harbor Sulfidogenic)... | ecosystem: Environmental > Aquatic > Marine >... | reverse complement strand
TTCCGGCGCGACGTCCTGGAGGCGCTGCGGCAGCCTCTGGAGGACCGGGTGGTGACCGTGGCCCGCTCCCACTCCACCCTCACCTTCCCCGCGTCGTTCCAGCTGGTGGCGGCCTCCAACCCCTGCCCCTGCGGCCACCTCGGCAACCGCCGCCGGGAGTGCACCTGCACCCCGCCGATGGTCCAGCGCTACCGTGCTCGACTGTCCGGGCCGCTGCTCGACCGCATCGACCTCCAGCTGCTGGTGCCGGCGGTGCCCTGGCAGGAACTGTCCGGCTCCCGGCGTGGCGAGCCGTCCACCACGGTGGCGGGCCGCGTCGCCGCCGCCCGCGCTCGCCAGGTGGAACGGCTCGCGGGAAGCCGGGCGCGCTGCAACGCCGACCTCGACGCCGGACTCATCCGTCGCTGGGCGCAACCCGACACCGACGGGCGCCGACTGATGGAGCACGCGGCCCGCGCGCTCGGCCTTTCCGCCCGGGCCTTCCACCGCATCCTGCGGGTGGCGCGGACGATCGCCGACCTCGCCGGCCAGGAGCAGGTCGCCGCGGCCCACGTGGCCGAGGCGATTGCCTACCGCGCGCTCGACCGGAACGACTCCGGGGGCCGGCCGCCGTGATTCGGCCCCCGCCGCGCCACCGCAGTCTGCCCCGGAGGGCAAAAATGTGGCCGAGGGCGCCACCCCTCGGCCTCTGAAAGGAGGAGGTTGGATCACCCCGCACAACAGTGAGACCTGATCGCGGTATTCCAGCCCCGGGGGACTTCTCGTGCAACCCGAGCACCGCCCCCCAGAAGAACCCGCTGCGGGGTCGATTGCCTGGTCACGGGCGGGGCGCTACACTCGCCGTGAGGGAGGGCCGCCATGAGCCGGCTGGACGATCTCGCCGCCAACGTCACCGTCGTCATCCTCGGCGGGGGCCAGGGCAGCCGCCTCGACCCGTTGACCCGCCTTCGCAGCAAGCCGGCGGTGCCGGTGGCGGGAAAGTACCGGCTGATCGACATCCCCATCTCCAACGCCATCAACTCGCAGCTGGAGCGGATGTACGTCCTGACCCAGTTCAACTCGGTGTCGCTCCACCGCCACATCGGCCGCACCTATCGCTTCGACGCCTTTTCCCGCGGCTACGTGCACATTCTCGCCGCCCAGCAGACCCCCTCGGGCCAGGCCTGGTTCCAGGGCACCGCGGACGCGGTGCGGCAGAACCTGCCCGCCTTCCGCGAGCTGCCCGACGAGCACATCCTCATCCTCGCCGGGGACCACATGTACCGGATGGACTACCGGGAGCTGATACAGGACCACGACGAGAACGACGCCGACATCACCGTCGGCGTGCTGCCCTGCTCGGAGGAGGACATCGCCGGCTTCGGGGCCGCCCGGCTCGACCCCTCGGGCCGGATCGTCGAGTTCCGCGAGAAGCCGAAGAACCCCGAGGAGCGCTCCGGCATGGAGGCGCCGCGGGCCATGCTCGAACGCCACGGTGTCGGGCCGGAGCGGCCCTTCCTGGCGTCGATGGGGATCTACATGTTCCGCAAGGAGGCGCTGGTCGAGGTCCTGGACAGCGACCTGGCCGACTTCGGGCGCGACATCATCCCGGCCGCCATCGACCGGTTCCGGGTCCAGGCCCACTTCTTCACCGGCTACTGGCGGGACATCGGGACCATTCGCGCCTTCTTCGACGCTCACATGGACCTGGTCAGCAACGACCCCCCCTTCACCTTCCACGACCCCGCCTGGCCGTTCTACACCCGTCCCCGCTACCTGCCCGGCGCCCGCCTCGCCAACTGCCACTTCAACAACGTCATCCTGGCCGACGGCACCCACATCGACGGCTGTGCGGTCGAGGACTCGGTGATCGGCCTGCGCACCCCGATGCGCGGGGCGCGGGTGCGACGGGCGTTGATCATGGGGGTGGACTCCCACTACCCGGACGCCCCTCCCACCGCGCCGCCCATCGGCATCGGCCCGGGCACCGAGATCCACAACGCCATCGTCGACAAGAACCCCCGGATCGGCCGCAACGTGCGGATCGTCAACGCCCGCAACCAGCGGGAAGCCGACGGCGACGGTTGGGCCATCCGCGACGGTGTCGTGGTGGTGGCCAAGAACTCGATCATCCCGGACGGGACGGTCATCTAGCCCGCATTATTCACCGGGGTTCGTCGCGAGGCCGGCGAGGCGCCGTGCGCAGTGGGGATTTCGAGCCGAGGGGCGCGCAGGCGTACTTGCAGTACGTCGAGCACCCCGAGGTGAGAAAGCACCGCTGAGTGCGGTGCATCGCCGGCCGCAGCAGAAGTCTGGCGAATAATGCGGGCTAGCTTTCAGCTCTCAGCTGTCAGCTGTCAGCTCCCCCGCCCACCCTGTGGGTGAGGACCTGCCGCAGGGCGCCCTCCAGGAAGGCGACGGGGCTGACCCTCGAGCGCCAGTCGGCGCGGAGCTCGGGCTCGCCGTCGGGACCCGGAAAGCCGTCGACCTCGAGACGGTGGGCGTCCAGCCACAGGCGGCGGCCGAGGTCCTCGTTCCGCGGCCCGGAACCGTAGATCGGGTCGCCGACGATGGGCAACCCCACTGCGGCAAGCTGAACGCGGATCTGGTGCTTGCGGCCGGTTTGGGGCCGCACCCGAACCAGCGCGAGACCCCGTCGGCGGGTCACCAGCTCGAGCTCGAGACGGGCGTTGGGCTCGAGCCCCGAGTCGACCACCTGCCGGAAGTACTCCTCCCGGCTGCGGGCGACGTGGTGCTCGAGGACCGCCCGCGCCGGGGCCTCGGACAGCTCCTCGCACACCGCCAGGTACTCCTTCTGGACGAGAGGGCTCGGGCCCCGGAACAGCCGTGAGAAGTGCCCGCGGGTCGAGGGGTCCCGGGACAGCAGCACCAGCCCCGACGTGAGCCGGTCCAGGCGGTGGAGGGGGTCCAGCCGCCCCTCCCCCGCCGCCTCCAAGAGGTGGAGCAGGCAGTGACGCACGTACCGCCCTGCCGGCGTCACCGGCAGGAACGGCGGCTTGTCCACCACCAGCAGGTCGGCGTCGCGCCACACCGCCCGCACGTCCGTGCGCACCGGCGGCTCGTGGTCGACCTCTCTCCGGTAGTGGACCTCCAGCAGCGGCACGAAGGGGGTGTCCGCGGCGAGGGGCCCGGCGGCCGACCACACCGCACCCGCCGCGCAGCGGGAGACCCAGACCTCCCGAGGGACCCGAGGGAAGCGGTGCTCGAGGAAGTCGAGCAGGGTGAGCACCCCCTCGGGCGGCCGCTCGGGCAAGCGGACGGTGGAGGGGCGGACGGGAAGGCGTCCGATCACGGGAGGGACCTCACCCCAGGATCGTACCGGAGTGGGCGAGCGGGGGAGCTGACAGCTGACGGCTGAGAGCTGAGAGCTGCTCCTGGATCCGGGCGATCCAGGCTACACTGCCCCCATGAGCGAGACCATCTTCGACAAGATCCTCTCCGGCGCCATCCCCTGCCATCGGGTGTACGAGGACGAACACGTGCTCGCGTTCCTCGACATCGGGCCGCTCGCCCCCGGCCACACCCTGGTCATCCCCAAGGAGCGCGCCGCGTTCCTCCACCAGCTGTCCGACGAGTCGGCAGCGGCCATCGGCCGGGCCCTGCCGCGCCTCGCCCGCGCGGTGCTGGCGGCCACCGGCGCCAGCGACTACAACATCCTCCAGAACAACGGGCGCGCGGCCCACCAGGTGGTGATGCACGTCCACTTCCACATCATCCCGCGCTTCCCCGACCGGGGCCTCGACATCGGCTGGCGGCCGTCGACCCTGGAGCCCGCCGAGGCCGAGGCGATTCTCGGCCGGATCCGGGCTGCGCTGGCCGAAGAGTAACCTGCCTACGCGACCCGGTGGCCCCGGCGGCCGCCGGGAAGCTCGTCGACGAGCAACGCAACGCTGGGCTGCCGCGCCGCCCGCATCCGCTCCACCTTCTCCATCGCCGGCGCGAGGTCGAGCTTGATGCCGTGGGCGAGGAGGTCGCCCCGCATGCGGTACTCGAGCTGACTCAGGCGGCGCCGCGTGCTCCGGTAGGCCTCGCACACGATGGCGTCGAAGTTCCTGGCGACCAGCGGGTTCTGACTGGCCATCAGCCGCCGCATCCGGTTGGAGGGGACGAAGGTGTAGACGCTGGCGTGGGACTGGCGCCGCTGGAGCTCCTCCCGCGCCTGCTCGAAGCGGGTGTAGGACATGGTCTTGAGGTCCTGCTCCAGGATCCACATGTTGCCCTTGCGCGCGTTGGCGCCCGGCTCGTCGGTGATCAGGGGCACGAACGGGTCGAGCACGAAGACCAGGTCGGCGCCCTTCTCGATGGCGGCCGTGAGGTTGACGGTGCGGGTGACGACGCCGTCGGTGTAGTAGCGGCCGCGAATCTCGACCGAGGGGAAGAAGGGGTGCCAGGCGATCGAGGCCTGGATCGCCTTGGAGATGGGCACGTCGTCGAAGCCCTCGTCCCCGAACAGGACGTGCTCCCGGCGGTCCTGGTCCGTGGCGCCAACGTACAGGCGACCGCGGAGCTTCCGGAAGTCGTTGCTGCGCCCCTCCTCGGAGAACATCTGGGCCAGCATCTCCTCGAACTCGGAGGAGTCGAAGATCGGGCCCAGCAGCACCGCCCACACCCCGACGATGGAGGCGAGGCTGAGCTCGTCGCGGCGCTGGACCATGCGCAGCAGGTAGCGGAAGAGCTCCTGGTTGGCGAGCACGATCCGCCGCGGCACCTCCTTGACGTTGAGGTGCCGCACCGAGAGCTGCAGGCGGTAGCGCCACCCGCGGTCGAGCTCTCCGAGGCGGGCGATGACCTCGTCCACCGAGATGCCGTTGGCGAGCCAGGACGAGACCACGGCGCCGGCGCTGACCCCGAAGTACATGTCGAAGGAACGGATGTCGCTGGAGAGGACGTCCTGCAGGCACTTGAGAACGCCGAGCTCGTAGTACAGCCCGCTGATGCCGCCGCCGGCCGAGCAGATGGCCTTGCTCCCCTTGCGCCGCTTCACCAGCAGCTCCTGGCAGAGGGACCAGAACTGATCCACCAGCCGGTCCCGAAGCTCGTCCCGCACCTCGGTGGTCGCCCACGACGCCAGGGAGCGGTCGCGCAGGCAGGCGGCGACATGGTGCTGGCCCATCCGGAAGGTCAACCGGTCGATCCGGTCGGCATCGGCGTCCCCCACCAGGACCACGACCCGGCGCTGCGGGTAGCGCCGCTCCACGTCCCGCTCCGACCGCAGGAGCGTGAGCAGCTCCTCCGCGCCGCGGACCTGGAGGTCCGGGTCGGCGTCGGGGTGAGGGAGGTTGCGGCAGTCCAGGACCAGCAGGTTGTAGTAGTGGTGGCGGACCTGGTCGGCCGCCGCTGCGGGATCCCCGACCGAGTCGACGGCGAAAGCCAGGTTGCGGCCGTGCCAGGAACAGCCGTTGGCCCCCAGATGCCCCTTGATCCACGGCTGACGCTGGACCGAGGCGCAGAAGTCCGAGAACGTGTGCCGCAACGGGGCGAAGTAGAGAATACGGCGTTTCGCGCTGGCCACCCTCTCGACCCCCCTCCACGGCCGGAAAGGCCTGTCCGACAGCTTGTTTCACTCTACCAGAACCCGTCCCGGTTTGTGCTGCGCGTCGCCGCGACGCGGCAGCCGGGTCACTTCTTCACGAGCAGGTAGGCGGCCAGGGCCACCAGGATCACGGCGAACACCCGCTTGAAGGAGGCGGTCGAGACGTGCTCCACGAGGCGGGCGCCGACCTGCGCGCCGACCACGCCGCCGATGCCCAGCAGCAGGCCGAGGCGGTAGTCCACGTTGGCCAGCTTGTTGTGGGCGACGAGGGCCGACAGGGAGATGACCAGGATGGCGAGGAACGACGTCCCCACCGCCCGCTGCGCCGTCAAACCCAGGAAGAGCAGGAACGGCACCATCAAGAACCCACCACCGAGGCCGGTGAACGCAGCCGCCAGCCCGACCACGACCCCGAGCACCACCACGCCGAGGTTCTCCATCGTCGCCCCCCTCCAGGTGTCGCCTGCGACCCCCGAGGCGGAAGGCTAGCGCGACGGCACGACCAGGACAAGCACCCGGCAGGCCTCGAGGTTGTTGCGATGTGGGTCACTCCACCTCTCCTCCCCCGCTCGAACCAGGCGGCGGGACCCGGGTGACGGGGAGCGGGGTCGGGGTCGTCGTGCTCCCGGTTCCCGAACCCGGTCCCGCTCCCCGCTGCCGGCCGCCGGCCGCCCGATCCCGAATGACGGGCGGCGGGCTGCAGGCGGCAGGACTCGGGCGACGGGGAACGGGGACGGAGTCGTCGCGGTCCCGATTCCGATCCTGGTCCCGCCGCCGGCCGCCCGCACCCCGAATGCGATCCCCAGTTCCCCACTGCGCACGGTCCTGACAACGCTGGTCAGCGTCTGTTGACATGGGCCTTCCGGCGCGACAGACAGGTCGGCCGGAGTTGGAGCGCGGTTCATGTTCGTGGGGAGGCGAGCAGCCCGCCCGGTGGCCAAACCGGCCGCCGGGCCCCATACTGAGATCAGAAACACCCGACTCGCACCCCAGGGGGAGGACTCCATGCGCGTCCACACCAGCGTGGCTCTACTCGTGTCGGCGCTCTCGGTTGCGGCGGTGTCCGCGCCGCGAGCCTCGACACCGGTTCTGAACAGCCTCGACACGGAGCGGTCCCTCGAGGGGGAGCTCCTCGAGCTCGAGGACGCCGACCAGGCGCTCGCCGAGCGGGCGTTCGCGTTCGCGCTGGCCGGGGTCTACTTCCGGGACTCGCGGCTGGCCAGGGTCCTGGTCGGCTCCCCCGCCGCCGCCGCCGAGGTTGAGGCCCTGGGGGGCCGCCGGAGCCGCGCCGAGACCGTCGGCTCGTTCGTCACCGAGCTCGCGGACTCGTTCCCCGGCTACGAGGAGGGCACCCAGGGCGAGTACGTCGTGATGGTGCCGGTGGCCCCCCGCGCTGCTCGTCCGTGGCCGCTCTTGCGGGCACCCACAGCTCCCGCAGCGCTCGAGGCGATCGTCTTCCAGGAGACCTTCGAGTCCGACCCGTGGTCCCGCTGGGAGCGGTGGTCCTCCGGCGGCGGCGGGGACTTCCAGTGGGGGCAGACCGAGTGCGACGCCCAGGGGGGGGCTCTCTCCCTCGACGCCGTGCGCGGCGGGGCCGACGGCACCCTCCTCGGATGCGACGACCCCTACCCCGCCCTGGTCGTGACCTCTGTCCACCACCTGGACTGCGAGGCCCTCGCCGGCGCGTCCCAGGCGTGGCTCGACTTTTTCTTCACCACCCAGGTAACGGACGCTGCCCTGTTCGTCCGCTACGAGGGGGTGGGAGCGGTGGGATGGGGTGGGATCTGGAGCGGGTGGTGGCATGCCATTCACAACCTCAAACAGTGGCGTCAGCTCGGCGACGTCACCGCGCTCCCCTGCCCGCGGGTGCAATTCGAGTTCATGGACTTCGGCAGCGAGGTGCCCGCGGGCTTCGGCGCCCGCATCGACGAGGTGACCGTCAGCACCGGCGCGGTACCGTTCCTGACCTGTGCTGCGGCAGCCGACCCGACGAACGGCCCCGCTCCCCTGGAGGTGAGCTTCACCAGCACTGTCGCCGGGGGCAGCGGGAGCGAGACCTTGCGATGGTACTTCGACGACCCGGTGCACTCCTCATCCACCGAGCCCAACCCGGTGTTCGTCTACGAGCAGCCTGGCGAGTACGACCCGTGGTTCAGAGTGTACGACTCGGTCGACCAGTCCCACTGTCAGAGTCACCTCCACATCTCGGTGCACGAGCAGCCTCCGCCCCCCGTCGCGAGCTTCACCTGGTCTCCGTCGACGCCCATCGCCGGCGAGGTCGTCCAGTTCACCGACACCTCCACCAACAGCCCAACGTCCTGGGCCTGGGACTTCGGCGACGGCGCCACCAGCACCGCCCAGCACCCGACCCACGCCTTCGCCGCCGCCGGCACCTACACCGTGACCCTGACCGTCGCCAACGCGAGCGGGTCCGACTCCGCGTCGGCGGTGGTCACGGTCGAGCCGGGGGAGCAGCCCCCCGGCGCCAACTTCACCTGGGCCCCTGTCTCGCCCGTGGTGGGCGAGGTCGTCCAGTTCACCGACCTGTCGAGCGGCGGCCCGACCTCGTGGGCCTGGGGGTTTGGGGACGGGGGGGCCGCCTCCGTCGCCAACCCGACCCACGCCTTTGCCGCCCCGGGCACTTTCACCGTCACCCTCACCGTGGCCAACGGCGCCGGCTCCGACACGGCGGTCGGCCACGTAACCGTGGTCGGCGACGTGGAGGCGAGCTTCACCTGGTCGCCTCCCGAGCCGGCCCCCGGCGAGCCGGTTCGCTTCTTCGACACCTCATCGGGCCAACCGAGCTCGTGGGCGTGGAGCTTCGGGGACGGCACGACCAGCCCGTTGCAGAGCCCGATTCACGTTTTCGCCACGGTCGGGCGCTACACGGTCACCCTGACCGTGGCGTCCGGCTCCTCCACCAGCAGTGCGAGCCACCAGGTCACCGTTGCCGAGCCCCCCGGCGTCGAACCGGGGCCGGAGACGCCGGTCACCCCGCCGGGGACCGCAGTGGGGGCAGTCTTCGCGTCCGCCGTTGACCGCCTCGGCAACCAGGTCGTGGTGTGGAGACAGGGCGGCGGCAAGGGGATCATCCGCCAGGGGGAAGGGATCTTCGGACGCTACTTCGACCTCTCGGGCCAGGGTGGGGATGTGTTCCCGGTCAGCCTGGGGACAGGCTCTGAAGCCACTGACCCCAGCGTCGCCTTCGACGGCGGCGGGGGCTTCGTGGTGACCTGGCAGGAGGTCGGCGGCGCCGGGACGCTCGAGGGTCGTCTCTTCGGCGCCGACCAGGCACCGCTGGGGCCGGCATTCCCGGTCGGCGAGGGCACCGGCAGCGAGCCCACGGCGCCCCAGGTCGCCGCCAGCGCCTCCGGGGACTTCCTGGTCGCCTGGCGTCAGGCCGCGGCCAAGCAGGCGGGCGAGGGGATCTTCGGGCGGTCGTTCGGGAGCGACAGCGCCCCCCTCGGCGACCCGGTCCGGCTCGACGACGGCTCCGCCGAGGAGGTCTCCCCGCCCTCGGTCGGCGCCGACGCGGCGGGCAACCGCATCGTGGTCTGGCACCAGCGGTCGCGCGTCAAGGTCGGTGGCGCGGGAGACGGGATCTTCGGGCGACCGGTCGACCCCGGCGGGCTGCCGGTGGGCGACCCGGTCCAGATCAACACCGACGACAGCGGTGAACCGTCGGACCCCCAAGTCGACGTGGGCGCCGGCGGCGATGGCGTGGCGGTCTGGATGCAGGACCTCGGCGGTGGGGACGGAGCGGACATCTGCGCCCGCCGTCTTCGTGCCGGCGGGTTCCCGATCGGAAGCCAGGTGCGGGTCAACACCCTCGCCGCCGGCAACCAGGTGCACCCGGCGGTCGGCGTCAACTCGCAGGGGGACTTCGTGGTCGCATGGGAGAGCGGGTCCGCCGGCGGCACGTCGATCCTCGCCAACTTCTTCCGCGCGGACGGGACGCCGCTCGGCGACGAGTTCACGGTGGCGGTCCCCGAGGGGGCGATGGTCCCCAGCCGTCCCGAGGTGACACTCGACGGCGCCGACCGCGCCATCGTGAGCTTCACCCGCGAGGGACCGTCCGGCCGGACCCTGCAGAGCCGCACCTTCGCCATCACCAGCGGGCCGGCGTCCTGCGCCTCCGGCCAGACCTCGCTCTGTCTCAACGGCTCCCGCTTCGAGGTCGGGGTCGTCTGGCGGGACTTCGACGGCAACACCGGAGTCGGCCAGGCGGCGCCCTTGACCGGGGACACCGGCGCCTTCTGGTTCTTCACCCCCACCAACATCGAGCTCGTGGTGAAGGTCCTGGACGGGCGGTGGTTGAACGACCACTTCTGGGTCTTCTACGGCGCCCTCTCCAACGTCGACTACACCCTGACCGTGACCGACACGGTGACCGGGCGCTCGGCGACCTACTACAACCCCTCCGGCACCTTCGCCAGCGTGGGGGACACCGAGGCGATCCCCGCCGCCGGCGCCACGGCGAGAGCGCTGCAGCGCCATGTGACCGTGCCGCCGGACCTCGCGCGCCCGGGGAACGGCACCCTCCGGCTCGCACCGGGGGCGGGGCAGGGCGTCGCGGTCGCGGCGACGCGGGCGGACTCCTGCACTCCCACCGCCACCGAGC
>Ga0209164_1005990_pt1 | contig 10154 bp, 11 predicted proteins | sample MTBNYHSulfiMetaG_FD_187458 | JGI IMG/M metagenome (GOLD analysis project Ga0209164, IMG submission 187458) | Enrichment culture microbial communities from rom New York Harbor, USA that are MTBE-degrading - MTBE-NYH (New York Harbor Sulfidogenic)... | ecosystem: Environmental > Aquatic > Marine >... | reverse complement strand
TAGGAAAGTAGGAAAGTAGGAAAGTAGGAAAGTAGGAAAGTAGGAAAGTAGGAAAGTAGGAAAGTAGGAAAGTAGGAAAGTAGGAAAGTAGGAAAGTAGGAAAGTAGGAAAGTAGGAAAGTAGGAAAAATACCATTAAATCGAATAATTATCAAGCCATAAATACTATATCTAACGAAATATAATCAAAAATTAAAACGATAGAATACAACAACTTTCATACTTTCATACTTTTAACTTTCATACTTTTTTAAACCTCTCGAAAGCCGTTAATTTCTGTCAACGGCAGAAAGAACAAACCATGACCGCCATCCCCATTCTAAAACAACGCGAACAGCAGATTTATGAGAAGGGTGAAGCAAAGGACGGCCGGCCGTTCGACATGGCCTGCGACCGGCACAGCCTGGCCGGCAGCGTCAGCCAGCGCGCCTGCGTCTTCTGCGGTTCCCGGGTGGTGCTCTACCCCATCGCCGACGCCCTGCACCTGATCCACGGGCCCATCGGCTGCGCGGCCTATACCTGGGACATTCGCGGCGCCCTCTCTTCGGGTCCGCAGTTGCACCGCATGAGCTTCTCCACCGATCTGAGGGAACAACAGGTCATATTCGGCGGTGAAAAGCGTCTCTATCAAGCGTTGTGCGATCTCATCGACGCCTACCGGCCGGCTGCCGCCTTTGTCTACAGTACCTGTATCGTCGGCATCATTGGCGACGATGTCGAGGCGGTGTGCCGCCGGGTCTCCCGGGAAAAGGGGATCGATGTCCTGCCGGTCCACTCCGAGGGATTCAGGGGCACCAAAAAGGACGGCTACAGGGCGGCCTGCGATGCGCTTTTCAAATTGGTGGGCACCGGCGATACGGTTGGCATTCAGCCAGCCAGCATCAATATCCTGGGCGAGTTCAACATCGCCGGAGAGGCCTGGGCTATCCGGGACTATTACGAGCGGATGGGGGTACAGGTGGTGTCGGTGATGACCGGCGACAGCCGTGTGGCCGAGATCCGCCGGGCCCATGGCGCCGCCCTCAATGTGGTGCAGTGCTCCGGCGCCATGACCTTCCTGGCCGAACGGATGACGGCCGAGTATGGCATTCCCTTTATTCGCGCCTCCTATTTCGGGATCGAAGACATGGCCAAGGCATTGTATGACGTGGCAGCGCATTTCAGGTTCGATCCCACCCTTCAGGAACGGGCCGAAACACTGGTGCGCGATGCGGTCAATGGCATCATGCCGGAGCTCTTGCGCATCAAAGCCGACCTGGCCGGCAAGCGCGCCGCTGTCTATGTCGGCGGCGCCTTCAAGGCGTTTTCATTGATCAAGGCGTTGCGTCTGCTGGGCATGCGGGTCGTGCTGGCCGGTTCGCAGACCGGCAACAGCGACGACTACCAGACCCTGCGCGACATGTGCGATCCCGATACCGTGATCCTGGACGATGCCAATCCCCTGGAACTATCTAAATATGTCATCGAAAAGGGAGCCGACCTGTTTATCGGCGGGGTAAAGGAGCGCCCCATCGCATTCAAGCTGGGCATCGGCTTCTGCGATCACAACCACGAGCGCAAAATCTCCCTGGCGGGATTCGAAGGCATGCTCCACCTTGCCCGGGAGATTCACACCACCGTGACGAGCCCGGTGTGGCGCTTCGCACCCTTCAGATGCAAAAAAGAGTAAAGGAGACCCGTCATGCCACCCACGATTCCCAAGGAAGCCTATCTCCTCGATCGCATCCGGGTGACGCCTTCGGCCGAGGCCGCCCAGAATGCCTGCAAGCTCTGTGCGCCGTTGGGTGCGGCTCTGGTCTTCAAGGGGATTCAAGGCGCGGTGCCGTTGCTGCACGGCTCCCAGGGCTGCAGCACCTACATCCGCCGCTACCTGATCAGCCACTATAGAGAGCCGATAGACATCGCCTGTTCCAACTTTTCGGAACACTCGGCCATCTTCGGCGGCGGCGCCAACTTGAAGCTGGCCCTGGAGAACGTGCAACATCAATATGCGCCAAGCCTTGTGGGCATCGCCACGACCTGCCTCTCTGAAACCATCGGCGACGATGTGCCCATGTTCATCAAGGAGTATCGCAGGTCAAAGGCCGGCCAGGCCCTGCCGCCCATCGTTCATGTGAGCACCCCAAGCTACCAGGGCAGCCACATGGAGGGGTTCCATGGCGCCGTATTGGCCACGGTATCGGCCCTGGCCGGCGACGAAAACCGGGGAGGCGCCTGCCGGGTCAACCTCTTTCCCGGCATGCTCTCGCCGGCCGACATCCGGCATCTGAAGCAGATGACGGCGGCCTTCGGCCTTGAGGCCGTGGTGCTGCCCGACTACAGCGAAACGTTGGACGGCGGCCTCTGGAAGGATTACCAGCCGGTGCCGCAGGGCGGAACCCCGGTGGATGCCATCGCCGCCGCCGGCGCGGCCGTGGCCTCCATCGAACTGGGCGGCACCCTGGCCATGGCCCGCGAGACGGCCGCCAGGTTTCTGCAGCAGACGTTCGCTGTGCGCCCCTTCCGATTGGGCATGCCCATCGGCATTCGCCAGACCGACGCTTTGATTCAGTCCCTCGCGAAAATCAGCGGCCGTCCGGTGCCCGGCTGCTACGACGAACTGCGCGGCCGGCTGCTCGACACCCTGGTGGACGGTCACAAATATGTCAACACGGTGCGTGCGGCCCTCTATGGCGAAGAGGATCTGGTGGCCGGCATGGCCGGCTTCCTGGCCGAAATCGGCATCCACCCGGTGGTGTGCGCCTCGGGCAGCCGCAGCAAGCACCTGGCCGAAGCGATTCGGGCGCAGATACCGGCCTCCTGGCACGCCGAGACCGTCATCCTGGAGGATGCCGATTTCACCGCCATCGAAACAGCCGTGGAAACCGCCCGCCCGGATCTGATCATCGGCCACAGCAAGGGCTACGCCATGTCCCGCCGCCTGGGAATTCCCCTGGTGCGCATCGGCTTTCCCATCCATGACCGCATGGGCGGATCGCGCCTGCTGCATGTGGGCTACGAAGGCGCCATGGCACTCTTCGACCGGCTGGCCAACACACTGATCGAACGCCGCCAGGACGCATCGCCGGTCGGCTACACTTACATGTAATGTGGAAAGGTGGTTGCCCATGAACCTCGAACAACACCCCTGTTTCAATCGCAAAAGCCATCACACCTTCGGACGCGTCCATCTGCCGGTGGCGCCCCGCTGCAATATGCAGTGCAAATTCTGCAACCGCCGCTTCGACTGCGTCAACGAAAGCCGTCCCGGCGTCACCAGTGCCCTGCTCTCCCCCGGACAGGCCATGGTCTACCTGGCGGCCGTGTTCAGGGAAAAGCCGACTATCAAAGTGGTAGGCATCGCCGGCCCGGGCGACCCCTTCGCCAATGCCGAGCAGACCCTCGACACCTTCGAGCGGGTGCGCGACCGCTATCCCGACATGATGCTCTGCGTGGCCACCAACGGTTTGAACCTCCTGCCCCATATCGATGCGTTGCACCGCCTGAAGGTCAGCCATGTCACGGTCACGGTCAACGCCGTGGACCCGGCCATCGGCGCCAACATCTACAGCTGGATGCGCATCGACAAACGGGTCATCAGCGGCGAGACGGGCGCATCCATTCTCCTGGAAAGGCAGCTGGCGGCCATCGCGGCCCTCAAGGAAAAGGGCATTCTGGTCAAGGTCAATTCCATTATCCTGCCAGGCATCAACGAGACGCATATCGCAGAGGTGGCACGGCGCGTCGGCGCCCTGGGAGTGGACCTGTTCAATGCCATGCCCTACTTCCCCTGCCCGGGCAGCGCTTTCGAGCATCTCGAAGAACCTTCAAAAGAGCGCGTCGCCGTCATCCGCGAGCAGGCCGGACAATATGTCCGCCAGATGCGCCACTGCACGCGCTGCCGGGCCGATGCCGTGGGGCTGCTCGGAGAAGCGCCTTCCCGGTCATTGATGCAGACCCTGAACAATTGCCAACACCTGCCGGTTCTGCCCGACAAGGGGACGCAGCTTTCCACCCGGCCCTATGTGGCGGTGGCTTCCATGGAGGGCGTGCTGGTCAATCGTCATTTAGGCGAAGCCGACCGGCTGCTCATTTACGGTCCCACCGAAGGCTGTATCGGCCTGATCGAAGCACGTCCGGCCCCGGCGGCTGGCAGCGGACCGGCGCGCTGGCAAGAGATGGCCGCCCGGCTCGGAGACTGCCGCGCCCTGCTGGTTTCCGGTATCGGGGAGAACCCACGCAAAACCCTGGCCGACAGTGGGATCGACATCTTCACCTGCGAGGGACTCATCGACGAGGCGGTACGGCGCGTCTACTGCGGTGAGAGCCTCAGCGACCTTGCCGTGCGCAAGGCACGGGCCTGCGGAGCCTCGTGCGGCGGGGACATGATGGGGTGTGGGGCATGAAGTTTTAAGGTGAAGGTGTTCCCGCCTGATGAGTTAAAAACTATTGAAAGGAGTACTTCCAATGGACAAACCGAGTTGCCACATTTTCGTCTGTGCCAGTTTTCGATCCGATGGGGACGCCAAGGGCGTATGCCATAAAAAAGGATCCACCGATCTGCTGCCGTACATCGAAAACGAGATCTTGGATCGCGGCATGAATGCTCAAATCACCAGCACGGGCTGCATGAAGGCGTGCGATTACGGCCCGGTAATGGTGATATATCCCCAAGGCCACTGGTACGGCAAAGTCGAAAGCGAGACGGCGGTGGACGAAATACTGGATGCCATCGAAAACGAGGCCGTGGCGGAAAATTTTCTGATTCAATAGGACCGGGCGATCGACCGCGTAATCGACGGCCTCACGAACCCCAACCCATGGAGGGCAAACGATGAACGAATGGTCTGCATTTGTCCATGAAGGTCATCAGTATTTGAAAACCGCGCGCAATGGACACCAACGCAAAGAAGTATTCAACAACGAACTCGTTTTCAATCTCATCGGCCTATCCATAGAAAAGCTGCTGGTCGGTTTATGCATGCACCGGGGACATATGCCGATGGATCACACCCTGGCCGGCATCGTGTCCGAGACCAACCAGCTCTGTCCCATGGAGGCATCGCTTACCACGGCTATCGCGATGATGAATCGCGTCCAGGACCTGTGCTCGCTCGATGTCGACTCCCGGTGCGTTGTGGATGACGGACAAATTGAAAATCTTTTGGCGATGAACGAACGGGTGGCCTCGTTTGTCACGAACCACACGACATCGGTTACACCATCGCCGGTGACTGCAGATTAGGGAGTGCCTGTCCGCAAATGGCAATAGGGAACTACGCCTCGATGCCAGGTCGATAAAGCCCCTGCGGCCACCGGCGCAACCGCACAATGAGGAGACAAAACCGACCATGACTCCCATCGTAACGCCCTTGATGCTGACCTTGAAGGTGGCCTTATGGGCCACCTTGACCTCTTCCGTGCTCGGCATCGCCATATCCCGCTGGATGCAGCAAAATCCACGTTGGGGCGCGGAGTGGATCGACGCCCTGTGCACACTGCCCATGGTCCTGCCGCCGACGGTTCTGGGGTATTATCTCATTGTGCTCATGGGCCGGCGGGGTCTCTTGGGGGCCTGGCTACTGAACCACCTGGGCATCAATCTGATCTTTACCTGGCAGGGTGCGGTTCTCGCCGCCTCAGTCGCGGCTCTGCCGCTGGTGCTCAAATCGGCCCGTGCGGCATTCGAATCCGTGGATAGCCGCATAGAGCAGGCGGCGCGCACACTGGGCGCCTCGGAGTGGTCGATCTTTGTGCGCGTCTCTTTGCCGCTGGCCTGGCGCGGCATCCTGGCCGGCATCATGCTGGCATTTGCCAGGGCCATGGGAGAATTCGGCGCCACGTGACCGCGAGCCGGAAGTTTATCGGTTATCTTCTCGGCAACGACGGGCAGGCCGTGTTGGCCACCTTTGGATTTGAAAGGCCTTGATCATGAGTGGCATCGACCTGGATATCTGCAAACGCCTCGCCGCCGGCCAACGAAAATTCGAACTGCACGTCCAGTTCAAATCGGACGATGCGTGGCTGGTACTTTTCGGGCCTTCGGGAGCAGGAAAAAGCATGACGCTCATGGCCATTGCGGGACTCATGACACCGGATCAGGGCCATATCGTGATGGATGGCTGCACCTGGTTCGACAGGCGCAAGATGACGAATTGTCCGGTGACAGCACGCCGCGTCGGTTACCTGTTCCAGGACTATGCCTTGTTTCCTCACCTGACGGTTTTTGACAACCTCGCCTTCGGCTTGAAACCCAATCTTCTCGGATGGCTCAACAAGACCGACCGCAGACGGATCGACGAGACACTGGACATATTCGAAATCAGACACCTTTCCGCCTGCCATCCCCGATTTCTTTCCGGAGGGCAACGTCAACGGGTGGCCATTGCGCGAGCCTTGATCGGACGACCGCGACTTTTGCTGCTGGACGAACCGTTTGCCGCCCTGGATCCACTGCTGCGCGTGCGCATGCGCGCAGAGCTCAGACGTATCCAGGCCATGTTCGATATTCCGGTGGTGATGATCACCCACGATCCGGATGACCTGAATGTGCTGGCACAAACCGTGGTGTTGATCGACAATGGACACGTAAGCGACGTCCTCGATGATTATCAACATAAGAAGCGATATATCCACTGGCTTTCTGAAAACCCCTTGTCCGCGACGGAGGACCGGAAATATGCCTGTAACGATCCGCAATGCCCGCCACGAAGATATCGCGGCGATGGTAGCCTTGCTTCAGCAGCTGTTTGCCATTGAGACGGACTTCCCCGTCGATGCCGAGCGCCACCGCCGGGGCCTGGCACTCATGCTCGATGGCGGCGGCAAATGCCGTTGCGTCAAGGTGGCGGTGGCGGATGGGGCCGTCGTGGCCATGGGCAGCGCCCAACTGCTGATCTCCACGGCCGAAGGCAGTGCGGCGGCCTTGATCGAAGACATTGTGGTCGAGGCCCGGTGGCGCCAAAACGGCATCGGCCGACAGATGATGAGCGCCCTCGAACAGTGGGCAACCAGGCGGGGTGCCACCCGCATGCAATTGCTGGCCGACCGCACGAACTTCGCGGCGCTCGATTTTTACGACCGCATCGGGTGGCTGCCGACCAGGATGATCTGTCTGCGGCGAAGGCGGATTCCTGATTCTCCGAAGCCTAACGCTTGAAGTGAAAAAAATTCTCCAAGGGCCAGGGAGGCAGTCATGCCGAGCACCGTCAAACCTCGTTCGGTAAGAATAATCGATACCACCCTGCGCGATGGCGCTCAGGCGCCCGGGGTGACGTTTGATCGCCCCGCCAAGCTGGCCATTGCCCACGCCCTGGCGCGATCAGGTGTAGACGAGCTGGAGGTGGGGACCCCGGCCATGGGGCCTTTGGAAGAGGAGGATATCCGGCACATCGTCAACCAGGGCTTCGCCTGCCGGATCAGCGTCTGGTGCCGCGCCCGCCTGTACGATCTGAATGCGGCCGAGCGTTGCGGCGCGCGGCATGTACATATCAGCCTGCCGGTTTCCGATAGCCACCTGTCGGCCTTGGGAAAGGATCGGGCATGGGTTCTGGATCAATTGAAAACCCTGCTCCCCGCAGCCCTGGCTCGCTTTGAAGGGGTGAGCGTCGGTGCCCAGGACGCCACCCGCGGCGATCCGGCCTGGTTGTGCGAATTCGCCCGGGCGGCCGCATCCGCAGGGGTCCATCGTCTTCGCATAGCCGATACGGTGGGCATCGGCCGACCCGGCTCGATTGCGCGATTAACCGGTCAAATACGGGCGGCCGCGCCCAATTTGCCGCTGGAATTCCACGGTCACAACGACCTGGGCATGGCCACGGCCAACGCCCTGTCGGCCGCCGAGGCGGGCGCCGGAGCCCTGAGCGTGACGGTCAACGGCCTGGGCGAGCGCGCCGGAAATGCCGCCCTGGAACAAGTCGCCATGGTCCTGCACCAACACCCCGAACTCTCTTGCGGCATTGCCGGGGAGGCACTTCTTCCGCTGAGCCGGCGGGTGGCCCAGGCCTCGGGACGCCCCATCACGCCCGGCCAGCCGGTTGTCGGCGACATGGCCTTCTCCCACGAATCGGGCGTCCATTGCCATGCCCTGCTCAAAAACCCGCACACCTATGAGCCTTTTGCGCCCCAACTGATCGGACGGCGCCGCCGTTTTGTATTGGGGAGCCATTCGGGCCGGGCCGGCATCCACCACCTGCTGGGGCAGGTCGGCATTCAGGCGTCACCGCTTCAGGTCAAGGCGCTGCACGACCTGCTCAAAATCGCATAAGGCCCTCTAACCCCCTGACTCAATCCTGCTCATAACAGCGAGCGAAATCGTCCACCGTGCGATCGTCCATGATTTTCATCCGACGCATCAGTTTTGCGCTCAGCAGGGCGAAATGTCCCCTGGCACGGGCGCACGCCTGGTTCTCCGGGTTGTAAAGAACGGCGCAGACCTCGGCTTCCGTGCGCTTTAGTTGTTGCTCGATGCGCCCTTCGGTACGCAGCGGCGTATTGGGCGACACCGGCAGGATGAACTCGATCTCCATGGTGCGCGTCAAAATCAAACGCCTCAGCAGATGAATGGCGGCCCAACTCATAGTTTCATCCAGCAAGGTGGCAATGATGCCGCCATGAACGAGATCCCCCCAACCGCACATATATGAGGGGATGATCACTTCTGACGTAACGATACGGCCGTCGGTGAAAAACTTCATGTGCAGGCCGAAAGGATTGTCTTTGCCGCAGGCAAAACAGCGATTATCGCTGGTAAAACTCTTCAGCGGCGAAAAAGCGGATTCCATTTGCATACAAGGCTTTCCTTTTTTCTATTCCGTCGGTGCCCCGCCACTCCGTGGCACCGCATAAAAATGCAACGAACCGGGTGCTGTTTTCCTTAACCAAATTCGCTATTATTTTCAATCATTTCATCCATATTGCAATAAAAGACTTGAAAGGCCCATATCGTTATGGTAGTCGAGATCCTTGGTTTTCAATCGCTCGGTGTCCGTTTTTTTACATAAATTTAATAGAGTAAGGAACTTGCGCAGATGACTTCCAAGAAGCACCGAATGATCGTCTATGGCGTCGCTATTCAGTTACTTCTCATCGCCATTGTCTGTTACGCCGCATTCCCCATTGAAAAACCACCCGAGCCGATCCGCCTGATGTATCCAACCAATGCCGGGAAAGTCCTTTTCGACCATCAAACCCATGCTGCCGTGAACGGATATGCACTCGATTGCATGGATTGCCATCACGCCCATTTCGGCGAAGAGATCGAACCGGTGGCCTGCGGGTTGTGCCACTCCACGGGGCAAAAAGTCAGCGAATACCCCCAGGCCTGTTTTGATTGTCACGGAGATGCTTCCGAAATAGAATCTCCGGACATCCTCAAGCGATCCGATGCGTTCCATCAACAATGCATCCAATGCCACGAGCAGTATGGAGCCGGCCCGGCATCCGGGGCGGACAATTGTTCCAAATGCCACGTTCTGTAAGGAACTGTCGTCTTTAAAAGGTCATGATGGATTCATCCGTTTACTGTTTACCGTCGCAGCCCAGTAAAGGTTAAGCCATGCTATCCAAACCGTTTTTCGGCTACACCCAACCCAAGTTCCAATACGAGTTGTTGAGCACCAAACTTCCCCGTCCGGCCACCACTGCCCAGCCGGCGACCGCGACCCTGTTGCTTTCCCGGGAAATGGGCCCCAATCCATCGCCGATCCTCAAGCCGGGGGTAAAAGTGCGCACCGGGCAGCTGTTGACCTGGGATGAAAATCCAGGCCCGGCCGTGGTCTCCAGCGTGACCGGCACGATCACGGGGATCAGCGCCCACCTCGGTGATTATGGCCGTAAATACACGGCGATTACCATAGCGGTGGACCCAAAAGATGAGTGGGACGAACAATTTGCCGAAACGCGCGGCGACCTCACCCTGCAAACCCTGGCGGCGCACTTGACCGGCGCACCCGGCGCACCGCCGCTGGAAACGATCGCCAATGCCAAAAGGCCGATCGAAACCATCGTGATTTACGGCGGCGATACGGATCTGCTGGTCGACACCAATCTGTATATCCTGAAAAGTCAGACGGCGGCCATCGAGCAAGGGATCAAGACACTTAAAAAGGTGACCGGCATCGAACGGATCATCATGGCGGTTCCGGGCGATAGTTTTCAAAACTTCGACGGCCACTT